>CAJHXM010000492.1_pt1 | contig 40632 bp, 33 predicted proteins | sample 9198461 | NCBI WGS metagenome assembly CAJHXM01 (sample SAMEA7708299, study PRJEB35096) | sediment metagenome | biome: marine neritic benthic zone biome [ENVO:01000025]; feature: sediment [ENVO:00002007]; material: shallow marine sediment [ENVO:03000034] sea grass bed [ENVO_01000059] ...
ATGCCGCAGCCTTCCAGATCGAAAAGATTGGCGTCGTTGCTGGGGACAATTTGTGCTGTTTGGGTACTCATAGTTTCTCTCCTAAATAAATTGGTGACAGGTAAAACGGGGTAGGGGTAATGGGGGTGGCAGGCGCCGCTGCCGGATCGGCGGCGGGTGCCCTCGATCGTGCGCTATGTCAATTCTCGCCCCAGCGCTTACGTTCCTTGATTTCAGGGGCTTCTTGTCGCTCGGTCACCTCGATCGTCTTCTCGGCCTTACGCCCGCGGACCTTTTCGACTTCCATGGTCTGCACTTCGGACTGTTGGTGCCGCGCTGTGTAGATCGCGTCCACGTCAAGCTGGACCGGGCTGTTGATGATCAGGTAACCATCCAGCGCCGAGAAATCGAAACAGATGCCATCGGGCGTGGGACAGAAAAAACCGAAAATGTCGAAACAGGAGACCGAGGCAACCGCCTGCGGGGCGAAAGTCACCGATCTGTAAACGTCGATGCTCGAATCGTTTGCCGCCTGGTCGAGGCCGGAGGCGATGACTACCTTGTGCGCGATGGTAATTTCCGCGTCGGTGGGATTATGGATGTTGACGGCGGTGCGATAGGTCCCCGTCGCCAGGAAATCGTCGCCGAAGGTGCCGAGTCCGGAACAGAGCAATTTGGCGGCATACTGATAGGTCGATTTGACCGCCTTGGCCTGGGCCACCGTGGCAAACCCGCCGGCGGCCGGTGCCAGTACCAGGGCGGCCGAAAGGACAATGCGTTTAAAGAAACGGCGTTTCATAACAGGAACCTCCTGAAAAAATAATTGGAGATGTCTCCCGCGGCGGGTTGAGAATACCTTGTGACCGATGGCGGCATTTGCCTTGGAATCAGAAATCTATTCAGTGAGATTCATCACATTGACTTCGTTTTATTCTGGATAATATTCCGAAATCAGCGAAAAAATTTTAGTGTTCTTCTTTATTCTATATTTTATTATGATTAAATGCCGAGCGCACGTATTTAGTCATATTCAGAAATTTCTGAGATTTAAGGTTGTGTCGCGGTCAAGCGTGACCGCCCCGCACCGCCGATCAGGCTCTAAGAAGTCCCCAGTCTGTACCAGCCTTTAAATGAGTTTTTCGGCAGTTGAAGCCGTTCTGCCGGTGGCGCCGTCCGAGACCGGATCCGCCAATCTTCTGCTGCCGGCAAAAATTTCAGTTCACGCCGCGGCGTGAATCGCGGCGGCTTTTACGTCATCGCCGACGTAGGGTTCGAATTGTTTGAAGTTGGCTTCGAAGCGATGGGTCAGATCCCGTGCCGTCAGGTCGTAGGCCGCCTTGTCGCCCCAAGTGCTTTTCGGATTCAAGACTTCCGGCGGTACGTTGGGGCAGGTTTCGGGAATCAACAATCCGAAGTCGGGGTGCGTGGCGGTCGGCACGTCGGCAAGTTGGCCGGCCAGGGCGGCCGTGACCATGGCACGCGTATGGGCAATCTGCATTCGCTTTCCGACGCCATAAGCGCCGCCGGTCCATCCCGTGTTGACCAGCCAGCAGTTGGCGTTGGCCTCGGCCATCTTTTGCCCCAGCATGCCGGCATAGACAGAGGGATGGCGGGGCATGAAGGGGGCGCCAAAGCAGGTGGAAAAAGTTGCCGAGGGTTCGTTGCCCATACCCTTTTCTGTGCCGGCCACTCTTGCGGTGTAGCCAGACAGGAAATGATACATGGCCTGTTCCGGTGTCAGGCGCGAGATCGGCGGCAGCACGCCGAAGGCATCGGCGGTCAGCATCACGATGTTCTTGGGCAGGCCGCCGCGGCCGGAGGCGCTGACGTTGGGGATGAATTCCAGTGGATAGCTGGCGCGGGTGTTCTCGGTATAGCGGCTCTCATCCAGATCCAGTTGGCGGGTCGGATGATCCATCACCACGTTTTCCAGCAAGGTTCCGAAACGATGGGTGGTGGCGTAAATCTCCGGCTCCGCTTCGGCCGAAAGATTGATCACCTTGGCATAGCAACCGCCTTCGAAATTAAAGACCCCGCTTCTGGACCAGCCATGTTCGTCGTCGCCGATCAGGGTGCGGTTGCCGTCGGCGGAAAGGGTGGTCTTACCTGTGCCGGATAGGCCGAAGAAAATCGCGGTGTCGCCGTCCGGGCCAATGTTGGCGGAGCAATGCATGGGCAGCACATCGCGCGCCGGCAGCAGGTAGTTGAGCACCGAGAAGATCGATTTTTTGATCTCTCCGGCATAAACCGTGCCGCCGACCAAAACCATCCGCTTGGCAAAGTTGATCACGACAAAGCAATCGGAATTGGTACCGTCGACTTCCGGGTTGGCTTGCAGGTAGGGGGCGTGCAGGACGGTAAATTGAGGTACAAAGTCGCTCAGGGCGGCTTCCGGCGGCTGGATGAACATGTTGTGGACGAACAGGCTGTGCCAGGCGCTTTCGGAAACCACCCGCACCTGCAGCCGATAATCCGGGTCGGCGCCGGCAAAGACGTCCTGAACGAAAAGATCCCGGCCTTGGAAATAGGACAGGACCTTTCGGTAAAGCCCGTCGAAGGTCTCTTCGCTCATGCCGACATTGACGTTACCCCAGGCGATATCATCCGCGGTTGAAGGCTCCTTCACCACAAAGCGGTCGTTCGGGGAGCGGCCGGTATGCAGTCCGGTGAGGACGACCAGAGGCCCGCCGTGCGCGAGCTTGCCTTCGCCGCGCTGCAACGTCTCTTCGTAGAGTCCGGAGACCGGCGTGTTCCAGAAGGCTTTCTTGTAATTTGCGACGCCATGATTTTCCAAGCCGTGGCGGCTGACCACCGGTCCGATATCGGTCACGTTCCATCTCCCCGGCGCAAGGTCAAAATCAGATTGACTCAATCTGAAACGTGAATCGCCCGCTACCTTAATAGGTTAGAGACTGATTCACGGCTCATATCGTTTCGATATGAGCCGATCAGGCTCTAAGCGGGCGGGTTTAGCGTTTTTGGCGCAAGAGGCCAAGAGTTTTCATGGCGTACCGTCCCAAGGTTCCTGTCCAGAATTTCCACTTTTTGGTGATGAATCGAGGCGATATTGCCGCCAAGCGTGTATCGCGGCGCGAGTTCGCGGTGCAGCTTCAGGCCCGCTCTGACGATTGGGTTGCCAGCGGTTGCAGCCGCGAGCGGCGCGGGGCGTCTTTGAAAAGCTCCTTATAGCATTTGGCAAAGTGCGAGGCGGAGACGAAGCCGCAGGCCAGGGCCACCTCCATCACCGGTAGGGAACTCTGGGTCAGCAGCAACTGGGCCCGTTTCAGGCGCAGCTCCAGGTAGTATCGCCGCGGCGTGCGGTCCAGGTACTTTGCAAAGAGCCGCTCCAACTGGCGGGTCGATACGCCGCAGGCGTCTGCCAGCTGGGTCAAGGTCAGGGGCTGTTCGATATTCTCTTCCATCAGCTCGATGGCGCGCAGCAGCCGCGGGTGGCTCAATCCCAGGCGTTGGCGCAGGGGCATGCGCTGCCGGTCGTCGTCGGCGCGGATGCGTTCATGCATGAAGTGCTCGGCCGCCTGGATCGCCAATTGCGGCCCATGATCCACCTCGATCATGTTGAGCATCATGTCCATGGCTGCCGTTCCGCCGGAGCAGGTGAAACGGCTGCGGTCGACGCAGTAAAGCTCCGAGGAGGCCTGGATGTCGGGGAAGGTTTCGAGAAAACCGTCCAGGCAATTCCAGTGAATGGTGCAGCGGTAGCCTTCCAACAGGCCGGCCCGGGCCAAGACATGGGCGCCGTCGGACAGGGCGCCGAGCCGGGCGCCTTGCCGGCTCAGCCGCCGCAGCCAGCCGAACAGGCGTTTGTCGCTGACCAAATGGGCGTCCTGGCCGCCGCAGACCACCACGTTGTCCAGGGCCTCCACGGCGTCGCAACCGGCCTGGCCCAGCACTTCGGTGCCGTTGGAGGCGACAACCGCTTGACCGTCCCGGGTGATGACCTGCCAGTCGTAAAGCTGTCGCCCCGACAGCAGGTTGGCCGCCCGGAGAGGCTCCAGCGCGGCGGTAAAGGCCAGCATCGCGAACTTCGGGAGCAGCAGGAAACCGAACGTCTGCGGCGGGTCGCTTTCCCTTAAGGTCATGATCACCTGTTCCCAAAGCGGCGAAGCGGGGCTCCGACTCGGCCCTATAGTTCCCATTTTTGCGAAGAAAGACCAGAATTCATATGGCCCCCAGGCCATGATTTTCCGCGGAATCCGGAGATAAATGGTTAATGGACTGCCCGGGCATCGCCCCGGCATTGCCCCAAAAGCGCCACAGTCGGGACCGAGATTTGCCTCGCTGCCACGGGGGAGCTGGAAGTTCACGCAGAGGGCGCAATTTGGCCGCGTTTCTGCTTTAATAGACGCCTGCAGGAGAAATTATTGATGCAACCCACCATCGCCCTGGTCGACGACGACCGGAACATCCTGACCTCCGTGTCGATCGCGCTCGAGGCGGAAGGCTTCAAGGTGCGGACCTATAACGATGGCTCCGAAGCCCTGCGCGGGCTCTCCAGCAGCCCGGTCGATTTGGCGGTGCTCGATATCAAGATGCCGCGCATGGACGGTATGGAGCTGCTGGGCCATCTGCGCAAGGGATCCAACCTGCCGATCATTTTCCTCACCTCGAAAGACGATGAGGTGGACGAGGTGCTGGGGCTCAGGATGGGGGCAGACGACTACATCACCAAACCTTTCTCCCAGCGCCTGCTGGTGGAACGCATCCGCGTGCTCCTGCGGCGGGAAAAGGCCGCAGGCGAGGACGGCGACGGCGAGGGTGCGGAGGCCCCGCTGGCCCGGGGGGATCTGGTTCTCGACCCGGCGCGCCACCTTTGCACCTGGCGGGGGGAACAGGTTAACCTGACGGTGACCGAGTTTCTGATTCTGAAGGCCCTCGCCCTGCGGCCCGGCCATGTAAAGAACCGGGATCAGTTGATGGACGCCGCCTACGGAGAGTCGATCTACGTTGATGACCGCACCATCGATAGCCATATCAAGCGCTTGCGCAAGAAATTCAAAGACATCGAGCCGTCCTTCGCGCAGATCGAGACGCTTTATGGTGTCGGATACCGTTATCGGGACGCCTGAAGCTCCCGCAGCGGGACCGATCGGATACCCGGCCGATGGCGACAGCAGCGATACCGGGACGCATGGCAGTTGACGACATCTTCGATGACGCGGAAGACCGCTCCGCAGTGCCGCGGCTGGGCACCCCCAGCGCCCAGGTTGTGCCCGAATCCAAGGGCCGGTCTCAAGCGGCCAAGCCGGCGAAACGGCGGCGCCGGCAGCGCTGGATCTCGCCGCTGACGCGGCGCCTCCTGACCGTTAATGTCCTGGTGTTGCTGATCCCCGTGCTGGGGCTGATGCATTTGGATCAATATCGCCAAAGTCTGATTTCCGCCGAGATCGACGCCCTAAAGATCCAGGGCCGTGCCTTTGCGCTCTCGTTGGGCAGCACGGCTGTCGATTCCGGCGGCACATCGCAGGAGCGCCTGCTGCCGGAGGTCACCCGCGGCTTGATGCGGGTTCTGCTGGCGGATCTGGGGGTCCGGGCGCGGATTTTCATGCCCTCGGGCGATCTGCTCGCCGACAGCTTCATTCTGCAGGGGCCTGGCGGTCAGGTGCAGGTTGTGGATTTGGCGCCGTTGGATACCAGCTTTCTCGCCGGCCTGGAGCGCTTCTACCACCGTGTTGTGAACTGGCTTCCCGGGACCGGCGATTTGCCGCTCTACGGCGAAGCGGCCCTGCAGCAGGCAACGGACTATGGCGAGGTGGAGCAGGCATTGCAGGGCACCTCCGCCGGGCAGGTCAGGGTCGATCGGGAGGGACGCTTGGCGCTGTCGGTGGCGGTGCCGGTGCAGCGCTACCGGCAGGTACTGGGGGCGCTCATGCTCTCCAAAGGTGGCGACGATATCGACGCCGCGGTGCGGGACCGGCGCCGCGATATTCTCTGGGTCATCGGCGTTGCCCTGGCAGTCACCATTCTGCTGTCGATTTACTTGGCCGGAACCATCGTCCGGCCGATTCGCCGTCTCGCGGCGGCGGCCGACCGGGTGCGCTACGGCAAGGGCCGCGACTTCGAAATCCCCGACTTCAAGTCCCGGCGCGATGAAATTGGTGACCTATCGGGTGCCTTGCGGGATATGACCCGAGCGCTTTGGGCACGCCTCGATGCGATCGAGGGTTTTGCCGCCGATGTCGCACACGAAATCAAGAACCCGCTGACCTCCTTGCGCAGCGCGGTGGAAACCGTTGCCCGGGTCGAGGATTTGGAGCAGCAAAGACGCCTCATGACGATCATTCTGGATGACGTGCAGCGCTTGGACCGGCTGATCAGCGATATTTCCGATGCGTCGAGGCTGGATGCCGAGTTGTCACGGGCGGATACGGAAAGTGTGGACGTCGGAGTCCTGCTGAGCACTCTGGTGGAGGTGCACAGCGCCACCGCTGCCGAAGCGGGCCCGGTCTTTGAGCTCGACGTGCCCGGCCACCAGGACCTGCTTGTGCAAGGCATGGAAGGGCGCTTGGGACAGGTGTTTCGAAACCTCATCAGCAATGCCGTGACCTTCAGTCCGCCGGGTGGAATTATCCGCTTGGCGGCGCACCGCCTGGGTGGCGAAGTGGTGGTGACCGTCTCGGACGAGGGACCCGGCTTGCCGGAAGGCAAATTGACGGCAGTCTTCGATCGCTTTTACAGCGAGCGCCCCAAGGCGGAGAAGTTCGGTATCCATTCCGGTTTGGGCCTGTCGATTTCAAAGCAGATTACCGAGGCTCATGGCGGGACCATCGAGGCCTTGAACCGCTTGGGCCTGGAAGGTGAGGTCAGCGGCGCCACTTTTGTAGTGCGGTTGCCCATCGCGTGATCCTTCTGCCACGATATTTTCTCTCGACTGTGTTAAACAGAGCGCATGACGGAGGAACTCATTCATGCTACCGCCGTGGCGCGCGAGGGGGTGGCGCTGCTGTTGCGTGGGCCGCCGGGGTCGGGTAAGTCCGATCTGGCGTTGCGGCTCATCGACCAGGGCTGGCAACTCGTCTCCGATGACCAGACAGCTCTCAGTGTGGAAAAGGAAGGGCTTGTCGCGCGGGCACCGCAGGCGATCGCCGGCAAGTTGGAGGTGCATGGCTTGGGTGTGCAGGACGCGCCGGTCTTGGCGGCAGCCCCCGTCGCTTTGGTGGTCGACCTGGTCGCCGCGGAGGCTGTTGAGCGCTTGCCCGAAGAAACCTTTGCTGAACTGCTTGGTCAAGCTGTCCCCGTTATTGCCGTCAACCCCTTTGAAATATCCATGGCGATCAAGCTGCGCCTGGCGCTCGCCCGCGCGGCCGGTAAGACGGATGGGGCGCCGCTGCAGGAGGCCGCGGAGACAGCCGTGGCGAATCCCCCTGGCGACAATTCCCCATTGAAACAACAGAGGTCCGAATCACCGGCCGCGAATTCACTTCAGGTCGTGCTGGTCACGGGCCTTTCCGGGGCGGGGCGTTCGACGGCACTCAAGGCCTTGGAAGATGTGGGTTATGAAGCGATCGATAATTTGCCGCTCAGCTTTCTGGAATCGATTGTCAGCGACGGCGGCCTGACCCGGCCTATCGCGGTGGGAGTGGATATCCGCACCCGGGATTTTGCAGCCGGCCCTGTGATGGACCGACTAGACCGCTTGTCGCAGAACCCTCGGCTCAGCACCACGCTGTTGTTTCTTGATGCGGATAACGAAGTTTTGCGCCGGCGCTTTACCGAAACGCGACGCCGCCATCCCCTGGCTGAGGACCGCCCCGTGACTGACGGCATTGTTGCAGAACGCAATTTGCTGGTGCCGCTGCGGAACGCCGCCGACCTGATGGTGGACACCTCGAGCCTGACCCCCAACGCGCTGCGCCAAGTTCTGGAGGGGCACTTGGGGCTGGCCGGGTCGCCGCAGATGGTGACCTTCGTGGTGTCCTTTTCTTACCGGATCGGCTTGCCGCGTGAGGCGGACCTGGTTTTTGACACCCGGTTCCTGACCAATCCCCACTATGAACCGGCGCTGAAAGCCAAAAGCGGCAGAGATGACGCGGTGGTGCGCTTCATCGAGGGCGACGCCGCCTTTGCGCCCTTTTACGGGCAGCTCACAGCCCTGCTGGGGCCGCTGTTGCCGCGCTATGAGGCGAGCGGCAAGAGTTACCTCACAATCGCCGTCGGCTGCACCGGGGGCCGGCACCGCTCGGTGGCCGTTGCCGAGAAACTCGCCGAATGGTTGCGTTCTCAGGGCCGCCCGGTCACCCTGAATCACCGCGACCTGGAGGATGAGCCGAATGCGGGATAAAAATTCCGGTATAGAACGGACGTGATTCTGCTGAAAAAGCGGGGTAGAAATCGCCCGGCTGTGGCCCGTGAGTCCCAGCCGCAATAATAACTCTCATGAGACGACGCACCCGCCAAAGGCTGCTCGGCAAGGAAACTGGCATGATTGGGATGGTTCTGGTGACCCATGGGCATCTGGCGGAGGAGTTCGTGAAGGCTCTGGAGCATGTGGTCGGACCGCAGCAGCACGTCGAGACCGTCTGTATCGGTGCCGAAGACGACATGGAGCTGCGGCGGGCGGAGATCATCGACAGTGTCGCCAAGGTCGAAAATGGCGACGGTGTCGTCCTGCTGACCGACATGTTCGGCGGCACGCCCTCAAACCTGGCGATTTCCGTTCTGGGGCAGGGGCCGGTTGAGGTGATCGCCGGGATCAATCTGCCGATGCTGATCAAATTGGCGGGGCTGCGCAGCGGCAGTTCCCTGAACGATGCGGTTGCCCAGGCACAGGAGGCGGGCCGCAAATACATCAACGTTGCCTCCCAGTTGTTGGCATCCGACAAAGCATGACCGGGTCTGTGGGGCGGGAGTCGGCACCAAAAATCAGTTGCCGGGTCACCATCGCCAATCAAAAGGGTCTGCATGCCCGGGCCGCGGCAAAGTTCGTCAAGCTGGCCGGGACCTTCGATGCGCAGATTACGGTGATTCGCAACGAGACCGAGGTGCCGGGCTGTTCGATAATGGGGCTGATGATGCTGGCGGCCAGCCCCGGCAGCGAACTCGAAATTACCGCGGCAGGCCCGGCGGCCGAGGGGGCCGTCGCGGCTTTGGCGAAATTGGTGGAAAGCAAATTTTATGAAGACTGACGCCAAAGCCAAAACCCGCAAGGATGAACAGGTTTTCGAAGGCCTGGGCGTGGCGCCGGGCGTGGCGATCGGGCCCGCGCATGTGCGCGATGTGGGTGAGATCCAGGTTCCCGAATACCGCCTCCCCCGGGCCAAGGTGGCGGCGGAGAAGGAACGCTTCCACAAATCGATCGGCCGGGCGGTGCGCCAGGTCAAGAAGCTGAAAAGCAAGGCGCTGACGTTTCACGGCGCGGCGGCTGAAGAATTGGGTTACTTGCTCGATGCCCATTTGCAAATGCTCGGCTCCGGCCGGCTCATCGGCGGTATCGAACGCCGCATCGAAGAAGACCGGCGCAATGCCGAGTCTGCGGTAATGTCGGAGATTTCATCGATCGTTCAAAGCTTCGCCGAAATGGATGACGACTACCTGCAGACCAGAGCCCAGGAGGTTCGGGAAGTGGGCTTGCGCATCGTGCGCGGCCTCACCGAGGCACAATTGGCCGGTTTCGGCGATCTGCCGCGTGACAGCATCATCATCGCCGAAGAGATCACCCCGGCAGACACCGCCTTGATGGACCCGACCGTGATCAGCGGCTTTGCGTCGGTCCTCGGGGGGGCGGAAGGCCATACGGCGGTCATGGCGCGGTCGCTGGGTCTGCCTGCCGTGCTTGGTGTGGCGGATCTCATTACCGGCCTTGAAAGCGGCGATACGGTGATCGTCGACGGCAGCAACGGGCTGGTTATCGTTAATCCCACGGCCAAGCGCCTGCAGGACTATCAGGGGCGGATCAAGGCGCTGGCGCGCGAAGAGCGGTCGCTGGCCCGCCTGCGCGATGTCGCGGCGGAAACCCGGGACGGCGAGCGGGTCGTGCTACATGGCAATCTGGAACTGCCGCGGGAGCTGGCCATGGCGCGGGCTGCCGGTGCCGAGGGCATTGGATTGCTGCGCACCGAGTTCCTGTTCATGAACCGGCAGGACCTGCCCGATGAGGAGGAGCAGTTCGCCGCCTTAAGCGAAATCGTCGACGGCATGGGCGGCCGGCCGGTGACAATCCGTACCCTGGATGTGGGGGGCGAGAAGCTTGCCTCTTCCCTCGGCGAACATTTCGGCAGCGGTCCCAATCCGGCCTTGGGCTTGCGGGCCATTCGGCTGTCGCTGAAGGAACCCAGTCTGCTGGAGGTGCAGTTAAGTGCAATCCTCCGGGCCGGCGCCCGCGGGCCGGTGCGGATCTTGCTGCCGATGATCTCGACTGTCGGCGAAGTGCGGGAGGTCCGCAAGGTGATGGCCAAAATTGTTCGCCGCCTGAAGCGCCGCGGCATGGCTGTTCCGGAACCGTTGCCGCCTGTCGGGGTTATGATCGAAATTCCCGGTGCCGCCCTGGCGGCCGATTCCCTGGCGCGGGTTGCCGATTTCTTTGCCATCGGCACCAACGACCTGACCATGTATACCCTGGCGATCGATCGCAGCGAGGAACAGGTTGCCTATCTCTACAATCCGCTTCATCCCGCAGTCCTGCGTTTGATCCAATTTTCTGTCGAGGCCGCGCTGCGGGCGCGCATTCCGGTTTCGGTTTGCGGTGAGATTGCCGGCGATTCGCGCTATACGGCGCTGCTTCTGGGACTTGGTCTGCGAGAGCTCTCGATGACCTCCAATGCTCTGCCCCGGGTAAAAAGCCGGATTCTGTCGCTTGACATGGAGGCCTCTACCCGACGCGCCCAGATCATCATGGATCAATCGGATTCCGGACGCATCGCCATGCTGCTCGACGATTTCAATGAGGCGGCGGGTTAGCTTCCAGAACGTCTTTTACCCGTTGGGCCGATCCGCGGTCCCCTTGGACCTCATAGACTTCCAGCGCCTGAGTCCAATGCTGACGGGCGAGCTCAGGTTCTGACCGCCGCTCGGCCAGGGCGCCCAGTTTTTCGTGCTGCTCGGCGACGGCAGTCATCTGGTTGAGGGCTTCCTGGACCGCCAGCGCCCTCTGCAGGTAAGCGTCCGCGGCTTCCAGATCGTTGTTCGCTTCGCTGTTTCGGGCCAGGAGTTCGAATAGTTCCAGAACCTCCGATTCGTGTGCGGCGTGATCTGAAACCGACACAGCCTCGCGCCGGAACCGCCGGGCGCGGTCGTGGTCGCCGTTGAGGTCGAAAAGAATGCCCAGGCAACTGCACTGCACGGCAATACCGCCCTCCCGGCGAAGGGCCTGATTTTCAGCCAGGGCGCTGCGATGAAGTGCCTCCGCCGCCGGCAAGTTCCCGCGGGCCTGCTCAATAACCCCCAGATTCCCCTGGGCCACAGCGGAGGACAGCCTGTCATCTGCCGCCTGCGCCAAAACCAGCGCGGATTCATAGGCCCGCTGAGCTGAATCCGGGTCGCCGCGCCGCAGTGCCAGAGCGCCGATTTGTGTCGCTATGGCCGGATGTTCCGGGTCCAGCTTCTGAGCCGCCGCATAGGCAGCCTCAGCCGTGGCGCTGTTCTGCAGAAAGGAAAAAATGGCCAGGTGCCGCGCCGCCTGGGCGGTTTCCGGGGAGGGCTTCGATATCAGGCCCTGCAGCTGTCCCAAACGCCGATGAAAGAAGGCTTCGGCGGCAGCGAGCGCAGAGTTGCCAGGGACCTGCGTCAGGGGCTGCAAAAGATCCGGATCCAACGCCTCCAAGGCCTGGAACAACTCCCGCTCGTCAATTTCCACATCACCGGGCACGCGCAGTTGCTGCACAAGCCGCGCAGCGACGCTTGTCAGGTCCGGCGGGCCCTCTTCGGCCGGCGGTGGCCTTTTGAATCGCCGGAAGCTGAGACCAAACAAGATCAAAGCAAAAACCGGCGCAATCCAGAACAGATTGGGCTCCAAGAAAGCCCACACCCTTTCCCAGGTCATTGCAAGCCGCCCCAGAAAGCAATTAAATCGCGATCAGTCAGCCAGATCGCAATTAACAGTATAGTATCTGAACGAAACACCGGCAAGTTCTACGATCAGTATTTCTCTTATGGCGAAGTTGTCTGAATGTTTATTGAAGAAAATACTTATTTATATTTATCTCGCACTGAGGAATCCTTATTTTATAGCGCTGAATAGTGAATAGAACCTTGTCCGGCCCTCCGCCTGCCGCAAAGCTTGCCGCCGCCGCTGGCGGCTGTTAAATGACCGGGATTCCCAGGAGGGAACGCTTGGTTTCGACGCGAGCCTGATTTGCGTGTGACATAGTTGATCCGGCTTGTACCCAGCGAAAACCGCCTCCGGACCGATAGCTTCAATCAACAGGAAAGACAGCATGGCCGAGTTCACCGACTACAAGGTTGCCGATATCTCGCTCGCGGAATGGGGCCGCAAGGAAATCGAGATTGCCGAGGGCGAAATGCCAGGCCTGATGGCCCTGCGGGCGGAATTCGGCGATTCGAAGCCGCTGGCCGATGCGCGCATTGCGGGCTGCCTGCATATGACAATCCAGACCGCGGTTTTGATCGAGACCCTGGTTGCGCTGGGCGCGACGGTACGCTGGTCCTCCTGCAACATCTTTTCGACCCAGGATCACGCGGCGGCGGCCATTGCCGCGGCCGGCATCCCGGTCTTTGCCTGGAAGGGCATGAGTGAGGAAGAGTTCTGGTGGGCCATCGATCAGACCATCGTCGGCCCCGAAGACGGCGACGGCAAGCGTTGGGAAATCAACATGATTCTCGACGACGGTGGCGACTTGACCACGCGCATGCACGAAAATTTCGCCGACCTTCTGGACAACGTGCGCGGTCTTTCGGAGGAAACCACAACCGGTGTCCTGCGGCTCTATGACATGGCCAAAAAGGGCAGCCTTAAAGTTCCGGCGATCAACGTCAACGACAGCGTTACCAAGTCGAAGTTCGACAACATCTACGGCTGCCGGGAATCCCTGGTGGATGCCATCCGCCGCGCCACCGATGTGATGATGGCCGGCAAGGTTGCCGTGGTGGCCGGTTTCGGCCAGGTCGGCAAGGGCTCGGCCGATTCGCTGCGCAACGCCGGCGCCCGGGTGCTGGTCACCGAAATCGACCCGATCTGCGCGCTGCAGGCGGCGATGGAAGGCTTCGAGGTGGTGACCCTGGACGATGTGGCCGCCACGGCCGATATCTTCGTTTCCGCGACCGGCAACACCGATATCATCACCATCGATCATATGCGGGCCATGAAGGACCGTGCCATCGTCTGCAACATCGGCCACTTCGATAACGAGATCCAGGTCGAATCGCTGCGCAATCTGACCTGGGAAAACATCAAACCCCAGGTCGACCAGGTGATCTTCCCCGACGGCAAGCGCATCATCCTGCTGGCCGAAGGCCGGTTGGTGAACCTGGGCTGCGCGACCGGTCACCCAAGCTTTGTGATGTCTGCCTCCTTTACCAACCAGGTGCTGGCGCAGATCGAACTTTGGCAAAATGCGGCCAACTACGAAAACCAGGTTTACGTGCTGCCCAAGCATCTCGATGAACGGGTGGCCACGCTGCATCTGGAAAAGGTTGGCGCCAAACTGACGAAGCTGACCGAGCATCAGGCCGACTACATCGGCGTGACGGTCGAAGGCCCCTTCAAGTCAGACGAATACCGCTACTGACCGGGCGCCGGCGCTGCGACCGCCCGCTTGTGGCGACTCGGCAGACTGCCTAGACTCTGCGGCCGTGGGGCAAACGAGAGGAAAGTGGGCCGTGGGCCATCGACGCCTCGGGCTGGCAGAGCGCGCATCCGCTGATGCGGGGGCGAAGGCAGTGCTGACGGCTTGCGGGATATCGGGCCGATGACCCTGATGGGCTATGTCTTGGCCGGCTTGGCGGCGCTGGCCGCTCTCTTTTGCTGGTACCGGTGGCGCCAGGCCCTGCGCCGCGGCGTGGAGCTCGCGGAAAAACTCACCGAAGCGGAAACGGCGCTGCAGGCGTCGCCTGTCGGCACGATCAGATTTTCCGGCGGGACTTTGGCACGACCCTCTGCCGCGCTGGTTGGTGCCCTGGATCTCGCCGGCCCGGACGATGTCACCCTTGAAGATCTGCTGCCGGCTCTGGATGCCGACGGCGGCCCGGCCTTCGCGGCGGCAGCCGAGGAACTCTGCCGCTCCGGCAGCGCTTTTGATCTGCGTCTCAGCCGCGCCGATGGTGCCCGGGTGTTCGATCTCGCGGGCCGACGCCTGGAGACGTCCCACGCACCGGTCGATATGGTTTGGTTCTGCGAGGTGACCCGGCCGGTGGCCGAGATGGCGGCGGCCGAGGCGGTGGCCGAAAAGCTCCGCGCGGTATTGGATGCCTTGCCAATTCCCATATGGCGCCGGGACGGGGGCTTCAATCTGGTCGCCTGTAACGAAGCCTACGCCAAGGCCGTGGACAGCTCCCGGGAGGAAGCCGTCAAGGACGGCCTGGAATTGCTCGGCAAAAGCAAGGCGCCCGAGGCCCGGGCCCTGTCGCAACAGGCGTTGGACCAAGGCGAATCGGCCGTCGAATCCTATCATGTGGTTGTCGAGGGGCAACGCTGTCTGCTGGAGGTGCGCGAACGCCTGCTGGCCGAAGGCGAACTGCTGGGACATGCCATCGACCGCACGGCCCTCGAAGAAGTCCAATCGGAGTTGGAGCGCCACATCCGGGTGCAGGGCGAAGTGCTGGAAAACCTCGGCACGGCGATCGCCATTTTCGGGTCCGACCTGACCCTGACCTTTTTCAATTCCGCCTATGCGGGGCTGTGGGACATCGACGAGGATTTCCTCGCCGACGGTCCGCACCTGGGCGATGTGCTGGAGGCCCTGCGTGAGAAGCGGCGCCTGCCCGAATATTCCAACTTTCCAGCCTTCAAGCAGGAGACGATCGAAACTTACCGCACCATGATCGAGCCCCTGGAGGAACTGGTGCACCTGCCCGACGGCTCGACCCTCAGGCTTCTGGCCACCCCTCATCCTTTCGGCGGCGTGCTGCTGTCCTATGAAGACGTGACCGACCGCCTGGCGCTGGAGACCAACTACAACACCCTGATTGAGGTTCAGCGCGAAACGCTGGACAAACTCTATGAAGGGGTCGCGGTCTATGGGGCCGACGGACGCCTCAAACTTTGGAACCCCGCCTTCGAGAGTATCTGGGATCTGGAACATTCGATGCTGGCCGGCGAACCGCATGTGCGGGAGATCCTGCAGACCTGTCGGGCCTTTTTTGGAATCGCCGACTCGGAATGGGCCGATTATATGGAACATGCCGTTTCCAAGACCACCGAAGCCGATGCCCGCAGCGGCCGGCGTGAGCGGGTCGACGGGTCGGTGATCGATTGGGCCCGGGTGCCGCTGCCCGATGGCGGTGTGCTTTATACTTTCCTGGACGTCACCGATTCGATTCGCGTGGAACGCGCGCTGCTGGACCGCAATGCCGCCCTGGAGACGGCGGATCGCCTCAAATCGGAATTCATCGCCAATATCTCCTACGAGCTGCGCACCCCGCTGAATGCGATCATCGGCTTTGCCGAGATCCTGGAAAATCAGTTCTTTGGCGCGCTGAACGAACGCCAGCTCGAGTACAGTCAGGCCATCGTCAAATCCTCGCAGCGCCTGATCGCCCTGATCAACGATATCCTCGACTTGGCGTCGATCGAGGCCGGCTATCTGGAGCTGGAGCTGGAGCCGGTCGATGTGCGTGAGATGCTGGAATCCGTGCACGGTCTGGGCCGTGAGCGGGCGCACAATCAGGAAATCGAACTGGCGATGGATTGCCCGGAGGATATCGGCCAGTTGATGGCGGATTCCCGGCGCCTCCGCCAGGCCTTGTTCAACCTTCTTTCCAATGCGCTGAAATATACCCCGGAAGGCGGAACCGTGACGGTTTCAGCGGTCCGCAACGGTCAGGAAATGGCCCTGACCGTTGCGGATACCGGCATTGGGATTGTGGCGGAAGATCAAGAGCGGGTTTTTGGAAAATTCGAACGCGGCAGCGATCAGAGCCGCCATCCGGGGGTCGGACTTGGATTATCATTGGTCAAGAGTTTGATCGAATTGCACGGCGGCTGGGTCGAGCTGGATTCCGGTCCCAAAGACGGTACCAGCGTTACATGCCATGTGCCCGCCGTGCCGCAAGGCGAAGAGAACTCTCGGCTGAATTAATCCGGGACAGGGCTGCGTACCACGGTCGGGGAATCCTCTTGAAGAGATGGTAAGAGACCGGGCAATCCTTTTTCTCGCGTTGGGACAGATCCTGGTCTGGGCGGGGCTCTTTTACGTCTTTCCGGCTTTTCTCGTCCGCTGGGAGCATTTTTTCGGCTGGTCCAGGGCGGATCTGACGGCAGCCATCACGATTGCGGTTCTTTTGTCTGCGCTCGCGTCGCCACTGGCCGGGAGGCTGATCGATTCGGGTAAGGGTGCGCTGATGATGACGGGCTGCCCGCTGCTGGGCGGCGTGAGCCTTCTCGGCCTCTCAGTCGTGACCGAGCTGTGGCAGTTCTACCTTGTATGGGCGCTGATCGGCGTCATGCTCGCCGGCTGTCTTTATGAGCCCTGCTTTGCGTTGGTCACCCGGGCGCGGGGCGCAGAGGCCAAGCAAGGCATCATTCTCATCACCCTCGTGGCCGGCTTTGCCAGCGCGATAAGTTTTTCGGCGGGCCATGCTCTGGCTGAAAGCTTTGGCTGGCGCGTGGCGGTTCAGATCTTTGCCCTGGTGGTAATCCTTGTGGCGACACCCCTGCTGGGGACCGGGGTGAGGCTGCTGGAACTCTCCAGGGCGGGTGGCGGGCAGCGCCAGCCGGAAGAACATGCCCGCCGTCACGCTTTTCTGGCAAAGCCTTATTTTTGGTTTCTGGCGCTGGGCTTTGCCTTGGGCGCCCTGCTGCATGGCGTGACCCTGCATCATCTGCTGCCCATCCTTTATGACCGCGGTATCGGTCCGGATGCTGCGATTCTTGCTGCGTCCTTTATTGGGCCGATGCAGGTTGCCGGGCGGCTTGCGATGATGGCGGCGGAGCGGCATGTCTCCAATCATGGCGTTGCCGTCGCCTGTTTTGTGCTGCTGGGCGGTTCGATTCTGCTCCTCCTTGCCTCCGGCGCGACGCCGGGTCTTCTGGCCGGCTTTGTGATCCTGTTCGGCGGCGCCTACGGGATGGTGAGCATCATAAGGCCGGTGATCGCCCGGGAAATTCTCGGCGAGTCGAATTTCGGCGCGAAATCCGGCGCCTTGGCCTTGCCCTATCTGGTGGGGGCTGCCTCGGCGCCCTACCTGGGTTCGCTGGTCTGGAGCCTGGGCGGCTATGACCTGGTCCTGCCCTGTCTGGTGGTGCTGGCGGTCCTGGGGCTGGCGCTCTATCTGATGGCGCAGCGCTTGTCGCGCAAAGCCGGTTCTACCGACGGCATGAATAGTTAGGGCACACCCTTGGTGGTCGAGTACTCCCAGTGCAGCGCTTCGTCGGGATGGATTCGGCCATAAATGGCGTGGGCGGCCATGGCACACTCGGCAAACCCGGAGAGGATCAGCTTCAGCTTGTTGGGGTAGGTGGAGATATCGCCGACCGCATAGATGCCGGGCTGGTTGGTCTCGCTGGTCGAGGGATCCACGGCGATGTGGTTGTGCTCCAGGTTCAGCCCCCAGTCGGCGATCGGCCCCAGGTGCATGGACAGGCCGAAGAACGGCAACAGGGCGTCGGCCGCGATGCTGCGGGTCTCGCCCTGCAGGGTGGTGACGGTGACGGCGGAGAGCTGGCCGCCCGATCCTTCCAGCCCATGAAGCTGGTAGGGGATCACCAGTTCCACTTTGCCGGCAGCCACCAGACGGTGCAGTTGATCGACCGATTCCGGTGCCGCACGGAATTTCGGCCGGCGGTGGACGATGTAAACCTGCTCCGCCAACTCGGCCAGGCTCAGCGCCCAATCGACGGCGGAATCGCCGCCGCCGGCAATCACCACCCGCTTGCCGCGGAAATCCTCCCGGCGCTGCACCAGATAGAAAACCGAGGTGTCTTCGTAGTCCTCGATGCCGGGCAGCGGCGGACGGTTGGGTCCGAAGGCGCCGCAGCCGGCGGCGACGATGATCGCCTTGGCGTCGATCTTCAGGCCTTTGGACGTCGCGATGCGCCAACCGGATTCGCCCTGCCGTGTGACGGCCGTCACCTGCTGCCCCAGCTGATAGACCGGATCGAAGGGGGCCGCTTGGGCCTGCAGTTGGGTGATCAGATCCTCTGCCAGGATCTTGGGATAGGCGGGAATGTCATAGATCGGCTTTTCGGGGTAGAGCGCACCGCACTGCCCGCCGGCGACCTCGAGAGTATCGATCACCTGACAGGACATTTTCAGCATGCCACATTCGAAAACGGCGAAGAGGCCGACCGGCCCTGCGCCAATGATGGCGACGTCAGTGGTTTCGATGGTCATCAGCGCGTGGCTCCGGCACGGCGGGATTGGGCGGGCGCTAATTTGGCGATGCCCGCCGGCCTTTGCAAGCCTGCGATTTCGAGGCGATTACCGGAAAACCGCCAGGATGATTCCTGTCACTGACCGGACCCTTTGGGTTATAACCGGCGCCATGACCTCGCCCCCCGCAGACTCCCTTTTGGAGGAAATTCGGCTGCCCGACGAAGCCGCGACGGTGGCCTTGGCCGGCCGTTTGGCGCGGCTCGCGGTGCTGGGCGATGTGATAGCTCTGAAGGGCGACCTGGGCGCCGGCAAGACGGCGCTGGCCCGGGCCTTTATACGCGCGCTCTGGGCGGCGGCGGATGGCGCCCCGGCAGAGGAGATTCCGAGCCCCACTTTCACGCTGGTTCAGGTCTACGACTGCCAGCCGGCCACGGTCTGGCACTTCGATCTTTACCGCATCAAGGACCCTGAAGAAGTCTACGAGTTGGGCTTCGAAGAGGCGCTGTCCGGCGGTATCGCCCTCATCGAATGGCCGGAGCGATTGGGCCGTCTTCTGCCGCGCCATCGCCTGGAGGTTGTGCTGGAACAGCTGCCGGATGGACCCCGCCTGCGCCGTGCCCGGCTATATGGCGATGCGGCTTGGCAGGCGCGCCTGTCGGGCGACCGCCGCCAGGCCGGCAGCGGCTGAGTCCGTCATGACCGCGCGCGAGGACTTGATTGCCGCTTTTTTGGCGCAGGCGGGCTGGGCCCAGGCGGAACGCCGGCCGCTGGCAGGCGACGCCTCTTTCCGGCGCTACGAGCGTTTGCGTCGCGGCGCCGAGACGGCAATGCTCATGGATGCGCCGCCGCCCCAGGAAAACGTCGAGGCCTTCCATCGCGTCCAGCAGGCGCTGCTCGCCTTGGACCTGAGCGCGCCGCGGCCGCTTCATTTGGACGTTGCCGCCGGGTTGCTGTTGCTGGAGGACTTCGGCGACCGCACCTTCACCCGGGCGCTCGCCGAAGGGGCCGAGGAAGCGCCACTCTATCGTTTGGCAACCGATGTCCTCATTGCCCTGCACCGACGCTGGACGGGAGATCGGGCCGGTTTGCCGCCCTATGACGACCGGAGATTGCTGGATGAAGCCGCGCTGCTGCCCGACTGGTATTTGCCGGCGGTCGCCGGCACGCCGACCGGCAGGGCGCAGCGCCAGGCCTATCTTGAGGCCTGGGAACGGGTATTGCCCCAGGCCCGGCGTTTGCCCGAGTCCCTGGTGCTGCGCGACTATCATGTGGATAATCTGATGACCTTGGAGGGTCGCGAAGGTGTGACAGCCTGCGGCCTGCTCGATTTTCAGGATGCGGTGATTGGACCCGTGAGCTACGACATGGTTTCGCTGTTAGAAGATGCCCGCCGCGATGTCTCACCCGCGATCGTGGCCGAAATGAAGGCGCGGTATTTGGCGGCCTTTCCGGCAATCGACCCGGAAGTGTTCGAGGCCTCCTACGCGATCCTTGGCGCGCAGCGCAATGCGAAGATCATCGGCATCTTCACCCGCCTCAGCCGCCGCGACGGCAAGCCGGTTTACCTGGATCATATCGCCCGCGTGTGGCGCCTGTTGGAGCAGGACCTGGCCCATCCGGCGCTGGCCGAGATCAGGGCCTGGCTGGACCGGGAACTGCCGCCGGCGCTGCGTGTGGTGCCGGCGCACGAGCCGCCAGCCCAAGGGGCGCCGCCAGCATGAACGCACGGCCAGATATTCCGCGAACAGCCATGATCCTCAGCGCCGGCTATGGCACCCGCATGCAGCCGATCACCAATCATCTCCCCAAGCCTCTGGTGGAGCTGCGCGGCCGGAGTTTGCTGGATCGTATCCTGGATCGTCTTGATGCGGTCGGTGTCGAGACGGCGGTGGTCAATCTTCACCACCTGGGCCACATGATCGAAGCGCATCTGAAAGACCGCAAAACGCCGAAGATCGTTTTTTCGCCGGAAGACAGCATTCTCGAAACCGGCGGCGGCATTCGTCAGGCCCTGCCGCTGCTGGGCGATCGACCTTTCTATGCCCTGAACGGCGACGTCTGCTGGCTGGATGGGCTGACACCGGCTTTGGCGCGCCTGGCCGCCGCGTGGGACAGCGACAAGATGGATCTCTTGATGCTGCTGGAGCCGACGGTCTATGCCTTCGGTTACGAACGCGACAACGGCGACTACAGCATGGACCCGGAGGGACGTTTGCAGCGCCGCGGCGAGGGTGAGGTCGCGCCCTTTATCTACGCGGGCATTCAAATCATTCATCCGCGGCTCTTTGAGGGCAGCCCGGAGGGCGCCTTTTCCATGAACCTGCTGTTCGACAAGGCGGAGGCTGACGGGCGGCTCTGGGGCCTGCGTCATGACGGCCATTGGTACCATGTGGGCACCCCGGAATCCCTGGAGGCCGTGGATGCGGCGCTTTACGACCTGACCGCCTTTCCCCTCAACAAATGACCAGCGGCCAGCGCGCGACACCTTGCCTCTATAATATTCCCGCGGGCACGTCCTTTGCCGATGCGCTGGCCGGCGGGCTGCTGTCGCGCTGGTCTGAAGACCTGCTGGGGCTGTCCCGCGTCACGCTGCTGCTGCCGACGCGGCGCGCCTGCCGCACGCTGCAAGAGGCGTTCCTGAGGGCGTCGGCGGGGCGGCCCTTGCTGCTGCCGCGCCTGATGCCGCTGGGCGATCTGGATGCGGAAGAGCTGGCGCTGCGCGACGAGGAAATTGCCCTGGGCGGCTGCGGCGTCCTGGAAATACCGCCGGCTCTGCCGCCGTTGCAGCGGCAGCTTCTTCTGACCCAATTGATTCTAAAGCGCGGCGCCGCTGACGGCGGGCCGGCGCCGAGCGAAGACCAGGCCGTGGCGCTGGCGGCGGAACTGGCGCGGCTGATCGATCAGGTGGAGAACGAAGGTCGCGCATTCGACGGTCTGGCAGATCTGGTGCCGGCGGATTACGCGGCCCATTGGCAGGAAACGCTGGAGTTCTTGAAAATCGTCACTGAGCACTGGCCGGCGATTCAGGCAGAGCGCGGCACCATCGGCGCCGCCGAGCGGCGCCGGCGTCTGACCTTGGCACAGGCTGAGGCTTGGCGGTCGAGCCCACCGGAAGATCCGGTGATCGTCGCCGGCTCGACCGGGTCGATCCCGGCCACGGCGGAGCTGATCTCCGTGGTGGCCCGCCTGCCGCAAGGCATGGTGGTGCTGCCCGGCCTGGATCAGGAAAGCGATGATGCCGTCTGGCGGGAAATCGCCGAGGATCCGGCCCACCCGCAATTTGGTCTGGCGGAACTCTTGCGGCGCCTGGATGTGGACCGTGCGGCCGTCGTGCCTTGGCCGGACAGCGGCGCCCCGCGCAGCGACCCGGCGCGCATGGCCTTTCTCAGCATGGCCCTGCGGCCGGCGGCCGCCACCACGGCCTGGCCGGATTTCGCCAACGCCGTCGACGGCAGTGAGCTGGCTGCGGCGCTGGCAGGCCTTGCCCGGATCGACTGCCCGGGCCCTGGGGAAGAGGCCCTGGCGATTGCCTTGCTGTTGCGCCAAGCCCTGGAAGTCCCGGAGCGGACGGCGGCCCTGGTGACACCGGACCGCGGCTTGGCGCGGCGTGTCGCGGCGGAACTTGCCCGTTGGGACATTGCGGTCGATGATTCCGCCGGCCAGCCCCTGGCCATGACACCGCCGGGCGCTTTCCTGCGCCTCAGCGCCGATGCGGCCGCAACGGAACTGGCCCCGGTGCCGCTTCTGGCCCTCTTGAAGCATCCCTTGGCGGCGGGGGGCCAGAGCCCGGGCGCCTTTCGCCGCGATCTCAGGGCCTTTGAACGGGCGATTTTGCACGGCCCCCGGCCGGCGCCCGGTCTGGCCGGTCTGACGGCGGCTTTGAGCGCCGCCGAGGCGCCGCCGGAACTGCAGCATTGGCTGGCGAAACTGTCCGGCATCCTGGCGCCGTTCCTCTCGGTTTTCGGCCGTGAGGCGCGGGATCTCGCGGAGATTCTGGATGCCCATATCCAGGCGCTGGAGGCCTTGGCGGCAACGGCGGAAGAAACCGGACCGGCGCGGCTTTGGGCCGGTGAGGCCGGCGAGGCCGCGGCGGGTTTCATCGACGAGTTACGGGATGCGGCGGACGCGGGCCCCCGCCTGCGGGGCGCCCGTTATGGCGCGGTCCTGTCGGCCCTGATGGCTGGACGCATGGTCCGCCCACGTTATGGCCGCCATCCGCGTCTGGCGATCCTGGGGCCTCTGGAGGCCCGCCTGCAGCATGCCGACCTGCTGGTGCTGGGCGGCCTCAACGAGGGCACCTGGCCGGCCGTTGTGGAGGCCGGGCCGTGGCTCAGCCGGCCCATGCAGCGCGATTTCGGCCTGCCCCTGCCGGAACGGCGCATCGGCCTGGCGGCGCACGATTTCGCTCAGGCCTGTGCCGCGCCCCAGGTGATGATGACCCGTGCCGCCAAGGTCGAGGGGACGCCCGCCGTCCCCTCGCGCTGGCTGCTGCGGCTGGAGGCACTGCGCGACGCCGTCGATTTGGGCGATGCGCAGGACTGGACCGACGGCCGCTGGTCGGATTGGGCCGCCCAGTTGGATGCGGCGCCCTACCGCAGGTCGCCGGCGCCGGCGCCCTGTCCGCCGCTGGAGGCCCGGCCGCGTGAGCTCTCCGTGACCCGCATCGAAACCTGGATGCGTGACCCCTACGGCCTCTATGCGGACAAAATTCTGCGCCTGCGGGCGCTGGATCCTTTGGACGCGGACCCCGGGGCAGCCGAGCGGGGCACGCTGGTGCATGAAGCCTTGGAGCGCTTTGTCCGCGCCTATCCGGATCGCCTGCCGCCCGATCCGGCGGCGGCCCTCATCGCGGTCGGCCGGGAGGTCTTCGCCAAGGTCAAAGACAATCCCGGTATCTGGGCCATCTGGTGGCCGCGCTTCTGCCGGGTGGCGGACTGGTTCGTGCAGGCAGAAAGCGCGCGGCGCGCGGCGCTCGCCGGTTCCTACGTGGAAGTGGCCGGGACGCTCGTCCTGCCGGGGCCCGGCGGCCCCTTCAAGCTCACCGCAAAGGCCGACCGCATCGACAGCCGAACGGAAGGGGGGCTGGTTGTCCTGGACTACAAGACCGGCGCGCCGCCGGCGAAACAGGACATCGAGGCCGGCCTGGCACCGCAATTGCCCTTGGAAGCGGCCATCGCGGCCGCCGGCGGCTTTGCCGGTGTGCCGCGCCAGCCGGTGGCGGCGCTTGAGTTCTGGCGCCTCTCCGGCGGCAGTCCGGCGGGCGAGATCAAGCCGGTGAAAGCAGACCCCGGGGGATTGGCGGAAACGGCCTTGGCGGGCCTCGGCGACCTGATCGCGCGTTTCGACGATCCGGCGACGCCTTATCTCGTGCAGCCGCGGCCGGCGCTGGCGCCGCGCTTTAATGACTACGCGCATCTGGAGCGCATCCGGGAATGGGCCGCCGGACAGGATGACGGTAGCGCGGGAGGCGGAGTATGAGCCGAGTTCCCGGCGCCGCACAGGCCGAGGCGAACCGGGCGCAGCGCCGGGCCGCCGATCCTGCGGCGACTGTCTGGGTGTCGGCCTCCGCCGGCAGCGGCAAAACCAAAGTACTGACCGACCGGGTTCTCAGTCTCATGCTGCGGGGCACCGCCCCGGCCCGCATTCTTTGCCTGACCTTCACCAAGGCGGCCGCGGCCGAAATGGCCAACCGCCTGGCCAGCCGTCTGGCGGCCTGGGCGGTCATGCAGCCGGAGGGCCTGTCCGCAGAGCTGGCGGCCCTGCTGGACGAGACGCCCGATGCGGACCTGCAGGCGCGCGCCCGGCAGCTCTTTGCCCGGGTGCTCGACGCGCCCGGGGGCATGAAAATTCAAACCATCCATGCCTTTTGCCAATCTCTTCTGGGTCGCTTTCCCCTGGAAGCCGGCATCGCTCCCCATGCTCAGGTGCTGGACGAACGCGGCGCGGCAGAGATGCTCGAAGAGGCCCGCATCGAGGTGCTGACCCGCGCCCAGGCTCCCGGCGGGGACTCTCTGGCCAACGATATTTCCGACGTGACCGCCTTTGCGGCCGAGGAAACCCTGACGGAACTGATCCGGGGGCTCATCCAGGGGCGTGCCCGTCTGCTCCCCTTCTTGACCGGCCGGCAAGGCCCTGAAGCGCTGATCGCCCGGATCTACGATGCCCTGGGTATTGCAGCCGGCGAGACCCGCGGCGCTATCCTGTCGGACGTCTGTGGCGATGCGCGTTTCGACCGGACGGGCTTGCAGGCTGCGGCCGCCGCCATGCTCCAGGGATCGAAGAAGGACCGGGCGCATGGCGCGATCATCGCCGAATGGCTTGCCGCACCTGAGCAGCGGGAATCTTCTTTTGAGACCTACCTTTCTGCGTTCTTCAAAGAGGGAGGGCGCGGGGACAGGTTTGCAAAACTGATCTTCAAGGAGGCGCTTGCCGCCGCCCCGGGCAGCGACGAGGTTCTGGCACGCGAGGCGGAGCGCCTGGAAGTGCTGCGCGACCGCCTGAATGCACTGGCGGTGGGAACGGCGACGGCCGCCTTGCTGCGTATCGGTATGGCGATCCTAAGGGCTTACGAAGGTCGCAAACGACGCCGCGCCTTGCTCGATTACGATGATCTGATTCTGCGCAGCCGCCGACTGTTGGAACGCCCGGGCATTGCCGCCTGGGTGCTCTATAAGCTGGATGGCGGATTGGATCATGTGCTGATCGACGAGGCGCAGGATACCAACCCGGAACAGTGGAAAGTCATTGAGCTGCTTACCGCGGAGTTTTTTACCGGCGAGGGCGCGCGCGAATCTCTGCGGACGGTTTTTGCCGTCGGCGACGCCAAGCAGTCGATTTTTTCGTTCCAGGGCGCTGACCCGACGGCCTTTGTGCGCATGCAGCAGCACTTCCTCGAGAAAGCCGCGGCGGCGAACCAGCGCGCCGAGAAAGTGCCGCTGGACGTGTCCTTTCGCTCGACGGCGCCGGTTTTGGCGGCGGTCGATGCGGTCTTTGCCGACGAAGTTGCGCGCGAGGGGGTTCTCTTCGAAGAAGCTGCCATGGCACACCAAGCGGTGCGCGGCGGGCAGGCCGGCCTGGTGGAGGTCTGGCCGCCGGTTGAGCCCTTTGAGGGGCCGGGCCGCGCGCCCTGGGAACTGCCGCTGGCACAGGAAGCGGATTCGCCTCCCATAACCCGTTTGGCCCGTTTGGTCGCCGCCCGGATCCGGCGCTGGACCCTGGATCCGGCCGGTGACGCGGATCCCGACTGCAAGCTCGATTCGCGGGGCCGGCGTATCCGGCCTGGCGATATCCTGGTGCTGGTGCGGCGGCGCAATGCCTTCGTGGACGAACTGGTGCGCGAGTTGAAAACCCGCGATGTCCCTGTGGCCGGTGTCGACCGTATGATCCTAACCGATCAGCTGGCGGTCATGGACCTGATGGCGCTGGGCCGCGTCATGCTCTTGCCCGAAGACGACCTCACCCTGGCGGCGTTGTTGAAGTCGCCTTTGATCGGTCTGGATGAAGATCAGCTCTTTACCTTGGCCTATGGCCGCGCGGGAACGCTTTGGGACTCCCTCGGCCGGCAGGCACCACAGAATGCGGACTTCGCAGCCGCCCGCGACCGGCTGGAAGCCTTGATGCGGCGGGCTGACTTCGTTCCGCCTTACGAATTTTATGCCGAAGTGCTGGGGCCTTTGGGGGGGCGCGAGAAACTGCTGGGCCGCCTGGGCCCCGAGGCCGCCGACCCGATCGAAGAGTTTCTTTCCCTTGCGCTTGCCTACGAGCGTGACCAGCACCCGTCTCTTGAAGGTTTCTTGCACTGGCTGGAGCTGGGCGCCCAGGAGATCAAGCGCGACATGGAACACGGCAACGATGCCGTGCGCATCATGACCGTGCATGGGGCCAAGGGTCTGCAGGCGCCGGTGGTGTTCCTGCCGGACACGCTGCAGACCCCGCAAAGCCGCACGGGATTGCTGTGGCTGGAAAACACGGAGGGCGGTGCCGCGCTGCCGCTTTGGCCGATCAAAAGCGACTACGACGGTCCCCGGGCCAAGGCGGCGCGGGCCGCGCAGCGCCACGACCAGGCGCAAGAATACCGGCGCCTGCTCTACGTCGCCATGACCCGGGCGGAAGACCGCCTTTACGTCTGTGGCTGGCACCATAGCCGCGGCGCGCCGGAAGACTGCTGGTTCAACCTGGTCCAGCGGGGTCTCGCCGCGACGGCGGAACTCGGCGCGACGGAAGCGGAATTCGATTTTACGCAGGAGATCACCGAGGGCTGGCGCGGCACCGGCTGGCGCCTGGCGTCGCCGCAACAGGAAGACTTCTTGGCGGAGGCGTCTTTGCAGGCGCCGCGCGCACCCGTGCGGCAGGTTCCGGCCTGGGCGCGTCACGACGCGCCGCCGGAACCGGCCCCGCCCCGGCCTCTGGCGCCGTCGCGGCCCAGCACGGCGGAGCCTGCCATCCGCTCGCCTTTGGCCGGCGAGGGCGGCGACGGCGACCGGCGCGGCCGGGCCATCCATCGCCTGCTGCAAACCCTGCCGGATTTGCCGGAAGGAGAGCGGGCCGGGGCAGCCGAACGCTACCTGGCGAACCCGCTGCTGGGGCTGGGCGCGGCGGAACAGCAGGAAATCTGGGCGGAAACCCATGCCGTGCTGACCGATCCGGCCTGCGCCGGACTCTTTGGCCCCGGCAGCCGGGCAGAGGTACCTTTGGCCGGCCTGGTCCCCACCAAACGGGGTTTGGAGGCGATTTCCGGGCAGATTGACAGACTGGTTGTTAAAGATGATCAAGTTACAATCATAGATTATAAAACGAATCGGCCACCGCCGCTGGAGGTGGCTGATGTGCCGCCGCTCTACCTGCAGCAAATGGCCGCCTACGGCGCGCTGATCAAACAGATTTACCCTGATAAATCATTGAATTTCCTACTTCTTTGGACCGACGGGCCGCGTTTGATGCAACTCAGTGATGTCATTCTTTCACATCTCGATCCTTGACGCTGGCCGGGGGCGATCCCTACATTTGATGCAACAGAAAAGGGGTCGCGGTCTCTCGGACAGCGGCCCCGAAACGGATATGAAGGAGCCTCCATGTCGACCTCCCCCATCAGCGACAACTCATTCGACAGCGACGTGCTCAAGGCCGAAGGTCCCGTGATTGTGGACTTCTGGGCCGAGTGGTGTGGGCCCTGCAAGCAGATCGCGCCTGCCCTCGAAGAGATTGCCTCCGAAATGGATGGCCGCGTGACGGTGACGAAGCTCAACATCGACGACAACCCGCAGACGCCGCAAAAATACGGCGTCCGCGGCATTCCGACCCTGATGCTGTTCAAGGATGGCCAAGTGGCGGCGACCAAAGTCGGCGCGCTGGGCAAAACGCAGCTTGTCGAGTGGGTTGAATCAGTGATCTGACGAACTAGCCATTCCTCAGAGACCTCGGAAACCCCGCCCCTTGGGCGGGGTTTTTTCCTGTCCGACAGACTCCGCTCAGCCGTGATCGGCCAGAACCTTGCCGGCCAGATAGAGCGAACCGCAGATCAGAACCTTCCCAGGCGTGGCCTTGCCCTGCAGATGTTCCACCGCGGCCTCGAGGGAGTTCTGCGGCAAGGCTGTCGCACCGGCGGCCTTTGCCGCGGCAACCGCCTCTCCGAGGGTGAGCGAGTTCGGCTCGCCTGGGATCTCCACAGCCTGCAGCGAACTGGCGATCCGGGCGAGGGGCCTCAGGTAGTCGGCTGCGGCTTTGCTGTTCAGCATGCCGAAGATGATGTGCAAGGCCGGCCCGTCCTTCTGTGCCAGGCTTTCGGCCAGCATTTCCCCGGCGGCCGCGTTGTGGCCCCCGTCCAGCCAAAGCTCCCAGTCCTTCCGGCCGTCCCGGTTCAGCAGTTCCAGCAGCGGGCCTTGGGTTAGCCGCTGCAGACGTGCCGGCCAGTCCACCTCTGTGAGACCGGATGCGATCTGTTGCTGCTCCAGCGCGAACTCTGATAGCTTCTCGGCGCAGGCGACAGCGAGGCCGGCGTTCACCAGCTGATGCGGCCCTGGCAGCGCGGGCGCGGGGTAGTCCTGCCGTCCATTTTCCGATTCATAGCGAAAGCCCGTCGCTGTTGGCGCGCTTTGCCATTCCGCGCCGTGGCGAAACAGCGGCGCTTTTATTTCGGCGGCGCGCGCCTCGATGACCTCCAGGACTTCCCGCGGTTGCGGGGCGATGACGGCGGGCACGCCAGGCTTCAGGATCCCGGCCTTCTCCTTGGCGATCTGCACGACGCTGTCACCCAGGTACTGCACATGGTCGATGGAAATCGGCGTGATGACGGTCAGGTGCGGCTGCGCCACGACGTTGGTGGCATCCAGCCGGCCGCCCAGCCCGGTTTCCAGCAGCAGGATATCGGCCTGGTGCTCGGCAAAGGCCAATAGGGCGGCAACGGTGGTGACCTCGAACTCGGTGATTGGCGCCTCGCCGTTGGCGGTCTCGCAGCGCTCCAGCAGGGCGACGAAGTCCGGCTCGCCGATCAGCCCGCTGCCCAAGCGCACCCGCTCGTGATAGCGCACCAGATGAGGCGAGGTATAGGCCTGCACGGTCTTGCCGGCCGCGGTCAGCATGGCCCGCAGAAAGGCGATCAGGGAGCCCTTGCCGTTGGTCCCGGCGACATGAACCACCGGCGGCAGTTTTTGTTCGGGGTGGCCGAGGCGGGCGAGCAGAACCTCAATGCGCTCAAGGGAAAGATCGATGACCCGCGGGTGGAGCCGGCGCAGCCGCGCCAAGACCAGATCGCTTTCAACGACTCCCGCCGCCGGCAGGTCATTCACCGGCGGTTTCCTCTGCGGTCTCCCCGTCGCCTTCGGCTTCCGGTTCCGATGGGGTCGGCAGGGCGACCACCTCGGCGGTGGGCGTTTTGTGGCGCAGCAGAGAGATCAAGGTGATCAGACGCTCGCGCAGTTCTTTGCGCGGCACCACCATGTCCAGCATGCCGTGTTCCAACAGGTATTCGGCGCGCTGAAAACCGTCGGGGAGAATTTCGCGGATGGTCTCCTCGATCACCCGCTTGCCGGCAAAGCCGATAATCGCGCCGGGCTCGGAGATGGCGATGTCGCCCAGCATGGCAAAGGAGGCGGAGACACCGCCGGTGGTGGGATCGGTCAGCAGCACGATGTAAGGCAGGCCCGCTTCCTTGACCATGTCGACGGCGGCGACCGAACGGGGCATCTGCATGAGGGAGAGGATCCCTTCTTGCATGCGCGCGCCGCCGGATGCTGGGATGACGATCAGCGGGGCTTCCTGCAGCACCGCCAGGCGCGCGGCTGCCAGCAACCCTTCGCCGACGGCGATCCCCATGGAGCCGCCCATGAAGCGGAAGTCGAAGGCGGCGATGACGGTTTTCAGGCCGCCCATGGTGCCGTGCGCCACCAGGATGGCTTCGCCGCCGCCCTTGGCCTTGGCTTCCTTCAGCCGATCGCTGTAGCGCTTCAAGTCGCGGAACTTCAGCGGATCGTTGAGAATGTCCGGCAGCTCGATGGTGGTGAAATCGGCGTCGTCGAACAGCAGTTCCAGGCGGCGTTGAGCCGCGATGCGCATGTGATAGCCACAGTGCGGGCAGACCCGAAGGTTGTCTTCCAGCTCGCGGTGAAAGACCATCTGGCCACAAGCGGGGCATTTTTCCCAGAGGTCCTCGGGGATGTCCCGCTTGTTGACCAGGGCCCGCAGTTTCGGCCGGACGTAGTTGGTGATCCAGTTCATCGGCTTGCCTTACGCTGCGCCCTTGATGCCGGCCGCAAGGTCGCTGACCAGTCCCAGCACCTTGCCGGCCAGGCCCGGCTTGGCGCGGCCCTTTTCGTCCAGTTCGGCCTTCACGATATCCACCAATGCCGTGCCCACGACCGCGGCATCGGCCACCTGGGTGATCTGCGCGGCCTGATCCGGTGTGCGAATGCCAAAGCCCACCGCAATCGGCAGGTCGGTGTGGCGCTTCAGGCGGGTGACCGCCTGGCGTACCGCGTCTTCGTCCGCCGACTTGGTGCCGGTGATGCCCATGACAGAGACATAATATACGAAACCGCTGGTGTTGCTCAGCACCGTCGGCAGGCGCGCGTCATCGCTGGTGGGTGTCGCCAGGCGGATCCAGTGCAGCCCGGCGTCAATCGCCGGCTTGCAAAGCTCGTCGTCTTCTTCCGGCGGCAGGTCGACGATGATCAGTCCGTCCACCCCGGCCGCGGTGGCGTCGGCCAGGAAAGCATCGACGCCATAAATATAGATCGGGTTGTAGTAGCCCATCAGCACTATGGGGGTGTCGCTGTCGCCCTCGCGAAAGGCACGGATCATCGCCAGGGTTTTCTTCAGCGACATGCCGGCCTTCAAGGCGCGCAGGGAGGAGGCTTGAATGGCCGGACCGTCGGCCATGGGGTCGGAGAAGGGCATGCCCATCTCGATCACGTCGGCGCCGGCCGCCGGCAGACCGCGCAGAATTTCCGCCGAGGTTTCCAGATCCGGGTCCCCGGCGGTCAGGAAGGTCACCAGGCCGCCGTGGCCTTCGGCCTTGAGCTTTGCAAAGCGCTGCTCCATGCGGCTGGGGCCGGAGGCGGCGCTCATATTTTGACCCCGAGGGCATCGGCGACGGTAAAGACGTCCTTGTCGCCGCGTCCGCACATGTTCATGACCAGCAGATGATCCTTCGGCAGGTCGGGTGCCATTTTGCGCACATGGGCGAGGGCATGGGACGGCTCCAGCGCCGGGATGATGCCCTCGATCCTGGAACTGAGCTGGAAGGCGTCAAGCGCCTCCTGGTCGGTTGCGGAGACATATTCCGCCCGGCCCATCTCGTGCAGCCAGCTGTGTTCCGGGCCGATGCCCGGGTAATCCAGCCCGGCGGAAATCGAATGGGCATCGTTGATCTGCCCGTCCTCGTTCTGCAGCAAATAGGTGCGGTTGCCATGCAGCACACCGGGCCGTCCGCCGGTCAGCGAGGCCGCATGTTCACCGCTGCTGATGCCGTGTCCGGCCGCCTCGACCCCGACGATGCGCACGCTGGTATCGTCCAGGAAGGGATGGAACAGTCCCATGGCGTTGGAGCCGCCGCCGATGCAGGCGACCAGGCTGTCGGGCAGGCGTCCTTCGGCCTCGGCCATCTGCTCGCGCACTTCGCGGCCGATGATCGACTGAAAGTCGCGCACCATGGCCGGGTAGGGGTGCGGGCCGGCCACTGTGCCGATGATGTAAAAGGTGTTCTCGACGTTGGCGACCCAGTCGCGCAGGGCGTCGTTCATGGCGTCCTTCAGGGTGCCGGTGCCGCTGGTGACGGATCGCACTTCGGCGCCCAACAGCTTCATGCGGAAAACGTTGGGGGCCTGGCGCTCGATGTCGGTGGAGCCCATGTAGACCACACAGGGCAGATTGAAGAGGGCGCAGAAGGTGGCGGTCGCCACGCCGTGCTGGCCGGCCCCGGTCTCGGCGATGATGCGGGTCTTGCCCATGCGCCGCGCCAGCAGGATCTGCCCCAGCACGTTGTTCGCCTTGTGCGAGCCGGTGTGGTTCAGCTCGTCACGCTTCAGATAAATCTTGGCGCCGCCGAACTCCTCGGTCAGGCGCTCGGCGAAATAAAGCGGGCTGGGCCGGCCGACATAGTGCTGGGCGTAATAGTCGTATTCCGACTGGAAGCCGGGGTCGGCCTTGGCCGCGTTATAGGCGCGCTCCACATCCAGGATCAACGGCATCAGGGTTTCGGCGACGAAACGGCCGCCGAAAAGACCGAAGTGGCCACGCTCATCCGGCCCGGCGCGATAGGTGTTCGGGGTCTGCATCAGGTCCCTACAGATCAGCTTTTCAAGAGGCCGGACTTTGCCTCATTCGGGGCATTGCCGCAATGGCCGCCGGGGGTTAAAGCGCCCGCGCCGCGGCCAAAAAGGCGGTTATTTTTTCCGGATTCTTGCGCCCCGGCCCGTCTTCCACACCGGAGGAGACATCGACCGCCCCGGCGCCGGAAATGCCCACGGCCTCGGCCAGGTTCTCGGTCTTCAGGCCCCCCGCCAGCATCCAGGGCAGGGACCACTTTCGGCCGGCCAGGATCTTCCAGTCGAAGGAGACCGCGTTGCCGCCGGGCAGCGCCCCCTCCAGGGTCTTGGGCACCTTGGCGTCGAACAGCAGCCGCGCGGCGACCGGCAGAAAGCCCTCCACCGCGGCCAGGTCGCCCGCGCTGGTAACCTTGATGGTCTTCATCACCGGCACTTCGAAACGCGCCCGGATGTCGGCCACCCGTGCCGGCGTTTCATCGCCGTGCAGCTGCAACAGGTCGAGCTTGGCCGCCGCCAGCACCGATTCGATCAGAGCGTCGTCCGGGTCGACCATCAGGCCGACTTTCAGCACGCCCTCCGGCACGCGCGCCACAAGACCGCCGGCCTGCTGCGGCGTGACGCTGCGCGGACTCGGCGGATAAAACACCAGTCCCACATAACGCGCGCCGCCGGTCACCGCCGCGGCCATGGTCTCCGGTGTCGAGATGCCGCAAATTTTCGCCTCTAGGGTCATGCGGAACTATCTAGGCGCTTTTTGCCGTCATTGCACCCCCGCAGAGGTCGGATGCGATTCAGTCTTGCGGCTCATGGGGCGCCGGCACCGCCACCGCCGAATCGGGCACCCAGCCGGTGAGGCTGCGGAAGGCGCTGGAAATAAAGGCAACCAGTACGGCGGTCAAAACATAGCCAAGGGCGGTGTTGATGATTTGCACAATGGCCAGGGTCTGGAAATTGTCTTGAACGTAAGCTTCCATGCCCGCCATAAGATCCTCAGGTCCTCCGATGAGGGGCGGCGGCAACTCAGGGAGGAACAAGGGAACGATGACCTGGCCGAGGATGGCCATGGCCAGGGCCAGAGGTAAAACCACGAGAATGGCGGTACCCACCAGACGCATTCCCTGTCCGGAAGTATGCGCCCAGGAATCGTTAAGGCGGTAGTTCTCATCGACGGACACGGCGGGAAACACAAAACTCATTCGGAGCACCAAGTAGGCAATAGTGATAAAGAAGCCAATCACCGCGGCCAAAACACCCAGCACGCCAAGGGTGTTTGCAGACCCTAGTTGGCCGGCAAATGTTGCCATGCCTGTGATGGCAAGGCCCAAAAAAACTATGACAAAGTAGACGATCAGTATGACGGCAAAGGCATAGCCCAGAAATCGCCAATGGCGCCGTTGCCAGGAAGGCGCCACGGAGGGCGTGCCGGCAATTGGCCCCAGCAGCGTAAGCCGGTGCCACGCCACGCCGAAAAGGGTGTAGGGCACAAATCCCAACAAAGCCAAGCCGAAAAACAAGAGAGGCTTGGTTTGCGCATAGACCGCAAAACATGCGATGACGGCCGAAATCAAAAAGGGCGCAAAGGCCGCTTTCAAGAATAGCCCGAACTGTGTGAAGACGGTCGCATAGGCGGCACCGACCGTTTCGCCGATTGGCAATTTTCGAATGGCGGCCGGGGGCGGGGTCGATTGGGACATGGGTTAGCCTTCCAGCTCTGCCGTGATGCGCTGTACCGCGGCCAGGGGATCCTCGGCGCCGGTGATGGGGCGGCCGATAACCAGATAGTCGGCGCCCAGCCTTACCGCTTCGGCGGGGGTGGTGATGCGTTTCTGGTCGCCGGCGGCGTCCCAGTCCGGGCGGATGCCCGGCACGATAAGTTTGAAGTCGGGGCCGCAGGCCTCGCGCAGCAGTTCAATTTCCCGCGGCGAGCAGACCACCCCGTCCAGGCCGCAGTCCTGGGCCAGCCGCGCCAGGCGCCGGACTTGCGTTTCCACCGGCCCGCGCTGGCCGGTTTCTCCCAGGTCGAGATCGTCCAGACTGGTGAGCACCGTCACGGCAATCACCAGGGGGCGCTCGACGTCCTGGTCCTCGGCACCTTCCCGTGCCGCGCGCCGCGCCGCCTCCATCATGGCCCGGCCCCCGGCGGCATGGACGTTGACGATCAAGGGCCGCAGGCGGACCGCCGACCGGATTGCGGCGGCAACGGTGTTGGGAATGTCGTGAAACTTCAGATCCAGAAACAGCGGCAGGCTGCCGACGGCGGCCCGGACGCCGTCCGGGCCCTGGGCCGTAAAAAATTCCTTACCGATTTTCATGCCGCCAACCGCGCCGCTCAGGGAATGGGCGAGTGTGGCGGCCCGGTCGATCTCCGGCGTGTCGAGGGCGACGAGGATGCGGTCTTGCGGGCGGTCGGTCATAGGGGCAAGTCTACCTCACAAATTTCGTTTCGCCGACCCGTGATATGAAGGTCTTTTAGCAACGCTCGACTACGAGTTTGGCGGCGGCCAGGTCTTCGACCGCGCTGCCGACCGACTTGAACAAGGTGATCTGGTCGTAAAAGCGCCGCCCGGCCCGCGCGCCGCGGGTGAGCTCGAAGAGGTCGCCGGCGATATCGTCGCGATTGATGACACCGTTCTGGATTGCCTGAAAAACGTCTCCGCCTTCGCTGCAGGCACCGTCGCGGGTATCGACGAAGACCCGGGCGCGGCGCAGCGCCTCGTCGTCGCTTTCGCGCATGTCGGGGCGAAAGGCGCCCACCAAATCCAGATGCTGGCCAGCGCTCAGCCAGGCGCCCTTGATCAGGGGTGCGCTGCTGAGGGTGGCGCAGGAAATGATATGCGCCCCGCGCGCCGCCGTTTCCAGATCGTCCGTGGCTTCGACCCGGAAGTTCGGCCGGTTCAGATGCTTGGCGAGCTTGCCGGCTTTCTTGATATCGCGTCCCCAGATAAGAACGTTGCAAATCGGCCGGACGGCGGCGTGCGCGAGGATCAGCTCCGGTGCCATGGCCCCGGTGCCGACCATCAAGAGGCGCTCGCAATCCGGCCGCGAAAGGTATCCCGAGGCCAAGGCGGAGGCTGCCGCGGTGCGCTTCGTCGTCAGCTTCGGTCCGTCGATCATGGCCAAGGGGGCGCCGCTGCGGGCATTCAGCAGGACGTAGACCCCCATTACGGCGGGCAGACCCTGTTGGCTGTTGTCGGGAAAGACGGTGACCAGCTTGACGCCAATATGGCTGCCGCTTTGCCATGCCGGCATCAGCAGGAGTGTACCGTCGCTGCCGCCGGGTACGGCAATGTCGTGATGCTGCCGCGCGGGCGCGTCAATGTCGCGGCGAAAGGCCTGACGCAACCGTTCGATCAGACTGGGAAAGTCCAGCGCGGCCTCGACATCGGCGGCGGCGACAATCCGCATCCCTGGTCAGGCACCGCCGGTTACGGCCTTGGTGCCTGGGCTGTTGTTGTTCGCGATCACGGCTTGAGTCGTGGAGGCCTGCGCCGCCCTTTCGGCTTTGCGCTGCAGCGTTTCGTTCTCGCGTTTCAGGGAATCGACCTCATAGCCGCGCTGGCGGGCCCGGGACCGGGCCTTGCCGCCGGACAGCCAGGCCGAGGCCCCGCCCACCACGACCCCAGCGACGAAGGTCACCAGGACCACCAGGGAAAGCGGCAGGTCCAGGCTGAGTTCGAGAGGCCAAAGATCGATCGTGATGTTGCTGAAATTGGCGATGGCGAAGGCCACGACCGCAACGGTGAGGGGAAGGGTGATGATCCAGGTCAGGTATTTCACGCTGCTGAGAGCTCCATTGCACGCGCCTTTGATCGGGTCGGATTTTCGGCAATCCGAGCCGCCAGGCGCCAAGAAAAAGGACCGGTAGTATAGCGCTTTTTACAGGAAAGGCGCCAGTATGGCGCCCGGCGCAGCGTTACGAGGCCGGATCTTCCGACCCGTTCAGACGCTCGCGCAGCTGTTTGCCGGTTTTGAAAAAGGGAATGTGCTTTTCCGATACCTGCACCGCATCGCCGGTGCGCGGGTTGCGGCCGACCCGGGCGTCGCGGTGTTTGACCGAAAAGGCGCCAAATCCACGCAGTTCCACCCGGTCTCCCCGAGCCAGCGCCGCGCTGATTTCATCGAAAATTGTGGAGACGATACGCTCCACATCACGGTGATAGAGGTGCGGGTTTCGGTTTGCTATTACCTGTATCAACTCGGACTTCGTCATAGCCACAGCTCCCCCTGGTGGCCGGTATCCCCAGATCTGGCCTCGCCCGAACTTCTGCACCTGTCAAGCTCACCACTTACTCGGCCCAACATGCCATCGGCATGTCCGAAGCGGCGGCCCTTTTTCTTAGTAGGTCGGTTCGGGTCCTTAATAGGGCTAGGAGGGTGCCAGAGGCTATTGCGGTCGTCAAGTTTAACCCTTTCAGAACAAAGGTTTTTTTTGACGCCGCTGGAAGGTGAAAACGAAAAGGGCCCGGCGGTTGAATGCCGGGCCCTTTTGCTCGTTATCAGAAGGAGGCTATTCCGTGCCGGAATCCTTCTCCCCGGCGGCCTCCGCTTCCGCCGCGGGCGCGGCCTCGGCGGCATCTGCTTCAGGCTCGTCTTTGGCCTTTTTGGCCTTTGCCGTCTTTTTCTTGGCGGGCTCGGCCGGGGCCTCATCGGCGTCAGCGGCGCTCTCGCCGCCGCCCTTTGCCTGGGCCGCCTTAGAGAAGGCTGCGCCTAGAATATCGCCCAGGCTTGCGCCGGATTCCGAAGACCCGTATTCCGCGACCGCCTCTTTCTCTTCAGCGATTTCCCGCTGTTTGATCGACAGCGAGATCTTCCGGCTCTTGGAATCGATGGCGGTGATCCGGGCGTCGAGTTTTTCGCCCACGGCAAAACGGTCGGGGCGCTGCTCGCTGCGGTCACGCGACAACTCGGCTTTACGGATAAAGCCGATGGCGCCGTCGGTCAGCTGGACCTCGATGCCATTGTCGATGACCGAATGAACCGTACAGGTCACCACATCGCCCTTCTTGAGGCTGCGGACGGTGCCGGCGAAGGGATCGTCGGAGAGCTGCTTGACGCCCAGGCTGATGCGCTCTTTGGCGACATCCACGTCGAGCACCTTCACCTTCACCATGTCGCCCTTGGTGTACTTCTTGACGGCTTCCTCGCCGGACTCGTGCCAGTCGAGGTCGGAGAGATGCACCATGCCGTCGATATCGCCGGGCAGGCCGACGAATAGACCGAACTCGGTGATGTTCTTGACCTCGCCCTCCAGTTCGGTGTCGACGGTGAACTCGGTCAGGAAGGCATCCCAGGGGTTGTCGCCGCACTGCTTCAGACCCAGGCTGATGCGGCGCTTCTGCTCGTCCACATCCAACACCATGACCTCGACCTCTTGAGAGGTGGAGACAATCTTGCCCGGGTGGACGTTCTTCTTGGTCCAGCTCATCTCAGAGACGTGGACCAGACCCTCGATGCCCGCTTCCAATTCGACGAAGGCACCATAGTCGGTGATGTTGGTCACGCGGCCGTTCAGCTTGGCGCCGATCGGATACTTCGCGGCCACACCCTCCCAGGGGTCGGCTTCCAGCTGCTTCATGCCCAGGCTGATGCGCTGGGTTTCGGAATTGAAGCGGATCACCTGCACGTCGACCTGTTGGCCAATGCTCAAGACTTCACTGGGATGATTGATGCGTTTCCAGGACACGTCGGTGACGTGCAGCAGTCCGTCGACGCCGCCGAGATCCACGAAGGCACCGTAGTCGGTGATGTTCTTGACCACGCCCTTCAGGACCTGTCCTTCACGCAGGCTCTCGATCAGCTCGCTGCGCTGTTCGGCCCGGCTTTCCTCCAGGACCGCCCGCCGCGAGACGACAATGTTGCCCCGGCTCCGGTCCATCTTGAGGATCTGAAACGGTTGCGGCGTGCCCATGAGCGGGCCGACATCGCGCACCGGACGGATATCGACCTGGCTGCCGGGCAGGAACGCGACCGCGCCCGAAAGGTCGACGGTGAAGCCGCCCTTGACCCGGCCAAAGATCACGCCGGTCACCCGCGCGCCATCGTTGAACGACTTCTCCAACAAGGTCCAGGCTTCCTCGCGCTTCGCTTTCTCGCGCGACAGCATGGCCAGGCCGTCTTTGTTCTCCATACGCTCCAGGTAGACCTCGACCTCGTCGCCGGCCTTGATCTCCGGCGCGCGGCCGGCCTCGGAAAATTCTTTCAGCGGCACCCGGCCTTCGGATTTGAGGCCCACGTCGATGACCGCGGCATCGCCTTCGACGGCGATCACGGTGCCCTTGAGCACGGTCCCCTCAAGGCCATCGGATTGGCCGAGGGATTCGTCTAGCAGGGCGGCAAAGCTTTCCTTGCCGGGGGCTGGGGTCTCGCTGGCTGTCTGCGCCATGAATTCAATTCCTTTTCTCGTGTTGCGATATTCAGGCCGACCGGTTGGTTCCGGCGGTCTTCCCGGGTTCGCCCCGGGCGCGGTTTGGGTACTCTTCTAACTTACGCTGCGGGTCCTCCCTGACCCGGTATCCGGCCTCAGGACTTATCCTGCGGCCTGTCGGCCGATCCTGGAGGCCGATGCGCCGCGATAATCCGCAGGGCCGCCTCAAAGGCCGCGTCCACGTCCATTTTGCTGGTATCGAGGACATGCGCGCCGGGCGCGGGTTTAAGCGGTGCGACGGCGCGTGCGCTGTCGCGCGCATCCCGCGCTTCCATTTCCTGCACGACGCGCGCGTATATACTCGGCTCGCCGCGGTCTCGCAACTCTTTATGGCGGCGCGCGGCCCGCGTCTCGGGGCTGGCGGTGACAAACAGCTTCACCTCCGCATCGGGGCAGACGACGGTCCCGATATCGCGGCCATCCAGCACCGCGCCCGCCTTGCCGTCCGGTGGCTGGGCCGCGAAGCGGCGCTGCATCGCCAGCAAAGCGGCCCGCACCTCCGGGTTCGCGGCCACGATCGAGGCCGCCTGCGCGACGTCTTCGCTGCGCAGGTCCGGGCGCTCCAGGTCGCTCAAGCGCAGTTCGCGGGCCGCTTGGGCCGCGGCCGCGGCGTCGGACGGGTCCTGCCCCGCCGCCAGCACCTTGGCCGCCGCAGCGCGGTAGATCATGCCCGTATCGAGATAAGCGAGATTGAGCGCGGCGGCCAGACGGCGGGCCAGCGTGCCCTTGCCCGAGGCGCTGGGCCCGTCCACGGCGACGATCATGAGGGCTCCAGCTCGGCGCCGATGCCCGTCATCAGGGTGGCGAAGCCGGGGAAGCTGGTCTCGATGGGCGCGGCGTCATCGACGGTGATTGGCTTCTCGGCCGCCAGACCCAGGACCAAGAAACTCATGGCGATCCGGTGGTCCAGCGCGGTGGCGATGGTGGCCCCGCCGGGGACACGGCCGCCCTTGCCCTGCACGATCAGGAAATCCGGTCCTTCCTCAATCTCCACGCCGCAGGCGGCGAGGCCGCGCGCGACCGCGCCCAGACGGTCGCTTTCCTTGACTCGCAGTTCGGCCAAACCGTGCATGACCGTGCGGCCACCGGCGCAGGCGGCGGCCACGGCCAGGATCGGGTATTCGTCGATCATGCTGGGCGCCCTGTCCGCCGGCACCTCGATGCCCCGCAACTGGGCGGACTCGACCACGAGATCGGCGACCGGCTCGCCGCAGCGCTCGCGGCGGTTATCGTAGGCGATGGCGGCGCCCATCTCTGCCAGGGTGGTGTAGAGCCCGGTTCTCAGCGGATTGATCCCGACACCCTCGAGGCGCAGCCGCGAGCCGGGCAGGATCAGCGCGGCCACGGCGGCGAAGGCGGCCGACGAGGGGTCGGCGGGCACCTGGATCTGCCGGCCGCCCAGTTCCGGTTGCCCGGCAAGGGAGATGCTTCGCCGGTCGTCCTGCGCCGCGGTGACGTCGAGATGGGCGCCGAAGTGGCCCAGCATGCGTTCCGTGTGGTCCCGGGTCGGCGCCCGCTCGACCACGGTCGTCGTGCCCGGCGTGTTCAGCCCGGCCAGAAGGACCGACGACTTGACCTGGGCCGAGGGCACCGGCAGCTCGTAACTGATCGCCAGGGGATCGGCGCTGCCGACGATGGTGAGCGGCATGTAGCTGCCGTCGCGTGCCATCACCCGGCCGCCCATCCGCTCCAACGGCTCCGCGACCCGCGCCATGGGCCGGGCGCGCAGGGAATGATCGCCGGTCAAGACCGCGGTGAGGGGATGGCTGGCCAGCAGTCCCATCAGCAGCCGCGCGCCGGTGCCCGAGTTGCCGAGGTCAAGAACCGAGGCGGGCTCGCGAAGGCCGCCAAGGCCACGGCCCCAGACATGCCAACGGCCGTCCGCGGCGCGCTCGATCTCGCTTCCAAGGGCCCGCATCGCCATGGCGGTCCGCAAGACGTCCTCGCCTTCGAGCAGTCCGTCAACCCGGCTTTCGCCGACGGCCAGGCTGGCGATCATCAGCGACCGGTGCGAGATCGACTTGTC
>CAJHXM010000189.1_pt1 | contig 32114 bp, 27 predicted proteins | sample 9198461 | NCBI WGS metagenome assembly CAJHXM01 (sample SAMEA7708299, study PRJEB35096) | sediment metagenome | biome: marine neritic benthic zone biome [ENVO:01000025]; feature: sediment [ENVO:00002007]; material: shallow marine sediment [ENVO:03000034] sea grass bed [ENVO_01000059] ...
CCGATGAGGTTGCTGCGAGAATAAGGGAGATGGCAGAGAATGCGGGAATTCCGATCCGGCCTGATCCGCCGCTTGCCCGGTCCATCCATGCCGTGGTTGAGGTCGGGCAAGAAATCCGACCCGATCACTATAAGGCGGCCGCTGCAGCCATACTCTTTGCAGATCGGATACGGAAATCGCGCCCAAGGGATATAGCATAATGAAAGACACCATTATTGCTGCGCAGGAAGTTCTGACAAGAACGCAGACGCTTCAGGCCCGCACTGTTTTCCTACGTGATCTGGCCACCCAAAGAGAAATGGCAGAGGCTGTGGCCGACGTGGAACAGGAACTAGGTACGACGGCGGACTTGGCCGCTCGTGACTTCCACCACGCGCGTTGGGCGGTAGCGCATAGGGTGATGCTGGATGCCCAGTTGCGGCGGCATACCAGTTCACTTCGGGATGCGGAAAGCCAGTTGAGTGACAGCCAGGAGCGCCTGAACAGGGCGGCGCGTAACGAAGCCTTGTGGGAGACACTCAGCCTTGCGCGAATCAAAGAGCGGCGATACCGAGACCATCAGCGGGAAGCCGCGGCGCTTGATCGTCTGGTATCCTTACGTGCGATCAGCGAGAATAACAGGTAATCAGGAAAATAAAGAATGACCGACTCTGAAATGCTGTCCTTCCTTTCTTCACTCGAGCAGACTCAATCGACGTTGGGGCAGGAAACGCTTCGCGAGAAGATCGCCAGCACCTCGGCTAACCCTTCGGCCTATCCGTTGCTTGACGCCATTTTCGATGCCTTTCTTGTGCGCTCGACGCGCACCATTCGCCAACTTTATGCCGTGGCCACCGAGATATCTTTGGAGCAGACACGTATTCTAAAGTTCGGTGAATTTCTGGGCGCCCTTGAACAGCCTTGCCTGATCTGTGTCGTCGAGATCTTGGAATGGTCCGACTCGGCGCTGGCCACATTCGATGGGATGATGGTCGAAAACATGATCGAGTTGATGATGGGAGCCAGTGCAGATGATCCGTTGGACTATGAGGCCCGTACACCGACCAACTTGGATCGCGATTTGGCAATGCGGGCGGTCAATCTGATCATGGCGGATTTAGCCGATTCTTTCGTCTCGGTCAGCACTGAAATTGAGAGTGTCACAATGCGTTGCCAGCGGACCGAAACACGGCCGAAGTTTGCCGCTATTACCCGTGATGAAGCGCCGGTGCTGGTAGCGGATTTTTCGGTTGTCCTGGGACCCAGTGGTCGTACTGGCCACTTTAGCGTCGTAGTGCCTTTGGCAGCGTTCGAGCCTGTACGGACCCAGCTCCAGCAGACCTTTCGGGGTGAGCAGCGGCGCAATGACCGCGTCTGGATACGGCATATTGCGAACGCATTGCTGGACACGCCTCTTGAGATGACGGCCGAGCTGACTCGTCAGGAGATGATTGTTGCCGATTTGCAGAATTGGCAAATCGGCGATGTCATTCCTCTGGAAGTTGGCTGCCGTCCGGAACTCGTCTTGCGTATCGATGGCTTTGAGAGCCAGGACCCTCTCATGCTGGGTCAACTTGGCAGATGGCGTGGTAATAAGGGTGTAAGGGTTACACGTTCTCATCCAGAGGGCTTCATCGACCCAATGACCGAACTGATAGAAGAGCTGGGTTAGAGCTGAAGGTGCGCTGCGCAGATTGAGGCGCCGGTAATCGCATTGGCGCCTGATGGGTTCAAATTGACCCCGTATAAACCTTGTATCGGTCAGCCTGAATAGATCATCCGATTAGAATTGAAGGGGGGCGAAAATCTTCCAACAAAAGAGAGGTTTAGCGGTCCAACACCTGCCTAACCCGCATGGCCAGGTCCATCCTGGTGTAAGGTTTGCTTAACAGGTCGGCCTGTGGTTCAGGGCCGCATTCGGCGAGCAGTGCATCGCCTGTATACCCGGATGTGTAAAGCACTTTGGGCGTATGTCCCCGTTCACGTACCTTCGCTGCCAGGTTTGGTCCATTTATACCACCGGGCATGATCACATCCGTCAAGAGCAGATCGATATCAGGAGATTTCTCAAGAACATCCAATGCTGCTTCACCATTTCCAGCTTCAAAGAGACGATATCCCAATCCGTCCAAGATATCCAAAGTCGTGGTACGCACGAAATCATCATCCTCTACGACAAGGATGGCCTCATCGCCTTCAGGTAACAATTGGTCGCTTGGGACGTCAGCCTTCTGAATATGGTCACCGTTGCAAGATTTTGGCAGGTACAAACTGACGGTCGTACCGGAGCCCTCCCCGCTATTGATCTCGACATGACCTCCCGTTTGCTTAACGAGACCATAAACCATACTGAGGCCGAGCCCTGTACCTTCACCGACTTCTTTGGTAGTGAAAAAGGGGTCAAAGGCTTGCTCTATGACCTCCTCTGACATCCCTAGTCCTGTGTCGCTGACAGACAGCTTCACGTAGGGGCCCGGCACCAAATTTCCTTCCGAATTGGTAAGTTTCTCCGGGAATTCAGATCTCTCGGAGCCAATCGTAAGGCATCCCCCTGCAGGCATAGCCTGACGCGCGTTGACCACAAGGTTTATCAATGCGTTCTCGAGCTGATTTCGATCGACCTGGGCCTCATAGAGATTGTCTGCGAGATGGGTTCGAAGCTCGATTGTCTCACCAAGAGTCCGGCAGAATAAGTCCCGGGTGCGGTTCACGAGATCATTAACATCGACGGCCTCGGGGGACAGTTCCTGGCGGCGGCTGAATGCGAGAAGCTGACGGGTCAATTGTGCGCCGCGTTGGGCCGCATCGCAAATGGCCTCAGCTCGGCGATCCAGGCCCACGTTGCCAACCGTTAGCCGCTGGAGCATTTGTGCGTTTCCCATGATCACGGTAAGAAGGTTGTTGAAATCGTGGGCGACACCACCGGTTAGCTGTCCGATTGCCTCCATTTTCTGGGCCTGACGAAGCTGTGCCTCGGCCAATCGCTGGTCCGTGATATCGGTTGTAATGGCGCCGATTCCAGCCGCAGTGCCGTCTGAATTCGGAATGACGAACTTTATCGAACGGAAAGAGTGCATGCGATCCTTTATTGAGCACTCAAATTCCAGCTCGACCGCTCGGTTCTCTTTCAGAACTTGCTGGTCGTGCTCGATAGAGATTTTGGCGTACTCTTCAGGAATAAGCTCCGGAGTGGTTTTACCAAGAATGTCTTCTGCAGAGGTCTGGTAAAAAACCTCACACTGCGGATTTACCAGTATATGACGTCCATGAAGGTCTTTGAGATATATTTCGACCGGCGCGTTATCCACGATCGTTCGCAAACGCTGTTCACTTTCCAGCAACGCCCGTTCCATTTTATCCCGTTCGATAATTTGCTCGCTGAGTGCCCTGACCGACTGCTCCAGTTCCCTTGTCCGGGCGGCGACCTGCTCTTCGAGGGTTTCGTTGGTAAAGGCGAGAGCTTGCTCGGCCTCTTTGCGCAAAAGTTGAGCACGCAGCCGGGCTAACAAAACAGGAAGGTCTACAGGTTTGGTAACGTAATCGTTGGCGCCGATATATATAGCAGCCGTAACGTCTGAACTATCAGATTGCGATGTCACCATGATAATCGGTAACTCGGCAGCGCTGTAATCCAGGCGCAGCCGTCGCAAGACTTCCAGCCCGTCAAGGCCCGGCATTATAAGGTCCAAGAGCACCAGATCGACAATATGGCCATCGATCAGGTCGAGTGCTTCCTGGCCATTGCAGGCTGTTAAAACGTGAAACGATTCTCGCTTTAGCCGATCCTCAAGAAGGCTGCGGTTGGTTTCGCTGTCGTCGACTACAAGGATCGAGGGGTGGCGCTTAGGCATTCGAGAATATTCCGGCTAAGAGGGAGTCACAACTCGATTTGGTCTTTGACAATGAAGATGCCCGGCGGAAGCAGGGTCAACAGAATGTCCAGTTGATGAGTCATCCGACTATGATCTTAGGCCCGATCGATGAATTTTTATTAAAGCGCGCATTTGATTTACGTCATTCTTTGGTAGATTGAACTAAGCACTATTTCTTACGTAAAACTACGTATATCCTGGCGGGAAGGCGCCATCCGATAAAATGAAATTAACAGTCCCGATAATGCGACGAAATGCGCGGCTGTGGCAGTTCAGAGTCGAATAGGCACCGAAATGAACGCTTCTTCAGGCAAACAATGCTGTGTCAAAAATTGGAGAGCATCAAGGCAGGCCGGTCTGCGGCTAAAAAAAGAGGGCGGTTCCTCCTTCCGCCTGCAGACTCTTAGTCTTCCGTTTCGATCGGTCCCAACGACATAACCATCTTCACGAGGTGTGCCAAATTATCCGCCTTCATTTTGTCCATCACCCTGGCACGATAGATTTCGACCGTACGATGACTGATGCCAAGTTTCTGGGCGATGATTTTGTTCTGCAATCCGTGCTTCAGCTGCCCGAGAACATCGCGTTCACGATTTGTAAGCCGCTCAATCCTGGCCTGAATGTCCTGCGTCTCGACAGTTTTTCGGTTGCGCTCTTCCGAACTCGCCAAGGCATCACGCACCTTCTCAAGAATGGCGATATCCTGATAGGGCTTTTCGATAAAATCAACAGCACCCGCCGTAAGCGCCTTTACCGCCATGGGTACGTCGGCATCCCCGGTCACCATCAAGATGGGAAAGTCTATTTTCTCCCCGATCATGCGTTGTTGGACTTCCAAGCCGCTGAGCCCGGGCATAGTAACGTCCAATAAGACGCAACCGACTTTCACGTTACCATGATTTTTGAGGAAGGATTCGCCATCCGGAAAAGCTTTTACCCGGTACCCTGCCGCTTCGAGCAATGCCTGCAGCGATTCCCTTACGGCTTCATCGTCATCAACGACGAAAACGGTGTTTTCATTTGTCATCATGGTCCCAAGCGTTCTCTATTGGGGCAAAAGCGGTACAAATACAATGTCCCGCTGTGCCAGGGGAGAAGGAGCCACCAGTTTGAGATAGGTGACTCCCCTCATGGCTTCTCTTTATACAAAAGAAATCCTGTCCACGACAACTGATTCTCAGCTTTGTCGGGACAAAACGGCATCAATTGCGGCGATTAGTTCGGGAGTGCCTACAGGCTTTTGGAGTGTCCAGTCAGCACCCAATTGCTCTGAAACGTCGAGGTAATTAACATTTTTCAGGGTCCCGCCGCCTGAGATGGTAATGACCTTAACTTTCGGATAATCTCTCCGCACATGACGAATCATTTCAATGCCCTCCATATCAGGCATGAAAATGTCAGTAATCACAAGATCTACAGGCGTTTTTGCCAGAAGCGCGAGGCCCTCCAGACCATTGGGTGCGGCAAGGACGGCGTGGCCTTCTTCTCCCAGGGTATCGCATAGCATTTCGCACAGCGCAGGCTCGTCGTCGATTACCAGAATCTTAGCCACAATTCGGTGCCTTTGCCTTGCCGCGACGGTTCATTTCAGCCTTTCTTGGATGCCATGCCCAAAGCGAACTCAACTATCCAGCACAGCGCGGACCTTCTGGGCCAGGTCCTCGGCACGATAGGGTTTACAGAGCAATTCGTGGTTATGGTTTATCCCGCCGTTTCGGCGTGTAGCGATTTCGGCATAACCGGAGCAGTGGAGAATCTTGATGTTATCGCGCTGGCGAAGCGCCCGCTCGGCCAGCTCCGTTCCCTTCATGCCACCGGGCATGATGATGTCACTGAAAAGGAGGTCAATGTCGAGCTCATTCTCAAGAATTGCCAGCGCCGTTGCGCCGTCTTCAGCTTCCAAGACGCGGTATCCCAGGTCCTTCAGCAAGAAAACCGCTACCTCGCGAACCGCCGGGTCATCCTCGACGACTAAGATTTTCTCCGTTCCGCCGACAAGTTCGGCACAAGTGGCCTCAACTCTTGGGGTCTTCGACGCCGCAGTCATTTCGCGCGGCAGATAAATCTTAATGGTCGTGCCATGGCCTATCTCGCTATAGATTTTCAGATGACCGCCCGATTGCTTCACGAACCCGTAAACCATACTGAGCCCGAGCCCGCTGCCCTTCCCGACTTCCTTTGTCGTAAAGAAGGGCTGGACGACCTCGTCCAGTAGCGCGGCTGGGATGCCGTTGCCGGTATCCGACACGGCCATGAGCACATAGTCGCCGGCCTGGACGTCCACATTGGCGGAAGCGTAGCCCTTATCAAGAACCACATTTTTGGTTTCTATGGTCAACATTCCACCATTGGGCATCGCATCCCGGGCGTTGAGTGCCAGATTGAGAACGGCAGCTTCGAGTTGAGCGCTATCGACCTTGCTGGGCCACAGCCCCTCAGCCGTTTCAATCTGGAACTCGGTTTCCTCGCCGAGGGTGCGTTGCAGAAGATCATGCATGCCGTTGATGAGATCGTTGGCATTGATGACGCCAAGTTGCAGTGTCTGCTGGCGCGCAAATGCCAACAGACGCCGGGTCAGCTCCGCACCGCGGTCCGTTGCTTCCAGAGCCAGCCGCAAACGGCGCATAGCGCGCTCATCGTTTTTGACCGCCCGTTCGATCAACTGCAGGTTTCCGAGAATGACAGCGAGAAGATTGTTGAAATCATGAGCCATACCGCCAGTGAGCTGGCCCACAGCCTCCATCTTCTGCGACTGACGCAGCTGCTCTTCTTGCGCCCGCGCCGCGGTGGTATCTTCTACGATCGCAATGAACACAGGCGGTGTCTCGGCAGCCATCAACTGCAGCCGGATAGTCACATCATAGAGAGATCCGTCTTTTCGCTGATGAACGGTTTCGAACGTCACATGACGTTCTTGACCGGACCGCAAGCCCGCGATTTTCTCTTCAAAGGCCTCTTTGGTAAATGCCGGCTTGATATCGACAGGCGTCATGCCCTCTAGCTCTGCAATTCTGTAGCCGAGGTTTTCTCGTGCGCCCCGATTGACCATTTGGAAGTTTAGTGTCTCCGCATCAAAGACAAAGACCTCGTTCACGCTGTCCTCGATGATCCGTCCCAGGCGAGCCGACAGCCGCTCTGCCTGTTTGCGGTCGGTAACGTCAATCAGCACGGTTTGCGACCCGACGATCTCATTCGAGTCATTGGTTTCGGCCCGTGAGGAGAGCAGCACGTCGATAATCTCACCGCTCTTCTTGACGAACCGATACTCGAAATCTCGAATCTCGCCGTTGCGAAAGAAGGTTGGAAGCTCGATATTCATGGATCTGCGCTGCGAATCTTCGGTCATGAATTCGACAAGCCGGCGTCCCAGTACCTCTCGTCTTTCATATCCCAGGGCCTCAAGCCAATAGTCGCTGACGTTGACCAGTACCCCGTCTGTATCAAGCGAGTGGAGCATCACCGGAGTCTTGTTATATAGGTCCCGAAAGCGCTGTTCGCTGGCTCGGAGCTGTAATTCGGTCTGTGCATTTTCCGTCATGATCTCGGTGAAAAGCAGCAGACCGCCCGGCTTGTCGTCCGTGTGGCGCCATTGCTGAATCGACCAGCGTAGTTCGTCCGCCGCATCGGCATCTCTTGCGCGCCGATTCTGCCCTGGCTCGACCAGCGCCTCGTCGATGGTCCGGCCGATCAGGTCGTGGTCCACCAGGCGATTCTCAACGATCCAACGGCGGCTGGCTGCCAAATAGCGCATGTCCTGATCAACCATTGCCGCAGCGACCGGGGCATTTTCGATGAAACGGCAGAGTTGCCCTTCCACGTCGGCGGCCCCTGTTGCCTCCGGCCCAGGCAGGGGAACAGCCGCGCCGGCAGATGCGGTCCCCTGTTTGATTGCTTCCAGATAGTCCACAACCATATCCGCAAGGACCTGCAAACCGGCTTCCTCTTCAGGCGCCAGGGCCGGCCGTGGCTTGGTATCGATGAGGCAGAGCGCGCCGAGCCGGAACCCTTCCGGCGTAACCAAAGGTGCGCCTGCGTAGAACCGGATCCCAGGCGCGCCGGTCACCAGGCGATTGTCCCGAAAGCGGGGATCCAGCGTGGCGTCGGGTACCACCATTACAGCTTTCCGCAGGATGGTATGGGCACAGAAGGCATCGCTGCGGTCCGTTTGTTTGGCATCCAGACCGCAACAGGATTTGAACCATTGTCTCTCTTCATCGACGAAGGAGATGACTGCCATGGGCACGCCAAAGACTTGCGCGGCAAGGCGCGTTATACGATCAAAGCGTTCCTCGGGAAGGCTGTCCAGAATCGAGTAGCTTTGCAGGGCCCGCAATCGCTGTGCTTCTTCTGATCCTTCGTTTCTTGCGGAAAGTCTTCTTCGTTCGTAACGCGACGCTCTTGAAACTCGATCAAGCGTCAAAGAAGGATGCCCCCAATTTGTCATTCTGGATGAATGTCCGTTCTAGTTAGATAAACAAAATGTCTAGATGCTGTCCATCTATAATTGAACCTCCATTCAATGCCATTGCAACAGTCTCAATTTGGCTTCGAAATGAAGAATGTTTTGCGCTGACACCCTTATCGAAAGCTGGGGCGGGGACATAGGTTTCAGGGGCGCAACACCCATGCCAATTGCGGGATTAGAGTTGCGGAGAATGAAGATTTCATCTGATAAGATAAGGCGGACCTCACCGCCTGTGTTATCGGCATTCTCCTCGTTCGACCGCTTTGGGCGCTCGCTGTCCCGATGCAATCAGCAAACCACCAAGTTGATCATCAGGGATGTCTAGCATGGTGAAGGAACCGCCGAATATAGGGGCTTTCCCGAATGTATCTCTTCTGTTGCACCGGCGAGAAGGCGCCCAAGTTTGGGTCAAATCGACCTGAAACCAGGTCCAAGGGACCTTAGGCCGCGGTGGAATAAATTGGTATTGGTCAGCCCTATGGGGTCTCGTCGTCCAATATTCGTTTGAGCGTTTCGAACAGCAGAACGTCGGTGACCGGCTTCTCCAGCACGCTGCGGGCGCCCGCCTCCAAGGCGCGGCTTTTTAGCATTGGGCTGGTGGCCGCAGTGATCATCACCGCTGGGAGTGCGAGGCCCCTGGCCTTGAGGGCTTCGATGAGCTGAATGCCATTGATTCCGGGCATCTCGAAATCGGTCAACAGGCATGCCTGTTCCGGCAGGTCCTTTTCTGCAAGAAACGCCTCTGCAGAGTCAAAAACCTTGACCGGCCAGCCAGCGGATTGCAGCAGTGCTTCGAATGAACTCCGGACGGCTTCATCGTCATCTACGACGTAAATTATGGCCTTCATTGTTCGCTGTTTGTCCCCACGGTGTCGGATTTACGCGCGTCCAGCACCTCGAACCCTGGTTTCCGGTGCAATTTGGACCAGACCTGCACGGTTCTCCGTTCTTTCAGCGGACACCCAACCCCTAGAGGAGCGCCATGAAACTGCCATCAATCTATCGAACGCATTCTTCGTTCGAACACGCAGCAACGCCTGGTAGAGGCGCACGAGGCCACGCCTGATACCTCCAAGCTGTAAACAGCCGTTCTATTTTGTGGCGAGGTACCAATTTTCTTCGGAAATACTATATTTTACGCGGATTTTAGGCAACAAAATTATCTCCTTTTTGTAAGTTTATTGATAGGAAATTTCTACTTCTAGTTTTATGTTATCGGACTCTTTTTTGACGGCGAGGGTGTGTTGAAACAGTAGTCCGCGCATAATTCGGTACTCTAAAGTCAATAAAGACGAACACTTTCATCACACTGTTCTGGCACTTAGACTTCGGGGCCATGGCGGTGACGACATTTGCCCTTGGAACGATTGTCATAGAATTACTGGATTTCCCGGATAGTTTCGCTGATAGCTAGGGGATTTCCCGTAGATTTATTCACGCTAGGAATGCTTACGTCACACGGTCGCGTTTTTCCATGCCTTTTTTGCTTGGCTGCGGAGGCGCCCTGGCGCCTGCTGTCGGTCCAGGGTCTATGTAGGCCCCGGACATGGCTGTGTCGACCAACGCCTGTGTGTGACCGACCAGGTTGGCCGTAATTCAGGGTGACGTAGCAGGGCATATCGCCCCAAAACTCCAAGAGAGATGACAGGAGTCCATAATTCGGGGCAAATTGCCCACTGCGCTATGACCGAAGGCATCTTTGTAGACTTTCCCTCTCCCGCCGCGCTGCCGCGCCAGCGCCCCAGGCTTGGCCCCGAGTTTCAAAATGAGTCGAGAGAAATCAATCGCTGGTAATCATAACCTCGAACTCGAAGATCTGGTTCGAATTCAGGTGGAACTTTCGCGGATCTCACGGATCTATGAATTGGCGGCGATGTCTGGAGGGCTGGCCCATGAAATAAACCAGCCTCTGACGGCCGCAACAAATTTTTCTCAGGCATCGCAGCGGCTCTTGATGCCGCTTTCAGACACTCTCCCTGAAAAGATTCAACAGTTTCTCAGGAAGAGTGTTGACCAAATCGAACGTGCCATAAATACGATCCAGGATATCCGGAATCAAGTGCCGGCAGCCGAGGTAATGGTTGTGCCAGAGAATTTGAATGATCTGGTGCGAACCGCTATTGACCTTTTCGCCCTGCAAACAGACCGAAATCCTCCAAGGGTCATTTTCTGCGGTGATCCGACTGTCCCGCAGGCCTGCGTGGACCGATACAGCCTGTTCTTTATTCTGATCCATTTGTTGCGCAATGCGGCGGAGGCAACACAAGAGTTGAACCACCCTGAAATCAATATAGCGACTATACTCGGCAAAGAAGGCCAAGTGGAGGTCACGGTCAGCGATAATGGGCCGGGTCTTTCGGAGGAAGTGTCCGGTCGGATTTTTCAACCCTTTTTATCGTCCAAATCGAGCGGAATGGGTCTTGGTCTCATCAGCAGCCTTAGGGCCGCCGAGCGAATGGGGGGAGACCTTTGGTATGACGACCGCCCTGGCGGCGGAATCGTGTTCCATTTAAGCCTGCCCACCGTCGAGCCGGAATAGGGCTGTTGTCGAACAGGGTCAGACGCCGCTTTTTTAGTTGAGATTCCCTGCGCAGGTAATGACCCTTAGACCCTAATACCTAGGGGCTCTGTGCGGCCCCCGTAAACCAGAATTTGAAATGCGCATTTAAACAAATTAGCCAACCCTGGCACACATCAAGAAACAATTCGATTTCGTGTTGGGATGGAGAATTTGGAATGATCGAGCTCGGAGCCGGCCAGGGTCTTCTGCGGCCGCTTGTCATGGTCCTAACACTTCTTGTTATCAGCATGGTCCATCCTGAAAGTTTCGCAGGCCCCGCCTTTGCCGCGGATGCTAAATTCTCTGCGCGGGAAGCAGCCGCCCCTGTAACATCCGGTTTATCTCAAGTTTCGTCGCTTCCCGCTCGACGCGGGACCGGGGAGGGCGAAGATCTGTTGATGTCGCATGAAAAAAGAACGAGATCGTTTAAATATCTATCGCGGTGGCGAAATACGGTGGCCTCCATGAGAGCTGACGCCCTTGCATATCGCGCCTGCCTCGAGATTTCTACAAACTGCATCAATGCGGAACTAAGATCATTGCGGGATTTGACCAGGAAAATACGCGGCAAGGACCGTCGCGCGAAATTGCTAGCGGTCAATAAGTTTTTCAACAAGCGTCCCTACAAGAAAGATTCAGGAAACTTTGGCCACTCGGACTACTGGGCTGCTCCCTCCGAATTCATGAGGCGGAGCGGAGATTGCGAGGACTACGCGATCGCGAAGTACTTTTTGCTTCGCGAACTTGGCTTTACAGAAAACGAACTTCGGGTAGTGGTGGTCTTTGACAGTATAGAGAACATTGGTCACGCGGTCTTAGCGGTCTATGAAGGCAATGACATCGTAATTCTCGACAACAGGTCAAATCTGATCTTCTCGCATCGAAAGTACCGGCACTACCGACCCCGCTACTCCATGAGCGAGACGACATACTGGGATCATAGGCCAGCTCAGACAGCCGCGAAGGGATCATAAAATTGCTCTTTGCCGCGATCATTCACTGGAGCCCCGGCGCAAAATATGTATGTAGTGAGACGTAGGTAAAAACTCTTCAGTATTACTTTATAGGTATTCACACGAAGTGAGAATTTAACTGCTTATAAGGAGACATAGTAATTAAATATGTCAAATGACTTGGCATCTGTAGAATAAAAAGCCGTTTTGGAGCAATGAATGCTTGAGATCGCTTCCTCGTTGGCCCGCGCAGCCATAAATCGATCCAGTTGCCTCCAATCGCAATCCGGCAAGAGATAGAGCATGCTTTTTCGCAATTTATTCGCCAAGTCCACGGACCAGAAACTGACGCACAGTGACGGTCTGAACGACTACAATTCCGCCGGACACATCAACCACCTTGGAGATCCGCTTTTGCAGGATCTTTGCATCCGCTGGGACAAGAAACGGATGGGCCGGCGCGCACCTACACAGCAAGATATGAACCCGCGGGAATTGGCCCATCTAGCGCCGCATTTGCTGATCATTACAGCGAGACAAAACCCCATGACCCTCGTTTGTGATTGGCTAGGCGAGGAAGTGGCCTACCATGTTGGTAAGGGCCTCACCGGCAGCAAAATTTTCCCCCAGGAGGAAAGTGCTTTCCAGGACGCCAGTCGCTTATGGGCTCTTACTTGCCTCAGCACCGAAATCCTGCTGACGGCTACCCAGCTAAAGCCGCACTATGCCAAAGGCGGTTATTCCGATTCTGAGAAGAGGATTGCCAGTGTCCAGCGGCTCGTTTTGCCGCTGTCGGATGATGGACTCCGGGTTTCTTCTTTGATAGCGGGAGTTGTCTTCGACGGCGTCGTACCCTTACAGACTCTTGTGCTGCCCGGGAAGGTGATCCCGGCCGGCATCCCCCATCGCCCTGGGCGCGATTGCCATGCGTAATTGCGAGGTTTCGACGCTGTTCCGGATGCTGTGCCTTTTGGGCATCGCTACGTTGGCCCCGGCTACGGCTTTTGCTGACAAGAATAAAAGCAGCTTTGCCATTACGGCGACTGTCGTAAATAGCTGTACTCTGGTCGCTGAAGACCCCCGTAACGGGATATCCGAATTCCCGGCCGAGCCCGTCGGCGGCGGAGAAAATCTCTTGAGCGTCAATTGCGATCATGAAACGGCCTGGGACCAGAGTTCCAACCGGACGCAAATCGGTCTTGGACGTGCAGGTGCGCAGCCTCTGTTCGACCCTTCCGCCCTGAATGATGGTGCGATGATCTCTATGACGGCGGCCGAAGAGGAAGAAAGGCCATATCCACGATTTCCTTACGGTACGGAATCATGGCTGACAAGGGTGACCACAGCGCCGCCAATCGAAACGTCCATGGCGCCACTTCAGGAAAGATACCTTCGGATCACGGTGGATTTTTAGATGACCTCAAGTTCGCGGAATTCTGTGCCGGCGTCCTCATCAGAGGGGATCGGCGGGCACCATTGCATGGCCACAAGCGCTTATGCAGGCCCCAAGGGATATGCAGCACTACGAGGCGGGCCAAAGTATGGCCTTTGGGTAGACGGGGAGCCTACCTACTGTCCGCTCCGCTCCGTCGCGGCATTGTACAACAGTAGATCGACATAGCCTCAACGAGATATCGGAATGCAGGTCTTCATAGCAACGCCAGAGGGAAAGTTGGGCTCTGTGATCCAACAAGTTTTGGCAGACCAAAACTTTCCTTGTCAGAGGGTGAATTATGGCAAGGGACTGCTGAGTCACGCGTCGAATCAAGCATTTGATGCCGCTATCGTTGACCTCGCCGTATCTGATGCCGGCGGCCTAAATACCTTGCGGGCGCTCCGCATGGCGCAGGTTCGCCTCCCGATTCTCGTCGTTTCACGTCATGGCGCTTCCGATCTAAGATTAAAGGCACTCGACGCCGGGGCCGACGACTTCATGCAATATCCGCTTGCAGGGCCGGAGTTGGTAGCACGCCTCCGCACCATCATTCGGCGGCACAACGGGCATAGCAGTTCGCGAATCCAGCTCGGCAACTTAGCTGTCGATTTGGAAACTGCGTCAGCGTCGTTCGCCGGCAGACGATTGATCCTGACGAAATCGGAATACCGAGTTCTCGAAGTTCTTGCCCTCCAAAAAGGCCGGGCCGTGAGCGAGGAGGACCTTATGCAGAAATTATACCACGGCAACGACATGCCCAAACCAGGCATCATAAGCGTCTTTATAGCGGCGCTGCGCAGTAAGCTCTTTGCTGCCAGCAGCAACCCCTGTTGGATCAGAAAAATTTACGGGTACGGTTATATACTGGGCTAGGCCGGTAGTTCGTTAGGTTCTACCCATTTTTCAGTGCCGTTCGCTGATTGATATTTCACTCTTGAGCACGATGTGCCGTGCCTCCCAATTGGGGGCAACACCTTCAATTCTACGTGTCATTACTAATACGTGGTCCCCACTAGGGCCTTCTTAGAAGGTATTTTGACGAAATTAGCGGACACTGATCAGGAGCAGCCTGAACACTTCCACAGAGACCCGGAGCTTAGACTTCATGCCAACAGCATCAAAGTGCCCGGAGTTATCGCGGCTAAATGAAACTCACGAACTACCGGAGATCGAACTGTGAGCTCACGCCCCATCGTCATCAATATTTGCGCCGTCGTGCTTCTTGCCGCCAACCTCTGTTTGCCCGGCACTCGTTCCATTGCGGCGGAAATAGCTGACATGCCGGATCGCCGGCATCTGGTGGTCCTCAATTGGTCGGAATATCTGGATCCTGCGGTCATTGCAGAGTTCGAAACGAAGTTCAATGCCACGGTGAGTGAAGTCTATTTCGAATCTGACCAGGTGCGGGACAAGCTCATGGTGCAAGCGGACGGCAAGGGTTATGACTTGGTCTTGGTCAATGGTGTCGCTATGCAGACCTATCGGCAGCAGGGCTGGTTGGCTCCCCTGGACGCATCAGCCATTCCCAATCTACGCCATGTCGACAGACGCTGGGTCACTGCATTCGACGCGGCAGTTGGCTTTGGCGTGCCCTATTTCTGGGGCACCCTAGGATTGGCATACCGCTCCGATCTGGTCTCCGAGCCGATCACCAGTTGGAAACAGCTTTTTACCCCCGCCGAGAACCTCCGCGGCAGGGTCGTCATGATCAAGTACGGCCGTGACCTAGTTGGAGCTGCACTGATGGCATTAGGGCAATCGCCGAACACCTCCGACCCGGCGCACTTGGCCGACGCGGAGGCGCTACTGTTGGCTAGTACACCCAACGTCCACTCCTACTCCTACGTTGCGCTCACTGAAGAATCCGCGCTCGTCAAGGGGGATATATGGGCAACTATGATGTACAGCGGGGACGCTCTTGTTCTTCAAGAATTCGATGAGAACATTGTGTATGTTGCTCCGGAGGAGGGGGCCATGCTCTGGGTCGATTATTGGGCGGTCTTGAAGTCATCTTCCAATAAAGACCTCGCGATGTCATTCATGAATTTTATAAATGATCCGGTGATTGCCGCACGACTCGCGGAGTATGTTTACTATCCCTCGCCAAATAGGGCGGCCGAGAAGCACCTGTCTGAAGATTTTCTGTCGGATGACCAGATTTATCCAAATGCGGAAACACTGGCCCAATCGACTTTTTATGAAGAAATTCCACCTCATACCAGCAGACGTTTCGCCGCCATTATGGCCAACGTGGTCCGCGCAAAGCAGGACGATAAATAGGTCACGGCAATGCGGCTCCTGTCGAAACTTCTATTGGTTCTGGTGCCGCTTATTGTGACACCTTTGCTGACGCTCGGTTGGATTGCCTATGCTGAACTACAGGGGACAGCGAAAGACCGGCTGCGGAGCGAGCTTCAAGCAGTAATGGATCAAGTTGGCAGGAATGTCAGCGCCGAGTTCAAATCGGCGAGGGCTAGCACGGAACTCTTTGCAAACTCTTATACCCTACGAAAGTACGCCACGACAGAGGACGAAAATCTACGCTATGTCCTACTTGCGCCCACACTTCTGGAAGAATTCGCCCTATATCAGCAAGCTTACCCTGCCTATAAAGAGATTCGTTTTCTGCTGCCTGACGGTTTTGAGGACATTCGTTCCACTAGTCGTCCCCTTGTCAACCTGCAGGAGCAGGAGGGAGATAGTGATTACTTCAAGAGGCTGAGTCACTTCTCAGGGAGTATTTATACAGAGGTTTTTCGAAATCCTGACGACGGTCATATTTCTTTGCTCGTGGGAAAAGCATTGCGATCGAAGGACCGTTCCGTTGACCCCTTGACGGCGCCGGCCATCTTGCGGGGGTTTCTTGTCGTTACCGTTGACCTTGGGTTCATGGAACAAATCGTCCAGGCCAGTCGGGTTGGCCAGGACGGCCATGTCGTCTTTGCCGACCGAAATGGGAGCGTTCTCATTGGACCAACGGACTGCGATTGTGACGGGGCCTTCCCAAAGGAGTTGTTTAACGATATTCGAGAGTCGGCTGATACAGGGGAATGGGCGAAGGGACAATTCGAACGGGAGCCGACCGAATTCTGGACCAAGGAAATTCACACGGGTCTATTTCTCGTCGGTGCCCTCCATGAAGCAGAGTTTCTGGAGGCCGGTTATGATTTGCGCTTTCAATTGGGCGCCATCACGACCGTCGCCATTGTCGTCACCTGCTTGCTGGTGTTCGCAGTTCTGCAGCACTTGATTATAGAGCCAATACTGGCCTTGCGGAAAGCCGCGCACGATATCGGCGAGGGCCACCTACTCACACCGTTGCAAATCAGATCGCGAGACGAAATCGGCCAATTGGGTCAGGCTTTCGTCCAGATGGGTCTTGGCCTGCACGAGGCTCGCCAGGCCCGAAAGGAACATAGCTTGGATCTACGGCGCGCCAAGGAGACAGCCGAGGCGGCAAACCGCGCCAAATCGCAGTTCCTTGCCAATATGAGTCATGAGCTGCGCACCCCCCTGAACGCCATTATTGGATTTTCCGACATATTGCAGAGCGGCATCTTGGGGTGTGTGGACGACAGGCTGCGAGGTTACGCGACCGATATTCATGACTCCGGAATCCACTTGTTGGATCTGATCAACGATATACTTGACCTCACCAAGGTTGAATCTGGCCGGGAAGAGATACTCGAAGAAGTCGTCGATATCCCTGATGCTATTCAGGCCATTATCACCCTGGTCAAGGGACGTGCACACGATAGAGAGGTTGTGCTGGAATTGGTCCTGCCCGGTGACCCGCCTCCGTTGTTCGCCGACCAGCGGAAATTAAAACAGATACTGGTTAATCTGCTCTCTAACGCGATAAAATTCACACCACCGGGGGGAAAGGTAACGCTCTCTGCCTGGACTGATGCGACCTCGGGCTACGCCTTTCAGGTGGCCGATACCGGCATCGGTATCAGGAAACGGGACATTGCCAAGGCCCTGGCACCCTTCCAACAAATCGATAGCGACCTCAATCGCTCTTATGACGGAACCGGCCTGGGTCTGCCGTTGGCGAAGGGTTTGATCGAACAGCACGGCGGAACCCTAGATATCAAGAGCAATATTGGAAAGGGCACCAGCGTCACAATTCTATTTCCAGAAGATCGCATTGTCTTGCCTACAGCCGTTCCCTCACTGCGGGATAGGGCAAACGTCGCCTGAAATATGGGACATCCTGTGCCGGTCTTTCGCGCCAATTTCTGACTTTGTGACAAGACAAGTCGAAGTCAGGTTATCAGGGATTTCCCGAATTGACACAAGATAGCATCAGTAGTGACATGTTCTCAGTGTTGTATTCGACAAATGGCATGGGGTCGATAAATGCCGAAGGGAACCGGCATTTAGCGGCTTTTTTCAATGAAAAATGGATTGATGCAGAACTTATCCAGTTTCAAGAACCTGCCGGCGCTTGATTTCCTGGCAGCGGGCATTGAGCGAGGCGAGACGACCGGGATAGGACAGCTATTTATCGAAAATGGTACCGCTGCACCCCACATCAAATGGTCTCCCCAATTGGAGGATCTCAAGTCAGAGGAACTGGCGTCTCTTCTGAGATACTGGGAGTCGCTTCGTAAGGATCACAAGCTGCCTTTTTCACGCCAAGTCGACCCCTATGACATGCAGCTGGATCTCGGGCATGTAATGCTTATGGACGTCCTGGATCACGGCTATGATTTCCGCTACTGCGTTTATGGTGCAGACATCGCACGCCGCTATGGCCGTGATATGACAGGATGGAAGACCTCAGCTATTGGGCAAGGGAATTATATCGCGTCCTTCTTTTTGGCTGGATACAAAGCGGTGGTCCAAAAACAAATGCCGCTCTTCACCCGGCATGTGCCGCCCCCCTGGGTCAATGTGCAGGAATGGCACAGGCTGATTCTGCCGCTCGCAGGAGAGGACGGTGCGGTGTCCCGTTTACTGGTAGGATATGTCGCCGCTGGTGTGCGGCGCGCCGGCGGGAGAGCCTAAGCCGAGTCAGGCCGCTTGAATTGCGCCGGCAGCCTGCGCGATCGGCACCCATAAGATTACAGAGGTTCCCACACCCGCGGCGCTTTCAACGTCGATACTGCCGCCATGCTGTTCGACAATCTGCTTGATGATCGACATACCCAGACCGACGCCAAGGGATCTCGTCGTGTACAGCGGCTCAAAGATTTTCGCGAGCGTTCTTTCATCCATCCCTTCGCCCGTGTCGGTAAAGCAAAGTCCGACTCTATCCCCCTCGACCTGGGCCGAGATGGTCATCAAGCGGTCCTTTTCAGGCGGATTTTCGGCCATCGACTGGCAGCCGTTCTCGAAGACATTAATGACTGCACGCTCCATACGGCCCATATTGAGGGCAGCCATGATATCGGGCGATCCGGCTTCACGCTCGACCCTCACTCCCTGGACAACGATTTTCTTTTCAAGATCTGCTTCCTGATAACTTTCGATGACCCCATCGAGCCATTCGTCGATATTTGCGACCTCCGTTTCCAAGTCTGCTGTTTCGGCGAAGTCGAGCATCTCGTCGATGAGATTATCACAGCGGCTGATGCTACGATCCGCCCGGTCCACTGCGCTCTCAATTCCAAGGTCCTTCCCTTTGGTCTTGCTCTGTACCATGAAGAGTGACGTTCGCAATGCACCCAGCGGAAGGCGGAGTTCATGGCCGACAGCCGCCGCCAGCTGACTCAATGCGGAGAGCCTCTCCGCACGCACCATCTCCTGCTGACGCCCTTCCAATTCGGCTGTCCGTTCCTTTACGCGTTCTTCAAGACCATCGCTCAGCGTAGTTATCTCTTCGCGCGCCTTTTGCAGCTCCTCCAATTGATCGCGTGAATGCATTTCGAGGGTTTGGTTTCGTGCCGATACCTCTTCCAGCGCCTGGCGTATATTCTCTAGCGACGTATTTTCCTCCCCATTGCCGGCTTCGTCCGGCAATGGCGTTCCTTTCTGCTGGTCCTTCAGCGCCAATAGCTCATCATGCTCAGGGTCTATTTCGGGGTCATCCAAATCTACTATTTCGATCGGCGGTATTTCCCCATCTCCTTCTGGACTTCCAGTGAAATCGATTAAGTCGCTGACAATTTCATCGCAGCGGCCGATGCTTTGCTGTGCCCGTTCCATTGAGGAACCCATATCGATACCCGCGGTCTTCACTTTATGGTCAATCATGAACATAACGGTTCGAAGCGTGCCGACCGGTGTGCGGAGCTCGTGGCTGATTGTCATCAGTAGCCGTTCCAAACTAAGAATCAAGGCCTGCTGCTCATCGCGAAGCTGTGCGGTGACTGCCTGGAGACGTTGATTGAACTCATTGTTCAAGGTCGAAACGGCATCCTGGGCTTGGGACAGATTCTTGCTTTTGCGTTCCAGAACCGTCTCCAGGAAATTGCAGCGCCGCTCGGTATTGTCCAGCGCTCCGTGAAGCTGATAGGTTCGTTCTTCGACCTTAATTTCCTCTTGCTCTCTCAGGGTATCGATATCCCGAAGGGCATTGTGCAAGGCGACAGTCCGCGAGCCGATCCGCTTGACCAGTTCCGCGTTCGCCGTTTCCAATTTCCCAGCCATACGATTGAGAATCCGGTTGATTTCACCGATCTCCCCGCCTGCATCTTCGTCGATACGGGCCGTTAGATCCCCATCCGCTAGACGGCCGGCGCCGTGCGACAAGGCTTGTAACCGCTGCGTCATGCCCCGCACGGCCATCCCACCGAAAAGAAGGGTCGCGCAGACGAACAGCAGGCAAACAGCCCAGACGGCGATCAGATCGCCATCGTATTTCTTGATCATAGTCCTCTTGAGGGCATCCGCGTCCGTCTTGAAACCCGCCAATGCCTGGTCCAAGGATTCTTGGAGTGACCGGCCGGCACCATAGAAATTCTTCTGGCGCGCAGAATATTCGCGGTTGGGTACTTCCGCCTTTGATGCCGCAATGAAGATACGGGCTTCAGTAACGAGAAGATTCTCAAGTCTCTGCAGCCGCACCAGAAACGCGGGCTTCTGGCTGTAAAGGTCATGGCTCGCTTGGAGAAAGTCGGTATTTGCAGTCTCAAAGGCCTCATCTGCATCCTTGATTGCATCTGCGTACGGATCCTGGTCTGGCGCCCTGTTGGTTCCGGGCGCGTTTGTCCCGGCAATGCCGGCAGGCGACCCTGTCCGTAGAATAGTATCTTTGGCCGCGGCCTCAATCTGAAAGGCTGCGCGACGCATATCGAGGAGCCGCTCTGTGCCGTCCAGGGCCATAGTCTGCTGCCGGGTCAGGGCCTCGGAAAAATTGCGATTGATGAGCGAGGATCCGGCGAACCCTAGAATGAAAATTGTGGCGACAACGGCGCTCAAGATACAATATTGGCTGATCAGTCTCATATTTCTAGGACCTGAAAAATCCGGTACAACGAATTTTTAGATGCACCCGAATGCCCTCTGCCGCCAAGCGGCGACTTCTCAGCTGTCGAGATTGGCATTTTGGAAGCATCCAGTGATTAGAGGGCATCCGAGATATCGGCGATCTGTGTAACGCGTACTGCAAGCTGGTCAGAGGCGTCACTCAGCTTCTGTAACTCTCCCCGGGCGATGACCCGATTGCGCACACGGATCTCCAACGGGTCGGATATCCGGGTGTCGAGAGGCAGGAGGGCATCGCGCCGCATCTTCAGAAGATCGCCAATCATGGGACGGGCCTTGCCCACACAGACCGTAAGCTCGACCGGTATGGCGAAGATCGCTCTCCTGTGCCGCATTCCGTTATTTGAAGCCTTCTGATCGCTGCCCTTCAGAGTCTCTGCCTCCGCGTCGGACTTCTCTGGGGCACAGGGCGAGGCTTGCTCTGCCGGAGCTGCTGTCCCGTCTGATTCAGCCGGTGAGCTGCTGTCTGCTGCCATTTTTTCGGCGGCTGAAGCAGGATCTGCTTTATCTGGGGCCGAAACGGCATCGCCACCGCCAACGCCACCCGCAGCGTCACTGCCGGCCGATGGGCTATCCTGTTCGGACCATTCGATCTCCTCGGCATCTCCTCCTGATGCTTCTGCTTTGGAGTCGCTTTCCGAATTATCGTCCTCGAACCAGTCGACGCCATCATCGCCTGTTTCCCCTTGATCAGGCATGGATGCTCCCGATACCGGCGTTCCGGCTTGTCGCCATGAATTGGTTCAGTGACTTGAGAATCTCTTCGGCCGCCCGGTGCAGATCCGCTGTCTGCTCCCCGCTTATATGAGCCAGGCTCACCCGCGCAGAAACGGCCCGTGCGTCAGTCGCCGTTACGGACAACCGCTGTGGAGTGGCATGAGCCGATAGCGCCTGCCAGACCGCGGCTAGCCTATCCGCTGGCACCGCAATCGCTACGGCAATCGCCGGATGCAACGTCAAGAAACGGCCTATCGCTGCCAGCGTTTCCTTCCCCACGGGGCCTTCAAGCCGCGGTGTCGTCAGGCGTTCTTCCAAAGTCTTCTGATCCAGCATATTCAACCTTTCGACCAACGCATTGATGGAGGCGGATTGGTTCAGACGCGGTATGGCACTCCGGTCATGGGGCTTCGGAGTTTTCCAAATGCGCTGGACTGCCGGTCTAGTACGACGCGGCAGATTTCCTTTGGCCCTCTTTCCCCTAATTCCGTGAGCAGGCCCTGTCGGAGACGCCTTGGGTAAGCCACGGGCAGCAACGGCTGGCCTATAGCCACGCCATGCTGTGATTCTGACGGCTCCTTGCATCGGATTCTTCCACCCAATTCTGTTCAACGCAGATCTTCAGTGGACTCGCCCACGCATCCGCAGCGCCTAATGTCATCTGCTTCGATTAAAGTTGGGTTTATTAGGGGGTCGGTAGGACTCCCTAGGGAAGAGTCCGGAGCGTCGAATTGGCTTGCGATTTTCCGGCGCCACAACATGGCAGGAGCCAGCCCTGCATTGTTGGTCGTGCCGCAGAAACGAGGCGACCTATGATCCACCGCTATCCAGCACTACAATGTCGGACGTTATACAGTGTACTACTAAGTGATCATACATAAGTGTAAATACTCCGGAATGGCCCTCTAGTATAAATTAAGACCTTGTAAATATATCCGGTATCTATTTGTTCGCATGTCTATGCGGAGAACCTGCTTTACTTCATTCCCCACGAACCCGTGGACCCCGGGCGTGCCGGTAAGGCATTCGTCCGGTTTTTGGCTTTGCCGGCCTCCAAAAGCGACCGCAAGACTGATTGTCCTACAGGGAGGGCCGACATGACGGCGGACAAATTTCCGAGTTGCAAGGGTGTCGTGCGGCTCTCCCTGAACGGCAATCTAGATTTGGCGTCTGCAGAGGGACTGAAGGACGAGTTTCTCAGTGGCCTGGGCGCCGGGGAAGCGCTGACAATCGATGCAAGTGCGGTGGAACGCATTTCAACGGCCGCCATACAAACCCTCATTGCCGGCGCTGCCGCGCTGAAATCGGCAGGTGTCGGCTTCAACCTATCATCGCCATCAGAGGCCTTTGTAAAGGCCTTCCAAGACCTCGGATTAACGGAATGCCTCAACCAATGGGGCATCGAAACTTGAAGAACATGTGGAACCATCAAACATGACAATGCGAATTCTAACCGTGGACGACTCCCCGACGATCCGCGAGATGTTAGCCGCGATACTGGGGGGGGCGGGTTACCAGGTCTTGCAAGCAGTGCACGGCAAAGACGGCCTCAAGCTGCTGGAGTCCAACGAGGTCGATCTCATTATCAGTGACGTCAACATGACGGTGATGGGCGGCCTCGATTTCGTCTCCAAGGTCCGGGAGAACCCCAGCTACAGTTCGACGCCGATCCTTTTTCTGACAACAGAAATCTCTCAGGAATTCAAGGAGATGGGACGTGCTGCCGGGGCCACGGGCTGGATTTGCAAACCTTTTGATCCAGCCAAATTGCTCAGCGCAATTGGCCGTTTCGCAAGCTAACTCAAACCGGCCCGGAACGGGGGTCGAGGGTCGTCATGGAAGATCTCGAACAGTTCAAGAAGATTTTTTTCCAAGAGTGCGAAGAACTCCTTGGCGGGTTGGAAACGCAACTCATGGCATTGCAGGGCGGTGATAGTGATGAGGAGCTGCTGCACGAGGCCTTTCGCGCCATTCATTCCATCAAGGGCGGCGCGGGGGCCTTTGGGTTCACCCGCCTGATAGCCTTTGCTCATGTTTTGGAGACGACGCTCGATCTGATGCGTTCGGGCAAAATAGCCCTAAACGAAGAGCTCTTCTCCATCACCTTGCGGGCGGGCGATATCCTTGCCGATCTCGTGCAGGCCGCACAGAGCGGCAGTGACTTGGCCGAAGGCACGAGGCGCAGGTGATGGCCGAACTGGCCGCGGTTTCCGGCGCGGACAGTGGCGATTCTGACGCGGAGGAAGACTTCGGTCTCTTCGAGCCCCTTGCCAGCGATGAATCGGCCGTTGGCGGCACTTCGGCGCTACAGACTTACAGTATCGCGTTTCGCCCGCAGACTGAGATGTTGCAGCGGGCGAATGAGCCGCTGCATTTGGTCCGGCAGCTCCAAGAGCTTGGCGATCTCACCGTGGTGGCCGATTTTTCTGCGCTACCGGAGCTTCAGGATCTGGAGCCAACTGACGCCTACCTTGCCTGGACTTTCAAGCTGGAAAGCGCTGCCGGCCTTAGTACAGTGCAGGAGGTCTTCGAATTCGTCGAAGACGACTGCGATCTCAGTATTTCGCGGGCTGGCTCGGCCGAAGCGAAGACTGAGGAGGTGACAGCGGTGGAGTCTGGCGAATCACCGGCCAATGCCGTGGCCACTTCCGGACCCACTGCCTCCGATGCCAATTCGGCGGAGAAGGTTTCTGCGATTTCCACTATCCGTGTCGAACTGGACCGAGTGGATCGTCTGGGCAACATGGTTGGGGAAATCATCATCGCCCAAGCGGCGGTGTCGCAGCAGATCGACCAGGAACTGCTCGATTTTAAACCCCGCTTGGTGGAGGGCCTGCTCCAACTGCTCCAGCACACGCAGTCCCTGCAGGATAACGTTATGGCGATTCGTGCCCAGCCGGTCCGCTCCATCTTCGCCCGCATGCCCCGTCTGGTGCGCGATCTGTCGCAGCAGACCGGCAAGATTGTGCGCCTGGAGATGAGCGGGGAAGGCACAGAGATCGACAAGACTGTGATCGAACAGTTAAGCGACCCGCTGACCCACCTGATCCGCAACGCCGTGGATCATGGCATCGAAGATGGCGAATGCCGAAGGGCTGCGGGAAAACCAGAAGAGGGCAACATCCACCTAAGCGCCGAACAGCGCGGAAACCGTATTGTGATCGGAATTTCCGACGACGGCGGCGGCATAAACCGGGAAAGAGTCCAATCCATAGCCGTGGAAAAAGGCCTCATCGCTGCGGATGCGGTTCTGAGTGATGAAGAAGCCGACAGCCTGATCCTTTTGCCCGGGTTCTCCACGGCCGAAACGGTATCGAATATATCTGGCCGCGGCGTGGGGATGGATGTTGTCAATCAGAATATTCGAAAGCTCGGCGGCCGGGTGACGATCAGTTCAGTTCCGGGCCGCGGCACGACCCTGGCCCTGACCTTGCCGCTCACCTTGGCGGTGTTGGATGGCATGACAGTCCGTGTCGGGCGGGAAAGCTACATCATTCCGCTGACCAACATTGTGGAGAGTCTGTTGCTACAAAACTGCAGCCCGGAGCTCTTGCCGGGTATTGGACAGGTCCTGCGGGTCCGCCGTGAGTACGTCAAGCTGATCGACCTGCAGAATCTCCTCATGCCAGAAGCGGTGGAGGAGCCATCTGACAAGCTCGTCATTCTGGTTGAACTGGATGACGGCGGAATGGCGGGTCTGGTAGTCGATGAAATTCTGGGCCAGCAGCAGGTGGTGCTCAAGAACCTGGAAGAAAACTTCCAGCCCGTGCCCGGCATTGCGGGGGCAACGATTTTGGGTGACGGCGATGTCGCCTTGATCCTCGACGTAACCGCCATCAAAGACCTTCATGAAAGCCAGGCAGTCTTTAGTGGAATACCAGCCTCCCCTTTGGTTGAATTAGAGGAGAAAGTCGCATGATCGACGCTTTGGCAGAGCGCACAATCTCGGATGGGTATGAAGGCGATTACATAGATAGAGAGGGTGGGTCGCAGCAGTTCATCGCCTTTGATATCGGCGAACAGCGTTACTGCGTCGATATCATGACGGTTCGCGAAATTCGCGCCTGGACTGGCACCACGGAGTTGCCCAATACACCGGACTTCGTACGCGGTGTGATCAACTTGCGGGGCGCTATCGTGCCCATTATCGATCTGCGCATCCGCTTCGGCCGGGGAAAAACCGACCCGACGAAAAGCCATGTGGTGGTGATCATAGCCATCGGCGACCGCCTACACGGTCTGCTGGTCGATGCCGTATCCGATATTCTGAGTCTGTGGGAAGAAGATATTGCACCGTTGCCGGATACAGAGGGCAACACACAGAACCCCTATCTTGACGGCCTGATCACAGAGGAAGAACGCATGATTGCGGTTATTGCGACCGACCGGCTGGTCGATAATGCGGTGATGCAGTAAGCGGCTGAACGCAAGAAAAGTGATGATGAAATCAAGAAAACCTGGGGGCCAGGCTTACTGCACCGGACTGGACCTAAGAAGTAAATTGAGATCTCTATGAGCCGAATCAAGAACATGAAAATCGCAACAAAACTGCCTCTGGCAATGACTCTCATCGCTGTTCTGTCGATAACCGTGGCGGTTGGGTTCAGTTATCATACGGCGTCGCGGAATCTTGAAACCGCGGCTGCTGAAAAGCTAACAGGTCTTCTTGACGCCCGGAAATACGCCTTAAATAAATTTCTGGAGTCAATTCGTCAGGACCTCCGGTTTACCGCTGAGAACCCCACGGTTCTATCTGCCCTGGCAGAGTTTACGGAAAACGCCCGCGACCTTCCGGAATGGACTGAATACCTGCAGCGCGCCTATATCTCCGATAATCTCCACCCGACAGGTGAGAAAGAAAATCTCGACTTTGCAGCGGACGGCTCGACCTATAGTGCCACTCACCAAAAATATCACCCCTGGTTCAGGAAGTTTCTGCGACAGCGGGGGTACTACGACGTCTTTCTTTTCGATCTGGAAGGTAATCTTGTCTACACCGTGTTCAAAGAACTCGACTATGCGACAAACCTAAACAGTGGTGAGTGGAAGGACAGTGATCTGGGAAATGCCTTCCGGGCTGCGCGGAAATCGGGTGTGGCCGATGGGCACTTCTTCTTCGACTTTAAACCCTATGAACCAAGTCACGGGGCGCCGGCCAGCTTCATCGCCACGCCGATCATGGGGAGCGATAACAAAATCCAGGGAGTTCTGATCTTCCAGATGCCGATCGGTCGCCTCAATGAAACGCTTGGTCTTACCGCTGGTTTAGGTGAAACCGGCGAGACCTTTGTTGTCGGTGAGGACCATTTGATGCGCAATGATTCGCGTTTCTCCGAGGCCTCTACGATCCTGACAATGGAAGTGGGCAGCGGTGCTGTTCGCCGGGCACTAGCCGGCCAGGCCGGCGTTACCAGCCAGACAAATCACAGGGGTGCCGAGGTCATATCGTCATTCGGAATCTTGGAATTCCTGGGCACGAGGTGGGCAATTGTTGCGGAGGTCGAACGGAGCGAGGTTCTTGCACCGGCCCGCGCCATGCTGCTGCAGTTGTTGATTGCGTCGGCGGTGATCATCCTAGTTGCTGCGGCTTTCGCGAATTTTCTTGCCAGGAAAATCGGCAAGCCGCTCGCTCAGAGCGCCGCCGTCATACAGAAATTGGGCGACGGCTACACTGACGTGACCTTGCCGGAGGTGACGTCGCAGGATGAAATCGGCGCGATCATCAGTGCGATGGCCCAGCTGAAGGAAACCAGTATCAAGGCGGCGCGGGCCCAGGCAGCGCTGAAGGGGAGCTCCGCATCGATCTTGGTGATCGATGGCGAGGGTGAGATTATTTTCGCGAACCGTGCCATGGAGGGCCTTTATGGGAGAATTTCCGAAGACCTGGCTTCGACCCTGCCGGGCTTTGCGGCTGGAGAGCTCATTGGTCAGAAGTTTGCTGACCTGCACAACCTGCAAGAGCTCTCTCCAACGCGGCTCGCCGCACTTGAGGGGCGGATGTCTGGATGCTTGCGTGAAGCCGGGCGTACGCTCGACCTGACGGCGAGCCCGGTACTGAACGACCATGGCGACCGTCTGGGTACGGTTGTCGAGTGGCGCGGCCGGAGTCAGGAGATCGCCGTCGAGGAAGAAATCGCCAACCTTGTTGAATCCGCCTCTCAGGGTGATTTCAGCAAGCGCTTGAAGGAAGACGGCAAGTCCGGATTCATGCTGGAACTCTCGAAAAGCATGAACGAGCTTACCCGGACCGCGGACCGAGGCCTCAGGGAAACCGTCCAGGTCATGTCGGCTCTGGCCGACGGCGACCTGACCCGTCGTATTGAGGGCGACTATCAGGGCAGTTTCCTGCAGCTCAAGGAAGATGCCAACCGCATGGCCGACCAGATCGCCGGTATCGCCGGGCGCATTGTGGCGGGAACCGGTGCGGTGCAGGGTGCCAGCGAGGAAATCTCCTCAGGGGTGTCGGATCTTTCCGGCCGTACCGAGCATCAAGCCTCGTCGATCCAAGAAACCTCGGCCTCCATGGAGGAGCTCTCGGCCACGGTGCGCCAGAACGCCGGCAATGCCCAGGAGGCCAATCAAATCGCCGCGGCGGCGCGGGATTCCGCGGTGGGTGGCGGCGAGATCGCCGGCCAGGCGATCACCGCCATGGGAAAGATCGAGGAATCCTCGCGGCAGATCACGGAGATCGTCGGTCTGATCCAGGAAATCGCCTTTCAGACCAACCTGCTGGCGCTCAATGCGGCGGTGGAAGCGGCGCGGGCCGGCGAGGCGGGCAAGGGCTTTGCCGTGGTGGCCAGTGAGGTGCGGGCCCTGGCACAACGCTCGGGTCAGGCCTCCAAGGACATCAAGGAGCTGATCGCCAACTCGGATGGCCAGGTGCGCGATGGGGTGGGCCTGGTGAAGCAGGCCGGCGAGTCCCTGGAGGAGATCGTCACCGCGGTTAAGAAGGTAGCGGACTTTGTTTCCGAGATTGCTGCGGCGAGCCAGGAACAGTCCGCAGGCATCGACGAAGTAAGCCGGGCGGTGACCGCGATGGACGAGATGACGCAGCAGAACGCGGCCCTGGCGGAGGAGACCACAGCGGCGTTGCACTCCTCGCAGTCGCAGATCAAGGGACTGCGCGAGGCGGTCAGTTTTTTCAAGACCGGTACCGACGTGGAGGAGCTGTCCCATGAAAGCCCGACACCTGCCGAGAACCCGGTGCACTGGCAGCAGAGGACGCTGGCCCGCAAAGCCGTTGTCGCTGGCGGAGGCGCCGCGGCAGCCATCGCGCCGACCGATGAAGATTGGCAGGAATTCTGACGATGAACGACCCGATAGCCTACTCACCCTAATCACAAGGAGAATCTTTACTATGTCTATGAATCTTAAACTACGTGCGATTCCGCTTGCGATCGCTTGCACAGTCCTGGCGACGTCTGCGTTTTCCGCAGAGTCGCATATCGGTCCTATGCGTGAGTTCGCACAAAGCACAGCGCGTACCTGGGTTGCCGACCCCGTGGTCATCAATGCGATCAAAAAGCAGAACGCTAAACACGCGGACCTTAGCCAAGCGGATATCGACGACCTGGACAAGACGTGGCGCGCGGAAACGGGCGCGTCCGACCGGCCACTGATTGACAGAGTGCTGAGCTCCGATCTCTCAGAGATGCTCCGTGACGCACAGAATGGTGCCCAGGGATTGGTCACAGAAGTCTTCGTCATGGACAATAGGGGCCTCAATGTCGGCCAGAGTAATGTCACCTCGGACTATTGGCAGGGTGACGAGGGAAAGTGGCAAAAAACCTATCTCGTAGGCCCTGACGCCCTCTTCATAGACGAAGTGGAACTGGATGAGTCCACACAGACTTTCCAGTCCCAGCTCAGCATGTCGATCATCGATCCCGATACCGGAAAGGTTATCGGCGCGATTACCGTCGGCATCAATGTCGACGAGCTGCTTTAAGCAGCCCGTCTCAGTGCCGACGATATCAGCGTAAACAGGAGAAAACCCATGGAGACGTCGCCTGCGTCCAAGAAGGAAGCGCAAGAACGTGCGAGCGCCATTGAAAAGTGCGCGAGTTCCATAAAGCGACTATCGGTTGTCCGAAAGTTGGCATTGGTCGCCGCCTTGGTCGTGACAACAGGGGTTGCCGGCCTGGTTGTGTTTGGTGTTCACGGCCAGCGCGTTGCCCTGCTGAAGCAGGGAGAGAAATCATTCTTGGCGATCACTCAGTTGCTCGCCAAGAATGTGGCTGGCGGTCTTCGCTGGGAAAAGGCGGAGGCCGTCGAACGCGCCTACTTGGAATTTGCGAAAGCAGAAGACTCGGCAATTGCGAGCATAGCCACTGCAAATCGCGACGGCGAAGTGTTCACGACGTTTGAGTCGGCGGCATTGAGTGGCTTAGACCTGCGTCCGTTCCTCTCAGGCGTGAATACAGCTTCGGTTCAGAGCAATCTGAGTGTTGCAAAGACGGACGGTCATATTGTGATCGTTGCCCCGGTGATTACCGAAAAAGGAGGAGACTCCGTCGGCACCATCGCCATCGCATGGAGTTTGGCTACCTTGGAAGGCAGCGTAACAGCTGCTCTATGGTGGCAGTTACTGATCAGTACCGTTTGCTTTATGGCCATAATAGGTGCCTTGCTGCTCGCCGGCAGGCATTTCATTGGCAGACCGCTTGCCCTCATTACAGAAGCCATGCAGCGGCTTTCCGATGGCGATACCGAAATATCCCTGCCGGCAGTGCAAAGATCCGACGACATTGGTGACATAGCGCGAATGGTTTTAATTTTCCAAGAGAACGCTATTGAGAAAGCACTGCTGGAAAGTAGGGCCGAAGAGACTCGAGAGAAATTCGAAACGGACCGGACTGCGCAGGAAAAGACCATCGAAACCTCAATCGGTGAGGTCGTTTCCGCGGCCATATCCGGCAATTTTGCAACACGGATCAATACGACGGAATTGGATGGTGTGCTGGCCCGTGTCTGTGGCGACGTGAATACCCTGCTTGAGAATCTGGACGGGAGCCTATCGGAGACGGTGCACGTCGTGTCTGACCTGGCCGATGGTGACCTAACGAGGCGTATGGAAGGAAAGTATCAGGGCAGTTTTCTGCAACTCAAGGAAGACGCCAACCGCATGGCCGATCAAATTTCTGGTATCGCGGGACGGATTGGTGAGGGTTCGGCTGCCGTACAGGGGGCTATCCAGGAAATCTCCGCTGGGGTCTCGGACCTTTCCAACCGCACTGAAGATCAAGCTTCTTCCATTCAGAAGACTTCGGCCTCTATGGAGGAGATCTCGGCCACCGTGCGCCAGAACGCTGGCAATGCTCAAGATGCCAGTCAGCTCGCCGCAGCGGCGCGGGACTCGGCCGTGGGTGGCGGCGAGATCGCCAGCCAGGCGGTTACTGCCATGGGCAAGATCGAGGAGTCCTCGCGCAAGATCACTGACATTGTTGGGTTGATCCAGGAGATCGCCTTCCAGACCAACTTGCTGGCCCTCAACGCAGCGGTGGAAGCGGCCCGTGCCGGCGAGGCGGGCAAGGGCTTTGCCGTGGTGGCCAGCGAGGTGCGGGCCCTGGCTCAGCGCTCAAGCCAGGCCTCCAAAGACATCAAGGAGCTGATCGCCAACTCCGACGGCCAGGTGCGTGATGGAGTGGGCCTCGTTAAGCAGGCCGGTGGATCTCTGGAGGAGATTGTGACCTCGGTCAAAAAGGTGGCGGATTTCGTCTCCGAAATCGCCGCCGCGAGTCAGGAGCAGTCCGCGGGAGTCGAGGAGGTAAGCCGAGCGGTGAGCTCAATGGACGAGATGACGCAGCAGAATGCGGCCCTGGTTGAGGAGACCACGGCGGCGCTGCTTTCATCACAGTCGCAGATCGAGGGACTGCGCGAGGCGGTCAGTTTCTTCAAGACCGGCGCTGAGGTGGATGCGCCGCTCTATGAGAGCCCGACACCTGCCGAGAACCCGGTGCACCGGCAGCAGAAGACACTGTCCCGCAGAGCGGTAGCCACCGGCGGCGGCGCGGCCGCCGCCCTCACGGCTGTCGATGAAGACTGGCAGGAATTCTGATGGGCCGGTCTCAGAAAATCACAGGTGTCAGGAGATTCTCATGAGCTCGAGAAAAATGACCCCAGGCCTTGGTGTGGTGTTCCTTGCGCCCGACCGAGAAGCAGGAGAGTTGGCCGCACCTCGACGTTTCCCCATTGCGATAGCCGGCGACACGCGCTGCGACATTGACATCGCGCTCGACCAGATGGTTGATCAATGATGGCGTCGGTTGCAAATACATTCGCTGCGGAACTGGTGCCGGACGGCCTGCCGCAATGCCCCATCACGGACCGGCAGTTCGCCTTTTTTCAGGATTTTGCCAAGTCGCAGATGAATATCACCATCGCCGACCACAAACGGAACATGGTTTATAGGCGCGTGGCGCAGAGGCTGCGCGCCCTAGGTCTCGACAGGGTAGACGATTACTGCGCTTTCCTACAGACCAGAGGCGCAGATGGTGAAACCGAGCATCTGATTAATGCCCTGACCACCAACAAAACCGAGTTTTTCCGGGAGAGCCATCACTTCGATCATTTGGCCAGCGTTGCCCTGCCCACCATCATGGCTGACCCTGCAGCACAGAGATGCCGGCGTCTGCGCATCTGGTCCGCGGGCTGTTCTTCCGGTCAGGAACCGCACTCAATCGCGATGACCCTGGCTGAC
>CAJHXM010000221.1_pt1 | contig 31944 bp, 32 predicted proteins | sample 9198461 | NCBI WGS metagenome assembly CAJHXM01 (sample SAMEA7708299, study PRJEB35096) | sediment metagenome | biome: marine neritic benthic zone biome [ENVO:01000025]; feature: sediment [ENVO:00002007]; material: shallow marine sediment [ENVO:03000034] sea grass bed [ENVO_01000059] ...
GACTACATCATCCCGCAGATCGTCGGCTCCTCGCGCTATTTCATCGGCCAGGCGGTCTTCACCCACCAGGGCACCGCCGGCAACATTCCGCTGGCCGCCGCCTTTACCGTGGTCCCCATCGTCATCATGGCGCTCTACCTGACCGCCGCCAAACGCCTGGGGGCCTTCAATGCGCTCTAGCCCCAACGGGAAGGGTACCGGCCCCCGCGCGGCCCGCAGCCTGAAGCTCGCCGCCCTGGGCGGGCTGCTGTTCCTGCATATTCCGCTGGGGTTGATCCTGCTCTATGCCTTTACCACCGAGGACAAGTCCTATCAGTTCCCGCCGCCGGGTCTGACACTGAAGTGGTTCGCCGTCGCCTGGGGCCGGCAGGACATCTGGGACGCCCTTGCGTTGTCGCTCCGGGTCGCCGCCACCTCCACCGCCATCGCCATGATCTTGGGCAGCCTGGCCGCCGCCGCGCTGTCGCGCAGCCGTTTCTTCGGACGGGAGTCGGTTTCGCTGCTGATCATCCTGCCCATCGCTTTACCCGGCATCATCACCGGAATTTCCCTGCGCGCCGCCTTCAGCCTGGGCGAGATTCCCTTCAGCTTCTGGACCATCGTGCTGGGCCATGCGACCTTTTGCGTGGTGGTGGTCTACAACAACGTCATTGCCCGCTTCCGGCGCACCTCGGCCTCGCTGATCGAGGCCTCCATGGATCTGGGCGCCGACGGAATCCAGACCTTCCGCTATGTGGTGCTGCCCAACATCGCCACGGCCCTGCTTGCCGGCGGCATGCTGGCCTTTGCGCTCAGCTTCGACGAGGTGATCGTCACCACCTTCACTGCCGGCCAGCAGAGCACCCTGCCGATCTGGATGCTGACCGAGCTGGTCCGCCCGCGCCAGCGCCCGGTCACCAACGTGGTCGCGGTTTTCGTGATCGCCGCCACCTTCCTGCCCATCCTCGCGGCCTATTACCTGACCCGCGGCGGCGAGGCGACGGCCAGCAGCGGAAAATAGGCCTCAACCAGTCCACAGATTGATTCACGTCAAGGCCCCGGGCCCGCAGAAGGTTCAGGCTTTTGTGTCGGGAAATACCAGACAAGGACGAGAATCATGCGCAAAATATTGGTCCCCACCGACGGGTCGGACAATGCCACCAAGGCCGTCGAATTGGCCAGCGATCTCGCGGTCAAGCACGGCGCAAAGCTGCAGCTGTTGCACGTCCTGCTGCGCGACAAGCAGCCCGCCGATTTGCGCAAGCTGGTCGCCGAAGTGCCCCTGAGCCCGGATCTGCAGGCGCAACTCGAGGAGAGCCAGGCCCGGGTGCTGGAGTCCACCGCGCCGGAATGGGCCCAAGTACTGGACCCGGAATCGCTCCCCAATGCGCTGTCCGATCAGGTCCTGGAAGCCCTGGGCCACCAAGTCCTGACTGCCGCCGAGGCCCTGGCGAAGCACAAGGGTGTCGCGGAGGTCGCCGTCGAAATGGACAGCGGCGATGCGGTCGCCCGCATCCTGGAGGTCGCCGCGCGGGACCAGGTGGACAGCATCGTCATGGGCCACCGCGGCCTGCGGGAAATCGAAGCAGTGGCCTTCGGCAGCGTCTCCAACAAGGTGAGCCACGACGCCCCCTGCAGCGTCATCATGATCAAGTAGATCCGCTTCGCCCGCCCCAAGTCCAGAGAGCAAGGGGAGAAGATCCGTGAAAATCAACAACGAGCAGATCAAGTCGGCCTGCCTGCTGTCCCAGACCCAGAAATACCTGCTGCGCAACCGCAGCACCACAACCATGGATGAGATCGAACGCATGACCGAAATCGTCACCCAGGAGGCGGCGGTCATGTACGATCGCTGGCTGGCCATCGAAACCGAGGAAAAGACGAAAAACCCGGACTGGTGAGCGGCAGCCAGCTCCCGGCCCGTCTGGGGTAACATTATGGACCTCTCCGTCGTCGCCCCGGCCAGAGAGCCGGGGCCTAGGTGCGGCGCACGGCGGACAAATCCTGCCAATGTGTACTGATCAAACTATTTTACCCGATTCGGTCCTGTCGTCCGCAAACCAAAAAAAATTCCATTTCGATTCGTCGAGCTCTGCGCCGACAGTGCGTGGTAAAACCTGGACCCCGGCTCTCTGGCCGGGGTGACAAAAGGAAATGTTAGCGCATTTTCAGCTGCACCCCACTCCCCTACCCCGTCCGCGGCAGGCGCCCTTCGATCGGGTAGGCGGGGTCGTTGTAGCCGGGGGTCGAGGGGTGGCCGGTGGCGACCAGGCCGTCGATCAGGGCCTCGTCCTCCACGGTGAAGGCATAGTCCAGGGCGCCCAGATAGTCCTGCCATTGTTCCTCGGTGCGCGGGCCGGTGATGGGCGCCGTGACCAAACGATTGTTCAGCACCCAGGCGACCGCGAACTGGCCCGGCGTGATGCCGCGGGCCTCGGCATGAGCCTTCACCTGCTGGGCGATCTCCAGAGATTCGGGGCGCCATTCCGTTTGCATCATGCGGGCGTCCGCGGCCTCCGCGCGGCTGCCGGCTTGTGGCGCTTCGCCAGGCTTGTATTTTCCCGAGAGGATCCCGCGCGCCATGGGGCTGTAGGGCACCACCCCAAGGCCATAGTGGGCGCAAGCCGGCAGATGCTCCACCTCCGGCATGCGGTTGAGCGCGTTGTAATAGGGCTGGCTCACCACCGGCCGATCGATCCCCAGGTTGTCGCAGATCCGCACAATTTCGGCGACCCGCCAGGCGCGGAAGTTGCTGAGCCCGAAATAGCGGATCTTGCCCTGGCGGATCAGATCGCCCACCGCAGAGATGCTTTCCTCCAGCGGCGTGTCGAGATCTTCCCGGTGTAGGTAATAGATATCGATGTAATCGGCGCCGAGACGGCGCAGGGAATGATCACAGCCTTCCAGGATCCACTTGCGGCTGAGGCCCTTTTGGTTCGGCCCCTCGCCCATCACATTGCAGACCTTGGTGGCCAGCACCCACCAGTCGCGCTCCGCCGCTATCGCCGCGCCGACGATCTCTTCCGAGATGCCGTTGTTGTATTGATCGGCGGTGTCGATGAAATTGACTCCGGCCTCGCGCGCCAGAGCGATGATCCGTTGCGAGGTCGCTGCGTCGCTGCGCCCGCCGAACATCATGGTCCCCAGGCACAGCGGGCTCACCAGGACTCCACAGTTGGGGCCAAGCTTTCGATACTCCATGGGCTTAGATGATTCCTTTTCGAGAAACGCGACGGGGCACGCAGCAGACCTGCGTGCCCCGAACAAGCATTACGCCGCCTTACGCGAAAGACCAGCGTTCCGCGTTCTTATGGCCGTCCAGCTCCCAGTTGCTGGCCATCTGCTCCGGCAGCACGACATTGGTGCTGGCGGCGTGAGTGTAGGCCATGAAGAGCGGAATGACGGAACCGCCTTCCGCGTGCACGATGCGCTGCATTTCGACGTAAAGGTTCCGGCGTTTGACCGTATCGAGCTCGCCGCGGGCCTCGATCAAGAGCTTGTTGAAACGCTCGTGTTCCCAGCGGGACTCGTTCCAGTCGGCCCCGGAGGAATAGATCTGCGAGAAGACCCAGTCTTCGGTCGGCCGGCCGCCCCAATAGCTGCCGCACCAAGGTTTTACGAGCCAGACATTCGACCAATAGCCGTCATCGGGTTCGCGCACGACCTCAATCGAAATACCGGCCTTGGCGGCGGATTCCGCGTAAAGCTGGCCAGCATCCACGGCGCCTTCAAAGGCGGTATCGGCCAGGTGCAGCTTGAGCTGGGCGCCTTCCATGCCCGCCTTCTTCAGGTGGAACTTCGCCTTCTCGGGATCGTAGGGCCGCTGCGGCATTTCGTCCGCCGTGGCACGATAGATATTGGCCGGACCGACCGGGCTGTCGTTGCCCACTTCGCCCAGTCCCTTGACGATCTTCTGCAGCATCTCCTCGCGATCGACCGCATACTTCAGGGCAAGCCGCAGATCGTTGTTGTCGTAGGGCGCTTCATTGGTCAGCATCGGCAAGGTCGCGTGCTTGTTGCCCGAGGTCGTGAAGACCTGCATCGACGCGTCGCGTTTCATCAGATGAACGGTCTTGAGATCCAGGTTGGTGATGCAATCCATCTCGCCCGATTTCAAGGCATTGGCGCGCGCCCCGGCATCGGAGACGAAAAGATTCTCCACGGATTCGAAGTGCGCGCGGCCCTCCTTCCAATAGTTCGGATTGCGCTTCACCATGGTCCGCACACCCGGATCGAAGCTCTCCAGGACATAGCCGCCGGTACCGACGCCTGTTTCCCAGTCGATCCCGCCGCCGTCTTTGGCCGGGCAGATGGTCAGATGATAGTCGCTGACCAGGAAGGGGAAATCCGCGTTGCCGCCGGTCAGCGTAAAGATGACTTTATCTTTGCCGTCGACCTTGATGTCTTCGATGGGGGAGATGATGCCCTTCGCCGCCGACTTCGTGTCTTCGCCGCGGTGATGATTGAAGCTCTCCATCACATCGGTGGAATCCAGCGTCTTGCCGTTGTGAAATTCAATTCCTTTGCGCAGGGTGAAAGTCCAGGTCGCGGCATCGGCCGAGGGCTCCCAGCTTTCCGCCAGTTCGCCGGTCAACTGATTGTCGGAACCGATTTCGGTCAGGTTGTTCCGGAGCTGGCCGAAATTCACGTTGATCATATAGGAATCGAGGGTCTGAGCCGGATCCAGTACGTCGCTGGTGCCCCCGCCGGTAATGGCCTGGCGGAAATGCCCGCCTTTCTTCGGAGCCGCCGCCTGGGCGCTGCCGGCCGGCAGAGCCGCCGCCAGTGCGAGGGCCGAGCCCCCGGCCAGGAATTCGCGGCGGTCGAGTTCGCCGTCCACCAGCCGTTGCCAGTTTCTTTTTGAAGCCTTCATGTCCGTCTCCCGTTATTCGGCCTGCAGGCCTCTGCATCGGGCCCGCTCTCGCCGTTTTTCAGCTTAATATCGCCCCAGCTTAAGGCAAGGCCGGCCAAACGGCCATAGGGCTGATTTTGCGGTTTTTGTGCAGGGCAAAGCCTCTCCCGGTTCGGCGCAGCGGAAAATATTGCTGGATTTACAAGGCCTTTGACCCCAAATCAGATCTGTCATCTGCGCTGCGGCGGCGCCGCTGCTCAGCCCGGACGGCGCGCGATGCCGGCGCCCTGGTTCGCGCGATCACGCTGTCTTGGCTTTTAAAACCGGCCGGCAAGATCACCTTTGTCGGGACGACCGTCACCGAAAACCAACCGAATAGGCCCCCATGCCGCGTTCTGCCACCCGGCCCCCGGCCCACCCGCTGATGGGCTGCAACATCTCGACCCTGATCAAAGTCTGGCGCGAGGCCGGCGCCTTGAGCCCGGGCGCTCACACCCGCCTGGCCGCCGCCTTGGGCGCCGGGATCGCCCGCCTGCCCTTCTCGCTGCTGGAACAGGGTTACGTGGCGGCCAGGTCCCGCAGAGCGCCCCCGGCCGCGCCGCCCATCTTCATCCTGGGGCATTGGCGCAGCGGCACAACGCATCTCTATAATATTCTCGCAAAGTCACCCGACTTTGCCTACGTCTCGCCCTTTGCGACGGGCCTGCCCTGGAACTTCCTGTTTCTGGGACGTCTCTTCGAATCCCTGATCGCGGGTCATTTCCCGAAAGAAGGCCGCTACATCGACAATGTCGGGCTGACCGCCGACTCACCCCAGGAGGATGAGGCGGCCTTGGCGAACATGACGCCGCTTTCCTTCTACCATGGCATCTACTTCCCGCAGTCCTTCGAAAAGTACTTCAATCCCGGCATCTTCTTTGAGGGGGTCGATCAAAAGGGCATTGCCGACTGGCAAGCCAGGCTCCAGCACCTTCACCTCAAGCTGGCGCTGCGTCAGCCCGGCCGGCAGCTGATTATCAAGAACCCGGTCTACACGGCACGGGTCCGTCATTTACGGACGCTTTGGCCCGAGGCGAAGTTCATCCACATTCGCCGTAATCCCTTTGATGTATTTTTCTCCTCTCAAGTTTTCTTCCAACGGATGTTTGCGGCGCTGGCCCTGCAAGACTATGCCCATGTCGACATCGACGAGGTGATCTTTACCGAATATGCCCGCATGATGAATCTGCTGATGGCCGACACAGCCGACCTGCCCCCGGCGCAATTCATCGAGTTGAGCTACGAGGACTTGCAGAGCGACCCCCTGGGCGAAATCGCGCGAATCTACGAAACACTGGGCCTCAAGGACTTCGCCGCGGCGGCGCCCCACTTCACCCAGTACCTGCAAAGTGTGCGCGGCTACAGCAAAGCCCACTACAGCTATCCGCCGGCCGCCCTCGGGCGGATCGGCGAGCGATGGCAGCCCTATATTGAGCGCGGAGGCTATTCGCCGCCGACGGGATAGCTGGAACAAATTTGGGGCCGACAGATCACAGGGCCGCGTTGACAAAATCGTCAAAAAAAGTGTCTGGAAAATGCACAGACTCGACGCCATATCCCGCAGAGGAAAGGGAGAAAAGCCTTGATCCGCTGTGCGGCGCGACTCAACGTCAGAATCGCGTTTCTCAACACTTTTATGCGCCCTCTTGGCAAGTCTATCGGCCTGCCGGCGGCCATGGCTCTCTCGCTGGGCGCCGGCGCCGCGGCAGATCCGGGCCCTGCGCCAGCCGGCGGCTGCTATCCCTTGCAGCTGATAGCAGCGGACAGCGGCAGGCCCGTTGTCGGCGCTGAGGACATTGCCGTCGACCCACAGCGCCGCCTGGCCTATCTCTCCGCCCACGACCGGCGTGCCTTTGCGCGCGAATTCGCTGCCGATGGTCCCATGGAAACGCCGGGCGGCATCTATGCGCTGCCCCTCGACCGGCTTGGCGCGCTGGCCCGCTCCGGCACGGCCCTTTTGAAGCGGGCGTCGCGCAGCTTCCAGAACAGCGCCGCCTTCTGGCCGCACGGCATGGATTTCTATCGAGACGGCACCGGCCGGGCCGTCCTCTTTGTGGTGAACCGGCGCGCCGTCGTGCGCGCAGAGGGTCTCGCGCTCGAGCCGGCGATTGAAATCTTCGATGCCACGTCGGAACTGATCCACCGGGAGACCTTGACGGACCCCCTCATCTGCAGCCCCAATGATCTCGCCGCGACAGGACCGCGATCCTTCTATTTCACCAATGACCATGGCGCCTGCGACGAAAAAGGCCGTTGGTGGGAGGATCTTTTCGGCAGCGCCCATGCCAACGTGGTGCACTACGACGGGCAGAATTTTCAAAAGGTCGCCGGCAACATCAGCTATGCGAACGGCATTGCCGCGCCGCGCAAGGGTACGGACAACGAAAAGCGGCTCTACGTCAGCGCCACGCGCGAAAACGCGCTGCGGGTCTACAATCTGGATCGGAATGCAACCGCCGACACCGCCGAACTGGCGCCTCACGCGGTCATCAGCCTCGATGGCGCCCCGGATAACCTGCAGTGGAGCGATGACGGCGACCTCTTGGTGGCGGTGCACCCCAGCCTCCTGAAATTGGCGGCATACCGGGGCAACTGGCTCGGCCGCGAGACGGCGCCCAGCCGCGTCCTGCAGATCGATCCCGAAAAAATCGGGCCTGCCGCCGTCGAAACACTTTTCGAGGATGACGGTGACGGTCTTTCCGGCGCGACGGTCGCCGCCGCCTACGGTGACTGGATCATTCTTGGCACCGCCTTCGAAGACCGGCTCATGCTTTGCCGCAAACCAATGGAGGCTTCCCATGACTAAACCCCTGGCGGTGGTGACCGGCGGCGCCGGCTTCATCGGACAGCACCTGGTGCGCCAGTTGCTCGACCAGGACTACCGCGTCCGCGTCCTGGACCCCAAGGCCACGCAAGCCATGCTGCCGCGCGCCGCCGAGGCCATTGACGGATCTGTCCTCGACCGGACCCTGCTGGCGCAAACGATGGTCGGCGCTTCAGAGGTCTATCACCTGGCCGGCGTCTCGCATCTCTGGGCGCAAAACCCCATCACCTATGCCAAGGTCAACGTCGAGGGCACGCGGCAGGTCCTCCAGGCTGCCCAGGATGCGGGCGCCGTAAAGATCATCGTGACCTCGTCCGAGGTCATTCTGCGCGGCTGGCGCGACCCCGACCCGGGTCCTCTGAACGAGCAGGTCCCGCTGCCCCCGCTCGACACCATGGCCGGCCCCTACAGCCGCTCCAAATATCAAGCCGACCAAGTCGTGCGCGAAGCGGTAGAGGCCGGTGCGCCGGTGGTTTCGCTCTATCCGACCGTTCCCATCGGCCGCGACGATTGGAATCTCACCTCGCCGACACAGATGCTGCTGACATTCCTGCGGCGCCCGCCGCCGGCCTATCTGCCCTGCAAGCTCAATCTCGTGCCCGTCGAGGACGTCGCCAGGGCGCACATCCAGGCGGCCCGTTTTGCCCCACCCGGCAGCCGTTACATTCTGAGCGGCGAAAGCCTCAGTTTCGATCGGCTGCTGGCGATGTTGAGCGAGATTTCGGGGCGGCCCATGCCGCGCCGCCACATTCCCTATGCCGTGGCCTATGCGGCCGCCTATATTTCAGATCAACTGCTGGCGCGCCTGAGCGGCCGGTCGCCGCAAGCCCCTCTGGAAGGGGTCAAACTCGTGCGCTACAGCCCCGCCATCGACAATTCCATGGCCCGCGAGGTGCTGGGCTTCCGCCCCGGCCCGGTCGAACCCGCCCTACGCCGAGCAGTTGCCTGGCTCGCCGATATCGGTCAAATCCCGCCGATCCCTCAAAGGATCGCCTGACCCCAAACTGCGGCCAGGACGACGGTGACCGCGAGCGCGACGGGCAGCCAAGAAAAGCCCGGCTTCTGCCCCTGACGCGCGCGGCAGGAGAAACTCAGCAGACATTGGGAACAGCCCTCGGGGCGCTCAGACGCACAGGCGGGGCGGGTTTTCATGGCGGCTCTCCGGACGCGGATGAATAGGGCGCCGGCGGCTCCGTCGGAGCCTACCGGCCATTCCCATGAACCCTAGAGACAACAACCCCGCAGGTCCTTGATCTGTATCAAGAGCCTGCGGGGGCTGTGCGCCCGGTTTTCGCCGCGATCAGCGGTAGTTGTGTACGTCGGGACGGTGGCCGCCGCCGCCGGGGAAGAAAATGAAGCCGTCCTTGTTGGGCATTTCCACCTCGGCCAGGGTCTGGGCGTTCATGACCGCCGACTTATCGATAACATTACCCTCGGCCAGGATGTAGGCCACCACCGCATAGACCTGGTCGTCGCTGAGCGACCCCGGGGCGTCGAACGGCATGGCCCGCTTCACATAGTCGAAAACCGTCGCGGCATAGGGCCAATAGCTCTCCACGGTCTTCTTCGGTTTGCCCGAGGTCAGCGACCCGCGGCCGCCAATCAAGGCGGCCCCGCCGGTTCCCTTGACCCCGCCAAGGTCTTCGCCGTGACAGGCCACGCAGCTTTCCGCGTAGACCTGCTTGCCGGCCGCATGGTCGCCGGAGCCCGGCGGCGCGCCCCGGCCGTCGGGCATGACATCGATGTCGAGTGCGGCGATCTCTGCGGCGCTGGCCGGCGATCCGAAACCGAATTGTTCGGCCTGGGCCGCACCGCTCGCGAGGGCCAAGCCGAGGGCGAAGGCGACGCCGCCGGCGGCCAAGCCTGCTTTATGCATGATGATGGACATTGCTCACCTTCCCGTCTCCGTCGATTCCCCAGCTTTGGATCGAGTTCAGGTGATAGATCGACCCGAACTTGGCATGGCCATCCAGGCCGCGCACGTCCACCAGTTGCTGCAGCGTCGGCTGGGTGTAGCCGGTTTCGTCGGTACAACGGCTTTGCAGGACCGTCGGCTTGCCGTCCCACTGCCACCAGTGGCGGAAGCGGGTGTGGCAGACCGGCATGATCGGGTTCTGCAATTCGGCCACCTGCCAGCTCTGGCCACCGTCGGTCGAGACCTCGACCCGGTGGACCCGGCCGTTGCCGGACCAGGCCAGTCCGGTGATTTCGTAGGCCCCCGGCCCCGGCAACTGCATTTCGCCCGACGGGGCGGTGATCACCGACTTGGCCTCCATCACGAAGCTGAACTGCCGGGCTTTGCCGCCGTTCAGCAGGTCGGTGTACTTCGAGGTTTCCTCACGCGTCATAAAGGGCGCGTCGGAGAACTCGAGGCGGCGCAGCCACTTGATGTGGGTATTGCCTTCCCAACCCGGCAGCAGCAGCCGCAGGGGATAGCCCTGCTCGGGCCGGATCGCCTCGCCGTTCTGGGCATAGGCGAGCATGGCGTCTTTCCAGCACTTGGCGATCGGCACGCTGCGGGTCATGACCGCGGCGTCGCCGCCCTCGGCCAGCGCCCAGGTCGCGCTCTCCTTGACCCCGGCCTCGGCCATAATCGTGGATAGCGGCACCCCGGTCCATTCCGATGTACTGGTGAGCCCGTGGGTTCCCTGCACCGTCTTCAAGGTCGGCGCGCTCCATTCGGTCAGGCCGTTGCCGGAGCACTCGATGAAGTGAAAACGGGTCACCGAGGGGAAGCGCTTCAGGTCCTCCATGGTGAACTTCATCGCCTTGTTGACCATGCCATGCACGATCAGCTCATGCTTGGCAGGGTCGATGAAGGGCGTGCCGCCGTGATGGCGCTCGAAATGCAACCCTGACGGCGTGACCATGCCCCGGCTGCTTTCCAGCGGCGTCATGGTCCAGGAGGACTCGGTGGTCGCCGTGGGGAAGCGCCAGCGCACTTCGGTTTCGTAGGGCGAGCGCAGGCCGTAGCCGCCTTCATCGTTGGTGGGACGGCCCTGTTCCGCTGTGGGATCGGCAACCGTGGGCCATTCCGCCGCGCCGGGCGTGGCCGCCGCGGCCGCGTTACCGGCCACCAAAGGCGCGGCTGCTGCGGCCGCGCCGCCAACCGTCAAAGCGCCGCGCAAGACCTGCCGGCGGGTAACGTCTGAGATGTAATTGCTGCCGGCCCCTTTGGCATCTTTCAGCATGGCCGATTCAGCGGCCTGCATGGCCTGGATCATACGGCGCGTTTTTGCGTCGTAGAAATCGAGATCAATTTCCTGAGTCACGCGTTCCTCCCTTTTTATCCGGGCCAGCCCGCAGGAGAGGTACGATATCCAAGGCCGTACCGTCACAATTCAGGCTTGGCTTGATCCGTTTGCAATGCGGCCGCAGAAGACAACCGCTCGTGGAGAGTCACAGTTTTTATCAACTGGGATCCGTCGCACGATCGGAAACCCAGTGTTTGCTTGTGGAATTAACCGTAGCCACCAGCGCTGCAGGAATCTATTCGGTGTCCTAAATATTCGTATAGGTCTCGCCATGGATTCGGCAGACCGGCTTGGTTCCGAATTTTACGCAGCCGGTACTTGAGCCTCTTGCCGTGCCGGTTTCGTGGCACCCGCGACGACGTCCGGTTCGATCGAACTGAACTCACCAAAGAGGCGTTCAAGCTCGCCGGATTTCTTCAGGCCCTTGATGATCGACACCAGGGCGCCGGCCATCGGCATGGTCGGTTCGCCGTCGGTCCAGACCAAACCGACATGCTGGGTCACCACCGGGGCTTCGAGCGCCAAAATCTTGGTGCCTTGATGCAGCCCGGGCATTTGCGCGAAATGGCTAGGTATGATGGTGACCAGGTCCCCAAACTGCACTTGGAACATGAGGTGCAGGATCGACTCGGATTCGACCAGCGGCTCCGGCGTGCAGCCGATTTGCGCAAAGGTCTGATCGACGAATTGACGCTCCCGCATCGACGGCCGCAGCATCGCCAGAGGCAACTCTGCGGCTTCCTGCCAGGTGATGGTACTGCGGTCCTGGTAGGGCGCCTTGTCCGGCACCAGAAGCGCCAGTTTTTCAACGAAAATCGGCAGGGTGTTCAAGCGGCCCAGATCTTCTTGGTCCAAATAGGTGATGCCGACATCTAGCGAAAAGTTGTTAAGCCCCAGCTTCAGGTCCTCGATGCCCAGAAAGTGGACATCGGTTCGCACCTCGGGATGCTTGTCCCGCATCATGGAATCCAGCAGCGGCAGCACCGGCGACATGGAGGGCATGGCGCCAAGGCGCAACTGGCCGTTCAGGTTGCCCTTCATCGCCGCCAGTTCGGCGCGCATGGCATCGCAATGCGCAATAATGCGCCGGGCCCACTTCGCGACCCTTTCGCCTTCCGGCGTCAGCCCCAGGTAGCGTTGGCCGCGGCCGCGCAGAAAGATCGCACAGCCGATTTCCAACTCCAGCTGCTTGATGCCGCTCGACAGGCTCGGCTGGGTGACAAAGCAGCGCTCGGAGGCTCGGCTGAAATGCCCCTCCTCCGCCACTGCGATCAGGTATTTGAACTGCTTTAAGAACATAGCGCGGCCTCCCCAATTGGGCTGTCACGCCAGCCCTTGCGCTGGTTTCATCGACTTACATATATGCACAATGTCGACCCAATCTCAATTTTGATAGATAAGATTTATCAAAACAGGGCTGCCGGGCCGGGCCCAAAGAGTGCTATGCCTTGCGCGGAACGGCGCGATTCCCTTGCAAAACGCATCACCAAAATGAAGAATTTTCGATGATCTATACTTTAGTCCAAGAGCCCCAAAGACGCGCTGGAACTGGCTATCCGCCACAGGAAACGGCGTCTTGACGCTGACCGCACTGGCCCTCCTGGCGGTTCTGGGACTGGTGGCCGGCATCTCCATCGGCTGCATCGGCATTGGCGGGATCATCCTGGTACCAGCGCTGACCTATCTGGGCGGCATCCCGATCCAGACCGCCATCGCCGGGGCCATGATGGGCTATCTGCTGACCGGTGCGGTCGGTACGGTGATCTTTGCCCGCAAGAAATCGATCCGCTGGTCTATGGCACTCTGGCTCTGTGCCGGGGCAACGCCCGCGGCCCTGGCCGGGGCCTGGACGAGCAACAACGTCGAGCCGCTCATTCTGGAAATCGTCATCGGTCTTTTGACGATTTCCTCCGGTGTGCAGGCCTTCATGCGGCTGGGCGGCGCGGCCGCCGCAGAACGCCCCGCCGGCCGGCTGGCGCTGCTGGCCATCGGCGCCGCCACCGGTTTTCTCTCCGCAATCTCGGGCACCGGCGGGCCCCTGGTCCTGGTGCCCATCATGCTGTGGCTGGGCTTCCCGGTCCTGACCGCCATCGGCCTCAGCCAGGCCATACAGTTTCCCATCGCCACACTGGCAACCGCCGGCAACATACTCTATGGCACGCCCGACTTTGCCCTGGGCGCGATCCTGGCGGTCGGTCTGGCGGCGGGATCGGCGATCGGCGCCTATCTGGCCCACGCCGTGCCGAAGGAAGGCCTGAAGCGCTTGGTGGCCGTGGTCCTGATCCTGATCGGCCTCCTGATCATGCTCCGGATTCTGTTGCGGCTGTTGGGGGCTTAGGGCGGGCATGCACGCAAGCGGCTTTGATCCCAGCCAACTGATCCGGGATTACGGCGATCCGGCACAGGAAGCCGTCACCTGCCGCCGGCAGGCCTGTTTGTTCGATTTTTCCTTTGTCCGGCGGGCCTCCGTCCGGGGACCAGCGGCGCTGGCACTGATCGGCCGGCTGACAAGCCGAGGCTTGGAGAGTCTGAGCCCCGGGCAAATTCGCTATGCTCTGCATCGGAACGACCGGGGCCGGCTTCTGTCCGACCTCACCATCTGGCGCCTGGGTGCAGAGCACTACGAAGTTATGACCGGCCGCCCGGCGGACATCGCCTTGCTGGAGAGTTGGCGCAGGCCCCAGGCCAGGGTTGCCGACCTTAGCACCGAGAGCGCCATCTTTGCGCTCCAAGGGCCAGACTGTTTGCAGGCCTTGCGCGGCCTTACAGACGTTCCGGCGCTTGCCAGGCTTGCTTATTTTGGCCATCGGGCGGCCCGCATCGCCGGGGTCGACTGCCGCGTCGGGCGTTTGGGCTACACCGGTGAACCGGGCATTGAGATCATCCTCGACCGCCGCCAGGCAAGAACCCTGTGGCAGACCTTGGCCGAGCGGACTCCGCCAGCCGGTTTCGCCGCCGCCGATATCTTGCGGATCGAAGCGGGCTTCGCCCTTTTTGCCAACGACTTTCTGCTGCCGGTTTCCGCCGCGGAAGCCGGACTGGCGGGCTTTGCCGAAGCGAGCGGCGATCCCAGGCCCGAAATTACGCGGGTCTGCTTCCAAGCCCAGGCCGCGCAGGCCACCTTCCCTTGGCGGCCGGCCCGGAACACCGTTCGGCCGGCCGCAGCCGGCGACATGGCCATCACCTCCGCCTGCCGCAGTCCCCTGGCCGACGGTATTCTCGGCCTCGGCTATGTCCGAACCGAAGATCTGTCAGGGGACCGGGCGTTCACCGATAAAAGCGGTCAGTTCCAGGGTATCAGGCTTGCGACCCTGCCCTTCTACGACCCCCATAAGCGGCGACCCCGCGACGCCTGGCCGGGTCTTGCTTCAGGCTAGATTTCAAACCGACTGATAGACGTTGGGTATTCTATTATAGGGAATTCGTATTCTGCTTTCGCCTCTGCCGCATGGCTTGGCCAATGCCCCTATGCTAGCGTGAAAAGACTGCGGCTGAAGGCGCGTCTGCAGATACAAAAAATATTGCGGCGCGTTGCGGCGTAGAACGAACACTCTAGGGAGAACCTCATGGCTGAAGGCCAGAAAAGAAGAAAAGTTACGATCCGCACGCTGCAGAAAAAGATGCGCGAGGGCGAAGCCATCACGCAGCTTGCCGCCTACGACTATCGCACCGCCGTGATTTCCGACCGGCTGGGGATGGATATCCTCTGTGTGTCGGACACCGGCGGCATGATTCTCTTCGGCCACCAAAGCACCGTCTCGGTTTCTTTCGACGAGGTCATGATGATGGCCCAAGCCATCGACCGGGGCAGCCAGTATGGCCTGCGCATGGTCGATATGCCCTATTGGAGCTTCCATGTCTCGCCGGAGCAGGCCGTGGCCAATGCCGGCCGTTTCGTGCACGAAGCCAATGCCGAAGTCATGAAATGCGAGGGCAATCAGCACCACGCGCGAAACATCGAAGCCATCGTGAAAGCCGGCATCCCGGTTCAGGGCCATATCGGCATTACCCCGATGCGCATGCCCCAGCTCGGCGGCTTTATCGCACAGGGCAAGACCTCCGACCGGGCCAAGGAACTGGTCGACGACGCCATGGCCTTCGTCGACGCCGGCTGCTTCTCGCTGCTCTGCGAGGTGACCACCGAAGAGGTTTGCGAATATCTCACCGATACCCTGGACATCCCGGTGATCAGCCTGGGCGCCGGCAACAAGGCGCACGGGGTCCACATCATCAGCTCCGACCTCTTCCACCTCTGGGAAGAACACGTGCCGCGCCATTCGCGCATCTATACCGATCTGATCCCCATTATGGAGGATGTGATCACCCGCTACATGTCCGATGTGAAAAGCCGCGATTATCCGGGCCCAAAGGAGACGGTCTACATGAATGACGGCGAGATGGAGCAGTTCGCCAAGGATATGAAGTGGGAGAAAAAGCTCGAGCAGCTGGACCGCGAAAAGTCCAGAAGGTAGATCCTTTTCCGACGGGTTTAGTGGGGGGAAAGGTAGAGAGCCCGGTGTTTCGGCACCGGGCTTTTCTCTTTTTTGGATCAGGAAAATTTGTCGTAGCGGATATCGGCCGGCGGCAGTCTGCCTTCCGCAATCAGCAGCCGGAGGGAGGCGTCCACCATGGGCGGCGGTCCGGCGACATAGCCAACCACATTGTCAAACTTCCCGGCCATACCCTGAGAAGCGGCTTCATGCACGAAGCCACCGGCCAGTTTCAGGTTGGGAAAATCCGGATGGCTTTCCTGCGCCGGCGGCTCGTCGGAGAGCGCCACGGTGACCGTCAGGTTTCCTCCCGACAGCGCCACGGCCTCCGACAGTTCGCGCAGGTAAAAGCAATCGGCCAGAGTCCGCACCCCAAAAAACATATGGCCCTTGTGGTCGCGAAAATAGTTTTCCTGGCAGGCGCGCGACAGGATCGACATCATGCCGGCGATGCCGGAACCCCCACCAATACAAAGGATATTCTTCCCTTCGTCGGGATAGAAGGTCGCGGCCCCCAGTGGGCCAAAGAGGCCGAGGGTACTGCCGTCAATCTCCTGATCAAAAAGCCAGTCGGAAAAGCCGCCGCCGGGCTTGCGTTTGACCACGAAGGAAAGGTTGTGGGTGTTCCGGCCGAAGTTCACCATCGAATAGGCCCGTCCGCCGGTCAGCCGGGGCGCTTGAATGGCGACGAATTGGCCGGCATCGAAGGACATGGGATTTTCCAGATCCACCTCGAAATGCAGAACGTCATGGGTCAGACGCCGGCTCGCCGTAATCCGGCCGTTGAAATGACCCGGCACGACCCCGCGCGTGAAGCCGTCGGCCACGTTCGCCGAGGGCACCCGCACCACACAATCGCTGCCGGCCCGCGCCTGACAGAGCAAAATATCGCGCTTTTCCAGCTTCAGTTTGGCCAGGCCCGGCGCCTCGCGCCAGGCAAGCGCAACTTCGCCCTCCATGACCCGGGCCCGGCAGGTACCGCAGGTGCCGGTCCCGCATTCATAGGGTAAGGTGATTCCCTGGCGCAGCCCCGCATAGAGCAGGTTCTCCCCCGCCGCACAGTCATAGGCGAAAATACCGCTCTTGGTCTGCGCCGTTATCTTCATGCGCAGGCCAGAACCCGCCGGGCCTTCGCCTCGATCAGCAAGACGGCGCCTCAGGAATTGAAGAAATCATCATCGTCCATATCGTCTTCTTCCTCGAACTCGTACTCGAGTTCGGCCTCCATGAAGGCGAGAAGATCGTCCCCCTCCTGCTTGACCTCATAGGTCAAGAGGGGCTTTTCCGCCGGGCCTTGCATGTCCAAAGTCTTCAAATCCCACTGCCAGAGATGCTTGGTACAGGTCAGCACCGCACAGTCGATCAGGCCGGAGTCAGCCAGCGGCTCCTCCATGTGGGGGCAGACCGGCGGAAAGGCGCGGAAGCCATCGCCATAGTTGGCGACCACGATATCGATTCCCTCAACGTCGAATTTTTTCAGCGCGTTCACGGCGACGTCGCCGGCAGCGCAGACTCTCTTCCAGCTCATCGGCTTTGAATCTCTTTTCTGATGACAGGCCGGCGGTCAGATCGGCCAGTGGGACCCTTTGTCCAGGCGCCGCGTATCGAGCTTGACCTCGCGATCGATAAACTTCGCCTCTCCGTTTTCGACTTTCAGCTTGTCGACATAACGGCCGATCAAGAAGAGGTGGCTCTCGCCGGCATCGATGTGAGAGTTGATGCCGTTCAGCATGTTCTGGTAGACCGCCAAGGAGCTGACCGCCGTCACAGTGCCATCGTCGTTCTCGTCGACCGTGTAGACCGTGGTATGGCGCCGCAGGGGCGAGTTGTCGGTATTGTGCTTCGGCAGCATGTCGGTCAGGGACTTCATGTGCGCCCGGTCGCCGGACAGATAGATCATGTCGCTGCGGATCTCCGGGCTCCAGGCCGTGACGGCATACTGGAAAGAATCGTCGCAGAGATCGAGCCAATCGTTCCACTTCTCGTCGTCCAGTAACAGACAGGCGCGGTAAATCGTGTTCTTGACGAGTTCCGTGACTTCGGCACTTTTCGTGCTCATGATATTTCCTCCAATCTCACTGGCGCAAAGCCGGTAGCGGTTCCCAAGCCGGGGTCGCAGCGCGGCCCGTATCGAACAAGCTTCTGCGTGTCTTGGCCGGACGGGCCCCTCGCCGTTCCGACCCCGAATCCCGCGCGGGCCGAACGCTTTATTCCGCGGCCTCGGCCGGCGTATAGGGCATGCTCGGATTGCTGGGCAAGCGGTTCATCCATTTGCCCCATTCGTCGTAATAATGGCGCATGCCGACTTCATCGTGGATCGTGCTGTCCTCGTGGCGGCCCTGCAGGATGCGCCGCGGCTCGGATCCCGGCAGCATGGCCGATCCCTGACCGGCGACGCCGATCAGATCTTCATGCAGGTTGCGGCCGAAGGGACCCCAGATCGAGTTGTGGTGGTCGATCCGCGTGCGGCGCTCTTCCGGCGTATCGCTCTTCAGCCCGAGGCCGCGGAATTCGATCATGACCTTGTCCGGCCCCAAGGGGGTTACGATATCGCAGCGCAGGGCAGAGCCGCGCAGGTTGAAGTTCATGCCGGGAAAGAGGTCGATCATATACCATTGGTTCGGCGGCAAATGCGGAAAGGACAGCGCCTCACGCGATTCGAAGCCTTCGTACTCGTCGTAGTTCACCGTGAAAGACCCGACGTTCACATGACCGTGCTCGAACGCCGTGTTCTTGCGGGCAAAGTACTCGTCGTTAAAGCCGGTCACCCGGTTATGGTAGTGCATGAAGTCGTGATAGAATTCGCTGTTGGTGTCGTGCCAGAGCTTGTAGTTCGTACCGATGACCGCCTTGTGATAGTGGAACACCTCCAGCGGTTCGGCCTCCAGAGGCTCGCGGATGCAGGCGAAGGCCTCGTCGCACCAGTCTTCCAGAGTATGTTCGATCTTGTCGTCCAGGGTGACCCAGACGAAGCCGCCATAGGCGACGTGGCAGCGCAACCGGCGCAGGCCGATATCGTCCTTGCAGAGCCGGTCCTGATAGCCTTCCTTTTCGCGGGATATAAAGGTGCAGTTGCCCTTCATGTCGTACTGCCAGCCATGGAACATGCAGGTCATGTGCTTGGGCGTGCCGGAGGACTGGGCCTCGATAAAGCTGCCCGACGGACGGCGCTCGATCATCATGCCGCGGTGCGGGCAGACGTTCAGAAAGGCCCGGACTACGTTGTCCGGGCCGCGCACGACCACAACGGGCTCGCGGGCGATGGTGAAAGTGCGGAAGTCATAGGCTTCCGGAAGCTCAGATTCATGACAAAGCGGGATCCAGACCTTCTTGAAAATCTTCTCCAGTTCTTCTTCGTAGATCTCCGGGTCGGAATAGATACGGCTGTCGAGCCACTCCCCCGGTTTCAATGATGGGGTCGCGGTCCACTGCTTATGGTTCTTAGCCGGCATTTTTGTCTCCTCAGGTCTTCCGCAAGTGACCGCCTGATATCATCTGCGGCCAATTTCCGCCAGAGTCTGCGCATCCAGGATCGATGCCACGGCTGCCTCTGCGGTGCTGACCATGAAAGCACCAGATCGGCGGCCTCTATTGAAATAGAAAGTTCTTATCGAATAATAGATGAGATCGAGGAACTTTCCATGGTTGATAGACCGCAGCCATGCGAATCGGCAAAATTTGGGCCGTCGGCTTTGGGCAGACCGGCGGGCTCCCCCGCGGAACTGCACCGGAAAGCCTCGGAAAAAATTCCTTTTCTGGCGGCTCCGAGGGCCTGTTGATTTGTCGAGACTTGGGACTATCCCCGAATAATAGAGGGGTTCTATGAAGACATTAGTTGGAACGATTTTACAATTCGCGCGCCAAGTTGTGCCCTAGGGGAACGGGAAGGCTTAAAAAAAAACAGACCCGAACGATGGCGTGACTCCGGTGGTTCTGTCTCAAGTCGAAATTTACGCCATTGGTAGAAAGGACAACTTGCGCCCGCAGGTGACGGGGGCGAGCTTTATCCCGGTTAAACGGGTAACTTTGGTGTGCGACTTGGGCAGAGCCAATCTGCGCAAAGAAGCGCACCGATACGGGAGGAAAGAATGAACCAACTCAAAAAATATTCATTAGGCCTGCTGGCGGCAGCCGCCTTGGCCGCACCGACCGCTGCCGTTGCCGAGGTGAACTTCGGCAAAACCGGCGAGGCCGTGGACCTCGTCATCGGTTATCAGCCCTACTACACCGAATCCTGGTCGGGCGTGGTGAACAACGGGAAACAGTTCTGGAAAAAATACCTTCCGGCAGGCTCCACGGCTGAATTTCAGATCGGCCTGCAGGGCTCGGTGATCGTCAATGCCATGACCGGCGAGAAGCAGCATATCGGCTACATGGGCGACATGCCGGCGATCGCGTCGACCTTCAAGAACATCAAAGAGCGCGGCGGCACCGACATCCGCATCGTCGCGGTTCTCGGCACCTCCAAGCAGCAGTGCAACATCTTCCTGGTGCGCAACGACGCGCCTGAATTCGCAAACGGCACCGAAGCCGTCAAGTGGATGGACGGGAAGATCACCTCTGCCCCACACGGCGCCTGCACCGACCGTTTCGCCCGGCTGGCGTTTCAGAACGCCGGGATCAAGCCGAAGCGCTATCTGAATCAGAATATCGAGGTCATCACCACGAACTTCCGCGCCGGCAAGCTTGACGCAGCCGCCATTTGGGAGCCGACGGCCTCGAAGATCGCCGCCGCCGGAATCGCCCGCCGGGCAGCCAGCGGCGAGGACTTCAATGCCCTGGACGGTGGCTTCATGGTAATGCTGAACGACCTGATCCAGCAACGCCGCGACGTTCACAAAGGCTGGCTGGCGGCGGAACTCGACGCCCAGCTCTTCCTGAACGACTTCGCCAACGCGTCCGAGGTTGCCGACATGGCGGCGGCACAGACCGAGAAGATCGACAAGAAGGTTCTCTGGTCCTCGCTCTATGTCACACCGCCGGCATCCCAGGGCGGCGGTGACGTGAAGGTCCAGTTGGACTTCATCGTGACCGAGCGGGTGCAGGGGCTGTTGAACGATGCGACCGCATTCCTATACAGCCTGGACAAGAAGCCGGCGGCAGCGCCCACCATTCGTAAAGAAGCGATGATGGATGGCGTGGCCCGTGAGCTTCTGGAGGAGCGCGGCCTGACGAGCCCCATCGGGATCGTGAAAGCCCGCCCGATTTCCGACTACAAGTAAGCTGCTTCCTCCCCTCCGGCGGGCGCATCGAGACGCGTCCGCCGGGTGGGGGAGCGCCTTGGCTGGGGAGTCTCTCACCAAAGGGTGAATTGATTTCGCCGAACAGCGCGATTTTTTGCTAGACTGCGGCAATCGGCCGATGCGAGTCAGCATTCTCGATGTGCCGCCAAACAAGAAGCGACCAGAACCAGGGATGAGGCTGCGGAATGAGTGAGCGGGTAATGGGGGGTACGATGCCGGCGGCAGGCCGCACCAAACCGACCGGCGCGGCGCTGCTGCTCTACCGCTTCAAAAAATACCTGGCCACGCCGACGCCCTATTTGACCTGTCTGGGCATCTTCCTCTGGGTCTTCACTTACTGGGTCCTCAGCGAAGGGCTGGAGGTTTGGCGTTTCGTAAAAATGCCGGGTCCGGTGGCCATCCTCAAGGACTGGCTCGCGTTTGAGCCCTTCCAGGGGATCTCCATCTTCACCGCGGAATACTACGAACACATCTACATGAGCACGCGGCGCATCTTCATCGCCTTTTGCATCGCCACCGGCGTCGGCGTGCCGCTGGGCCTTTTCATGGGCTGGTCGCGCGCATTCCGGCACTACACCTTTCCGATCCTGGAAATCCTGCGGCCGATCCCGATCCTGGCCTGGGTGCCACTGGCGATTCTCATGTTCGCCGGCTTCGAGACGCCTGTCATTTTCCTGGCCACGCTAGCGTCGCTGTTCGTGACCACCTTGAACACCCTGCTGGGTGTCGATTCCATCGACGAGGAATACTTCCGGGCCGCCGGCTGTCTGGGGTCGAGCAAGTGGCAGATCTTCATGAATGTGGTGGTGCCCGGATCGCTGCCCTTTATCTTTACCGGCCTGCAGATCTCCATCGGCGTCGCCTGGTTCTCTCTGGTGGCCGCGGAAATGGTTTCCGGCGACTACGGTCTCGGCTACCTGATCGTCGATGCCTATATGAACAACGTCACGGTGCCCATGGTGATCGGCATGCTGACGCTCGGCTTCGTTGGCTGGGTGACCTCCGCCATGGTGCGGGCCGTCGGCAATCATCTGATGCAATGGCACGTCAAAGCCCTGGCGCTCCAGGGACGGTAAGAGAAGCGCAGGGACTTAAAAGATGGCCATGACAAGCGAAGCGGCGGCGGTTGAGGTGCCCCAGACGGCAAAGGCCTCGCGCGGCCAGATCTCGATACGCGGCGTGACCAAGATCTACGACCCCGAAGGCGTCAACGTGATGGCCGTGGACAACTGCTCCATGGAAATCCAGTCCGGCGAAGTCTGCATGATCGTCGGCCCCTCTGGCTGCGGCAAGACCACGCTGCTGAACGCCATCGCCGGGTTCCACTCCATAACGAGCGGCGAGATCCTTTTGGATGGCGAACTGCTCTGCGGCCCGGGCAAGCCGCTGGCCAAGCAGGGCGCCGACCGCATGGTGGTCTTTCAGCACGGCGCGCTCTTTCCCTGGAAAACCCTGGCGGAAAACGTCGCCTACGGGCCGACTGTCCAAGGCAAGATGACCAAGGCCGAGGCCCGCGATGCGAGCATGGCGATGCTCGAGGAAGCCGGCCTCGTCGGGGTTGCCGACAAATACCCAGGGGAAGTCTCCTCCGGTATGGCGCGGCGGGCGGAAATCGTGCGGGCCCTGATCAACGACCCGAAAGTGCTGCTGCTCGACGAGCCTTACCGGGCCATGGACGCCCTGACGAAATCCATCATGCACGAATCGCTGCTGGAGGTTTACGACCGCAGCAAGGTGACGATCTTTTTCATTACCCACGATCTGGAGGAAGCGATCTTCCTCGGTGACCGGGTCTATGTCATGACGACGCGGCCCTGCCAGGTGAAAAAGGTTGTCGACATCGATATCCCGCGGCCGCGGGATTACAAAACGCGCTCATCGGAACAGTTCCGTTTGCTGGTCGAGGAAACCAAGGACGCCGTCCACGAAGAGGCGATCAAGGCATTCCAGGCCGGCGAGCGCGAGCTGGCTTAAGTCAGGGATATAGGGAGTAGCATGGAGGAAGCGGTCCAAAGCAGCCACGCACAACCGATCGTTATCCGGCGGTCGCGGTTCAAGCGCATGGTGGAAAACGAAAAGTTCCGGCGCGGCTGTATCGCCATTATCGTCTTTGTGGTGTTGTGGGAAATCGGCGCCCGCTGGGATGACTGGTTCGATTACCGCCTGCCCTGGATCGGGCTGGTGCCGCCGCCCAGCGACGTTTTCGTCGCCTGGGGCGAAGTCATCACCAACTCGGGCTATTGGTGGAGCTGGATCGAAAGCTTCAAGCGGGTCATGGCCGGTTTCCTGATGGCCCAGCTTCTGGGTATTCCCTTCGGCCTGATGCTGGCGGTGAACAAATACTTCCGGGATATTTTCTTCCCGCCCTTTGAGATCCTGCGTCCCATCCCGCCCCTGGCCTGGGTGCCGGCCTCGCTGATCTTCTGGCCCACCAACGAAATGTCCATCGCCTTCGTCACCTTCCTGGGCGCTTTCTTTACCATCGTGATCAATGTCCTGGGTGGTGCGCGCACGATCGACATCCGCTATCTGCGGGCGGCCCAATCCATGGGCGCCAGCCAGTGGCACCTCTTCTCCAAGATCATTCTGCCGGGCACCCTGCCCTCGATCTTCACCGGCGCGGCCGTCGGCATGGGGATCACCTGGGAGGTCGTGCTGGCCGCCGAGATGATTTCCGGCGGCGGGACACAATCGGGCGGCGGCCTCGGCTTCTTCATCTGGAATTCCTACATGGGCGGCTCCCTAGAGCAGGTGGTGGTCGGCATGATTTCCATCGGCATCGCCGGGTATCTGTCGAGCAGTGCGATCCGCGGGCTTGGCGACTACTGCATGCCCTGGCGGCGTCTGTTCTAAGGTCAAAGGCACAGCTCCCATGTCCATATCGCAAGCCGATCAAAGCTCGATGGTGCTTCGCAACGTCTCCAAGAACTATGGCGACGAGTGGGAACAGGAAGAGGTTCTGAGCAACCTCAACCTGGAACTGGAGCCGGGCAAGCTGACCGTCGTCGTCGGACCTTCCGGTTGCGGCAAGTCGACCCTGGTCAATCTGATCGCCGGATTTGATAAGGCAGACGCCGGCGAAATTCTGATCGACGGGCAGCCGGTGACCGGCCCAGGCAAAGACCGGATGGTGGTCTTTCAGGAGACCGCCCTCATGCCCTGGCAGACCACCTATCAAAACGTGGTCTTCGGCCCCAAGCTGCGCGGCGACCTGCGGGGCAAGGAACTGCGGGAGCAGGCCACGGCGCTGATCGAGAAGGTCGGGCTGGCCGAATTCAAGGACAAGTACCCCATCCAGCTCTCTGGCGGCATGCAGCGGCGGGCGGAGCTGGCGCGGGCTCTGATCAACAATCCGCGCATCATGGTGATGGACGAGCCCTTCCGCGGCCTGGACGCTATGTCGCGGGAACTGATGCAGGAGTTCTTTCTGCGCCTCTTCGAAGAGAACCGCCGCACGCAGCTTTTCGTCACCTCGGAAATCGAGGAGGCGATCTTTCTGGCCGACCGCCTGGTCATCCTCTCCAACAAACCGGCGCAGGTGCGCACCATCATCGATATCGACCTGCCCCATCCGCGGGACCTGCACATGCTGAGCTCCCCCGAGGCCTACGATTACAAGCGCCAGGCCATGGAAATCCTGCACGAGGAAGCCATGAAAGGCTTCTCGGGCGCCGGCGATCAGTCGGATTTCCTGGAGGGCTACCGGAAAATGAGCGGCAGCTAACCGCGCACATGTGGGAATTCCTCAGCGTCCTGACCGACCGCCGGCTGATTGTCGCTGCGGCCCTGGCCGGCGGCATCATCGCCACGCTCGGCAGCTACTGGCTGCGCCCCGGATCGCGTATGGCGCCGGGGAAGGCGCGTTTCCTGCTCCGCGGCGGCTATGCCGTCTCCGGCCTCTCGGTGCTGCTGTTCATCGTGGCTGGCTTCCTCTCGGACTGGTAGGCTGCGGGCCGGAGTCGAGGGAGGCAGGGGAAGTCCGATGATCGAGGCGCGGCAGCTCAGCAAGCGATTCGGCGCCAAGCTTGCCGTCGACGGCGTCTCCTTTCGGGTCGAGACCGGCAGCATCGTCGGCTTCCTCGGGCCCAATGGCGCCGGCAAGTCCACCACACTGCGCCTGCTGACCGGCTACCTGCAGGCCGACAGCGGCAGCGCCGAGGTCGCCGGCTATGACGTCGCCACCCGGACCGCCGCGGCGCGGGTCCGGCTTGGCTATCTGCCCGAGGCCGCCGCCGGCTTCGGTAACCTGACCGTGCGCGAGTTTCTGATCTTTTGCGCCGAGGCCCGGGGCCTGCGGGGCCAGGCCGGCGCCCAGGCGGTCGATGCGGTCGCGGGCGACACGGCGCTGCGGCCGGCCCTGGATCTGAAGATCCGCACCCTCTCGAAGGGCTGGCGCCAGCGCGCCTGGTTCGCGCAGGCCCTGCTGCACGACCCGCCGGTGCTGATCCTGGACGAGCCGACCGACGGCCTGGACCCCAACCAAAAGGCCCATGTCCGGGACTATATGCGCGGCATCGCGGCGCAGAAGGCGGTGATCTTTTCGACCCACATTCTGGAAGAGGCCGAGGAGGTTTGCGACCGCGTCATCGTCATCGACCGGGGCCGCATCCTGGCCGACGCGCCGACCGCCGAGCTGGCCGACGGGAAGGGCCGCCTGGCCCCCGCCTTCCGGGACCTTACCGCCGGCCGGCCCGAACAGTTGACGGCCTAGAAGGCGGCATCCGGAAAGTCATGACGGCGCAGGGCCAACCCACTCTCCGCTCGAGCATCGCCGCCGTCTTCCGCCATGAATGGCGGCTGCTGATCTACGCCCCGCTCACCTATGTCTTTCAGGCCGGCTTCCTGGTCTTTCTGGCGGCGGGCATTTTCCTGATCGCCGATTTCTATGCCACCGACGAAACCTCGCTCAGGACCTTTTTGACCTTTCTGCCCTGGGTTGCGCTCCTGATGGTGCCGGCCCTGGCCATGCGGGCCTGGGTCGACGAGCCCGGCGACCGCAGCATCGAGCTGCTGCTGACCCTGCCGCTGCCGGTCGGGGCCGTCGTCCTGGGCAAGTTCCTGGCCGGCAGCGCATTGCTGCTGGTCACGCTGCTTTTCACCGCCCCCTTTCCGGCCACGCTCTGGTATCTGGGCACGCCGGACCCGGGCGTGCTCTTTGCCGGCTATCTCGCCTCGGCGCTGCTGCTGGTGAGCTTCTATGCCGTGGCGCTGCTGGCCGCCGCCCTGCTGCGCGAACAGGTGGCCGCCTTCGTCTGCGCCGTGGCCCTGCTGTTCCTGCTGCTGTTGCTGGGCTGGGATGTCTTCGGGCGCCTGGCCCGCGATGCCCTGCCCGCCGGCCTCTACGGCCTTCTGACCGCCTTCAGCCCCAAGTTCTGGCTCGACCGCCTGGCCAGGGGGAACCTGGAACTCGCCGGCCTGCTCTATTTCGCCGCCGTCACCGGCGCCGCGCTGCTGGCCACTGCCCTGGTCACCCGGTCGCGCCGCCGGGGCCGGCTGAGCGCGGCCGCGGCGGTGCGCGGCGCCGGATGGACCGCGGTCCTCCTGGTCGCCCTCGGCAGTCTCATCGCCGCCGGCCGCGCCCTGCCCCTGGCCCTCGACCTGACGGCAGAGCGCGAATTCACCCTGCACCCGGGCACGCTAAAGGTGCTGGCCGATCTGCCGCCCGGCGTGGAAATCGACCTCTACTGGAGCGCCAGCGAGCCCTCCGTGCCGGCGCCCATCAAGTCCCACGCCCGGCGCCTGCGCGACCACATGGCGTCCCTCGCGGCCCGTGCCGGCGGCCGCCTCACCTTGCGTTTGCGCGACCCCAAACCCGACAGCGATGCGGAGCTGGCGGCCCTGGGTGCCGGTCTGCAGCGCGTGGCCATGACCTCGGGCGACAGCTTCTATCTGGGCGCGGTGCTGCGCCAGGGCGGGCGCGAGGGCCGCATTCCCTATTTCGACCTGCGCCGCGCGCAGCTGCTGGAATACGATATCGCCCTGGCGCTGAACGGCCTGCGGCAGCCGGCCCCGGCCAAGGTCGGCGTTCTCAGCCCTTTGATCCTGCCGCGCCACGTGACCGAAGGCCGCGAGGGCCTCTCCTTCCTCGGCGAGCTGCAGCAGGCCTATGACCTGGCGGTGGTGCCCCACTTCGCCAAAAGCCTGCCGGAGGACCTCGACGTGCTGCTGCTGCTGGACGCGACCATTCTGACCGGCGACATGCTCTATGCCCTGGACCAGTTCGTCATGGGCGGCGGCGGTCTGATTGTGATGATGGATCCCCAGGTCCGCTTCAACCGGCCCAGCGATATCGTCAACCCTGACCCCTCGGCCGAAATCAACGATATCTCCGACCTGCTGCTGAAGTACGGCCTGCGCTATCGGGGCGCGTCCGTGGTCGGCGATTCCAGCCTGGCCGCCACGGTGATGGACCAGGCGCAGCAGCAGTTGAGCTATCCCTATTGGCTGCGCATCGGCCCGGCCGGGCTCTCGGCCGCGCATCCCGTCACCGCCGACCTGAACGAGCTCTTCTTCGCCGAACCCGGCGCCTTTACCTTCGAGGAAGACGCCCGGGCCCAGTCCCAGGCCCTTGCCCTGGTCACCACCACCCCCCGCAGCGGCGCGCGCGACCGCCGGGACTTCGCCGACGCCACGCCCGGCGCCCTGAGCGCCGATTTCGCGCCGGACGGCCGGCCGCGCATCCTGGCAGCGGCCCTCACCGGCCCCTTCGCCAGCGCCTTTGGCGAGGCGCCCGACGGGCGCGGCGGGGCAGACCATCTCAGCCGTTCCCAGGGCGCGCCGGTGATCTTTGCCGTCGCCGACCTGGATTGGATTTTCGATCCCTTCGCCCTGCAGCCCCCCGAACCCGGCGGGCGGCTGCGCCCAGCCAACGACAACCTGGCGCTGCTGCTGAACCTGGTGGAGTACGCCGGCGGCGACCCGGCGCTGATCGGCATCCGCTCCCGCGGCCGGGTGCAGCGGCCCTTCACCCGGGTCGCCGAGCTGTTCCGGGAGGCACAGGAAAGCTACCGGGAAACCGAAAGCGAACTGGCCCAGCGCATCGCCGCGGTGGAGGACCGCATCGCCCAGGTCCCGGCGGCCGCCGGCGTGACCAGCCTGGCAGAGCTTCCCGCCGAGCTGCAGGCACAGATCCAGACTCTGCAGCGCGACCTGCTGCCCCTGCGCCGCGAGCTGCGGGAGATCCGCCTGAAGATGCGCGCCCGGGCGGAAAGCCTGGGCACCCGCCTGACCCTGGCCAACCTGCTGGCCGGGCCCCTGCTGGTGCTGCTCTTCTGGGGCCTGGTTACCCGCCTGCGCCGCCGGCGCGGGTGAAGGGCCGGCGCCTGACCCGACCGGGCCGGCGCAGTATATGGTGTGTTATCCCGGAAGGTGCCAAAGGCACCTATCCGGGATTGAATGTTTGCACTGCCGTGTTTTTAGGGCTTGGAGCGACTCTTCTTCAAGATGAAAAACGCGACTGAGGGCGTTCACGGCACAGCTGATTAACCCAGTTTTTTCACTCCCAATTCTTCAGGGTTTTGTCGCGCGGTATTCGCTGAACATGCCGGCCTGAACACGGCGCTTTACATTTATGAACCCGGACTGCTGTAAAGCCTCGAGGATGGTTTCGGCCGGGACACAAAATTCCACGGTGTCCCAAAAATAGGACATAAGCTGTTCCGCGTCACGACTGAAGGTGGTGAAGCGCGTCAACTTGGGAATCACGTATTTCAAATAAAATCGAAAGAACTGATAAGATAGTTTGGACGAGGGCGGCGTGATTTCCAGGATTAAGACCGTCCCCCCAGGTTTGAGGACGCGCTTGTATTCGCCAAAAGCCTCTTTCAAATCTGCCACATGACGAAGGGCAAAACCCATAGCGAGAAAATCAAAGGTCCCATCCGCCATGGGAAGCTCTTCCCCTTTGCCCAGCACCGCCCAGGTCACACGCTCCCGCTCTAGGGCTTCCTGCAGCATGCCAGGACTTGGGTCGAGACCGATGACGAAACCCCCGGGGCCGACAATTTCAGAAGCTGGTCCGGCAACCATGCCGGTGCCGCAAGCCACGTCAAGCATACGCATACCGGGCGCGAGACCCGATTCCAGCAGAACACGGCGGCGATAGAACTTATCGGTCCCCAAACTCATCAACGATGAAATACGGTCGTAATGCGGCGCTGAGGCGTCAAAAAGACCCTTGATGAAAGTGGGCCTCGCGTCATCATCGTCATAAAATTCTTTAAGGCTAGGATGCGGCGGCAGCGGCCCCGTCACCTTTTCAGGCGCCTCAGTCTCATTCTTCTGATCGATCATTTGAACCCCGCCTTGGTCCGCGTCACGCCCGCCTGCGTCAAACCTTGCCTCCCCCTGCGGGATGCTGCCTTCAAACCTATGATTGTCCCGGAAGGGCCAATGGGATCCGACGCAAAAAAGCCCCTTTGGTCGACCCCCTTACGCGGTGGAATATCACACCCGAATCTGCTAATCAAAGCGTGATCCAAAGTCTTGTGGCCTGAATTGGATGCATCAATGAGGTTTTTCTTCTCACGCGCTATGGCGCTCTGCGGCGCTCTTTTCCTGCTTTCGGCCTGTTCGGGCAATACGAATAGTAGTCTCGCACAGCAATGCTCCAATGGTCTAGATAGGGCCTACAACGAGCTCAGCATTGCCGAGGCGGACGGTTTCAGCGGTACAGTCGCCTGGACAAAGGCGGCCAGTCTCCTGACGGCCGCCAAGGTGCAGTATGAGTTTGAGCATTACCCTAACTGTATCGAGAAGGTGGGCCGCGCCCGCGCCTATATTGCACAGTCAAAAGGTGGCTAGGGATATCGGGCCATGTCCCTGTGGTCGGTCCGACGCCTCTGATCAGACGCGCGGCGCGTTCATTGCGGTCCCCGCCGAAAGAGCGAGATAGGTAAAATGGCACAATCCATAACAAGAAGAATGAGTGCCGGGCTGGCCATCGCCATGCTGCTGATCTCGCTGGCCCCAACCGCCGCTCAAGCCGCAAACGACGCGGGCAAATTCTTGGTTTCCTTTGGTGAACAAGCGGCCGAAGAACTTCGGAACGAGGCCTTAAGCCCCGAGGCCCGCGAGCGGCGATTTCGCGAGCTCTTCAGAGATGCCGTGGATATTCCAGCAATCGGAAAATTTATCCTCGGCCGGCATTGGCGCAGAGCCAGTGCCCAGGAGCAGTCAGAATTCCTCGCTGTCTTCGAAGATGCCGCCGCGCAACGTATTTTGCCGATGTTTACCGGTCAATCGGATGAGTATGCCGGTAAGAGTTTTGACGTGGTCGATGTCAGGCGCTCCGAGCGCCAGGTTGGTCATGTATTTGTGCGCACCCGTGTTGAGCGCCCGGAGGGTCCGCCCGTCGAAATAGTATGGCGCATCCGGGAGCGTGATGAACGCTACAAGGTTCTAGATGTCATGCTCGAAGGTATCAGCATGAGCCTGACACTGCGTGATGAATATGGCTCCGTCATTAAACAACGGGGTAGTGTCATGGCGTTGGTCGAGCTCTTGCGCCAGAAGGTGGCCTCGGGCGCCTTTTCACCAAAAAACAAGGCCGAGTAACGCGACCCCTTGAAGCGGCCTGGAAGATGAGGCGCAGGATGGAATCCAAAGAGTCACCGCGTGTTTTTCCTCTCAATGCGCCGATTTGTTGATTCTGCTATCGCTCGTCAGAAAAATTCACAGCACCTCATGAGAATAGATGAAAAAGTGATGGTGGTGATTCCGGCCTACAACGAGGCCTCCACAATCGTCGATGTCGTGGAAAGAACCTTGACTGTGGTGGCGGATGTGTTGGTCGTCGATGATGGCTCCCAGGATAATACGGCGGACTTGGTTGCCAGGTTGCCAGCAATTTTGCTGCGACATCCGGAGAATAAGGGCAAGGCGGCCAGCCTGGTCACGGGGTGTCGTGAAGCACTGCAACGGGGGGCCTCTTCTGTGATAACCCTGGACGGCGACGGCCAGCATCGTCCCGAAGACATCCCGAAATTGTTGGCGCGCGCCCGAGAACAGCCGAATTCGATCATCATCGGCTCGCGCCGGGCCGGCAGAGCAGATGCACCTGCGCTGAACTATCGGCTGAACCGCATCGCTGACTTCTGGATCTCCTGGGCCAGCGGTTACTATATTGAGGACAGCCAAAGCGGCTTCCGGCTTTTTCCCCGTGTAGTGCTCGAAGAGGTACAGGCCGACCATAGCAAACGACGGGGCTTCGCCTTTGAAAGCGAAATCCTGATCAACGCCGCGCGGGCAGGATACCGCAGCAGTGCCGTGCCCATTCCCTCCCTCTATAAAGGCGTTCTGCAGCGCTCCACTCATTTTCGCCCTGTTGCCGATGTAAGCAGCATCGTCATCATGGTGGCACAAAAGCTGCTGCCCCGATGGATGTATCCAAGGGGTTTCCTGCAATATCTGCGTGAAAAGCGGGAACAGCGCTGAGGGGTGTTTTTTTGACTCCGCCAGTTCGTCGCCGGAAGTCGTAAGAGACCGGCTCACCAAGACCTGGAGACGCCCTGGGAAAGGCCCAATCTGCTCTATGGACCCTCAGAGCAATTTGTTGTATGGCTGAGATGATGCCCAGCGAGGCGGTCTCAACGAGGGGGAAAGGACGATGCGTAAAACTGGCCTGTCGATCTTGCTGTTCATGGTTCTGCTGTCGCTCGCCTCTTGTGGCAGAAACCAACCGCTCGTAAACGTCGAAGCCGCGCCCTTCCGGGCTTCCGAGAACGCAGACTTGGGGCAGATGACGGCGGCGATTGTGGCCGCTGGCACCGGACGGGGCTGGAATATGGTCCCGCAATCACCGGGGAACATCAAAGGCGATATCCTCGTGCGCGGCAAACATGAGGTGGTTGTCGATATCGTTTACGATACCGAGAACTTCTCCATTCTCTATGATTCCAGCAACAATATGAACTATCAGCTTCGGGATGGAGAAAGGCGCATTCATCCCAGCTATATGAAATGGATCAAATATCTGCGGCAGGACATCCAGGCGCGCACCAAGAAGTTTTAATCATCGGCCGACCGGCCGTTGCACAGTTGCCAGGCTCGACGGGTAAGTTGGCGTAACATCCGATACTGAATTCTCCGTTCCTTCACTCGGTTGGAGTCGGATTGGCGCTAAGCAACGCCACCATCGATCGAAATCACTTGGCCTGTGATATAACCGGCCCGGTCGGAGGCCAGGAAGGCAATGAGATCGGCAACCTCCTGAGGGCTGCCGGCCCGTTTCATCGGGACCAGAGTCTCAATGCGTTCTTTGGGA
>CAJHXM010000391.1_pt1 | contig 30982 bp, 32 predicted proteins | sample 9198461 | NCBI WGS metagenome assembly CAJHXM01 (sample SAMEA7708299, study PRJEB35096) | sediment metagenome | biome: marine neritic benthic zone biome [ENVO:01000025]; feature: sediment [ENVO:00002007]; material: shallow marine sediment [ENVO:03000034] sea grass bed [ENVO_01000059] ...
ATCTGGTGCCCCTGCGCTGGCACAGCGACGTTACCGGTCCGGGCGCCAAGGAACTCTCCATCGAAATCCAGATGGCCGGCCTGACGCCGGAGCTCACCGATTACATGGCGCGCTGCCTGCGGCAGATGCATTATGTCGACACCGTACTGACCTCGGAGAAACGCCTGCCGTGAGCCTGCTGGATCGTGTGGAAACCTGCCGCCGCTGGCGCCCCGAGGCTTACCGGCCCTTCATGATCGGCGAGCGCCGGCTCGGGCGGGTGACCCACGATTTTGCCCGGCGCCTGGCGGATTTTCCGCAAGTCTTCGAGGTGGCGGAGGCGGCCGTGACCCTCGCGCCGGGTCTCGATGACTTCGCGCGCCGCACGGCGGCGGTGGCCGAGGTCCTGGCCATCCTGCGCGACAGCGGCGAGATCGCCATCTGGCGCGACGAACCCTATCCGGTCCTGCGGCAATGGGACGAGGCGCCGCTAATGACCATCGAGCGCGGCGCGGTGCCTTACTTCGGCGTGCGCGGCTTCGGGGTGCACATGAACGGCCTGGTGCAAAAACCCGAAGGTCTTTTCATGTGGGTCGGCAAGCGCTCCCTGAACAAGCCGACGGGGCCGGGCAAGCTGGACCATCTGGTGGCCGGCGGACAGCCGCACGGCATCGGCATCCGGGAGAACCTGATCAAGGAATGCGCCGAGGAAGCCGACATTCCCGAATCCCTGGCGCGCCTGGCCCGGCCGGTGGGCATGATCTCCTACATCTGCGAGCAGCCTGACGGCCTGCGCGACGATATCTGCTTTTGCTATGACCTGGACCTGCCGGCGGACTTCACCCCGCGCAACACCGACGGCGAAGTGGAGGCCTTTTACCTCTGGCCCATCGAACAGGTGATGCAGGTGCTGAGTGAGACCGACGACTTCAAGTTCAACGTCGCCCTGGTCAATATCGACTGCCTGCTGCGCCGCGGCCTGCTCTCTCCCGATGCGGCGGACTATCAGGCGATCGCCTCGGGACTGCGGCTGCCGGGGTGATTGTCGTCTAGGCCGTTACCGCTCCTTGTCTCTGGCCCGGTCCAGGTGGCTTCGTATGCGTTCCAGGAAGGGCAGGGCGGCGGCGATATCCTCTTGAGAAATTTGTTTTTCGAGATCGGCGAAGCCCGGTGCGACGGCGGCAACCGCGGCGGCGCGGGCGCGTTCGCCGGCCGGGGTGATGCGCACCCTTTTGGCGCGGCCGTCGTGCGGGTCGGGCGAGATCTCGACCAGCCCGCGCGCCTCCAGGCGCTGCAGGGTGTTGGTCATGGCCCCCTTGGTGACCTGAAAGGCGCGGGCCAATTCGGCCGGGCTTCGCTCCCCGCCCAGCCGGACGAAGTGGTTCAGCACCGTGAAATGGGACAGCTTCAGGCCGTCCGGCAGCGACCGTTCAAAACGCGCCCGCGCGAGTTGCTCGATAATGCCGATCTCATTGAACAGGCGAAACAGCAGCGCGTCTTTGCCGGCCTCCGGCATCAGCTCTTCTTAAGGCGGCTGGCGAGCGGCCAGCGCGGGCTGGCCGCAACCTTTGGCCCATAGCCCAGCCGGCCGAGCATCTGCACCCGCTGTCCCGCGTCGGCCGCGTCGAGTTTGCGGTGAACCTCTTCATAGAGCGGGGCCATTTCCGGATACTCCTGCAGGGCCTGGCTGACCGGGTGGAGTCCCAGTCCCAGCTCCGTCGCCTTCAAGTTGATCCTGACCCAGGCGCGCCCGGCGTTCAATTGATCTTGGCGCCGGTTGCTGCCGGTCACCAGCCAGACATAGGCCATGCCGCTGCCCAGGATGTCGCGGTACAGCGCCATCCCCTGGGCGAAGGCGCTGCTTTGCGGGTCGGCCAGGGTTTTCCGGGTCAGCAGCCCCAGGTGCTTCAGCGTTTCAGGGAGGATCCCGCCGATGTCGATGCCGTCGGGATTGGCTTCGATCTCCGCCTTGCCGATTCGCATCAGCTGTACGCTTTCCAGGTAGGTACGGGGCGTGGTGACCTCGATGACATGGGCCCGCCAGGTCAGATCCCGCAGCTCCGCCAAACGTACGGAATCGTTGCTGCTGCCAATCCGGAGATTTTCGCCGCCATCGACCTGAAGCGCAGCAAGGGCCGAGGCGGCCACCGGTTGCGTGAGGTCGAAAGGCGCCTTGTTGGAGCGCCGGTCCAGAACCTGGCGGAACAGCGGGTCCGGTTCGGCCGCGGTGGATTTCTGCAACTGCACCCGCGCGACCGGGCGCCCTCCGAGGGTGGAGCCGGGGGTGGGGCCGGGCTCGCCCTCGGGAAAGGGCGCGATGATGGCCAGATAGCCGTCTTGGGCAGCGGCCATGCGCAGCAGTTCCAGAAAACAGCCCAGGCCGATCAGGATTTGCCGGTCGAAGGGGTCCGTCTCCGGCAGTCTGCGCGCCGGGTCGCAAGTCAGGATGATTTCCCCCGGCCGGCTCAGGTCCACCATCCAGGGCTGCCGGTTGTGGGGATTGGGCGCCAGAATGGCATAGGATAGGGCCCGCAGCCGCGGGTCTCCGGCCGCCTGGCCGGCGGCTGCCCAGGGCGCGCGGGCCTGGGCCGGATCGCGGGTGGCGGCGTAGGCGCCGCTCCCGGCGGCCAGGACGATGGCGGAAGATCCGGCGATACGCAGGAAGGAACGGCGGTTCATGGGAGGGTCCTCCTGGGGCTTGATTTAGTTCAACGTTAAACAATATAGTTTAGCGTTAAACTAAATCAAGGCCGATCTTCATCAAATTGCACCACTGCACCAAAAAAGCCCTGTTTTCAGCCAGAAAATCCAGCCAGTGCCCGCACCTCTGCCGGGCTTTTGCCCGCCGCCCGCAGGGTCCGGATCGCCAAGGCGTCGGACCTTTTCGCCAGGCGCTCGCCTTTTTCATCGGTCAGCAGGCGGTGGTGATGCCAGGCGGGGACCGGCAGGCCGAGCAGAGCCTGCAGCAGCCGGTGCATATGGGTGGCGGGGAAAAGATCGGCGCCCCGGGTCACCAGCGTGACCTCCTGCTCGGCATCGTCGAGGGTGACCGCCAGGTGATAGCTGCTGCCGGCATCCTTGCGGGCCAGCACCACGTCGCCCAGAGACAGGGGATCGGCGGCCTGGCAACCGCGCTCCCTGTCCTGCCAGGTCAGCGGCCCCGCCTGTGCCGCCGCAGCGCCGCAGTCCAGCCGCAGGGCATAGTCGGCGCCGCTCGCCAGCCGGGCCTGCCGCGCGGCGGCGCTGAGGCGCCGGCAGGTGCCGGGGTAGAGCGGGCCTTCCGGGCCCTGGGGCGCCGAGGGCGCCTGGGCGATCTCGGCTTGAATCTCCTTGCGGGTGCAAAAGCAGGGGTACAGCAGTTCCGCTGCCTGCAGGCGCGCCAATGCCGTGCCGTACGCGGCCTTGCGGTCGGACTGCCGCAGCACCGGTTCTTCCCAGGACAGGCCGAGCCAGGCCAGATCCTCGTAGATCGCCGTCTCGAATGCCGGCCGGCAGCGCCCGCTGTCGATGTCCTCGATGCGCAGCAGGAAGCGGCCGCCGCTCGCTTGGGCCTGGTGCCAGGCGAATAGCGCCGAATGGGCGTGACCCAGATGCAACAGGCCGGTCGGCGAAGGGGCGAAGCGGGTGACGCAGACAGCAGACATACCTTCAGACATGGCTTCGCGATAGAGGAGCAGCAGGCTAATGTCCAGCCATGCCGAAAGACGCCCCGCCCGATAAATCCCTACGCCCCGCTTTGGAGGCTTTGGCCGCTGCCGATCCGGACCTGGCACGGGCCTACGCGGGCTGTGGGCTGCCGCCGGTGCGGCGTCAGGACCCGGGCTTTGCCGGCCTGATCCGCATGATCACCGGCCAGCAGGTCTCCGTCGCCTCGGCCCGGGCCATCATCGGACGCCTGGAAGCCGCCGCCCGGCCGCTCACCCCGCGCAAGTTTCTGGCCCTCGACGATGCCGACCTGCGGGCCATCGGCTTTAGCCGGCAAAAGGTCGTCTATGGCCGCGCCCTGGCGGAAGATATCCTGTCCAGGCGCCTGAACCTGAAAGCGCTGCCGGACAGCACGGACGCTGAGGTGGCGCAAGCGCTGCTCCAGGTGAAGGGCATCGGCCGCTGGACCGCGGATGTATATCTGCTCTTTGCCTTGCAGCGCCCGGACATCTGGCCGGTCGACGATCTGGCCGTGGTGGTCGCGACCCAGCGCCTGAAAGGCCTGCCCGAGCGCCCCGACCGCAAATCCATGCTGGCCCTGGGCGAGGCCTGGCGCCCCCACCGCAGCGCCGCCGCCCGCCTGCTCTGGCACTACTACCGCCATCCCGGCGTGGCGTGATTTTCTTTCGAGCCGCACCCCCCACCCTGTCCCTCCCCCACAGGTGGGGAGGGAACGCGGTGGCGAGGTTCGGGTAGTCTCCTTCCCCCTTGATGGGGGAAGGCCGGGATGGGGGTGGAGCGGCGCCCCATGCTTTCGGGATTGTACCAGGACCGCTCTACCCGTGACCCTTCCCGCCGAATCCCCTAAAGAAGACCGACTACCAGCAGAGGATGCCCCAGTATGACCGACCCTGAAATTCTCGATGGCCCCCGCCAGGACCCCGCGTCGGGTGGCACGGCCCGGCAACTGGTGATCCTGCTGCATGGCCTGGGCGCCGACGGCAACGACTTGATTTCCCTGGCGCCGATCCTGGGCCAGGTCCTGCCCGACGCGGCCTTCGCCTCGCCCCATGCACCGGAGCCCTGCGACATGGCGCCCTTCGGCCGCCAGTGGTTCTCGCTGCAGCGCTACGATGCGGCCAGTCTTTTGGCCGGCGCACAAAAGGCGGCGCCGCTGCTCAACACCTACATCGATGCGGAGCTGGCGCGTCTCGGCCTCAGCGATGCGGATCTGGCGCTGGTTGGTTTTTCGCAAGGCACCATGACCGGGCTCTACACGGCCCTGCGCCGCGCCGCGCCCTGCGCCGCCTTCGTGGGATACTCCGGCGCCATGATCGGCGGCGAGACGCTGGCCGCGGAAATCACCAGCCGCCCGCCGGTGCTGCTGGTGCACGGCGAGGCGGACGAGGTGGTGCCCTTTGCCGCCCTGGCCGCCGCTGCTGCGGCGCTCGCCGCTGCCGGCGTGCAGCACCGGACCTTTGGCCGGCCCGGGCTCGGGCATTCGATCGACCAGGAGGGCCTCGGGATGGCCGCGGCACACCTGAAGCAGGGCTTCGGCATCACGACGTGAAACGATTGACAATCCCGCCGCTCTGACCGAAGAATTTTGTCCGGTGATCGCATGGTCTTCAGGAGCGATGGACAATGAGCAACGATCTCGCGGCCGTGGCGGCCCGCTATGAACGCGACGGCTATTGTTTTCCTCTGGACGCCATGTCGGAGGCGCAGGCGGGTCGCTACCGCGCTCAGCTTGAGGCGGCGCACAACAGTGACGAAGCTGGCGCGCTCGAAAGGGCGATCCTTTTCAGCCATGCCAACTTTATCCTGCCCTTCGTGGATGAGATCACCCGGCTGCCGTCGGTCCTGGAACCGGTCAAGGCGGTGCTGGGCGATGATCTGATTGTCTGGGGCGCAAATTTTTTCATCAAGGAACCGCAGACCAGCGACTTCGTCTCCTGGCATCAGGACTCGACCTACTGGGGCCTGGACGATGCGGCCGAGGTGACGGCCTGGATTGCGCTCTCCCCCGCGACCCGCGAAAGCGGCTGTATGCGCTTTGTGCCGGGCAGCCATACCCGCGACATCGTCGAGCATCGCGATACCTATTCCGAGACTAACATGTTGACGCGCGGCCAGGAGATTGCCGTGGAGGTGGACGAGGCGGCCACCACCGACGTCGTTTTGAAAGCGGGTCAGATGTCGCTGCACCACGGCCACCTGTTTCACGCCTCCCACGCCAACCGCTCCAGCGACCGGCGCATCGGGCTGGCCATCCGTTACATCACCCCGGCCATGCGCCAAACCTCAAGCATCAAGACCTATGCCCATCTGGTGTCGGGGCAGGATCCCTATGGCCACTTCGAGCTGCTGCCGCCGCCCAACGGACTCATGTCGGCCGCAGATGTCCAACTCGCCCGCCAGGCCATCTCGCTTGAGGAACAGATCCTTTACGAGGGCGCCGCCGAAGTGGGCAAGCGGGCGAACTGACGACGCGCGCTGCGGCATCCTCGAGATCGCCTGAACACCCCTCCGGGAAAGCCGGGCGCGTTTCGGCCCGCGAGCACCGTCATGGCTTTGACAAGCGCCGGCCATCTGCATTGCATAGAGGGCATTTACCATATTTTGTAGTAAGTGTTGGAATATGTTAACAATATGTTGGGTATGGTCGCGGGCGTAAGGGTTACGTAGAGTGCGCGCCGTGAACTTTGGATGAGAAAGGGTTCTTGAGGTGCATGCCGGCCAGGCATATCCGGCGCTGGTCCTGAACGCGGACTTTCGACCGCTGAGCTACTTCCCGCTGTCTCTTTGGAGCTGGCAGGAGTCGGTGAAGGCTGTCTTTCTGGACCGGGTCAATATCGTCTCGGAATACGAGGATGTGGTGCATTCGCCCTCCGTCGAGATGCGGTTGCCCTCTGTGATTTCCCTCAAGGAATATGTGAATCTCGACCGGCGACCGGCCTTTACCCGCTTCAACGTGTTTTTGCGGGATTCGTTTCTATGTCAGTACTGCGGCGCGGGCTTTCCGACCGAAGACCTGACCTTTGATCACATCATCCCGCGTTCGCGCGGCGGCCGGACCACCTGGATCAACGTGGTCACGGCCTGCCAGGCCTGTAACCTGGCCAAGGGCAACCGCCTGCTGAGCGAGACGCATATGCACTTGATGCATCCGGTGGCACAGCCCAGCACCTATGACCTGCAGCGCAACGGGCGCGCCTTTCCGCCCAACTACCTGCATGAAAGCTGGCGCGATTTCCTCTATTGGGACAGCGAGCTGGATTCTTAGCGCACGATCGTTTCAGATTGATTCAATCTGAACCGTGAATCAGTCTCTAGCGCAGGATCGTGCGCCGGGATCCCGTGCCGCTTAAATCCGCGTTGTTGCAGGAGATGCCGGACAAAGCCTTCCGGCCTTTTCGGGCATGACGGCTGGAATTACACCCGTTCCGAGAGCCAGATGGCGAGGCGGGAGCCGGCTTTGATGCCGCCGGTGAGCAATTCGTAGCCGGGGGCCTCTTCGGCGCCCTGTTGCAAGGCGATGTCCCGGTGCTCCAGTTCTTCGGCGCGGAATTCGTCGATGGTCTCGCGCAGCGGGGCTTCGCTCGCGTCCAGCGCCGCGGACTGGCGGGCATAGTGTTCGTCGATCACTTCTTCCACGGCGACGGTGCAGGCCATGGCGGCGCGCTCGCCCATCATGGCGGTGGCGGCCCCCAGGGCAAAACCGGCCAGGTGCCACAGGGGCTGCAGCGCCGTGGGCCGCACCCGGCGTTCGGACAGCAGTTCCTCGAAGGTTTCCAGGTGGCGCTTTTCTTGCTCGTACATGTGACGGATTTCGGCCGCCTGGGGATGGTGTTTGCCCAGGACCGCAAGCTGTCCCTCATATATGCGCCGGGCGCCGTATTCGCCGGCATGGTCGACGCGGATCATGCGGGCGATCAGGTCTTCCGGCGTCAGGTCGCCAGGCAACCGGGCACGGGGCAGCCGGGCGCGGGGCTTGCTGCTGTTATCCGGGTCTCGTTCTGACCGGCTCATGCGGGACGGCCTTTCCATAAAACCGTAATAGCCCAGAAGCAGAAAGCGGCGAAGGCCAGCGACGCCAGGACATTATAGCCGGCCATGGAGATGCCGAACAGCTCCCAGGGGATTTCATCGCAGGCCACGAAGGCCTGGTTCAGCATGATCTCGCGCATCTCGGCCGGGGTGGCGTTTTCCGGAAAGACCGGCCCGTGGCAGGCCGCCGTGCCTTTCCACCATTTCTGCTCGACGCCGACGTGGAAGGCGGCGAGGCCCGCGCCGCCCAGGAAGACCAGTCCCGCCAGGCCGGTCAGCGCGCGGCGCGGCGCGCTGCGGCCCGCCAGCAGAAAGGCCAAGGCCCCCACCGCGAGCGCGGCCATGTAGACGTAGCGCTGATAGTAGCAAAGGATACAGGGCTGCAGGCCACCCCAGTACTGAGAGGCCAGCGCGGTCGCCAGGGTCGCCAGGCAGATCAGAACGATCAACGCCGGCACGGCGCGGGGCTGTTCGATGAGGGTCAGCATGGCTTTGGTATAGGTCGGGACCGCCGGTCTGCAAAGTGCCATGGTGTCGCAGTCACAGCAGGTAGCGGATCGCCAGGAAGCCGCCGAACAGCGATGCGAAAAAGAGGGTCGCCATCAAAGGCAGGTTGTTTTCGACATAACTGCGGACCGGCGGCCCGAATTTCCAGAGCAAGGCGGCGACCAGGAAAAAGCGGGCGCCCCGCGACAGGGTGGCGGCGATCACGAAAACCCAGAGATTCAGGTCCATCACCCCGCTGGTGATGGTGATCACCTTGAAGGGGATCGGGGTGAAGCCGGCGGCGCCGACGATCCAGGCGCCCCACTCCAGATACCAGCCTTGGAAGATCGCGATGCGCTCGCTCAAGCCATAGAAGGCCACGATGGGTTCGCCCAGGGAGTCGTAGAGCAGGGCGCCGATCAGATAGCCGAAAAGACCGCCCGCGACCGAGGCGAGGGTGCAGACCGCGGCGATTTTCCAGGCCTGCGTCCGGGCGGCCAGCACCATGGGGATAATCAGCACATCGGGCGGAATCGGAAAGAAGGAGGATTCGGCAAAAGAAACCGCCGCCAAGGCCCAGAGCGCGTGGCGATGCCCGGCAAGGCCCATGGTCCAATCGTAGAGTCGGCGCAGCAAGTCAGGCCCCGCAAGGAGTGATGAGTGTTACCAGGAGGCCTGATACCAGCCCGGCTTGAGCCGGGGCAACCGCCAGGGCAGACCACCAGGGCAGACCGCCGGGGCAGTTCGCAGTTTAACTCGGCGGGTTGAGGCCCATGTCCCAAAAGCCGATCTCAAGCCGGGTGGCGGCTCTAAAGCCGCGCTGCAGCGAGCCCCAGCGCTCAGAGGTCTCCGGCGCCCGGCCCAAACGGCGGTCCGCCACGCGGTCGAGTTGAGCGAGGCTATTTTTAACCACCTCCTGATATTCCGTGCCGCTATAGGTTTCGATCCAATCGCGATAGGGATTGCCGCCCTGTTTCGGCCCTTGCGCAGCTTGCAGCCGCACAGCGATCTCGCCGTAACCCACCACGCAAGGGGCCAGCGCCACCAACAGATCCAGCAGGTCGCCCGCCAGGCCGCGTTCCAGCACGTAGCGGGTATAGGCCATGTTTTGCGGCGTCTCCGGAACCGCCGTCAGGTCGGCCTCGCTCAGGCCCCAGGCGGCGCAGTTACGAATATGGAGGCTCATCTCGTGGTTCAGCAATGCGTCCAGCGTTGCCGCAGCCTGGCGCATATCATCCAGGTGCTCGCTTTTGTAGACCGCCAGGGCATAGGCCCGGGAAAAATGCATCAGGAATAGATAGTCCTGCACGAGATAATGGCGAAAGCAGGCCTCAGGCAGACTGCCGTCGCCCAGTTGCTGTACGAAGGGATGGTCGACGAATTCCGACCAGTCCGCGGCGCAGCCGGCCTTGAGTTTCGAAAACAGGGTAGCCGCGGCGGCGGCGGGTGCAGTCATGGCGTCACGTTTCCTCATTTTAAGCTATAGTCTGAAAAACCGTCTTATCGCCGCGCCCCGTCAAAGGCCAGACCATGAGTGACACCGCCGAACTCCTTTTCGCCAACGAAGCCTTCTACCACCACTTCCGCAATTGCGATCTGGCGGGGATGGAATCGCTCTGGGCGCAGCAGCATCCGGTGGCCTGCCTGCATCCCGGCTGGCCCGCCCTGACCGACCGCGAGGCGGTGCTGTCGAGCTGGCAGGGGATTTTCGCAAACGGGTCAACGCCGCAGATTCTCTGCCGGGGCGCTCAGGCCTTTCGCAGCGATGACCAGGCTTTTGTCATTTGTTATGAGTTTTTACCGGACACCCTGCTGGTGGCGACCAATATTTTTGTCCGGGAAGAGGGCGCCTGGAAGCTGCAGCATCACCAGGCCGGCCCCTGCAATATGCCACCAGAGAACCTGCGGGAGGAGCCGGAAACCGGCTCGCTCCAGTGAGCTGATCGCCGCGCAAGGCGCGGTTCAGATCGGCTCGACGTGCTCGGCCATGGGCCCCTTTTGCCCACTGCGGATCTGCAGCCGCACCCGCTGGTCGGCCTGCAGGCTGTTCAGGCCGATGCGCTCCAGGGTGCGCGCCGAGACGAAGACATCCTTGCTGCCGTCGTCGGGGATCACGAAGCCGAAGCCCTTCTCCATGTTGAAGAACTTAACGGTCCCCTCCACGGTCTGGGTTTCGCCGCCGTATCCGCCGCCGCGGCCGCCGTCGCTTGACGGTGGCGGACCATCGGGCATGGCGGTGATTCGCTGAATGGAGGCGACCTGCAGCCCCTTGCGGCCCTGGCACAGATCGCAAACGATCTCCGTTCCTTCGTAGAGTTCGCGGTTGCCGGACTGCTCCACCACTGAAATGTGTAAAAAGGCATCCGGTGAGCCGTCGGACATCTGGACGAACCCAAAACCCTTGGTCGTATTGAACCACTTCACCACCGCCGTGACATCATGGTGAGTGATCTCCGGCTGCTCCATGTGACGATCTTCCATCATACTCTAACTGCTCCACTAGCACTTGCCGAGGTCGCCCTTGGTGTCCGAATTGTGCTGTCGGGAACCATCAATCAAATGCGGCGCCTGGCTTCGGGTATTTTGGAGTCTGGCGGAAAAGCGAAAGGCGCTGATCGATTGCGCGGGGCGGCCGTACAGAGATTTGCGTGACACCTGTCGGCGCTTGGCCAAGATTTGCTATGTCGATTTGCGGCCGACCCTGCCTGGGGCCGCCTGTAACCCATTGAGAATCCTCAAATTGCCTCGCACCGATGACGCCATCGTTGGCGTTTATTAACCTATTTAACCCGACATTTAAGCAAAGGGCTATAGAAAAGCGTGGGGACCGGAGAAAGCTAAAACCATGAGTTGAACGTCGCCGGCACCGCTATTCTCCATTGGGAAAGCGGGCATTGCCTGTTTCGCCGCATTGCCTTTCGTCCGGGACAGCTTTGCCGCCTTGCCAAGCCCACCGCCTTGACTATCATGCGGCCCGCTTGTGATGAGCCCCTGTGGCGGAATTGGTAGACGCGACAGATTCAAAATCTGTTGTCCGCAAGGGCGTGCTGGTTCGAGTCCGGCCAGGGGCACCAAGCTTTGGCACAAAGCTTTCCGGAAAAAACTGAGGCTTGCGGACCTTTGCGCCAGGGTTTGCGGTGGCGGGGTACGGATAGATTTCCGGCTGGCGGCTGCAGATCCGCGTTCGGTCTTGTCAATGCGGCGATTGATCTGAAGCAGCGCCGGCTTGGCCCTGACCAAATTACAACCGGAAATATTCGGCAGCCCGCTAAAGATAACAAATGGGTAAGTGAAGTGTGGCGTTCTTGTTAAGATTGGTAAATATTTAGCCTTAATCCAAAAAGCTCCGTTTCGTTAGTCATTGCTGCTGGGAATACCTAATATTTACCATGTAAGTGCCCGAAAACTAATGTGTTTTGGCTTGTTTACTGTAATTTTTAATATATTTATTGCGATTTTGTCTAATTATACTGGAAAATTTGTGATGTATTTGATATAAATTGTTGCGGTTTCGGGGACCACACATTCTCAATGTCGATAGCCATTGGCGATTTGGTGGTTGTTGCGCCCTTTCTGGGCCGACGGCGGAACTGAAGAATCTGCGCGTCAATGCGGGCAGGCTGATATGGAAAATCTAATGTGGGAGAACACCAATGACGAAGCTTAACAAATTCCTGGTTTCCGTTTGGAAAGACGAAGACGGCGCCTCCGCTGCCGAGTATGCCCTGATCCTGGCGATCGTCGGCACCGGCATCGCGCTTGCAGCCATTACGCTGGGCGAGGCCATTTCCGAGGCCATGACCCTGGCGGCCACCTGCATTTCTTCGCTGGGGGCGACCTGCTCCTAAGGCAGGAATATCCGGGCCGGCGGCTTCCTCATTCGGGGCCGCCGGCCAAGTTTCTCATGATTTTTTGAAACACGATCCCGCTTCAGCCGCCGATGTTCTAGCGCACGATCGTCTCAGGTTGACTCAATTTGAAACGATCAGGCTCTAGGGCAGGGATGTCGGAAGCGCCGCCTCGCGCTTGCCCTTCCTTAATCCATCAAATCGCGAATTGATACGATTCCCAGGACTTCACCGCGTGCGACCACGGGAAGATGACGGAATCCTTTTTCGAGCATCATGCGCCGGGCACGGCTGACTTTTGTGCTGGGACCGATAGATACGACCCGGTTGGTCATGACCTCAGAGAGGAGAATCTCATCCGGTTGCTTATCGGACGCCATCACCTTGCTGACCACGTCGCGTTCCGTGAAAATTCCAACCAGTCCTTCATCGGAAATGACCGGTATGGCCCCCATACTGAGCAGAGCCATCATTTCGCAGGCTTGCCGCACCGTCGCGGTGGGCGGGAAATGAAAGGTGTGCCGGGATTCAATAATGTCGCCGATTTTAAGGTCGTTGACGCTCTTTTTGGCCCCGCTGGCTCTTAGGTGGAGCTTTGGGCACTTTAGGGGGGGCTTGGTTGTTTTCATCATGCGCCGCATCATTGGCGCATCCCCTTAAAAAGGACTTAAGTGTGCGCTCCTGCCGGCCCGGCGGAATGGCACATAGACGCGATCATGGGCCACTCGCGCAGGGAACAACGGAGGTTCCAAAGTCCAGTAAAACTAAGCGCATGAGGATAGGTGGCCAAGAATAACCTTGGCTGCGCAGGCCCCGGACAAGGGCAATTGCGTAGGTAGTATTATAGGACATCGATAGTGACCCATACCATAGCGCAGGATCGTTTCAGATTGAATCAATCTGAAACGTGAATCCTCCGCTACCTTAATAGTTTAGAGACTGATTTACGGCTCATATCGAAGCGATATGAGCCGATCAGGCTCTAGGGGCGCCGCGAGGCGCTGGGGGCGTTGCGATGCTTGCCCGATACCAGTAGAGATGACCAATCGGCTTGTCAGCAGTTTGCCGGTGCGGCCAGAAACAAAAGGGAATGGCTTGCCGCGGGCGAGTCCTTTCGATTAGCTTTCCGGCCAGGGCAGCGAGCAGGATCCCATGACAGCATTGATGCAAGGCTTTCCGTCCGGGGCAGATGATCAGGTCACGCTAGCCAACTGGCGGACGTCGCCTTTCAACCGCTGGGCCTTCCACCATGTGCGCGAGATTGTGCCCTCGGCTGACATTGCCAACGATCCGGACGCGGTTTGGCGGCTGCCGCAGGCGCCGCGCGACCTGAGCGCGGTTCAGGTCGAGGCCGTTGCCGGGGAGGCGATGGCCTTTGGCGCTTTCATCGAACAGACCGAAACCGATGGCTTTCTGGTGCTGCACCGCGGCCAGGTTGTGACGGAGATCTATCGCAACGGTCTGACCGCCGTCACGCCCCACATTTTGATGTCGGTCTCGAAGTCGCTGCTGGGGCTCCTTGCTGGGATTCTTGCGGACCGCGGCGATTTGGACGCGGCGGCGGATGTGACCCACTATGTGCCCGAGGTCGCCGAGACCGCCTATGCCGGCGCCACTGTGCGGCAACTGCTGGATATGCGCGCCGGTGTGGAATTCGACGAAGATTACCTCCTCACCAGCGGGCCGATTATCGACTACCGCAAGGCGACCAACTGGAATCCGTTGGGACCGGGCGAAACGGCCTCTGACCTGCGCAGCTTCTTTGCGACGCTGACCGCCAGGGACGGGCCGCACGGCGGGCGATTCCACTATGTCTCGCCCAATACGGACCTTTTGGCCTGGGTGATCGAGCGCGCTGCGGGAAAACGCTATGCGGATCTGCTGAGCGACCTTTTGTGGCGGCCGATGGGGGCCGGGCACAGCGCCTATATTACCGTCGACCGCTTGGGCGCCCCCCGGGCGGCGGGCGGCGTCTGTGTGACGCTGCGCGATCTGGCCCGGATCGGCCAGTTGTTGCTGCAGGGCGGCCGGCGCGGCAGTGTCCAGGTCGTGCCGGAGGCCTGGATCGAAGACCTCTATCGCAATGGCGATGCCGAGGCCTGGGCACAGGGTGATTTCGCCGAGTCGTTCCCCGATTTACCGATGCGTTACCGCAGCAAATGGTACCTGCTCGACGGCGCCGCGCCGCTGCTCTTCGGTCTCGGCATTCACGGCCAGAATCTCTTCATCGATCGCCTGAACGAGATCGTCATCGCCAAGTTTTCGTCGCAAGCCCAACCGCTTGATGCGCAGAGTGAGTTGATGACCATGCGGGCCGTTGCCGCGATTAGGGAGTACCTGGCAGTGTAAGCTCACTTGTAATGGCCGACATCCGGCCTGACGGACGGTGTCGGATGGGGGCCCAATTCGGGTGATTTCCCAACAGTCCCAAGACACGGCCTAAACGAGCAAGAGCTAGAGCAAATTTGCAGAATATAGAACCATTTGACCGGGCTTATTTTGCCCCTTGGTTAGGCGCGCGTTGAAAGGCGATGCAGGGCATCGGCTGAGACGGGCAACGCGGCCAAGGGACAAAAGAACCCGGCCTTCGGTGGCGTTTTCAGGCCCTTCAGGGGCGTTGCGGCACTTGCCCCCACCTTGATCCATTGGGGCCCTGCATCGCGCTGCGCACCGCGCCTGCCTGAAGGGCCTGAAAACCCCATCAAATGGTTCTATATTCTTCAAACTTGCTCTAGCCATTTCCTGATATCTTCGGTCATTCACGCCTTGGCATTTGGTGCCACGGTAGTGCCGGTGACAGTTGCGCCCCACAATCTCAATTGAGGTTTTTTGCCCAGGCTTCAAATGTAAACTTGTCTGCTAGAGCGAGTTTCGGTCAAATGGCTCCATATGATCGAAATTTGCTCTAGGGTATCGCCGGGTCAGGTAGAGCCAGAATGATAGAGTTTTAAAGAACTTCTGCGGGGAAATTTCCGGCGCGGAGTTCCATAATCTCAAGGAAGGAAGATCTCGATGAAAGCAACGTATCTGATGATTACCGCCGTAGCGTTGACACTGGCTGGTGCGGCAGCGCAGGCCGCTGAAGATCCGCTGATGGGGTTTTTCGTGACAAGCGTTGGCATGGGCGATGGCGCGAACCTCGGCGGCCTCAAAGGCGCCGATGCACATTGCACGAAACTCGCGGAGGCTGCCGGCAGCAAGGGCCGGACCTGGCGCGCCTACCTCTCGACCCAAGAGGAAGGCAAACGCGGCGTTTCAGCCAGAAACCGCATCGGTCAGGGACCCTGGTACAATGCAAAGGGTGAGCTGATCGCCGTCGACCTCGATCAGCTCCACATCATGCCGAACATCTACTTGCGTACAGGCCTCGACGAGAACGGCAACCGTGTCATGGGCCGTTATGACGAGCGTAACGAGCACGACATTCTGACCGGCACCCAGGCCGACGGCACCGCCTACTTCCCCTGGCAAGAAGGCGACAAGACCTGCTCGAACTGGACCTCCAACGGCGAGGGCTCGGCGACGGTCGGCCACCATGACCGCCATGGCGGCGGCAATACGTCCTGGAATGCCGCTCACAACTCCCGCGGCTGCAGCCCAGATAACCTACGCAGCACGGGTGGCAACGGCTACTTCTACTGTTTCGCAGCAGATTGAACCTATGCATAAAAACTGCGCCAGGGCTTTGGCCCTGGCGCAAGGACGTAGGTTGCCGGCGGTAAAGCAGATTTCTCTCGAGAGCCGCCAGATAGTCCGGTAGATAGCAAATGGCGAAAATCCGACGGCCTTGCTTTGATTCTTTCCGACCCGAAGGAGTCATTGGAGGCCTGGATTTTAAACTTCTGGATTCGGGTCCTTAGCGGACTCTCGAGCGTAGACCCCAGAAAGGCGATTCCTAGCCAACTTCGGTCATTTAGATAAACTTCAACCGAGTGCCTGTCTCAACGCCTTGGCCAGCTGGTCCATCTGGAAGGGTTTGTTCAGCAGCACCTGGTCCGAGCCGAGGAAGCCGTTGCGCTTGGCCGCCTCTGCCGGATAGCCGGACATGAAGATGATCTTGAGGCCGGGATAGGTCGCGCGCGCATGCTCAGCAAATTCCGGGCCGCTTGTGCCGCCGGGCAGAATCACATCGGACAGGACCAGATCCACCGTTTCTCCGGCCGCGAGAACCGCCTGGGCCGAAGCGGCATCGGGAACATCGATCACCCGATACCCCAGATCCTGTACCATTTCCATGGCCAGGGCGCGCACCTCCGGGTCGTCCTCAATCAGCAGAAGCAGTTCGCCGCGGCCCAGCGGTACCTCCTGCTCCTGGACCGCCGCCCCGTGCCGCAGCGGCGTATTGGCCTGGGGTAGATAGAGTTTTACCGTCGTCCCCCGGCCGGGCTCGCTATAGATCGTTACCTGGCCCCCCGACTGCCGGGCAAAGCCATAGACCATGGAGAGACCCAGGCCGCTGCCCTCGCCGACCTCCTTGGTGGTGAAGAAAGGCTCGAAGACGTGGGCCTGCACCTCGGTGATCATCCCCGTCCCCTCATCGCTCACCGCCAGCACCACATAATCGCCGGCGCTGGTCTCGGGATTCTCGGCTACATAGGATTCACCCAGCCGGATGTTGCTGCACTCGATCGTCAATTTCCCGCCGCTGGGCATGGCGTCGCGGGCGTTCAGCGCCAGATTCAAAAGCGCGTTCTCCACCTGACCCGGATCGGCCAGGGCGTTCCGGAGGTCGGGATCTGTCTGGACCTCGATCTCAACAGTCTCGCCGAGGGACCGGGACAAGAGGTCCGACATGCCGGATACCAGCGCGCCAAGATCAATTACCTGTGGCCGCAGCGGCTGCTGCCGCGAAAAGGCCAGCAAGCGGTGGGTCAACTCCGCCCCGCGCTTCGTCGCCTTAAAAATCGTGTCGAGTGACCTCTCCTGGCGCCCCAGCTGGCGCATCAGTATTTCCGTGTTGCCCATGATGACCGCGAGCAGGTTATTGACGTCGTGCGCCACACCGCCGGTCAACTGGCCCACTGCCTCCATTTTCTGCGATTGCCTGAGCTGCTCCTCGATCTGCTTCTGCTTTGTGATGTCCTGGGCGGTTGCATGTTCCCAAACGACTGCCCCAGTCCGGTCGAAAATGGGTTTTGCAACCTCGTGAACATATCGTGTTTCCCCACTGGGCGTGATCACCCGGTACTCCATGTCGAAGTCGCGCCCAGCCCTCAGGGCCTTAAGGCCTGCCCTCACGCTTTCCCGGTCTTCGGGGTGGGTGAAGAGAAGCTCTCCCTCAAGATCGGAGCTGCGCGCAAGGTAATCCTCTATACTGGTCCCATGGATGCGGGCATACTCTTCAGAGCAGTAGATGCATTTGTCTTCAACCGCATCCCACACGACGTACCCCAGGCCTGATAGCTGTATGGCCTGTTTGAGCCGATCTTCGCTTACACGTAGTGCTTCTTCGGCCTGCTTTCGGTCACTTAGGTCTTGAACTAAAGCCAAGAAGTAGTCGGGGTTCCCTTGTTGATCGCGAACACATTGAACAGAAACGCTGCAATAGATGGACTCACCATTTTTCTGGATAAAGCGCTTGTCCAAGGTATAGGTATCGCGTGCGCCGGAGATCGCCTCGCTGAACAGCCGTAGGTTCTCCCCCAGATCGTCTGGGTGTGTCAGATCGGCCCAGGAAAGCTGCATCAACTCATCGCGACTATAGCCAAGAAGAGCACAGAGTTTGTCGTTGACCTGAATCCATTTCTTTTCAACCGTGTAAATTGCCGATCCTATAAGTGGAAGATCGAAGTATCGGTGAAACCGGTCTTCCGCTCGCATCTGATCTGTAACGTCGATATTGATGCTGCCAACGCCAATCTTCTGGCGGGCGGCGCCGAAAACCGGAAACTTAATGATCCGTATTAGGTGTAGCTCTCCATCGGACAGGGGAGTGGAGGTCAGATTCTCGACCGCCCTCTCGGTTGCCAAGACCACTTGATCCTGGTCGGAATAGAGGTCTGCATACTCCCTTGAAAATACCTCGTGGGCTGTCTTACCAAGTATATCCGAAGCCACCACTCCAAACCATTTTTCGAACTGACGGTTTACGAAGCGATATCGGCCCTCCAGGTCCTTCATGTTGATTGCTGAAGGGAGGTTGTCAACCAAACCCTGAAATTTTTCCTGACTCTCTCTAAGTAGTTGTTCCGCTGTCCGCTTTTCCTCTTCAATTCGCAAATATCCAAAGGCGTTTTCGATTGTCGCCAGGATCTCTTCCGGGGACATAGGCTTTCTGAGATAATCATAGACACCCTGGCGTAACGCTGCGACGGCGACATCCTCCTCGCTAAAGGCCGTCATAGAAATGAAGAGGACATGAGGCCACCTTTCCTTCAATTTCTTAACGAGTTCTATGCCGTTTGCCCGACCCAAGCGAACGTCAACCAGCGCAACCTGCGGATCAAAATCCTCGATGATCTCTGCGGCTTCCTCGGCGCTATAGGTCGCCGACACGCTGTAACCCACAGTCGTTAAAAAGTTGCACAGGCTATCGGCAAAGTCACGATCATCGTCGACCACCAGGATACGATCCTCATGGTGTTCGCTCGCCCGCTTTAGCGGAGAGGTCATCATGTCAACCTCACTCTCGGATCCTTCATCAATCGTGTTATGGCCCACACAACTCGGCCGGTTCGAACGGCTTGACCAGACAATCGGTCCCGAATGGAACCTCCAGCATTCCAAGAATTTCCGCCTCTTCAGCGGCGTAGCCGGTGGCGACAATCGTCGACAATTTCTTTTGATGCCTTTTCAGCTCCAGGCACACCTCGAACCCCGTCAGGACCGATACCCGTAAGTCAAGGATCAAGATATCGAAAGCGTCAGCGAGCACTTCCTTCACGACCTCCTGACCGGTCCGGGCATGGACTACGCTGTAGCCCGCCGAGCCAAGGTACATATTCATGCTGACGGCGAAATCCGGGTCGTCGCCTGCCAGCAGAACGATGCTTTTCGGTTTGACCTCGGGTAAGATGTCAAAGACTTCTTCTCCGAATAATTTCTCTAGAGCACCCAATACACCGGCATCGATCGCCTGCTTTCGCAGGGCTTCGGCGGCGTATCCAGTGATCATTATCGTTTTGATGTCAGGGCCAGCCTTGCGATTTTCTTGGAAACACTCGACACCGTTCATGTCGGGTAGTTTGATACCCATGAAGGTAACATCGAAAAATTGCTCCCCCGATTTCCGCAGGGCGATTTCGCCGTCACAGGCCCGCACCACACGGTGATCTACTGCAGTGAGCAGTTTAGCCAATTCCCGGGCAAAGTCTTTGTCACCATCGGCAATGAAAATTTTCGAACGCTTCATGAGGCGACTCTTTGCTCTGTTGCCCGCAGTGGGAAATGCAACAAGGCTTTGGTGCCATGCCCCGGCTCGCTGGTAATCTCGATCTTTCCGCCTTGTTGTTCGATGATTTGCTTGACGATGGGCAGACCTAGGCCGATCCCAAAGCTCTTGGTGCTGTAGAGGGGTTCGAAAATCTTACGAAGATCCTCTGGCGCGACTCCACTGCCTGTATCAGTAATCGAAAGCTCCAGCCGTTCACCGAATAATCGGGTGGCCACGATCAAGATATGAGTCTTCCCGCAAGATTTTCTTTCCTCGGCCATGGCCTGGCAGGCGTTGTCGAGGAGATTGAACATTGCGCGGTGCAAAGACTCTTGGTCGAAGGTGAACTGTGCATTGGATGCGAGATCCCGGCGCAGCTGAATACCAGCCGGAAATTGGTACTCGTCGAGCAGGCTTTCAAGCCAGTCATCGAACGCCGTGGTTTGCATATCCAGTGAGCGCAGGCGGGTGTAGTCGAGCAATTCCTGGATGACTTTCTCACATCGCACGATGCTGCGGTCAGCGATCTCGATGGAGCTTTTTATGAGGGTAGAGGTTTCGCGTCCGGATCGTTTGATGGTAGCTAGTGAAGTACGTATCGCGCCTAAAGGGTTGCGCAACTCGTGGCTGACCGATCCCGTCAACTGACCCAGCGCCGCGAGCCGCTCCTTGCGCAGGAGTACTTCCTGGATATTATGCAGCTCTGCGGTGCGTTGATTCACGCGCGCCTCAAGTTCGGAGTTGAGGCGCTGGAGTGCCTGGTCGGATTTCTCTACGCGGAGTAAGGCGCGACGGGTCTGGAGCAATAGATACCGCATTACAACAAGACCGCAAATGAGGACGGCAAGTGCCGCGGGAATTACGATCAAATTTCTTCGAGAGATATTTGATTCGATTTGGTGGTTGGCTTCCGAGTACGCGATCAGGTGAAGCCTTTCCAGTTGATTGAAAGACAGATCCAGAGAGCGTGTCGCCTGCAGAATGTTCGATATATGAAGGACGCCTTTCTGTAACAGGACAGCGTCACTCCTGTTGGTAAGCTCGGCTAGCTCTTTCTTGATTTTTTCGAGCGTTCGCTCGAATTTTGTATCTTGAAAAGCGTTCTGTGATCCGATGATGGAATCAAGAGCTGTCTCAATTGTATAGAGGTGCCTTTTTGTGTGCAGGCGTTCCGCGGGCAGAAGTGGTGGATCGTCTTGGATGACCTCGGCCCCTGATTCTGGCCCAATTAATTGCTCTAACAGATCGACCTCTAGTTTTTGGAGTGCTTTTGTTGCGCTAGAGGTAGATTGAACTGTTGCAAGGTGATACGACACGCTTTGTTGTAGGACTTGGCTAATTTGATAGACTTCCCAGACCACCACGAATATAGCGCCGCCGACAAGAACGAGAAGAGTTAAAACAGCCGTAAAGGTGAAACGCCGAATGCGGTTGTACAGGGGCGTCCTCATGGTGCGCTCACACCGATCATTTCCCGGAAATGTGGTAAACTGGTCATGATCTGACGCAGCTGCCCAAAGTCTTCGTGGCGCGCAGGCAGAAAGCCAGTAGCTCCCACGCGTTCCAGAACTTCGGCACCCGTCTCATCGAGGAGGGAGAGGGTCAGGAAGGCTTCCTGCAATCGGTTCTTGAGGGTTTCGTCCAGATCCCCGCGTGCTGCCCAGACGTAGTCTGCGTAGGACGGTGTTTCCCAGACAATCCGCAAAAGGCCGGGTTTCAACCGACCATTGCGCAGCATGCTATTCACCACTTCCGAATTGGCCGCTCCCAGATCCACCGATCCATCCAGCACCCAGCGTACCGTCTTATCGTGTGCACCGGAGTAGCGGATCTCGGTAAAGAATGTTTCCGGTGTGATACCTTTCTCCTGCATGAAGAATCGCGGCATCATGTGCCCTGAGGTGGACGATTGGGCGCCAAAGGAGAAACGCCGGCCCCGATAGCTTTCGATCTCTTTCCCCACATCCTCCATCTTGGCAAGGAAATAGGTGCTGAATTCGGCATCGATGTCCCTCATGACCAGAGGCACGGCATCGTACCGGATAAGAGAGGTGACGAAGGTAGTTCCGCCGAAATACGCGATGTCCAGCTCACCCGCGCCAAAGAGACGCACTAGATCATCGTAGTTCTCCGGAATGACGAGTTGGGTATCCTTTTTCAGCTCAGTTTCGAGGTATGCGATGAGCGGCGCGTATCTGTATCGCAGGGCTACGTCTTCTTCATCCGGCAACACCCCAATTCGTAATACAGAAGGCACTGCATCATTGTCATCAGGAGAACAGCCTGGGGATAGCAATACCAATCCCAGAAATAGACAGTGCCTAAGGGTTTTCTTGAGTACCAACCACAGAGTGACAAAGGGACTCATGCCGCGCCATCGCCTCATTTCATAGGGACCGATGACAGAAGATGAATCGAACATTCCAGTGTCTGGTCGGTTCCGCTAGCCGCGTTTCCTGCTTCGAGAGGTGTCGCTGATTTATGAACAAATTCCTTGGAGCGGCCTTATTCTACGCATTTCGATGTTTTCGGAATTCTACCCGTGATTTTATCCTTGTGTCCATTGCTCGCTTTGGTCACCGGAGGCCGCCCCGATCCACGGCGGCCGATACCTTAGGCGTTCGCGGTCGAAGCGTTCCGTTTTCCTGCTGAAATTGATGTTGGCTTGGCGAACGGATAGGTGCGTCAGGCCTCAAGGCTCGATGAACATGCTATAGTGACTGTTTTCCGTTTTGGGTCAACTACAGGCTACAAGCAATTTCTGATATTACGTCGATTTTGGAGTCCATAGCGGACCTTTTCAAGCGTCCCGACGAACGTCTCATTTTGGCCGACTCCAGCCAGTTTCGAGAGTCGCTTGGGTCGTATTGAACGACGACTATTTTAAGAAAAGCCGAATGAAACCCGACGCAGCCGGTCAGCTCAGGTGTGCGTTACTACAACTCATTGCTGTCGGCGATCTGCCTGGCCAAATCGTGCAGGCGAAAAATCGCCGTGTCCTCTAGGCCCAGCAGTTCCAGATGCTCCACCAGGTTGACCAGATAATCGAGGTTGGGGCCAAGCACGCCCTTTCCCGTCGCGATGATCCGCGCGGTTTCCGCTTCCGCCATGTCGCTCACGTAGCGGTCCGACTGATGATTCATCACGAAGACCAGGGCCTCCACCGGGCCCAGGGGCGTTTCGACCTCCAGGAAAGTGGGGTCATAGGCGCCGGTGATCATTTCCCGTTTCCAGATGATTTCGGTTTCCCAGTCAATCTTTTCCCGGGCGATTCGGAAGGCCAGCCCGTGGCAGTCGCCGCCGTGGTCCAGGGCAGCCATTAGGCCAGGCTTTTCCGGACAGCCGCGGCCGATCTGGGTGCGCATGCAAAAGCGCCGCTGGTACCCGTCGAGAAAGGCTTCCCGGACTTCCTCGAAGTAAAAGGCCGGGTCCCACAGCAGGGAGCCATAGGCGAAGATCCAAAGGTCCGCATCCAGCCGCCCAGCAAGCGCCTTCTGCCGGGTCGCTTCCCGGTCGCTGTGGCTGAGGCGCCAATCGGGGGGATATCCGGCGTTCAGTGCTCGCAGATCCCATTCCGGCACTCCCGGCTCGGTCATACGGAACTGCGACTCTGCCGGATCGATGATCCGATCGCGCAGATGCGGCAGGTGGATAAAGGCGCTGGGGTGTTTCTTCATGCTGTCGGCGTGACGCTTCTGTCCGGTTTGTGCAGCGCTGGAGCATAGCGGGCCGCATGGATTTTTCCAGCCCGTACCGCTACCTTGATAGCTCTGTAGGGAATATCCGGGGGACGCCATGACCAACAGCCTTTTTGAGCGCGCCGAGTTCGAGGCCCGGGTGGCCCGGACCAAGCAGCGCATGGCGGCCGAGGGCATCGAGGTGCTGCTGGTCGCCAGTCCGGCCAACCAGTTCTGGCTGACCGGCTATGACGGCTGGTCCTTTTACACGCCGCAAATGGTGGTGCTGGCCCTCGATGCGCCCGATCCGATCTGGTTCGGCCGGGCGATGGATGCGGTGGGCGCCGGCATGACGGTCTACATGGAGGAGACCGGGATCGTTCCCTATCCCGACCACTACGTGGCCTCCAAGGAACGCCACCCGCTGCAGCTCCTGGCGCAGCTTCTGCAGGACCGGGGCTGGGCGCGGCGGTCTATCGGGGTGGAGATGGACGAGTACTACTACACCGCCCGCTGGCACGCGATCCTGACCGAAGCGCTGCCCGGCGCCACCTTCCTGGACGCCTTCCTGCTGGTCAACTGGGCGCGCATGGTGAAGTCGCCCCGGGAGATCGACTATCTGATGCAGGCCGGCAAGATCGCCGGCGCGGCGATGCAGGCGGGCATCGACAGGGCGGCGGTCGGGGTGCGTCAATGCGATGTGATGGCTGAAATCAATCGTCTGACCACGGCGGGCACCCCCGATTTCGGCGGCACCTTCACCTGCAAGCCGCCCAACGCTATGGTGGGCGAGGTCTGTGCCGCGCCGCATCTTTCCTGGAGCGATGCGCCGCTGGCCGAGGGCGATCTTTTCTATATCGAAATGGGCGGCGTGCGGCACCGCTACCATTCGCCGCTGTCGCGTTGTGTCTATCTGGGTAAACCCACGGAACGCATGGACCGCGTGGCCAACGCCATTGCCGAGGGATTGGCGGCGGTGCTGGAAGCGGTGAAGCCGGGCGAGGTGTGCGAGAACATCGAAGCCGCCTGGCGCAAGGTTATCGCCCGCCACGGCATCGAAAAGGACTCGCGCATCGGCTATCCGGTCGGCATCGGCTATCCGCCGACCTGGGGGGAGCTTACCTGTTCCTTCCGGCCGGGCGACAAGACCCAGCTGGAGCCCGGCATGACCTTCCACTGCATCCCGTCCATTTGGATGGAAGACTACGGCCTCACCATCAGTGAATCCTTCGTCGTGACCGAGGCCGGCGCCCAGACCTTCGCCGACTTTCCACGGGTGCTCTTCTCCAAGGAGTGCTAACACCAAAGGACAGTGATAATGCCCCATACCATGGGAAACGCCGGATCCTGGTGGCGATGGGGTAGGGTCAAGCCACCGCCACCGCCACGTCGATCGGCGGGCTTTGCTTGATGGTCTGGTAGACCACGCAGAAGCGTTCGGTCAGCGCGATCAATTTCTCCAGTTCCTCCGGCGCGGCGTCGCTGTCCAGGTCGAACTTCAGGCGGATGTCGCGAAAGCCGACCGGCGCTCCCCGATCGACCGCCAGGGTGCCGCGGAAGTCGAGGTCGCCTTCGGCGCTGACGCTGCCGCCGCGCAGGGGAATTTCCAGCGCCGTGGCCACCGCGCCCAGGGTGACCCCGGCGCAGGCGACCAGCGCCTCCAGCAGCATGTCGCCGGAACAGGCGGTCAGGCCGTTGCCGCCGGCGGCCTCGTGCAAGCCCGCTTCGACCAGGGCACGGCCGGTTTCCACCTTGCAGACCAGGGTGTCGGTCCCCAGGTCGCCGCTGGCGCGCATGGTCACCACGCCGGCCTCGGCGTCTTCGCGGTAGCGTTCCTTCAGGGGCGCCTGCAGGCTGCGCAGTTCGTCGGCTTTCATGTCCTGGTCCTTATCGGGTCATGGGAATGGGTCGTTTGAGTTTAGCGGGTTGGCGAGGCCTTTCGCAGTCACGTTCGCGTTATGCCGTCAGCGGGCTGGCGCTGTCTTCGTTGAAGGCTTTCAGGGTGTTCTCGAACATCTCCTGCTCCAGGTCGCGCACGATGAAGACCAGGCGCGAGCTGCGGTCGGCGTCGGGCCAGGCATCCAGCCGGACCGGCGGGTGAAAGACATGCTGAACGCCGTGAATGGCCAGCGGCAGATCCTCTCCGGCGACGTTGAGCAAGCCCTTGATGCGCAGGATGTCGCTGCCGTAGAGCGTGGTCAGCATTTCCACCCAGGAGGTGAAACGCTCCCATTCCAGGGGCTTGCCGTAGGTCAGGCAAAAGGCGCGGACCTTTTCGTCGTGCCGGTTGATATCGTGATGGTGGTGCCCGGCGTGGCCTTCATGACCTTGGTAGGCCTCCGCCTTCAGCCAGCGCTGCACGTCCAGGCTCTTGGTCTCCGGGTCATAGAGTCCGGCGTTGAAAAGTTCTGCCGGTGCGATTTGGCCATGCTGCACCTTGCGGATCGGGGCCGAGGGGTTGAGCGCCTTGAGGCGGTCTTCCAGCGCCGTAATCTCGGCCGCGTTGGCCAGATCCGATTTGGTCACCAGCAGCCGGTCGGCGACCGCGGCCTGTTTCACCGATTCCATTTGCTTGTCCAAGGTGTCACCGCCGTTCACCCCGTCGACCGTGGCGATCACACCGTCCAGGCGGAAACGGCTGGAGAGCAGCGGGTCGCTCATCAGGGTCTGCAGAATGGGCGCAGGATCCGCCAGGCCCGTGGTCTCGATCACCAGGCGTTCAAAAGGCGGCACCTCGCGGCGCACCCGCTGCTTGAACAGGCGGCGCATGGACTCGACCAGATCGCCGCGCACCGTGCAGCAGAGGCAGCCGCTGTTCAGCAGCACCGTGTCCTCGTTCACCGATTCCACCAGCAGATGGTCCAGACCGATCTCGCCGAACTCGTTGACGATGACCGCTGTCTCCTCCATGCCCGGGTGCGCCAATAGGTGCTTGAGCAGCGTGGTCTTGCCGCTGCCCAGAAACCCGGTCAGAACGGAAACCGGTAAAGGTTCGTCGGGGATGGCCAGGTCCGGATCGCCGGCGGAACTTTCGCTCATGCTGTGGAGTTTCCTTGCGGGTTAGCCGTCATAGTCCGCCGCGCCCCAGTTGCGGTGCCAGCTGCGGATCAGATGGCGCTTCAGCTCCGGGGCCTTATGATCCCTGAAGCGGCTGCGGTAGTGGCCCACGTCGCGGTTGTTCAGGTATTGCACCTGGCCCCGCTCCAGCGGCAGTTCAACCCAAAGCGCTGGATCGTCGGCAAGGGTACAGAGGGCATCGAGGGCCGCCGCAGCCTCACGGTCCAGGACCTCGCCGGCCAGGTCATAGCCCTTGCGCACCAGGCTGACGTTGACCCGCGCCTTGAGATTGCCGTCCCGATCCCGGCTGAACATCGGTGCGCGCACCACCTTGGGCGCATCGGGGGCATGTTCGGCTTGGCGGTCCCACAGCAGAGGCCGGTAGAGGCGGGCCAGCAGATCGGGATGGTCTGCCAGCATGCGTGCATGCAGGCTGTGCAGACTGCAAAATCGGCTGACCCCGCCTTCCAGGGCCGGGCGCAGGCACAGCAGGCCGACGTAGTCGGGGGGCGCCAGGCCAAAGGCGTTGTCGATGTGGAAATTCAACTCCACATTGGTGGTGGAGCCCCGCACGCCATAGCCAAAGGCCCGCTCGCTATCGCGCACATGATAGAGCAGCGTACCGTCCCACTTCTGCGCGACGGGCCGGCCAATGCACTGTCCCAGGACCCAGAAGACCGCAGCAGCGGTTTCCGCATCCCAGGCATCGAGCGGCAGAGCATCGATCACGGCAAAGCCGGGCGGCCGGTCCAGCAGGGCCTTGGCGCGGGCCATCAGCCGGCGCAGCTGCGGCAGGTCCGGCCCGCCGCCGCGGAGGTCCGGCAGGGCCCGGCCGGACTTCTTGAGGCTAGCCGCCAAGTCGGCCGCTTCTGCCAGGCAGGCGGAATCCAGGGTGAGAAGGGCCCTTTGAGGGTCGACAGTCTCGTTTGTCCATACCCAGGGGTCTTCACGCGGCTGGAAAACACCTGTGGCGGCGGCGGTCCCGGGCAGATCCAAAACTGAGCTCAGCGCCATTCTGATAGCTTTCCTCGCGAGCGATGGCGATTCATGGCGATTTTCCGGGGGCGCGCGCCGCCACGGACCATTCGGCCACCTTTATCGCCGGACAGGGTGGTTCTGCAAATGCTAATCCACATCATTATGGCGGTGCAATTCTGCAAAAATAACTATTATGAGTTGTAATTTCTATACTCCCTCGGCCCCCGGCAGCCTGATGAGGGCGGCCGTAAGGAGTTGCTAAGATTAACCATAGTAACGAAAATCTATGATTCTCGCGTTGCACGAAACGCGCGCTGCGACCATAGTATGGCGAATATTGCCGATGTTCCGGGGGGACGATGATTATGCATCCGATGAAGATACTTTTCAGTGCAGTGCTGCTGATGCTGGTAAGCGCCTGTACGGTGAATGACGTTCACTGGCCGATCATGTTCCAGAACGACATCAAAAAGGCGGAAGCCCTGTCGCAACCGGCAGGCAGTTTCAACGAATACCTGCGTCTGGAGTACATCAACGGCTTCAATATGGCCAAGGGATCGGCCGGCGAAGGCGACTGGAGATCGGCCAACATATTTTTGGGTAAGGCACTCCAGGTGGGGCAGGGCGAGACGGTCTTTCCCGAGCACCCGGACAATTGGTACGTCACCGACCCCCGCGAGCTACGGCTGGCCCGTATCGAGCTGATGTCGGCGCTGGTGACCGGTGGGCGCGAAGCGGCGCCGCAGGATGCCGCCATTGCCCAGGCCCGCTATGACTGCTGGGTCGAAGAAGCCAAGGAAAATTTCGAGCCGGAAGACATTGCCAAGTGCCGCGACGAGTTCTGGGATGCGCTGCGCCGCGTCCAGGCTGCCCTGGCGCCGAAACCGGCCCAGGCCCCGCCGCCGGAGCCGGCCGCGCGTGACTACCTGATCTACTTCGACTTCGATAAGACCAACATCCGCCCCGACGCCCAAGGCATATTGGAGTTGGTTCTGGCGGCAATGGGCGAACTGGGGTCGAACTCCGTGAGCCTGATCGGTCATGCCGACCGGTCTGGCAGCAACGAATACAACCAGGGCCTGTCGGAACGGCGTGCCGAATCGGCGCGGCAATTCCTGATCGATGGCGGCATTCCAGGGGCCGGTATCGAGACCATGGGCCGCGGCGAAGAGGACCCGCGGGTGCCGACACCCGACGGCGTGCGGGAACAGGAAAACCGCAACGTCCAGATCCGCATCAACTGACGGCAACAAGTCCGTCGACTCCGAAAGGGCACCGCCGCGGCGGTGCCCTTTTTTCTTTGCTGCAGGGTCAGGGATTAAACCGTTCGCAACCGATGCAGTGCCCAAAGCGCGGCGGTCAGCAACAGGATGGCGCCGGCCTGATGCAGGGCGCCCAGCCAGACCGGCACCACCAGCAAGAGGGCGGAGATGCCGAGACCGGCCTGAACGAGGGCCATGGCCGACAGCATGCCAAAGGCCCGGCGTGCGTCGGCGGCGATCGCCAGGCGGCCCGCCCAGAGCCACAGGGCCAGGCTCGCCAGGACCGTCGCCACCGCCAGGACCCGGTGGTTGAACTGCACGGCGATCACGTTTTCGAACCCGTTCAGCCACCAGGGCTGGACTTGGCCGTAGCCTTCGGGAATCAGATCGCCGTCCATCAGGGGAAAGGTGTTGTAGACCAGACCGGCGTTCAGCCCGGCCACGAAGCCGCCTGACAGCAGGGTCACCGCAATCAGGCCGGTCAGCAGAATCGCGCCGCGCCGCAAGCGCCCGGCTGCGGGATTGGGATTGCGCGCCGGCGCCGCGAAGATCAGGCCGCAGGCAATCCAGAAAAGATAGGCATAGATCGCCAGGGCGAGTCCCAGATGCGCGGTCAGGCGGTACTGGCTGACATCGACCCTATCGGCAAAGCCGCTGGCCACCATGAACCAGCCCATGGCGCCTTGCAGGCCGCCCAGCAGGAACAAGGCCACCAGGTGCGGCACCAGGGCGCGCGAAAGCTTGCCGCGCAGCCAGAACCAGACGAAGGGGACGGCAAAGACAAGGCCGATGAGCCGCCCCCAGAGGCGGTGGATGTACTCCCACCAGAAAATGCTCTTGAACTCGGCCAGGGTCATACCGGCGTTGATCTGCTGGTACTCGGGGATTTGCCGGTAGAGCTCGAAGAGCCGCTCCCATTCCCCTGTGGACAGGGGCGGCAGTGCGCCGCTGAGGGGCGCCCATTCCATGATCGAGAGGCCGGATTCGGTCAGGCGGGTGATGGCGCCGATCACCGCCATGGCAAAGACCATGGCACAGCATAGCAGCAGCCAAAATCCCACCGGACGGTTCCTGGCAGCGGCCACGGGATCCGTGGTGTCAGCCGATAAAGACATAGGGCCTGAAGTGGACTGTGAAAACTACCCCGCAGCCTATCGGCCCCGTGAGGGGCCGCCAAGATGCGATCCCGGCACGCGACTTTCTGTCGCTAATTCTGCCGATCAGGCTCTGATCAGGCTCTAATGCAGCGTCAGCTCGCAGCTCGCATGGCGCAACGCCGGCGCTTTGATGAGTTGCAGGTTGGCGACCTGTACGGAATGCAGCGCGCCATCCAGGTTTTCTTGCCAGAAATCCAGGAACTTGCGCAGTTCCGGAAAGCGTGGCGAAAGATCGTAATCCTGCCAGACATAGGACTGGAGCAGCGCTGGGTGGTCGGGCAGGTGGTACAGGATCTCCGCCGTCGTCAGGCGGTAGTCGTTTAACTGTTTACGCAAAACACTCATGTCGCTCTCTGCACCTCCATATGGTTAGGGGTCAGGGTTCAGACAGTGAGTCTAGCGTGATCTTTCAAGGTTAAGAACCAGTTAAATCAAATGGTTAGCAGCCGGCACCCCGGACTGCTGCTACAGTTTCATATAACGTGCCCGGGTGCCGCGCTCGATCGCGGCGGCGGGCAGGCGCCCGACTTCCAGGCGGTGCCGCAGCTGCTCCAAAATCTGCAGCTCCTCCTGACTGACGCGGCCGTCGGCGGCCGCCACATCGCAGGACAGGGCATAGGCCGTTTCGCGCAAACGGGAAGGCAGACCGGTGACGACCTGCTCCATCACCCGTTCGAAGCCCTCTTCCTGGTTGAGCAGTTCGGCACAGGCCTGGGCGGTTTGCATCAGATCTTGCAGGTCGTAGTCCTCGAACACCGGCAGATGCCGGACCGTGTCGCTGATGGTCTGCATTTCCGCGTCGGTCATGTCCCGGTCGGCGGCGGAGACCAGAACCATGGTGTAGATCAGGGCGGCGTGGTGATCGATCATCGGTGTGGCAGATCCTCAAGGTTGGGGCCTGGGTCGAGGCGCGGGGCGATAGCGGCGCAACCTAGTGTGATGGTTCCAAAGTCCGTCATATTAAATATGACGGACTTTGGAAGCTGAATCACACTAGATTCAAATGGTTAGTGTCCTTTCGAATCAGAATTTCGCTGTAGCGAAATTCTGTTTCAGGACACTAGGCAGCCGGTCCCGGCGGCGTCAAGCCTGCCCGACGGAATCCTGCAGGAACGTTTTGGTTATCGCGATCGCCTCGGCCAGTCCTACCCGCTGCAGTTCCACGCCTTCCGGAAAAGCGTCGCCCAGGCGCGAGGGCATCATGGGATCCAGCAGCACGAAGACCCCGCGATAGCCGGCCCGGCGGATCAGGCGGCCATAAGCCTGACGCAGTTTCAGGCGGGTGAGCCGCTCGTCGTAAAGCCGGCCCCCAAAGACCGCCCGACGGGCTTTGTGCCGCAGGTCGGGCCGCGGCCAGGGCACCCGGTCGAAGACGATCAGCCGCAAGGCCCGGCCCGGCACGCCGACCCCGTCGCGCTCTGCATCGGTGCCCAGCAGACAGGAATTTTCTTCGGCGCGAAAGACATCGACC
>CAJHXM010000071.1_pt1 | contig 30220 bp, 25 predicted proteins | sample 9198461 | NCBI WGS metagenome assembly CAJHXM01 (sample SAMEA7708299, study PRJEB35096) | sediment metagenome | biome: marine neritic benthic zone biome [ENVO:01000025]; feature: sediment [ENVO:00002007]; material: shallow marine sediment [ENVO:03000034] sea grass bed [ENVO_01000059] ...
ACCTGGTGGCGGCTTGCGTGGCGGCGATGGGCGAGGCGGCGGACCTCCCGGTGACGGTCAAGACCCGGATCGGCATCGACGATCGGGATTCCTTCGCGGAGCTCACGGATTTCATCGGCCGGGTTTCCGCTGCCGGCTGCCGCAGCTTCACCATCCATGCCCGCAAGGCCTGGCTGCAGGGCCTGAGCCCCAAGCAGAACCGCGAGGTGCCGCCGCTGCGCTATGACGTGGTCTATGCGCTGAAACGCGCCTTCCCCGCGTTGGAGATCGTGCTGAACGGCGGGGTCCAGGACCTGGAGGCTGCGGAAACGCACCTGGCACAGGTGGACGGGGTGATGATGGGGCGGAGCGCCTATCAGAACCCCTATCTGCTGGCCGACGTCGACCGGCGCTTTTTCGGCGAGCCCCGCGCGCCGCGCGGCCGCGAAGAGGTGGCTTTGGCGTTCGCCGCCTATGCCGGCCGGCGCCTGGCCGAGGGGGTGCCGCTGAAATCCATGACCCGCCACATCCTCGGCCTGTTCAACGGCCAGCCCGGCGCCCGCGCCTGGCGGCGCTACCTGTCGGAGAACGCGCACCTTCCGGATGCCGGGCCTGCGGTGATCGAAGAGGCATTGGCGGTGGTTCAGGCGGCCCGGGCGGAATTGGCGGCCTAGCGCTGAAGCGTGAATCCTCCGCTACTTTGATAGCTCACTTGTTGATCGTCCCTTCCGGCCGGAAGGCGTGGAAGACGAAGGCGAAGGTGACGTCGTAGGGGATGTCTTCCAGGCTGCCGTCGGCGGTTTTGCGCTGCGCCACCACGTTGCCCACATCGCGGCCTTCGGCGATGGCACGGGTGTCGAGGGCGGAATTCTGGCCGGGCTGCCAGCTCAGCACCGTGTCCCCGCTTTCGATTCGCCCCTTGGCCTTCAGCAGGCTGAGCGCCCAGGCCTCCGTGCCGACGGCCACGACCCGGGCCATGGGCGCGATGCCCTTCGGGTACTCGCCGTCATAGAGGAAGGGGTAGGGCGCTCCGTCGTAGCCCCGGTAAGGATTGGCGCCGTAGTCGCGCATGTTGGGATTGTTGGGCACCAGTACCTGGCCGTCCGGGTGACGCTGGGCAAAGAGGCTCCAGGCCTCCAGGCGCGCCGGCAGTATCTTCAGGGTCTTGCCGGTCCACTCTCCGACGATGCCTTCGCCCAGGAACTGCTGCCACCAGGTCTCGGTGCTGCGGTCGTACATGATCAAATCCGAATTGCGCAGCTTGCCGGTGGTGCCGAACTCGACGGTTTGCCCCTCGACCCGGCGGTCGAAGACAATGGCGGCGTTGCACAGCGGGCAATAGGTGACCGCGACGGGCACCTCGCCGATGGTGTCGTTGACGATCTCGTGCCAGGTCAGGACCCGCAGGGGGTAGGCTTTGGCGACGCCGTTCACCACCAGGCCGATCACCGGCTCGTTGGGGCCCAGATCCTCGACCGACGTCACCGGCACGAATTGGGGATCGTCGATCGAGGGGATGCCGTCCTTCGGCGGGCCGCCGCTCAGGATCTCGCCGAATTCGACCGAACTCCTCGAGAAGTCCGTCTTGTCCCATTCATAGCGCCACTGGTCGGGATTGGCCGCCGCGCCGCCGCCGTTCAGCCAGAGGAGAAGGGCCGCGAGGGCCAAGACGGCCGACACGCCCCAGAGCCGTTTTTTCCGATAGGTCATGACAGCAGCTTCCCCCAGACTTGCTGGCGATGCGAATCACGTCTGCTTGAAGAATCGCCCAAAGGATAGCTTGTTTGGGCTGCGGAATCGCAGGAATACTGCGCAGATGCCCCGTCTGGCCGCCAATATCACCACCCTTTTTCCGGAAGTGCCCTTCCCGGAGCGCTTTGCGCTGGCGGCGCAAGCCGGCTTCGCCGCGGTGGAGATGCAGTTTCCCTACGACTGGCCGGCGGCGGAGCTGGCCCGGGCCGCCGCCGCGGCCGGGCTTGAGGTGCTCCTGGTCAACGCGCCACGGGGCGATGAGGCCTTGGGGGAGCTGGGCCAGGCGGCCCTGCCACAGCGGCAGGAGGCTTTTCGCGACAACTTCGCCCGGGCCCTGGACTATGCGGAGGCCTTTGGGGCCGGCTTCATCCACGTCATGGCCGGCCTTGTGCCGCAGGACGCAGATCGGGCCGCCGCCCAGGCGGTCTATATCGAAAACCTGTCCTGGGCGGCGCCTCTGGCTAAGGCGGCGGGCCGGCGGGTGCTGATCGAGCCGATCAATAGGCTGGATAACCCTGGCTATTTCCTGTCGGATATCGATCAGGCACGGGCGGTGCTGGAAGCGGTCGGCAGCGACAGTCTTGCCGTGCAGTACGATTTCTATCACACCGCCCGCATGGGCCGCGATCCGGCGGCCGAACTGGCGTCGCATCTGGCGGTCATCGCCCATGTCCAGATCTCGGGGCTGCCGGGGCGCCATGAGCCGGATGGCGCACAGGAGATCGATACCGCCGGTCTCTTGGCGCTGCTGGACAAGTTGGGCTACGGCGGCTGGGTCGGCTGCGAATATACGCCCCGGGGCGACCTGCTGAAGGGCCTGGCCTGGGCCCGGCCTTATGGTATTCAGCCGCGCGGCTGATCCGGGTCGGCTCCCGCAGATTCCAGTATGGGCGCGATCGCTTCGACGATGGCCTGCAGCACCTCGGATTGGGAGGCGGCAAAGCGCCGGCCGGCCTGGGCCAAGGTCCGGCTGGCCTCCGGGTTTTGCATCAGCTCCAGCAGAGCTGCGCTCAAGTCCACGGCGTCGGCCACCTGACGCAGGGCGCCGGCGGCTTGCATGTCCGCGGTGATCTGGGCGAAGTTGCCGCTGTGGGGCCCGATCAGCACGGCGCAGTTGAGCCGCGCCGGCTCCAGCGGGTTGTGGCCGCCTTTCGGCCCCAGGCTGTTGCCGACGAAGACCAGCTCGGCGATCCGGTACCACAGCCCCATCTCCCCCAGGCTGTCCGCGACGTAGATCTGCGTTTCGCCGGTAATTCCCTCTCCCCGGCTCTGCAGGGCAACCGACAAGTCTTGATTTTGCAGCAAGGCGGCCACCTCGGGCCCCCGCTGGGGGTGGCGCGGGACGATCAGGGTCACCATGTCCGGCAGGCCGGCGGCAAGGCGGTGGTGGACGCGGCCAATCTGCGCTTCCTCGCCGGGATGGGTTGAAGCGGCAAGCCAGCGCGGCCGCCCTGCCAAAGCGGCCTCCACCGCCGCCAGTTTCTCGCTTTGAGCCGCCAGCGGGGCGGCGGCAAACTTCAGGTTCCCCAGATAGCGGCAGTCGGTGGCCCCCAGATCCTTGAAGCGGGCCTGATCCTCCGGCGATTGGGCGATCACCAGGGCGAAGCACGCCAGCAGGCGCCGGATTAAGTGCCGTGCCCGGCCCCAGTTGCGGTGCGACTGGGCGGAGATGCGGCCGTTGATCAGGACCAGCGGCAGCCGCCGCTCTTGGGCGCTCAACAGCAGATTGGGCCAGAGTTCGGATTCGACGATCAGCCCCAGGTCGGGTTGCCAATGATCGTAGAAGCGGCGGACCGCCGCAGGTTGGTCGATGGGCACGTACTGGTGCAACACATCGGCGGGCAGGCGCTCGGCCATCAGCCGTGCCGAGGTGACCGTGCCGGTGGTGAGCAGCAGGCGCGTGGCGGGCCAGCGCCGCTGCAGCGAATCGATCAGGGCCAGCAGCGACAGCGATTCGCCGACGCTGGAGGCGTGGAGCCAGACCAGCCGGCCGGCCGGCCGGGCCAAGCTGGCCCGGCCCAGGCGTTCGGGCAGGCGGTCCGGGTCTTCCCGGCCCCGGGCCGCGCGCTGTTTCAGGTGACGCCGGATCCAGGGCGTGGCCAGGGTTCCGGCACCACGGTAGATAGCAATGGCGGCGCTTGTTATCCAGGTGGCGAACATGGACTAGGGAATGGCGGCTGGGAGCGAGGCTGTCCAGCGACTTCTTGTCCGGGACCGGACTCTGCGACAAAAAACCGTGGTATTTTCGGCATCGGATGGAGTTAGCCGCCGCCCTCCTCTTGTGCCGCCCGCGGCTTGGTACTTCTTCGCAGCGTCCCCCTCCGGTAGGCTTAGCTGCAGGGGAGAGGTCAAAATTATCTTGCGAAAACCCGCCGCGGCAGGCATCCCTTCACACCGCGCAAGAGGCGGTAGCCGCACGCCGTGCCGCCCACAAACACAGATGATGATCGTCTTGGAAGACCAGAGGATCATTCCGGACCCGGACAGGAGACCGCCAAAGCTGGTTGGGCGTCCATCATGGGCTTTCAAAGGCCTCTGGTCTGATGTGGAATAGGGCCCCCAGTGGCATTGGCGGGTTGGGAATTTGAGGATCGAAAAGCACCATGGCTGAAGTTCCGGCAGGCGTAGAAATAGAGGCTCTCGTACAGCGCATCGAAAACCGCCAGGCTGTGGTCGGGGTTGTTGGGCTGGGGTACGTCGGCCTGCCGCTGGTTCACGCGATTTGCGATTCCGGCTTCAAAGTCATTGGATTTGATGTCGATCCCGCCAAGATCGAGCAGTTGGCGGCCGGTCAATCTTATATCGCTCAGATTCCCGGCGCGCGTATTGCCGAGTTCAATGCCAGCGGAAAATTTCAGCCAACGTCGGATTTTGCCCTGCTGCAGGAGGTTGACGCAGTCCTGATCTGTGTCCCCACGCCCCTCGGCGTGCACCGGGAACCGGACTTGTCTTATGTCGTGGGAACGACAGAGTCGGTTGCGGAATATCTCAAGCCCGGGCAATTGATCGTGCTGGAGTCGACGACCTATCCCGGCACGGTGCGCGAGGTGATGCTGCCCATTCTGGAGACCGGAGGTCTGGTTTCGGGTCGGGATTTCTTTCTCGCCTACTCGCCTGAGCGGGAGGACCCCGGCAATGCTGAATTCGGGACCTCTTCCATACCCAAGGTCGTCGGCGGCGATGGCGCCGATGCGCTGAGGCTGGCGTCGACGCTTTACGACCAGTTCATCGGAACCGTTGTGCCGGTTTCCTCGGCTGAAACCGCGGAGGCGGTCAAGCTCACCGAGAATATTTTTCGGGCGGTGAACATCGCCCTGGTGAATGAGCTGAAAGTCATCTATTCCGCCATGGGGATCGATATCTGGGAGGTGATCGAGGCGGCAAAGACCAAGCCATTTGGCTACATGCCCTTTTATCCCGGGCCGGGCCTCGGCGGGCATTGTATTCCAATTGACCCCTTCTATCTGGCCTGGAAGGCTCGCGAATGCAATCTGACCACCCGCTTTATCGAACTGGCAGGTGAAATCAACACCAGAATGCCGGGCTATGTGATTGGCTGTCTGACAGAGGCTTTGGACCAGCGGTTCTCTAAGGGGCTCAACAAGACACGGGTCCTGGTCGTGGGCATTGCCTATAAGAAGAACGTACAAGATATTCGTGAAAGCCCGGCGCTCACAATTATTGAGATGCTTGAGTCTCGATCGGCCGAAGTATCATTTTATGATCCCTTCGTTCCGGAAATTCCGGCGACGCGCGAGCATGCGGAACTGGCAGGACGCAAGTCTGTTTCCTGGTCGGCGGAAGTCTTGTCGTCATTCGACGCGGCGATTGTTGTCACCGATCATGACGCGGTGGACTATGGTGAACTGACCGATAACAGCCGTCTTGTTATCGATACCCGAAATGCCACCCGTGCTTTGACGAAAAACCTGGATCGGGTCATCAAGGCCTAGTTTGATGGTTCCAAAGTACGTCATATTAGGAATGACGTACTTTGAAAGCTGAATCACACCAGATTCAAATGGCTAGAGCAAAATTCATGAATGACGCTCTAGGGCGATTCTTTGGGTCTTGCGAATGAAGGTCCTGGTGACAGGCGCGACCGGCTATGTCGGGCGCCACCTTATCCTTCATTTGAAGAGCCACGGCCATTCCATCACCGCCGTTTCCCGGGGGACAGTTTCGAACTTGCCCGCCGCGGACGTGCTGGAGACTTTGGAAATTTCTTCAGAGACAAACTGGGCTCCTTTGCTGCGGGACGTCGACTGTCTTGTGCATCTCGCCGATGGATTCAATGCCTTCGAACGCTATGGAGAATCTGTCGCAGACAAAAGAGCCGGTGAGAGGCTGAAGGCGACACTTCATCTGGCGCGGGCCGCCGTCGATTCCGAGGTCAAAAACCTGATCTACATCAGCACAATTAAGGCGATGTGCGGCGCCCAGGCGGCCGGCCGCTTGACGGAGGAGTCCCCGGCCCGTCCGACCAGCCTTTATGGCCGCTTGAAACTGGATGCGGAGCAAAAAATCGCCGCGCTCGCCAGGGGGAGCGGTACCAGGGCAGTGTGCCTTCGCGTTCCGATCGTCTTTGGCCCGCACGCCGGGGGAAACTCTGCCCGGCTCCTGAGGCTGGCGGACTCGCCTTGGCCACTACCCTTTTCAAAGGTTTGCAACCGCAGAAGCTTTATTGCGATCTCCAGCCTGGTCGATGCCATACTAAAAGTCGTGGAGGACGATAGACCGGACGGCGGCGTCTATCTCGTGCAGGACGGCGCTCTATCGACCCCTGACCTTATCCGCTATTTGCGCCGTGGTTGTGGAAGGCCGGCGCGCTTGTACCCGTTGCCTGCCGGTTTGTGGAGCGCTTTTCAGCGGCTGCCAAAACTGGGTGAAATTGCCTGTCGGCTTACCGATTCTCTGGAATTTTCGGATCAGAAATTTCGCAAAAATTTTGCCTGGTCGCCGCCATCCGACTTGGGAGAGGTACTGGAACAAATCTCTCGTGAATGTCACGACTCTAGGTTATCGGAGTAGCGCAAATGGGCCTAGATCATGAGTGTCTTGTAAAGCTGAACGATCTCTCCTTGTACATGCTCTTCCGTGTAGCCCGATAGAACGCGGGCCCGGGCGGCCCGGCCCATACGCTGGCGCAATTCGGGGTCGTGGATCAGTTTCTCAAGACTTTCGGCCAGAGCCTGTGGGTCCATGGGGGGGACGACATAGCCTTCCGTAGCGTTCCGCACGAAGTGGCGGCAGCCGGAAACATCGGTGACGATAAGCGGGCGTCCGCAGGCGGCAGCCTCCAGCATCGAACGCGGCATGCCTTCTCCCACTCTGGACGGCATGACCGCGATGTCGCAGTTGCGCCACAGCACACGAATATCCTCCAGATGCCCGGACCAGTCGACCTGCGCACGCCGGGCCCAGGCGTTCAGCGTGGTTATCGGAATGGCGGCCGGATTCCCCGCGTCGGGCTGGCCGCAAAGCTGAAGGTTCATCTCCAGGCCCCGGGCCTGCAGGATTTCCTGCGCCGCGATGAGATCTTCGATTCCCTTGGATGTCAGCATGCGCCCGGCAAAGCCGATTCTGGGCACCCTGTTTTGCGGGAGAGGCAGATCCGTGAAATGGGCCGGGTCGACACCGGCGCCGCCAAGAACTGTCGAGCGGACGCCGACCCGCGCCCCTTGCGCCGTGAGCCAGGCCCGATCATCCGGGTTTTCAACAATAAGCCAGGTGTTGGGCCGGCTTAGACCGGCGCTGATGGTCTTGGACACAAGGCCGGCGACAAGCCGCGCCTTTGGTCCCTGCGCCTCAGATAGAGACGCGGCGCCGGTCAATTGCTTGACGATATGAGGAATCCCTAAAAAGCCGCTGGCCAGCGTTCCCAGAAAAAGCGGTTTGATCGCGATCAGATGGAGGACCTGCGGGCGCTCCTTTCGGAGGATTCCACGGAGCTTCAAAAGGGCCCCAACCTCGGTCACGGGGTTTAGGGACCCACGGCGATAGTCGAAGTGGATGGGCCTGACGCCGATTTCCTCCAACCGCTTGCCGCCCTTGTCGATCCTGGTGACCACCACGACCTCGGCCATGGTGTCGCAGAGCGCGCGCAGCAAAGGAATGAAATGCGACAGGGCGAACCAGTCTTCCGTGATACAGACCAAGGCCTTGCCGCCAGTCTTCTTTTCGGTACCGGAAATGACGCCAACTCTCAACGATTACGGGGACGGACTTTCGAGTATAGCGATTCGCCCTGCAATGAGTCCTGGCCAAAGAAGCTTGGCCGCTGCGAGCCTATGATCTTTCGGGCTCGGACCCATGATTTACAGTTCTCCCGAATTGGTGTTATCACGCCGTGGAGACTATCGCCTTCAATGCCGAATGAGAATGGGATCGACGGAGTTACATGTCGATAGGGCTATTTATTCCGAATCGCAATCATGCCAGATATTTGGATGACTGCCTAATGAGTGTTCTCCAGCAGACTCGTGCCTTTGAGACGGTGCTGATCATCGACGACCTATCGGATGACAACAGCTTTGAGATCATTGAAGGCTACTGTCACGACAGGCCGGGCTGGCTTTGCAAAAAGGGGACTGAGCACCGCGGCGTTGTCGAACTTTGCAATCTGGCATTGCGCGAGCTGGATACCGAATATGTCGCATTTCTTGCCGCCGACGACATCCTGGATCCGCAATACCATGGCCAGATGGCCGATCTCATCCGGGCCTTTCCCGGCCAGGCGCTCTATTCCTGCCGGGCGAACCTGATCGGTCCCAACCGGGAGGCCAGGGGTTTGATGCGCTCGCCGGTGCCGGCCTGGCGCGATACTGCCTTGAGCCCCGGACAGGCCCAGAAGTTTCTCCTGGCCGAGGATTCTTGGATTATCGGAAATGCGGCGATCTATAACCGGACGCGGGCTTTGGAACTGGGCGGATTTAACCGGGATCTTCGGTCCTTTGCCGACGGCTACCTGTCGCGGGGTCTTGCCGTGACCTTCGGGGCCGGCTTCACGCCGAAAATACTGGTGTCGTGGCGGCGCGAATCCGGGGGGTTCGCGGGAAGCGATGCGGGCGATGCTGCCGGCTATGCCGGTATCCTGGAGCGGACGTCGCAGACTATTTGCCAGGACAGGCGGGAGGAGCGCATGGCCTTCCCGAAGGGCTATGAAACGCGCTGGCGCGCCCGCTCCGCGTTTTGGCAGCTGGTCTTTTATCGCAACGCGGATGCGGCATCCTTGGACCGGGTGCTGCAAAGCCTCTTTCCGAAGATCGGGAAATTTGAACGCCTTGTCCTGAGGTATCTGTTGAAGGCGGGCCGCATGGGCTGGCTCGCCGGCAGGAGCTACTTGTTTCTGCGGATACGACCCTTCGATATCTTGTCCAGGCTACGGCAAATCGTCGCGGTTTCCGTCAGGCGCCCGGGCTGATCCGGCCTCGGGGGCCCCAGTCTGCCGGGGTCTGTGACAGGCTGGACGATAAAGGGAAAATTATCCTATTTCGGCCGCGTGCGCTTGCTGGACAGGATGAAGGTGGATAAATTGGATCCAGCATCGCAGGGATGTTTTCGGGAATGTCGGAAGGCTCGTTGAGATCGTTATACCTCGGCCAAGAAGGATGACGGCTTTTGAGTGATGTCTAGGTTGCTTGCAAGCCGGCAACAAGAGGTGGAAGCGGTCACAGGGGAACGAGAGATGGATTTGCGTGCGAAAGACGGCATTCAAGGAAAGGATGCAGGTGCGTGGAGTGGGCCGGAATCGGACGAGGCGGAAGCCCTTGCCGAACCGCGGGAGGTTGAGGGGTCAGAGACCGATTTGCTGACGGCATGCCGGCGTGGCTGGATCTTTCAAGCCCGCCCTCTTTTGAAGAAGTATCGAGCGAACCCCTCAATTTTATCCGAAGCCTCACAAATTGCTGTCGCCGAAGGCCGGCTGGGTATCGTCCGGCTGCTCCACGGTATGGATCACTACGTCTTTTCCGACCGGTCGCTGCAACTGGCAATCGAAAACGATCGCGTAGAGGTTGTTGCCTATTTCGCCGAACATGGCATACCTGTTCTTCGCGAGGACAGCGCAATCTGTGCCGCGGAAAGAGATGCGGTGAATGTGATGCGCTATTTGCACGAACAAGGCGTGCGGTTGCGCCGTGATAAGATTTTTGAAGCGGCCATCAGGAACGATAGCCTGGACTGCTTTAACTACCTGATTGCACAGGTCGGTGATTTTGACCTCAAGCAAGCGGAAGAACTGGCCTGCAGGCATCAGTCGGTGGCCATTCTTCACCGCTTAACCGCCTTTGACTTAGGCTTTGCCCGGTCGGAGTTGGAAAAGATCAGACGCAACGGAAAGCTGGAGCAGCTCAACGGACACCATACAAAGGTCATATCGATACCGCGCTACACGGTTCGGACGCCGTCGAGTCACATCAATCTGGACCAAACGACTATTCCCTTTTTACTCTACCGGCGGATCGCACGTCTTTTTATCCGCCAGTAGGTTTCATGAAACAGTCGCTCACGCTTTTAATTCCCACCTACAATCGACCTCGATCTTTAGCCCGGCTCCTGGCATTCGTTCGGGACCGGGCGCCGTCGATTCCCTGTGTGGTACTTGATTCGGGATCCCCGGAATCGCAAGCCGAAGTGCGCCGTCTTTGCGAAGGGATAACGGGTGTGGCCCTGCAGCAGTTCGATGTGACCACTCAGTTTTATGACAAGCTGAACGCCGGGTTGCAGAACCACGTGACAACGCCTTGCGTCTGTTTGTGTGCCGATGATGATCTGGTTGATCCATCGCATCTGCTCGAGGCGGCGAATCTTCTTCAGTCAGACCCTGAACTTTCCGTCGTTCATGGGCTCTATGCGCATTTTCAGCTGGGCCGTCATCTCACAGTCACCGACCTTGGGTATCACGGCGCAGGCATTGACGATGACGACCCGATCAGACGTGTGAGCCGGCTTTTATCGGACTACGAGGCGACCCTTTATGGCGTGCAGCGGACAAGGACCTTGTCGCGAATCATCGAGCAGGCGGTGGATGCGCCGTCGCTGCTTTCCGCGGAGCTTCTGGTCGCCGTGCTGGCCGTGGCCTCCGGCAAGACCAGCCGCCTTCAGGTCTTTAGCCATGCCCGCAATATGGCGCCGTCTCATTTTTCCGACAGCTGGCATCCAACGGAGCTGCTCGCCCTGAACCCCAAGGCCCTCTTCGAGGGGCTGGTGTACGTTCGGCAACGGCTTGTGTCATGGCTGGCTGTCGAGGGCCATGCGCCCGCGGAGGAAAGCTTGATCCCGTCCGATCTCGCCATGACCGTTTATCTGTCCGACTATCTGACCCCCGAAGGGGCGCGGGCGGCACTCGACCGGGCCCTGGCGGGCAAGAGCAGCGGTGAGATGCGCGAAGCGGCTTGGCACGATGCGGCGGTACGGTCCCAAAAAACAAGCTTCCTGGCGGTTCTGCGGGGCAGTTCGGCCGTGCGCTGGCTGAAATCCCAGTTGGGACCCGACGTTTCCTTGCTCGGCTGGGCGCGTTGGGCTGTGCCGGGCAGCCGAGGCGGCCCCCGGGAAATTGAAGTCAAGAACCGGGAAACGGGAAAACCGGAGCCTGTCAAGCTGGACCAACCGTTTCTCGATAAGATTCGCAAGGTTTCGCTGACGGCGGGCGACGCAAATGTTCGGGATCTTGCCCAAAGTCTCAGTGATTATGCCTGCGCGCCGGGGCTGGATGAGTTGAAATCTTCATGAAGACAAATGACAGCTGCCTGGTTTGCGGTAATGCCGCGCTTGCCCCTGTTGAAACCTATCGGGAGCTTTCCCGTGTGAGCTCCGATTGTAAGCAGGTTCCTGCCGGGGGGGCGATTGGTGTCTGCTTGGCGTGCGGTGCCGTACACAAGCCGATGACCGACCGGCTGCGTGCGGAGATTGGCAAGATATACGCGGAATATGACGTCTACTATCAAGGCGGCGGGGCGGAGCAAGTTGTGTTCGATCCCGATGGCGGCCCGCCGGTCCGGCGCTCGGACCTCCTGGTCCGCAAGCTTGCAGCGGAGGGGATTCTTGCGCCCAAGGGTGACGTGATCGATGTGGGCTGCGGCAACGGCGTTTTCCTGCGCAGCTTTGCCAAGTCGATGCCGGCGTGGCGGTTGCATGGCCTGGACCTGGACGAACGCTACCTGGAGGACCTGAAATCCATACCCGGTTTTGACGGCCTCGCAACGGTCGACGTCAAACAGCTCAAGGGGAGCTATCAGCTTATCAGCCTGATACATGCCTTGGAGCATTTTTTCGACCCTTATGAATGCCTGGCCGCTCTCACGGAAAATCTTGCCCCGAATGGTTATCTTTTCATCCAGGTTCCCAATGCCGAGGAGAACCCCTTCGACTATCTGATTGCGGATCACGTGTCTCATTTCACCCCGGCGACTTTGGTGCGGCTTCTGCAGCGGGCCGGCTTGCAGGCCCTGGTTATGCATCGTGACTGGGTTAAGAAGGAACTGTCGGTCTTGGCCTGCCCTAGCCGGAGCGAGGCGCATCCGGGCGGTGCGGTCCAAGAAGAGGCGCGCCCCGCCGATCCGGGCGCCTTGGTGGAGGCTCGTATCGGCTGGCTTTGCGACGTCCAGAAGCAGGCGCTCGAGCTCTCCGAAACCGCGCCCTTCGGGTTGTTCGGCACCTCTATTGCGGGAACCTGGCTGACGGGGGTGCTGGGAGACCGCTTGGGCTTTTTTGTGGACGAGGATCCCAGCCGGCAGGGGCAGAGCCTTTTTGGCCGGCCCATTTTGGCCCCCGAATCGGTGCCGGCGGGCGCGCAGGTCTTTGTGAGCCTGTCGCCCCTGGTGGCCGGCCCGGCGGTTGAGCGGCTTTGCCATCTGCCGGTTGTCTTCCACCTGCCGCCTGACCTGCCGGCTTGAGGCCGGCGGCGACCGGCCTATCCGCTCTTGAACAAGCCCAGCACTGTCAGTAGTTTATCGCGGCCCAATCAGTCCGGGGCTTCCACTCTACTTTTTGGATCTTTGGCGCAGACCTCATGAAAGCAGTAATCCTGGCGGGCGGCCTGGGAACACGCCTATCGGAAGAGACCGTTTCGCGGCCCAAGCCAATGGTGGAGATCGGCGGGCGCCCGATCATCTGGCATATCATGAAGCTCTATTCTCATTACGGGATAAATGATTTCGTTATCTGCGTTGGATATAAGGGCTATCTTATTAAAGAATTTTTCGCCAATTACGCTCTGCACATGGCGGACGTCACGATCGACATGGTGGAGCACAGTCTCGTGTTTCAAGCGCGCCGTGCCGAGCCTTGGCGGGTGACCCTTGCCGACACGGGCGCAGACACCATGACCGGTGGCCGGATCAAGCGAATTGCCGATTATGTCGCGGGGGAAGAGGCCTTTTGCATGACCTACGGGGATGGCCTGGGCGATGTCGATATTAGTGCGTCCATTGCAGCGCATAAGTCCGCCGGCACTTTGGCCACCTTGACGGCCGTCCGCCCGACCGCCCGATTTGGCGCCTTGGAACTCGATGGCGGGCTGGTCAAGAGCTTTCATGAGAAACCCTTGTCGGAGGGAGGGTTGATCAACGGCGGTTACTTCGTGCTCTCGCCAAAAGTATTGGATCTGATCGAGGGCGATCACACGATGTGGGAGCGCGAGCCCCTCGAGCAGCTTACGCAACAAGGCCAGCTCAACGCCTTCGTGCATGAAGGGTTCTGGCAGCCGATGGATACTTTGCGCGAAAAGAATATGCTCGAGGAACTCTGGAGCAGCGGGAATGCGCCCTGGAAGCTTTGGCCCCAAAGCGAGACCGCGTAACGTGAGCAGGCTTGAGTTAGCGGAATGACTCCTGATTTCTGGAACGGGAAACGTGTGTTCCTAACGGGGCACACGGGCTTTAAGGGAAGCTGGCTTGGCCTGTGGCTCACCGAAATGGGGGCGGAGGTCTTCGGTTTCGCTTTGCCGGCCGAAGACCCGTCGCTGTTCCGGCAGGCCCGTCTTGGCGGTCTGTTCGATTCGACCGAAGGGGATATTCGCGAGCCGGATCAAGTCTCGGCAGCGATCGGCAAGGCCCGGCCTGAGGTCGTTCTCCATCTGGCGGCCCAAGCGCTGGTGCGCCCGGCCTATGCGGATCCGGTCGCGACATTTTCGACCAACGTCATGGGCACGCTGAATGTTCTCGAGGCAGCGCGCCAAGCGGACTCCGTGCAGGCTTTCGTAAATGTCACCTCGGACAAGTGCTATGAGAACCGTGAGCTGATCTATGGTTATCGCGAAAGCGATCCCATGGGCGGGCATGACCCCTACAGCGCAAGCAAAGGCTGCGCGGAACTGCTGACGGCGAGCTACAGAAAATCCTTCCTCTCCGGCGATGCGCCGCCCTATCTGCTGGCTTCGGCCCGCGCCGGGAATGTCATTGGCGGCGGAGACTGGGCGCAGGATCGAATTATTCCCGACTGCATTCGGGCCTTGCGGGATGGCCGGAAGATCGAAGTGCGCAATCCCAATGCAGTCCGGCCCTGGCAACATGTTCTGGAGCCGCTCAGCGGTTATTTGGCGCTGGCGGAAAAGCTGGCGCGGAACCAAGGCGCCTTTGCCGAAGGCTGGAACTTCGGTCCCGACGATACCGACGCCCGGCCGGTTTCCTGGATCGTCGAAAACGTCTGTCGCCATTGGGGCGACAGCGCCTCCGGTTGGTCGAGTCAGCCGGGCGAGCACCCCCACGAGGCAGGCTATCTCATGCTGGATGTCACCAAGGCGCGCCGGATTTTGGGGTGGCGTCCGCGGCTGACCCTGGAGGATGCCCTCGGCTGGACGGTCGAATGGTACCGGCGTTGCGATGAAGGCGAGGACCCGCAGGTCTTGGCGAAGCGGCAAATTGAACAATTCCTGGCAATCGAGGGAGGAATGTCCGGATCATGACGGGTAGTGCTTGCCGGTTTTGCGGGAGTCCGCTGGAACAGACTTTTGCCGACCTTGGGATGTCGCCGCTTTCCAATGCTTATGTCGGCCCGGAGCAGGCCAATCGCATGGAGCCCTTTTTCCCGCTGCACGCTTTTGTTTGTTCGGACTGCAAGCTGGTGCAGCTTGAGGAATTCGAAACGCCCAAGAACATCTTCAATGATTATGCTTATTTTTCGTCCTTCTCCACCTCCTGGCTGGATCATTGCAAGCGCTATGCCTATGACATGGCCCAACGGTTTGAGTTGAACGGCAGCTCGCAGGTTGTGGAGGTTGCCAGCAACGACGGCTATCTCCTGCAATTCTTCAAGGAGCAGGGAATTCCTGTGCTGGGCATCGAGCCCGCCGCGAATGTGGCGGAGGCAGCACGAGAGAAAGGGATCGATACCGAGGTTGCGTTTTTCGGTGCGGCGAAAGCTGTGGAACTGTCCGCACAGGGCCGCTCGGCTGACCTTATTGCGGCCAACAATGTCATGGCCCATGTTCCCGATCTGAATGACTTCGTCGCGGGATTTAAAGCGCTCTTAAAGCCGGACGGCATTGTCACGGTGGAATTTCCGCATCTGTTAAGGCTTATCGAGGACAACCAATTCGATACGATCTACCATGAGCATTTTTCGTATTTCTCGCTTTTTGTCGCCGATCAGGTCTTCGCCCGTCACGGCCTGACCGTCGTCGATGTCGATGAACTGCCGACCCATGGCGGATCCCTCCGGATCTATGGCAAGCACCAGGAGCGCGGCGTTACGCCGGGCGCCGCCGTCGCCCGTGTGCTGGAGGAGGAGCGGGCCAAAGGCGTGATGGACCTGGCAACCTACGCGGCATTTTCAAACCAGGTCGTAGAGACTAAATTGGCCTTGCTGCGCTTTCTGCTGGACGCGCGGGACAAGGGCCGGAGCGTGGTCGGCTATGGCGCGCCGGCCAAGGGGAACACGCTCCTCAACTATTGCGGCATCAAACCCGATCTGCTGTCCGCCACCGTCGACATCAGCCCTCACAAGCAAAACCAGCTGCTTCCGGGCACACGCATTCCGATCCACCACCCCGATTGGATCAACGAAAAAAGGCCCGACTATTTGCTCATCCTGCCTTGGAATCTGAAGGATGAGATCATGCAACAGATGGCGCATATTCGGGAATGGGGCGGCAAGTTTGTTGTGCCCATCCCGACGACAACCATATTGGACTGAGCTTGCGCTAACTCAGCCGCCGCAAATAGCAATCCGGCCAGCCGGTGATCACCTTGTCCAGTTCGCTCTCGTTGAACTGCCAGGCCGGCTGCTCCAGAACGAATTCGGGGTGCTCGGTGAGGAACATTTCGTTGGCGACACAGGGATTGTCGTCCTTCCATTCCGGGCTGCCCAGCGGCGTATCGTAAACGTCGCGCATAATGCCGTCGGTCGAGACGATGTAGGATCCCGGGGTGACGAGGTCGTGATAAGCCTCCAGCTCGGCGCGCACATGGTCTCTTGTATGGTTGGAATCGAGAATCAGCAGCACGGTTTCACCCGGTTTGATCATGCCGCGAATTTCGGCGACAACTTCCGGTGCCGTCGAGGACCCCTCGATCATGGTGATCAAAGGGTACAGCGCATGGCTTTCAACGGCTTCCCGGTTGTGCGGGCGGATTTCGATATCGACCCCGATGACCCGGCCCTTGCCCATCGCCTTTAGGAGCGAAGCGTAGTAGATCAGCGACCCGCCATGGGCGATTCCGGTTTCCACGATGACATCCGGCGCGACGTTGTAGATGACCTCGGCCAGACGCACCATGTCCTCAGGGTGTTGAATAATCGGCCGCCCGAACCAGGTGAAGGTGTAGGAATATTTTTGATTCCAACTGGTCTTCATCCAGACGTCCGACAGCACTTCGAAGGCCTCTTTCCCATAGAGATCGAGACTCCGGCGCTCGCCGCCGGACTCGCAAACCAGTGAATTCTCGTCGGTATCGATAACGATTTTCATGTCTCAGGGCATCCAGATCAGGTGGCGGGGAGGTCCTCCGGAGGGCGGCGGCATCACGCGGAGAGATGGGCCTTAATAACAGATTTCAACCCCTCTGAAAGAGATATTCTTGGCCTTATGGCGAGTTTTTCGAAGCTCTGCGTCATGTCCGCTATAAGGACCGCGGGCTCGCCCTTCTGCGGCGCGCGGGCGCCAAATTCGATCTGGCCTTTCATCTGCCCCAGCTCACGGAGCTGTCTTTCCATCTCTCCGAGGACCTCACGCAGGCTGTGGCCCTCGCCGGAGCCGATGTTGAAGGGGCCCTGGGCCTGGTCGCTAAACAGCAACGCGGCGAACAGCTCTGCGGCATCCGCCACATGCAGGAAGTCCCGCACCTGGCGGCCATGGCTTGTCGCCACGGTTTCGCCGGCCGTGAGGGCCCGGAGAACCGAGGGGATCAGTTTTTCCGCTCTCTCGCCGGGGCCATAGGGGAAGAATACCCGGCCCCAGGCCGCGCTGAACCCTTGCGCGCGGGCGGCCGCAAACAGCCCATGGCATGCGGCGACTTTGGCCTCGCCATAGAGGGAGTTTGGATTGGTTGGGGAGGACAGGGGATCGTAGCGCTCCAGGTTCCATTGATATTCCGCGCAACTGCCGACACCGACGAACCTTTTGCCGCCGGACCGGCCAAAGGCGTCGGCAAGCTCAAGCGTCGAACGAAGCCAGCCGATATTGTCCGGGCTGGACCAGAATTGTCCGGGAACGGCATTCCAGGCGGCGTGCAGCAGGTGTGTGGGCTTCAGCTCTTCGATGAGATCTCTGCAGGCAACCGGCGAAAGAAGGTCCACGGAATGCCAGGAGATAGGCGGCCCCTTGGCGCCAGACGATCCGAATTCTTGAGGTGGATTCCGGACCGCCAGATGGAGCGATGCCGCGGCGGCCTTTGGGGATTTCCCAATGGCGTCTACGCAGGCGCGGCCCAGGAAACCAGTGGCGCCCGTGATGAGAATGCGGTCGGGAGAGGTGTCAGGCGGCATGTCGCGGGCAGGACTTGCCGCCAGATGCCTGTGCGGCAGCCAAAAATCCTACTTTTCTCGGCGACGAACGCATCTCCATTTTTCGGGCAGCAGTCGATAGGGTGGCTGGTTTCGCCTGAACCGTCATTTCAAACTGGCTCCATTTTCGTAGATTTCGGCACATTGGGCTTGGCGCTAGAATTAGTGTTGACAACCTCAGTGAAAGCGGATCAATAAGGCCCAGCGTGGACCTGGCTGGCGCCAGTTTAGCTTGGTGGAGCGATGATGGGAATCTATCTTGAAAGGCTTAAAATGACCATTAGGCAGGGCTTATCAAAATCTCAGCAAGTTTTGACGGATCCCGAAGCACATCGGACGCCTGAGGGTTGGTGTTTCCCATCTACCGTAATTCATCCCTTTCATCCGACCACGAAGGCAAATCGGAAGGTTCTGCGCCGCGGCTATGAAGATGAACCAATTCTGTGCAAATTTCTGTATGAGCTTGAAGGCTATACGCTCGTCACCTATGACGGGCTGATGGAATTGGGAAGCCAGGTCCGTCACTGCGAGCTCAATGGGATAGAAGGGGACTACGTCGAACTTGGCGCTTGGCGGGGCGGCTGTATTGCCATGATGGCGATGTGCAATCTTCAGTATGGCAAGGAGAGGCGGACGATCCATGCGTTCGATTCCTTTGAAGGGTTGCCGCAACCACTGAAAGACAAAGATATCGATCAGAATTTCACGCGGTCCTTTAAAGTCGATGAAGCGCAGCAGGAAGGCAAAATGGAGCCGATCAATGCGGTAGCTGCGGGCGAAAGCTATCTCCATGATATCGTCTTCAAAATGGCGAAGTACCCCAAGGAAAACGTGAGAATTCATAAAGGCTGGTTTCAGGATACGGTGCCCCCGGCGGCGCAGGAAATCGATAAAATCGCCATCCTTCGTTTGGATGGAGATTTGTATGAATCCTATATGGTTCCTTTAACCCATTTATATGACAAGGTTGTTCCCGGTGGTTTCATCATCATTGATGATTGGTACTTCAAGGGCTGCCGTGAGGCGGTGACGGAGTTCTTTGAGAGCAGAGGGGAGAGCCCATATCTGCACATTTGCGATTCCACTGTTCGCGCATTTCGAAAGATGTAACTAGGTCGTTCTTTTGCAAGATCACGACTTCATCCTGTTATTCCAGCACACGGCTAAGACGGGCGGGACAACTCTCGGGGAGGTCCTATCGAAAGCTTACGCCTCCGAGAAGCGGCTTTGGATAACCTCAGGCCGGCAATCTAAACTTGGGCTCTTTGAGCGCTCCGAAATCGGCAACATGATCGCGAAAACGGGTGCCAAGCGCTTGAACGGCATACGCCAGGCTGGGGGACATATTCCTTTTGGCGTCCACAATTTTTTCGACCGGGAGGCAAAATACATCACATTGGTTCGCCATCCGGTCGAGCGGGTGATATCAGGATACTTTTACGGGATGCAGATGCAGGGCATCAAAGACGCAACCACGGAAGATCTGCACCGCTTTGTGTCCATGGAAAGCGAAATAGGAATCGACAACTACAGCGTTCGGGTGCTGTCGGGCAACGACCGTTTGGACAGCTTTGACAAGGCCTGCAAGATCGCCGATCTGGACCCAGTAACCCGAGAAGATTTGGAAGCCTGCAAGCGCAATATCGAGGCGCATTTTCTCGCTGCCGGGATTAGCGAAGCTTTGGACGAGTTTCTCATTCTCCTTTCCAGCATGCTTCAGATCCCCTGGTCCACAATCTTGATTCAGCGTATGAATGTCACTAAGAACCGACCCAAATTCAAAGACCTCAATGCGGAAACACTAAAGGTTATTGAGGCTCGAAACCTGTACGATTTTGAACTCTATAAATTTGTTTGCGACAGATTCAAACGACAGCTTACTGAAGCCGGACCCAGATTGGCCTCCGATATAGCCGCAATCCGCAGTTGTCGACGTATGATCGCATCGGGTGAGTCCATCGATAAGGTTCGGAGATTCGCCGATCAGGCACAGAAGGTTGATCCGGGCGACAGTGAGTGCTGGCCCGGCGCGGAGACCATGGTTGCTTGGCCCGAAGTTGCCGAGAACCTTCGTTCCGCCAATGCCCCCCGGCCGATCAGTGCCGGTGACATCGGCACAGACCACACCGCAGCTCATGTTTTTGATGGGGACGATCGAACCTATTGGGAATCAAATCAAGACACCATTTTCGGACGTAGAGGTGGAATTTATCTTGGCTATGACTTTGGTGCAGGTCATTCCTTGACACCCAAGAGTATCTTTCTGCATCAGAGTTTTGCAGGTGATTCTGCCAGAGTAGACGTTGTTGAAATTCAGTGTAGCGATGACCGGTTTTTCAATCACATTGTATCAATCCACCGATGGCATCTACCTCTGGACCAGGGGGGCGATCGGGTTGATTTATCGTCCGTTCGCCAGAAAGCCCGCTATTGGCGTATCGTTGCGCGCAGTGCTGATCCGGACGGACGGTGGCGGGTGAATGAGCTTCGGTTCGAATTGGAAGACGGTGAACAGGCGATCAAGAGTTAGGGGTAAAGTTCACCCCTGATCCCTTGCCTTGGCCGCGTTGACCCGTTCCCAGGACTATTTTTGCCAATAGGCGCCGCTCCAGTCGATCGAATGAAGCGGCGCTTCAATGCCCCTTTCTTTTCGAAAAAGGTCCACCGCCCGGCAGCAGCTCGGAATGGCACCATAGTCGTCGACAATGACATATCCCCCTGGGCTGAGTTTGTCGTAAAGAGCCTCAAGCGCCAGGATCGTCGACTCATAAGTGCCGCCATCAAGCCGCAACAGGGCCAGCCGTTCGATGGGGGCGGCTTGAAGTGTGTCTTTGAAATCACCGGCAACAAAACGGACCTGGTCATCGAGAAGCCCATACTTGCGGAAATTGTCAGCGACTTCGTGCAAGGGAACCGCAAGTTCGCGTGCCTTGTGGTATGTATCGTCTAAATCGGCCGGATAGCTATCCGTATCTGGCGTGGGGACACCATCGAAGCTGTCCGCCACCCATACGGCCCGATCCATATCCCCATAAGCCTTAAGCACGGCACGCATCATAATCGTGCCGCCGCCACGCCATACGCCCGTCTCAATAAAGTCGCCGGGAGTTTCATCGGCGATGAGGGATTCGGCGAGAGTCCGGAGGTTGCGCATGCGCAACATGCCCATCATGCTATGGGCTTGCGCCGGCCAGTCACGGCCAACGCCCCGTGCCTGCGGATTGTTGACCTTCTCTAACCAAGGCGCGATCGATGGGTCGTCATAAATTCGGTTAATAAGGATCTCTTCCATGAGATCAAGATACATACCGCGAGCGCCGCTATGGGTCAGGCCTCCCTCATCCTTTGTGGTCTTTATGTGATTTCGGCTGATGGCGATGCGCGCCTCTGACTGCCCTCGCTTCTGTCGTTCATATTTAAGCAGTTTTGGAAAGCTTTCACCCTTCTCGTACTGTTCCTTTAATGCTTCAAAGGTTTCCATGTCGCGGTCGAATTCTCTTTTTGCGACGTCAATCTGCCTATCGAGTCTTGCGTTCGCGTAGCTGACAAGAGCCAGGTCTTTCTGGTTCAAGCGAGATATCTCATCAATAACTTCATCTCTGACCTGCTCGCGCTTCGGGCGGCCCTTTGTCACGTTGCGTTTGCCGCTTATCATCGGAACCAGCGACCAGCCCATCAAACCCGCAGTTAGAACGGAAAACTCGTCCATGCGTTCAGTGGTTCCGAGAGCGACAAAACTATGCTCAATTTCTTCGATTGTTTTCTTCAGATGAGTATCTGTAACGGGGGGCGCATAGCTGGCGGGATCGGCGTGGTCCGGATCCAACAGTGAATCCCCGCTTAGGCTTCTGGCCTGGTGATCGTTCAGGAGAAAGGAGAACGCCCTCATTGGTTGCTCCATCTTGATGAAGTCTTCCAGAGAGGTGTTATGAAAACTCGTGTCGGGGCGCGATATGTGGTAATAATATAGCGATATGAATCTCTCGATCGGGTCGCGAATGATACTGATGTAACGCGAGGCTGAAGGTAGAACGCTACGGACGCGGTAAGAGAAGTGGCCGCTCACCAGATAAGGTGCAGATTGCCGTTCGGGCGGCAATGAGATCACGGCCTTCTCGACATCATCATTTACCCAGTATCCGGTGGGCCGTGCAGGCCTTGTCTTTCCTTGGCTGAAACGGCCGTAGTTCAAGCGATTGTCTCTATCAAATATCCGAAGCAGAATTGAACCAAAGGTTGTCCCGCCTGTCTTGGCCAAATGCAGAAACACCAAGGGACCGGTCAGACGGGGGGCTTCGACAATGGGACGGGCGCTCTTTTTTTCCAAACTCTCCATGAAACTGCATCCGCCGGTGATGCAGAGATTCAGTATTTCATCATGCCGGTAAATTGCGGCGAGCCGGGCTGCCTGGCCGTCGCGCGCAGCCACGCTCCCGCCTCGGCTTTGCAGGAACTTGAAGAGGGCCAAGTCGCCTTTGCGCGCCGCAATCCGGAGCGGTAAATGTTGTCGCGCGTGGAGGGCGGCAAGGCCGCATTTATCGCCGATGATTCCAAGGATTTCCGTCTGGCCCACCCAACTCGCAAGAATTGCCAGGTGGCCGCCATGGGGCCGCATTGCCGAATCTTCAAAAAGCGTCTCGAACTTGGTCACATCCCCGGTGCGTACGGATTGAACCAGCGCCGCCAAGCGTTCCCCCGGTGATTGTGGGGTATCTGTGATTTCTTGGGCCTGAGTCATCCTGTTTTCCGGCGTTTGGGGCTCAATCGATGGGATCTGAAATAGCGGGACCGATGGTAATTGCAGCCAAGAAACCAAATCCTCCTGAAACAATTGTAGACCAACAGCGCCACATTTTTCTGATTCCATAAAATAGCACAATAAAGCTCTAGTAATTTTCGTCCAGGAACAATATTGCCGCCACAGAATTCAAGGCAAATTCGCGGCCACGACCTTGTGTTGATTTAGAGTTCGGCTGCCCTGAACGCCCGGTAATCCGGGACTATTTGGCTCCATACTGTTGAAAGAGCTACGGAAAATCCTGTAGGCAATCTTTCGAAGCAGCAGAGGTTTGTCAATCACATTCAGGGCCCGGTGACCCAAGTATATCAAAAGTTGCCAGGAAGAAGAAGGTGCTTGAATTATAGGGTAGAAAGATTTAGCTACTGGCCTGAGATTGCACTCAAGATTAGAAACTCGGCTCTCTATAGACAAATTGGCTGGACCGGCAACAACGCGCTAGGACAAGTAATTAGCAATGGTTCCATGAGAGATCGAACGGAGACCGACCTCGTAACAGGCGGCTGTGGCTTTATTGGCAGCCATTTGGTGGATGCTCTTCTGAAGGAGGGGCGGGATGTTCGGGTGCTGGACAACCTCAGTGTCGGGCAGCGACGCAATCTCTCGCACCATGATGACAATCCGCACCTTACGGTTATCGAGGGCGATGTCGCCGACCGAGCCACCGCGGATGCGGCGGTTGCGGGTGTGGGGCGGATCTTCCATTTGGCCGCAAGAGCCGATGTCGTGCCGTCGATCGAGCTGCCGGACGAATATTTTCGATCAAATGTGGTCGGCACCTTCGAGCTCTTGGAGGCGGCCCGGCGCCATGAAGTGCGGCGCTTGGTCTACACCGCTTCCTCGTCGTGTTATGGTATCCCGGATCGCTATCCGACACCTGAAGAGTCGCCCATCGATGCGCGCTATCCCTATGCTTTGACCAAGTATCTCGGCGAGTGTCAGGTGTTGCATTGGGGGCAGGTCTATTCGATCCCTGTGCTGTCATTGCGCTTTTTCAATGTCTATGGCCCCCGGGCCAGGACAAGCGGCACCTATGGTGCGGTGTTCGGCGTTTTCCTGGCCCAGCTTCTGGCCGGCGAGCCCTTGACAATTGTCGGAGATGGCGAACAGACCAGAGACTTCACCTTTGTCAGCGATGCGGTGGGCTCGCTCATGGCCGCTGCCGACAGCGACCGGTCGGGGCGTGTCTATAATGTGGGGACAGGCAATCCACAGAGCGTAAATCGCCTAGTCGAGTTGATCGGCGCCCAGCAGACGGTACATATCCCCAAGCGCCCGGGAGAACCCGATTGCACCATGGCGGATGTCGATCGAATCAGCCGGGAGATCGGCTGGACGGCTCAAGTGCCCTTCGAAGAGGGCGTGCGCATCATGCTTGAAAACATCGACTATTGGCGTGACGCGCCGGTATGGACCGTAGACGGCATCGCGGATGCGACGAAGACCTGGTTCAAATATCTTGATGATGAGTCGAAATGTCCAACGATCCCGTCCTGACAAGCGCCCATCTCTCTGCGGCCCCGATCGCGGAGATGCGCAGCCGCCGTGACGCGAATGTCCGGCACAAGGTGAGCAGCATTAATGTGCTCGGCGATCTGGCCGAGGAAATTCGCCGGGACAGCGACGGCAAGGACCCGGTCAAAATCGTGCTTTGCCATGGCGTCTTTGATGTTCTGCATCTGGGGCACGTGCGCCATCTTGAGGCGGCCCGCAGATTGGGCACCCATCTGTTCGTGACGGTAACCGCGAACGCACTGGTCAATAAGGGGCCGGGCCGGCCCTATTTCGATGAGAAGAATCGTGCGGAGATGCTCGCCTCGCTGGAGTATGTGGATTTTGTCGGCATAAACTATGCGCCGGATGCTCTGCCCGTCATCCATGCGATCAAACCCGACGTTTATGCCAAGGGTCAGGATTATCACGAAGAACACGCCGACGTCAGCGGCAAGATAGGCGCGGAGCGCCAAGCGGTGGAAGAACACGGCGGCGGCATCGTGTTCACGGACGAAGTGACCGACAGTTCGAGCAAGATCATAAATCAGTGTCTTCAGGTGTTCGACAAGCCGGTCGAAAACTATCTCGACAGCTTGCGGCAAGACGGCGCCTTGGACCGGATGACAGGCCTGCTCGACTCCATCGCAAATTACAACGTGTTGATCGTCGGGGATGCGATCATCGACGAGTACCAGTATGTGGTGCCCATGGGCAAGTCTGCCAAGGAGCACATGATCGCGACCCTTTATCAGAATAAGGAAGTTTTCGCGGGCGGTGTCTTTGCCACCGCCAATCACTTGGCGAAGTTCTGCAGGAATGTCGATGTCGTGACCGCCTTGGGCGCGGACGATCCTTATGAGGAGCAAATTCGTCAGGAGCTTCAGCCAAACGTAAATCTCAAGGCGCTCTACCGGGAGGGCGTGCCGACAACCCGAAAGTCGCGGAGCGTTGACCCGACATACATGCGTAAGCTGTTTGAAGTCTATTACATGGATGACAGACCCCTGTCGGAAGAAGTCGAGACTGAGTTTCGGAGCCTGCTGCAGCAGCAGTTGGGTGACTATGACGCCGTCATCGTCAATGACTTCGGGCATGGACTCTTACAGCCTCGGATAATTTCGACCATCTTAAGTGGCGCCCGCTTTACCGGGGTCAATGCGCAAAGCAATAGTGCGAACACCGGCTATAATCCCATTACCCGGTACCGGGGCGCGGAATACATCTGCATTGATGCACTGGAAGCGCGGCTCGCGGTTCATGAAAAATTCCTCGACCTTGATCGCCTGATACCCGAACTGCTGCACCCGGCAACCAAAAGCGACAAGATTATCGTCACCCATGGCCGCCACGGTTGTTTCACCTTCGAGACGGGCGGGGCGGTGAAAAGGCTGCCGGCGCTCGCCGATAGCGTGGCGGACACCATGGGCGCCGGAGACGCTTTGTTGGCGGTCACAACTCCGCTCGTCGCTGCCGGCGGAAATCTTGAGGACATCGGTTTCATCGGCAATATAGCGGGCGCCATCAAAGTAGGCATTGTGGGTCATCGCAGTTCGGTAGACAAAGTCTCTGTTGTGAAGGCCTTGACGGCCCTTCTCAAATAAGAGGCGTCGACGGTAAGGACAGCCAGACGTGGATGATCTAATTCGTGCCTATAACGGGCATCTCGCCGGCCTGCTGAACACCACGCAGGTGACGAATTCGCAGGCCGGGGAAATGACCTTGGCCGAAGGATTTCGCTGTGCAACCGAGGCCGCCGTGGGGGCGCATGATGCCGGCAACAAGATCATGTTTGTCGGCAATGGCGGCAGTGCCGGCATCGCCAGTCACATGTCAACGGACTATTCGAAAAACGGCGGATTGCGGTCGACGGCTTTCAACGATGCCAGTGCGCTAACCTGTCTTGGCAATGACTATGGCTACGAGCATGTTTTTGCCAAGCAGATAGAGTTCCACGCCCGCGAGGGTGATCTGCTGGTTGCGATATCGAGCTCGGGGAGTTCGGCGAATATCCTGAATGCCGTCGAGGCGGCACGGAAGAGCAGATGCAGGGTTTGGACCCTAAGCGGTTTCAAGCCGGAGAACCCGCTGCGCCGCAGTGGCGATATCAATATGTATGTCTCTTCGTCAGAATATGGGTTTGTCGAAATTTCCCATATGACTTTGATCCATGCCGTGCTCGATTTGCACATGGGCTGGGATGGCGCTGAGCATTAGATATCTGGAAACCAAGCCTTTGTGTGATTCGGGGCTGAGTCAATTCAGCCTCTAGAAGTATGAACCAGGAGTATCAGCAAACATGACGAAGAAGTACAGCCATATCATGGTCACAGGCGGCGCCGGCTATGTGGGCAGCAACCTGGTGCCGAAACTATTGGAACAGGGGTATCGGGTTACGGTGCTGGATCTCTATCTTTATGGCGATGGGGCAGCGGTGTTTGGCGCGTACGATCAGCATGCCAATCTACGCCAGGTAAAGGGCGATTTGCGGGATCCTGAGACGGTTCGGGAATCGCTAAGCGACGGTGTCGATGCGGTCATTCATTTGGCCTGTATTTCCAATGACCCTTCCTATGACCTGAACCCCGATCTTGGGAGGTCGATAAACTACGACGCCTTCAGGCCTTTGGTGCGCGCCAGCAAAGAGGTGGGCGTAAAGCTCTTCATCTATGCCTCTTCCTCGTCGGTGTACGGCATCAAGGAAGAAAAGGATGTTCACGAAGACATGGAACTGGAGCCCCTGACGGACTATTCCAAGTTCAAGGTTCTCTGCGAAGAGATTCTGGAGGAGGAACGGGAGCCCGGATTTGTCACGCTGACAATCCGCCCTTCAACCGTCTGCGGCTACGCCCGGCGGCAGCGCCTGGATGTCGTCGTCAATATACTGACGGCGCACGCCATCAAGAATGGCAAGATCAAGGTCTTCGGCGGCGAGCAGTTGCGCCCCAACATTCACATCGATGACATGACGGATCTCTATCTCTTTTGCCTTGAATGCGACGACGAAAAAATCGACGGCAAGATCTACAATGCAGGCTATGAAAACCACCCGGTCATCGAATTGGCCAACATTGTTAAGGCGGTTGTCGGAAATGTGGATCTGGTCGTTGAGCCGACCGATGATATCCGGTCCTATCATGTTTCATCCCGGAAAATTCGCGATGAACTTGGGTTCGTGCCGCAGTACACCATTGAGGATGCGGTGCGTGGTCTCAAGAACGCGTTCGATGAAGGGATGCTTGAGGACCCCATGAACAATGAGATGTACTACAACATAAAGCGGATGCAGTCAGTGAATCTAACGTGATGTCTGTCGTAGCTCTGTTTAGCAGGAAAGCCGGTTTCTGAGATGCGATTCGAACAAGCTAAATTCGAAGGTGCATACTTGGTTGACTTGGAGCCGAGTGAGGACAGTCGCGGTTTTTTCGCGCGTGCGTTCTGCAAAGAAGAATTTGGGGCCCAGGGGCTCAGTACCGATCTCTCCCAGATCAACATTTCTTACAATACTTCCGCCCATACGCTGCGTGGGTTGCACTATCAGGCTGATCCCCATGGTGAAATCAAACTCGTACGCTGTACGAAAGGTGAAATCTACGACGTCATTGTCGATGTGAGGCCCGGCTCCCCGACTTATCTGGATTGGGTTGCGGTTGAACTCTCGGACAAAAATCGCCGGGCGCTCTATATCCCCGAAGGTTTTGCCCATGGATTTCAAAGCCTTTGTGACGGCAGCGAGGTGCTTTACCTTATGTCCACGCAATATGTGCCCGACGCAGCCCGGGGGTTGCGCTGGGATGATCCCAAAATCGGTATCGATTGGCCTGCAGCCGATCAGCGCACCATATCAGATCGAGACCAGAGTTTTGCCTTACTATAAGGAGAACACGCAGCAGCTGGCCTTGGCCTCGAAAACAATGATACAGAGTTTGAGCTATGAATGAGATTTTGGACAGTGAACCTACGGTCTCGATCCTGATACCGAATTACAATCACGCCCATCACCTGCGTCAGTCATTGACGGGTGCCCTTTCCCAAACGCGGCCGGCAGACGAGGTCCTTATCATTGATGACGGATCGACTGACAACAGCATCGAAGTAATACAGGAGTTTTCCAAGAAGTACTCAAACTTGAAGCTGGTCGAAAACGATGTCAATCGCGGGATGCAGTATACAATCAATCGGTTGCTGGAATTGGCCAAGGGCGATTACATTGTCTGTGCGGCGGCGGATGACGAACTCTATCCAAATTTTATCGAATCCCATCTCAAGGTGCTGAAAGAATATCCAGAGGTTGGGATGAGCGTTTCTGAATATGTGATCATGACGCAAAGTGGCCGGCACATCAATCAATCACGAGCCATGCCCGAAGCATTTGGATTTGATGGTTTGCCGGAGCACTTGAGCCCAACGGAACTTCAGGCATTGTTCTCTGATCGATATCTTTGGATGACATCGAATGCCATTATGGCACGGCTCGATTATGTGATGGAGGTTGGCGGGTTCCTCAAGGACCAAGAATGGCACTCGGACTGGTTTACCTACTATGCGGTTGGGCTCCGCTATGGCGTTTGCCTTATCCCGGAAGGCTTGGGTGCGATTCGGGAAAACCCGTCCGGGTACTCAGGTACCGGAATGCGTGATCGTCAACGTCAGGAGCAGGTGCTTCGCGCGATTGTCAGAGATAGCTCCAATCCACCGAACCAGGACCTAAGAAAGCTGTTCCGCCGCTATCCGGGCATTCTGAGTGTTTTTGGCAAACAACTCATAATTGTTCTGGCCAAGATGCCGCGCTATTGGGATATCGCTTTCCCCTATACTTGGTACATGATCAAGCGGTTTAAAAGGAACACCGGCCGAAGTTGGTGGAATCTCACGAAATACATTATCAAGAGGGCTTTGGTTTGATCGTCGTAGAATTTCGCCGGTAGTGATCTAGCAGTGTCCCTGATGTCAAAATCCGAAAACCAGACAAGAATATACACGTCGGAAAGTACGGCGAGGGCGTTCCTTTCAGACTTGCTGGAAGGCCTCGGGCAGTCACACATCTGGTGGCATATGGCCATGGCGGATGTCAGGAATCGCTACCGCAGAACCCTGCTCGGGCCAATTTGGCTGTCCATCGGCATGTTGATTTTCGTCGGCTGGATCGGGTTCATGTATAGCAAGATACTGAATTTGCCGCTGTCCGAATACATTCCGCACATTGGCGTCGGGTTCTCGCTTTGGGTGATGCTCGCAAGCAGCATCAACGAGGGAGCCAGAACCTTTACGGATAACTCCTTCCTGATGCGGCAGATTCCGTTACCTCTGTCGGTTTTGATTTATCGGAATGTTGTCAGGCAAATAACCGTATTTCTGCATCAGATTGTGGCTGTGCTTTTGTTGCTCGTGATTATCGGTTTTTCTTGGCACTCCACCGGATTCCTCGCTATCCCAGGGCTGGTTCTCTATATACTAAATTTCCTGTGGATCACGGCTTTCATGGGGATTTTGTCGGCCCGGTTTTATGATGTAAAGCCAATCCTGGCCAGCATTACGCAGATCGCCTTTTTCGTGACCCCGATTATTTGGAAAGCGGAGATGATGGGTGCGCGTTCGGCGTTCCTCTATCTAAATCCGTTTAATCATTTCATCGAAATCGTTCGTGCGCCGGTCCTGGGAACGATTCCCACCATGGCCAACTACTGGGTCGTTATCGGCTGTACCATCGTTGGATGGACGCTTACAATTCTTGTGTATGCGAAATTCCAGAATCGGCTGCGGTACTGGGTCCTGTAGAACTAGGCGGGAAATGACTCACATACATCTGGAAAATGTCGGCGTGGCCTTCACCATCTACGGGGGGCGCCAAGCATCGCTTCGTAAGGTTCTGATCAACCAGACCGTCGGCGGGTTGATACGCAAAGATCAGCACCACAGAAACCAGATCATTGGTCTGCAAAATGTGAGTCTTGAGATTGTGGAAGGCGACCGCGTCGCCATTATCGGCTCCAATGGCGCGGGAAAGACCACATTGCTGCGCACCATCACCGGAATCTGCCGTCCAACAAGCGGCCGGATCACCATAGAAGGGGTGGTTGTTTCGCTGCTCGAACGAAATCTGGGAATGGATCCGGACGCAAGCGGTATCGAGAATATTCGATCCCGTGGCCGGTTTCTGGGACTAAGCCGGAAGCGGGTCGATGAGCAGATTGACGACATTGCGGAGTTCACCGAACTTGGCGATTTCCTATATCTGCCGTTACGCACCTATTCCGC
>CAJHXM010000363.1_pt1 | contig 29535 bp, 29 predicted proteins | sample 9198461 | NCBI WGS metagenome assembly CAJHXM01 (sample SAMEA7708299, study PRJEB35096) | sediment metagenome | biome: marine neritic benthic zone biome [ENVO:01000025]; feature: sediment [ENVO:00002007]; material: shallow marine sediment [ENVO:03000034] sea grass bed [ENVO_01000059] ...
GCTGGCGCCTTCCAGCAGGACGGAGACAGCGCCCTTCGGCGGTGGGGCGGTCTCGGTTGAAACGCCATCGATCCGTCCCATGCGCGAGAGGACTTCGCCGTGGCCCTTGAGCCATGCTTTCATCTCTGCACTGGCGCCGATCATAATGAGCGGTGTTTTCGCAGCCGGCGGCACATTCATTTCCGCACGTATGGCCCGCACCGCGGAGATCAGATCGATGATCCAGGTCATTTCCTTTTTTGCCGCATTGTCCACAAGGGCGGCGTCGAAGACCGGCCAGGAAGAGGTGATCAATGGGCTGTCGCCCTCAGGGCGATACTGTTCCCAGAGCTCTTCGGTGATGAAAGGCATCAGGGGCGACAGCAAATGGAGCAGACGGGTCAACACCCAGCCGGCGGTGGCGCGCGTTTCCGCTGCTGCCTCGGCGTCGTCGCCAGTAAAGACCGGCTTGGTAAACTCCAAGTACCAGTCGCAAAAGCTGTGCCAGATAAAATGATACAGCCGGTTGGCTGCCTCGTTGAAGCGATAGGCATCCAACGAAGCCTCAAGCGCTTGCCCCGTCTCCGCCAGTTCGCCGCAAATCCAGCGGTTGAGCGGCAGACGCGCGGACGCCGGATCGAATGCGGGATCGTATTTCGCCGCGTTCATCTCGCAAAAGCGCGCCGCGTTCCAAAGCTTGGTGGCAAAATTGCGGTAGCCTTCAAGCCGCGATTCCGCAAGCTTGACGTCCTGCCCACCTGGTCCGGTCAGCGCCGCCAGGGTAAAACGCAGCGCGTCGCAGCCGTAGCGGTCCACCAGTTCCAGGGGATCCATGGTGTTACCCTTGGCCTTGGACATCTTCTGGCCCTTCTCGTCGCGCACCAGGCCGTGGATATAGACGGTGGTAAAGGGCACCTCTCCCATGAACTGGATGCCCATCATCATCATGCGGGCGACCCAGAAGAAAATGATGTCGAAACCGGTCACCAGAACGTCGCCGGGATAATAGCGTTTCAGTTCGGCGGTCTCCGCCGGCCAGCCAATCGTCGAGAAAGGCCAAAGCGCGGAGGAAAACCAGGTATCTAAGACATCGGGGTCGCGGGTCAGCTCGACCGCTTTGTCGTAATGTGCAGCAGCCGCGGCCTGCGCGGCTTCTTCGCTCAACTCGACAAAAACCTCGCCGTCCGGGCCATACCAGGCCGGCACCTGATGACCCCACCAGATCTGGCGCGAGATGCACCAGGGCTGAATGTTGCGCATCCACTCGAAGTAGGTGTTTTCCCATTGCTGGGGCACGAACTTGGTGCGGCCGCTTTCCACCGCTTCGATCGCAGGCTTCGCCAGGGTTTCCGCATCGACGTACCACTGATCGGTCAGCCAGGGTTCGATGGGAACCCCGCCGCGGTCGCCGTGCGGCACCGTGTGCAGATGGTCTTCGATTTTTTCGACCAGACCCTCGGCCTCCAGGTCGGCGACAACGAGCTTGCGCGCGGCAAAACGCTCCAAGCCCCGGTACTTCTCCGGCACGTTGTCGTTCAGGTGCGCGTTGGCATCGAAGATATTGATCAATTCCAGGTTCTGGCGCCGTCCCACTTCAAAATCGTTGAAGTCGTGTGCCGGAGTCATCTTGACGGCGCCGCTGCCGGTTTCCGGATCGGCGTAGTCATCGGCCACGATGGGAATGCGCCGTCCCACCAGCGGCAGGATCACATGCTTGCCCACCAGATGACGGTAGCGATCGTCATCGGGGTTCACTGCGACGCCGGTATCGCCCAGCATGGTCTCCGGCCGGGTCGTGGCGACAACCAAATATGTCTCCGCCTCGCCTTCCACCGGATAGCGAAAATGCCAAAGGTGTCCCTGGGTTTCGCGCTGCTCGACCTCCAGGTCGGAAATCGCCGTGTGCAGTTTCGGGTCCCAATTCACCAGGCGCTTGTCTTTGTAGATCAAGCCTTGGTTATAGAGATCGACAAAGACCTTCAGGACCGCCTCTGAAAGGCCTTCGTCCATGGTGAAACGCTCGCGGGCCCAATCCGGCGACGCGCCCAGCCGGCGGAGCTGCCGAAATATCGTGCCGCCGGATTCAGCCTTCCAATCCCAAATGCGCTCGACCAGCTTCTCCCGGCCCAAATCATGGCGCTTGAGACCCTCTTGTTCGGCCAGTTGCCGCTCGACCACCATTTGGGTGGCGATTCCGGCATGATCCGTGCCGGGCTGCCAGAGCGCATCGCAGCCTTTCATGCGATGATAGCGAATCAATATGTCCTGCAGCGTGAAGGTCAGGGAATGGCCGATGTGAAGGCTGCCGGTGACGTTGGCCGGCGGCATCATGATGGTATAGGGCTTGGCGTTGGAGTTCGGATCGGCCGCGAAAGCACCGGACTCTTCCCAAGCCTTATAGTGTTTGGCTTCGACCTCTTGCGGCCGATAGGTTTTTTCCAGCATGGCTGGCTATCCTTATTCTGGCGCGCTGCGCCTCATGATTGGAACGTCTGCAATTTCGGAAATATCGCTGTCGTCGGACTTGGCAGACGCCGGGCCGCTTGATCAGCTGCCTTCGACCCGGCTGACCAGCTTCTGAATTTCTTCCCGCGCGACCCGCTCCACCACCGGCGGCAGGTTCTCGTCCAGCCAAGATTTCAGCAGCGGCGTCAGGGCCGCCTGTACCAGATCCTCAATGGATTTGCTACTGGCCGGCGGCGGCCCGGCGGCCATCTTTCGGCTGCTCGCGGTCTGCACCACCGCCGCCAGGGACGAAGTCGCCTCCTCCGCCGCTTGCGAGGAAATCAGGGCCTCCGGCGCCACAGCCGGCGCCGCAATGCCAGGCTGCGGCTCAGCTACGGGCAACGGCTCAGGAGGCGCCCTTGAGGGCAGACCCGGTTGGGTGGTGAGTCCTGGCGACGCGGACCGTTTTTCGCTGATATCAACGATCTGACCATCGTCAGTGACCATACGGGTTAAATCGAGGATCTCTTCATCTTCGGTTTTTCCGCGGCTTGCGGCGGAGCTGAGCGCCGGCATCTTTACCGCCTCGTCGGGAATAGCAGAGTCCTCTGGGCCGGGCGTCTCTGGGGCCTCCTCGGCCCGTTCCTCCGCTTGGGCGCGCACGGGTGCCGCTGCGTTAGCGGGCGCCGGCGTAGGGTCTTCCGCCTCCTCATCGGCGATAATCCGCCGGATCGAGGCCAGAATTTCGTCCATTGACGGTTCGCTTTGACTGTCCGCTTCGCTCATCGATCGATCGCCCTGGGCCCATGCTCCTCAGGCCCAAATGACCCGGGATTCCCAGTCTTCATAGCACTACCGGTCCCTTTATCCGAGGCAAAAGGCCCAAAAAATACAGAATCGGCCGCCACTCGAGGGGTCAAAAGACGAATCCGGCAGCCTTTTCGAATCCCGGCAGCAAGGGCGTGCCGGCATCGAAAAGAGCGCGCTGGGACAAGATTCCGGCATGGTTTTCCATCAAGGTCGCGCGGCCCAGGCCCGGGGCTTCCTCCACAACCGTCGCCAGCCGGCCGCCCTCGGCGAGCTGGGCGGCAATGGCCTCTGGAATTTCGGCGACGGCGCCGCCAATCAGAATCACATCATAGGGCGCCTGCTTTGCATATCCCTCGACCAAGCTGCCCTCGACCACAATGGCATTGTCCGTGCCCAGATCGTTGAGGACCGCGTTACCCAGCTCCGCCAGCTCTGCTTGATGCTCCAGCGCGACGACGGTCGCGGCCAGTTGCGCCAGGATTCCCGTCGAATAGCCGGTAGCGCATCCGATATCGAGCACGATGTCTTCCGGTTGGGGCGCTGCTGCCTGAAGTAGCCGGGCCAGAACGCGCGGCTCCATGAGGTACCGGCCGGGGGCGACTTCCAGGTCCTGGTCGATGTAGGCGATGCCTTGCAGCGCCTCCGGAACGAAGCGCTCCCGCGGGACGCTGTCGAAGGCTTCCAGCAGGCGGGGGTCTGAAACCCGGTTCGGACGAATTTGGCTTTCCACCATATTGAGGCGGGCCGCAGCGAAATCGATCATGCCGTTTGGACCGGAAAACGAGGAAAAGGAAAGTGGCTTACAGCGCCTGTGGTGCGCGATTTATAGTGCCGGCGGGGGAGAATGACAATGCGCTGAAACCGCAAGAATCGGCCAATGGCAGGCGCTTGACCGGCCAAGGACCCGCGTCTATACCTCGCTGCCTCTCCTGGCAGCGCGTACAGCGGCAATTTGGGGCCCGGTGGGAGAGTGGCTATCCAGAGGATTGCAAATCCTTGCACGCCGGTTCGAATCCGGCCCGGGCCTCCATGCCGAAATCACCTTGATATCGCCATTGCGCCTCGGCGCTGCGCGCCGCGAATCGGCCTGCCGCCCCCCACATCGCGCTAAGATTGAAACCTCTGCACCTGAGCTACCATCTCATTTTTGCCGAAACCCGCGCAATTCGGTTAATTTTTTAACTTATTCGAGCGCATTTATTTAACCCTTGATTTTATTGACTGATTTCCATCTGAGTTTGCTGTGGGAAAGCTCACATAGGGTGAATACGGATCGTTATAAGCTGTGACATTAAGTGGCCGTTAACTCTATTAAGGAATTATTGGGGCAGCACGAGAGGAAAGAACCATGCACTCGACAGCCCTGCTCCGTTTTTCACTGGTTGGTCTTTGCCTGTCCTTTGGCTTGATCGCCTGCGCTTCCCAAGCCGAAAAAACCGAAACCGTCAGCATGGAGTCCATGCGCCGCGCCACGGTGCTGGTGGAAAACTCGAACAGCCATGGCACCGGTATTGTGCTCTCCGACCGCTGGATACTCACGGCCGAGCACGTGGTGAACGGCGAAAATCCGGAAATCACCTTTTTTGAGGGGGAAAAGCAGTCCGGAACGGTCCGCTGGAGCAGTAGCGATCTGGATCTGGCCTTGGTCGAAACCGCCATCCCGGCAAGCTACCAGGCCCCCAGCCTGGATTGCGCCGCGCCGCATCAGGGTGATTTGGTGACCGCGGTCGGCCATCCGATCTCCACCCGCTGGGTGGCCGTCGAAGGCTTTATCCGCGAAACCTCTATCGTTGAGAGCACGAAACTGATGGCGCTGGGCTTCCCGCTGAGCCTGGGCAATTCCGGCGGGCCGGTCTTTGACAGTCAGGGTTCGGTCGTCGGGGTCGTTTCAGCCATTCTGGTGGAGCAGTCCGAATACGACCAGGCCGTCTCCGCCAGCCAGGGCACTTATTCACCGCAGAGCGGTATCGGGGCCATGATCCCGGCAAACGCCTTTTGCGACGCGATCCGTGCGGTGCAAAACCGCATCGACCTGACCGGCGTCAAGATCGCCCAGCTGCCGGAGTAACATCCAAGGTCTGAGGCAGCAGCTACGCCGTCAGCGCCGACGGCCAAAAATTCCCCGTTTTTCTAACTCGCCCAACCCTTTACCGGGCCGGGTTAATCATTCGATAAGCCGCGCATGATAAGAATTAACCTTCTGTCATGACAGCGGTCTTGGAAGCAAATGTCCCTTAGCACCACATCTCTCGAAGATCTGACCAAGGCCGACACACAGCGGGGCATCGTGTGGACCCATCGTTGGTTCCTCAGTTTCATTTTCGCCTACTGCGGGCTTGTCTCCCTTGTCGCGATTGCCTATGGGCAGCAGCTGACGCTTTCCCTGGGGATGTATACCGGCACCTTTGCCATCATGACCGGAACCTATTGCGTCGGTTTCATGCTCCTCTACCCGCTCCGGATCATGATCTTTGATCGTCCCCAACATCTTATTGCCACGATTGCGGCAGACTTCAGACAAAACTACCTGACGCGGGAAAGGTTACTGCCCGCGGCGCTGATTCTTTTTATCATTCCGGTGTTCATTTCGGCCTTCACGCTGTTCAAGGGCCTGATCCCCGTCATCCATCCCTTTTCCTGGGACCCCGCTTTCGTGGAATTGGATCGATGGCTGCACGGTGGGATCGACCCCTGGCGGTTGATCCACCCCGTGGTCGGCATCCCCATCGTGACAACTGTTATCAATGCCTTTTACCACCTGTGGTATTTCATCTTTTACGGTGTCCTCTTCTGGCAGGCCTTCAGCGTCTCCAATCCGAACCTGCGCATGCGGTTTCTGATTTCCTTCGTGGCAACCTGGGCAATCCTCGGCAGCCTCGTGGCGCTCTGCCTGTCCTCCGCGGGACCGGTCTACTATGGGCGCATCACCGGCCTCGACGACCCCTATCGCGAATTGATGGATTATCTGGTGGCCTCCAGCGCCCAGTTCCCGGTATGGGCACTGGAGATTCAAGGCATGCTTTGGGAAAGCTATGAGAACGGCAATTCAGGCTTTGGCAGCGGCATCTCGGCCATGCCCTCTGTCCACGTCGGGCTGTCTGTGCTGTTGGCCTTGACCGCCTGGCAAGCCAACCGGGTCATCGGCATTCTGCTCACCATCTTTGCCCTGATGATCCAGATCGGTTCGGTTCATTTGGGCTGGCACTATGCCGTCGACGGGTATCTCGCCGCGGCGCTGGTGTGGCTGATTTGGACCGCGGTGGGCTGGCTCGTTGAGCGCACCTCCGACAGCGAATTCGAACCCCTGCCACAGCCTATTTAGGCTGGCTATTTAGACTGGCTATTTGGATTGGCCCGACAAGCCGCCGAGCGGCCTTAATATGGGGCCCTTTAGCGGCTCCAGGCTTCTGCCGGCCGTTCCCGGCGGGATGCCGATCGCCTTCACGCGTCCCCGCGAACTTCGCGAATGGCCCCAAGGACCGTCGCTCCGCACCGCGAGGCTGTTGAAGACAGCCGCCGTCGATATTTCCGCGACAAGAACGTCGCCGTCCCAGAGACGCAAGGACAGGCGGCCGAAGGCATCCCACTTTTGCACCCGGCAGGACACCGCCTCGGCTTGTAGCCGCCACTCTTGCGCGATCTGTCCGTTAAAGCGTTTCACGGTTTCCGCGCCCCGCACGTCGACAAGCCGGCAGCGCGCCTTGAAACGCAAACCGGGCCGCCCGAAAATTTCGAGACGGAAGGGCGGACTATCGGGGCCTGTGCCACCTGAAACATTGGCGCCTTCAGGTGCTGACGGCCTGCTCTGATTCTGGGACTGATTCTGGGGCGCACGCTCAGGCGTCACGACCTCAGATTCGGCGACCCATCCTTGCGCCGGTGCGCCGCCGAGCAGGCCGACCCGCAACCAGCTGCCCATGCGCCGGAATTCGATCAGGCGCTGGCCGGCCGCCAAACGGACCGGCGCCGCCGCATCCAGGCCCGGTTCGGCACGCAAGCTGGCGCCGCCCGTTCCGACAAAATGAATTTCACCCGGCGCGGCCGCCAAATCGGCAGGCAAACCGCCACAGAGGATACCAGCGATAAACCACGCAGCCGCCCGCATTCCATCCATAGCCATCTCACCGCAGTCCGGCAGGGCACCAATTCACCCGCCGTTATGAGATAGGGACAAATTCGGCAGAATGCGAACCGCCGAAACGGCGCCTAGCTGGCCATCAATTGAAAGGTCTGGTACCAGCCGAAACTCACAACCGTCATGAAGAATGCGAAAGTCAGCGCTGCCGCAACGGAGCTCAGCAACCGGTCCCATCTCTCCAGGTTCCGCGGTTCCATGATCGTTTCCCTCCCAAGCGATGTGTCCTGGGACCTGAATAGCGCCGGCCCCAGCGAATGTAAAGAACAAAAATAGAACATTCGATTAGCCGTAACGAATTTTCGCTTTTGCTGAACCGCCGAATTCCGCCTGCTTGCGGCGCCACTTAGAGCTTTGCAGCCTGCCGGGTGTCTGTTATACAGCGCCGCCCTACCAGAGTTTTCTGGCCGACGAGCCGCGATTTCGCGGCCCCTGATCCGCGGTAGCTCAGTTGGTAGAGCAGGTGGCTGTTAACCACCTTGTCGCAGGTTCGAGTCCTGCCCGCGGAGCCAATCACACGAAAAAGGACCGGGCCAGCAGCCCGGTCCTTTTTTGATTCCGCCCCAAAGCTGCGGTTGGCCCTAAAGCTGCGGGTGGGATGCCCCAAAAAACAGGCCATAGGTAAAAAAGCCGGCGACAATCATCACCATGAAGATTATCGAGGCTTTGGCTACGGCCCGCCAAATTACGCCACCTTCGAAATTGCTGGCAGAGCGCCAGACGCATATGCTCACAAAGATAATGTAAGAAATTAGAAAAAGACTATAAAGCGGGAAAAAAACGTTATTAAATGTTGATTCTGGGATCCAGCCGAACGATGCTTTTTGCAGATTAATCGGTATGCCCAGAATAATCGGTATCAGCACTGCATAGACCAGCACCACTTGACCCAGCGGCACCTCGCCCCGCCAGAGCGATCCAATCGTCCTTCCCACTATGCCAACACCGCTTGCCATTCCTTTTCCTTCAGCGAAAGCGGAGCGACAGCATCCGCCCGCAGAGCTCACGCGTGCTTCGGATTGCGTCAATTCGAGGCATGAAGCAGGCGCCAGAGATCATCATGGCACCCCCTGAGACGCAAGATATATTAGGCTTTGGTAGGGGCAATTCTTGCGGCTGGGGGCCGAAAGACGCCGCTCAAATTCGGCGGTCGTTCCTTACGGCGCCCGAACTGTCCGTTTCCGGCCGGCACAGCCTGAGCCCGGCATAGAGCACAATCAGCAAGAGCAACGCCAGTGGGAACCATTGCATCGAGAAACCCAGCGCCCGGTCGAGCGCCATTGGATTGAAGGATCCACCGATATAAAGGCCCATGAATATCTTAAGGAGCGCCGTCATCCCTGCGCCCTCCCAAAGCCCCTGTCGCGGCCCGCATTTACCGTTCTAATCGAAAATACCAACATAATTATCGCTCTCAGTTTGAGACGTAACCGTCATTCAATGACGATCACATGGTTAAAGCAAAGAGCATGCCAAATATTTCTAAGTAGTTCCCCGGCAGAATTTGGCGATTCCCGTGGTAAACTATCCCCGACAGCTGCGCCGGGGGGCTGAAGGACATCGATGGAATCCAAGACAAAGCTAATGCTATTACTGGCGGCTTTCGCAATTGTCGCCCTCTACTTCAGCCATATTACACTGGGTATACTGGGTGACTTTGGCGACGGCTTGGAACAGGGGATTCGCGATTTCGCGCGCTATCTCTCGGAACTGCTCCTGCTGAACCAATGGCTCTGAAGCAACAGGGTGACCGATAGCATTGGCGCAAGGTCCCTCTAGTTGTTCCAGGTTATGGACTGATCGGCGCCATTAGAGGGCTGGCTTTCCGGATTCACCCAGGTGGTCTTGCCGGTAATTTTGGAATCGATCTTTCCGGTGATCGGCAAGCCTGCATCGCGCTGATAATCCCGGATGGCCTGTTCGGTCTTCGGACCGGGAATCCCGTCAATGGCGCCCTGGTAGTATCCCTGCTCCCACAGGGCCCACTGGACATCCTCGACCGTAATAATTTCGGCTTCCGGCTGCAGGTGCTGCGGCGCGGGCGGCTGGTCTACGGCGGTTGCCGGGAGAAGCGGCAGCGGCGTGCCGACCGGCGACTGGCGGGTGGCGCTTTGCGCCGCTTCAGGGGCCGCTCCGGCGCTCACAGGGTCAACAAATTTCAAGTGATTGAGCAACCCGTGGGACGGCGCACCATCGGCCGGAAGCGCTTGCCTTTGTTGGTATGACCGGATGGCATAACGGGTTTCCGAACCCACTTGGCCGTCAAGCGGCCCGCCATAGAGTCCGCGCCGCGCCAACTCTTCCTGAATACTCAAGGTATAGACCCGCTGCAGCTCGGGGGACACCTCTGCCAAGGCGTACCCTGGCATTAATCCAATTAAAACAAAGGACAATAGAGTATTTCGTATATTCGAGTTCATCTTGAAGGCCCCGTTCGGGTTAACGGATGTGCGGAACACCGCGGTTAGGTCTTCTCATACGCAAGGAATGAAGACTTTATCCCCAGAAGCGCCACACTAGAGCCTGATCGTCTCATATCGACACGATATGAGACGTGAGTCAGTCTCTAAACTACTAACTTAGCGGACAATTCACGTTTCAGATTGATTCAATCTGAAACGATCGTGCGCTAAGGCAGAACCACAAAGCAGTTCTGACCCTTGGCCTTAAGCAATTCGCATGCCGCCCGGGCCTGCTCGTCGCTGGCGAAGTCGCTCGCCTGGACCCGCAAGTAGATGCCGCGATTCCCATCCAGGACCACCTCCTGGAGAACCAGATTGAGACTCCCCAAGATACCCGGATGGGCCCCTTGCAGCCTCTCCCATTCTTCGGTGGCCGTCGTTTCGTCAGGAAGCGCTGCCAACTGAATACGGTAGCCCGGCAGGGCCTCAGCTTCCGCCGCGGCCGGCGGCGGGCGCTCAACGGCAACAGCGCTCACGGTAGGCTCAGCCGGTGGGGCAGCGGTCACCGCAGGCTCAGCCGGCAGGGCTGCGGTTACGACGGGCTCAGCCGGTGGGGCAGCGACTACCGCAGGTTCAGCCGGTGGGGACGCGGTTACGGCTGGCTCAGCCTGCGCCGGCGGCAGGTCAACCCGCCTAACTGCTTCCGGGGTTATGAGGCGCGATTCGGCGATTTCCTCCTGGGATTCCGCGACGGGCGGCAGGGCAGAATCCGCTGCCGCGGCCGGTGGCGCTGACTCTGCTTGTGTCGGAGCCTCAGGCGACTCTTCAGGTGAAACAGCCGGCTTTTGACCTTGCCGGGCCAATTCAGCCCTGGCACGGGCACGCTCGAGTAAATCCTTCGATCGGCTGCGCAGCGGCTGCTCCTGCTGCGCCGTCGAAAGATAGGTGATTTCGTCGCCATAGCGGCGCTCGACGGGTTCAGCCACCAACCCCTTAGGCAGCTTTTTCGGCGTGTACTTTTCCTCGACCGTCTGATCGGTTTGCTTGAGCCAAGCCTGGTCTTCCGCCGCTTCCGTCGGGGATTCATCCACCAGTCCAGGCGCCGTTGCCGCCCGAAAGCGGACGCTATCCGACCGCCCGGAGCAGCCTGCCAACAAGCCGCCAACCAATAGCAGCCCCAGACACCAGCATTTCACCTGTACGTCGCCCGATTTAGTCACGCGGCCCCCGCTTCTTCCCGGCCATATGAATCCAACAACTTGATTCGAATAGCCCATGGTACCACCCGCAGAATGATCGGCAACAGATCAGCGGCGGACTCCCGTGACGCCCCCTTGGCCGTAACGCCCCCTTAAGGGTTGGAAGAGGAAGTTTTAACCAAAGCGATTCAGGTTTCGCTAATGCCTTGGCGCTATAGTGAGCGCTCGCCAGGAAGGCTTCACCGCGCCCAGGTAGGGCGCGCCCTTTTCCCCTCTCTCCGATCCGGACCACTACAGCGGTGCAGCTCTGCCCGCCACCCTGCTTTGGCGTTCAGGCGAGCTCGGTAGCCACCAGGACTTCACTCTCCAGGGTCCGGTGGACCGGGCATTTGTCAGCGATTTCCAGGAGCTTGCTGCGCTGTGCCGCGTCAAGGTCTCCGGTGAGGGCGAGCCGGCGTTCGATTCGATCCAGCTTGCCCGACGCGGTCTCACAATTGGCACAGTCTTCGGCGTGAATTTTGGCGTGCTGCAAGGTCACCGTGACCTGTTCCAGCGGCCATTTTTTGCGCTCGGCATACATGCGCAGCGTCATGGAGGTGCAGGCGCCGAGACCGGCCAGGACCAGATCGTAAGGGCCTGGCGCACTATCAAAGCCACCGACGCTTTCCGGCTCATCGGCGCGCAGCGCATGCGGGCCGGCGGCGATGCGCTGGGTAAAGCGCCCTTCCCCGGTCTCCTGAACCACCACGCTGCCGGCGGGCGCCTTGAGTTCCGCGGGGTCCTCACCACCAATGTAGCGGTTCGCCCAGGCGGCCAGGACCTCTGCCACATAGATGGCATCGGCCTTGCGGCTCAACAGGTGATCCGCATCGTCCAACGAGACAAAGCTCTTGGGATGCTTGGCGGCAACGAAAATCTTGCCGGCATTCTCGATTCCGACCGTTTGATCTCGCGGCGCATGAAACACCGCGAGCGGGCGTTTCAATCCGGCCACCGCCGCTTCCAACTTTTGCGCCGCAATGTCTTCCAGGAATTGCCGCTTAATCCGAAAGGGCCGGCCGGCGAGCAGGACTTCCGCTTCACCTGCCGCCTCGATTTCCGGGCGGGATGCTTGAAAGAGATGCTCCACATGACCCGGGTCGGCGGGCGCGCCGATGGTCGCCACGGCTTTGACCTCCGGCACTTGACCGGCGGCGGCCAAAACCGCGGCGCCGCCCAGACTATGGCCGATCATCAGTGCCGGCGCGGCGCGGCTCTCACGCAAATAGTCCGCCGCCTTCAAAAGATCCGCCACATTCGACGAGAAATTGGTGTTGGCAAATTCACCTTCGCTGTGCCCCAGCCCGGTGAAATCGAACCTCAGCACGGCGATGCCCTGCCCGGCCAGCCCGGCGGCAATACGGGCGGCGGCAAAAATGTCCTTGGTGCAGGTGAAGCAGTGGGCAAAAAGCGCATAGGCCCGCGGCGGCCCGGCGGGCAGTTCCAGACGCGCCGCCAGCATTTCACCCCCGGCGCCCGGAAAGGTCAGTTTTTCACTTTTGATCGCCATCTCATTGTCCTTTCTGAATGCCCCCGCACCAGCAAGGCGGCAATCCGAACACAGGCCTGCCGGGGCCGCAAGCGGGCTCTTAGAGAGAAACCTAGTTGAACAGGCTCCGCTCCGGTAAAATGCCGGATCGAATCTTTCGCAAACGGAATTTCCTATGAGCCAGACCTTCAATCCGGACGAGGACGTTGAGGTCATCGAAAAGACCACGCCCTACGAGGGCCACTTTCGGATCGACGCCTATCGCCTGCGCCACAGGAAATACGACGGGACCTGGAGCCGCGAGCTGCCCCGGGAGGTTTTCGAACGGGGCCACGCCGGCTCGGCGATCCTCTATGATCCGCATCGCGACACGGTGGTGATGATTGAGCAGTTCCGGCCCGGCGCCTATGCCGCGGGCCACTACCCCTGGCTGCTGGAGGTGGTGGCCGGCGTCATCGAGCCCGGCGAGACGCCGGAAGAGGTGGTCCGCCGCGAGGCCCTTGAAGAGGCAGGTCTGATCGTTGCCGATCTGGAGCCGATCGGCAAATTCATGATAACCCCGGGCGGCAGTTCCGAGACCGCCTATCTCTTTTGCGGCCGGGTCGACAGCGGCCTGGCGGAGGGCTATCACGGCCTGTCCGCCGAAGACGAGGATATCCGCGTGGTGGTCCTCACGTTCGATACCGTGGCCCGTTTGCTGCGCCAGAATAGGTTGCTCAATGTCACCGCCGTTCTGGCCACGCAGTGGCTGTCGCTCCACCGTGGCCGCCTGCAGGTCGAATGGGGCTCTTGAAATCGGGGCCACCGCATGCCTAGTCTTTGGTGACTAAATTCACCGCGTCATCACGAATTGGGACCCTTTCTTTATGAAGGTTCAAGAGGGATTCATCGGGACCATCGGCAACACGCCGCTGATCCGCCTGAAGCATGCCTCAGAAGCGACGGGCTGCGAGATTCTCGGCAAGGCGGAATTTCTAAATCCCGGCGGCTCGGTCAAGGACCGCGCGGCCTGGGCCATCGTCAAGGACGCCGAAGAAAGCGGCCGCTTGAAGCCCGGCGGAGTCATTGTCGAGGGAACCGCCGGCAACACCGGCATTGGTCTGACGCTGGTGGGCAGGGCCCACGGCTATCGCACGGTCATCGTGATTCCCGAAACCCAGACCCAGGAAAAGAAGGACGCGCTGCGTCTTTGTGGGGCGGACCTGCGGGAGGTGCCGGCAAAACCCTATAAGGACCCGGACAACTACGTCCACGTGTCCCAGCGCCTGGCCGAAGAATTGGCAAAGACCGAGGCCAATGGCGCCATCTGGGCGCAGCAGTTCGACAATGTCGCCAACCGCCAGGGCCACATCGAAACAACGGGTCCGGAAATCTGGGACCAGACCGATGGTAACATCGATGGTTTCATCTGCGCGGTGGGCACCGGCGGCACCCTGGCCGGTGTCGCCATGGTTCTTAAGGAACGCAAGAAGAATGTGGTCATTGGATTGGCCGATCCTCCCGGCGCCGCCCTCTATAATTACTACAAGCATGGCGAACTGAAAGCGGAAGGCACTTCCATCACCGAGGGTATTGGCCAAGGCCGTGTCACCGCCAATCTGGAAGGGGCGCCCATAGACAATCCCTATTTCATTCCCGATGCCGAGTCCCTTGAGGTGATGTTCTCTTTGCTGGAGCGGGAAGGCCTTTGCCTGGGGCCCTCCAGCGGCACCAATGTCGCCGGAGCCATCCGCCTGGCGAAAGAACTGGGGCCCGGCCACCGTATCGTGACGATCCTCTGCGATTCAGGGTCGCGTTATCAGAGCACGGCCTACAATCCTGCGTTCCTGCGGGAAAAGGACCTGCCCCTCCCTCCTTGGCTGATCTAGGACCCGACTATGGAATTGCTTTTCCGCGACGATGCCTACCAGAAATCCTGTACTGCCCGGGTCATTTCAGCAGACGACAGCGGCATCCGGCTCGACCGCACCGTGTTCTATCCAACCGGTGGCGGCCAGCCCGGCGACCAGGGGCATTTAACTCTGCCCGACGGCGCGCAGATCGCCATTCGCGACACGGTCAAGGGCGAAGACCATGAAGATGTCGTCCATGTCCCGGAGGACGGGGCCGCCCTGCCGGCGCCGGGGACCGAGGTCACGGCGGAAATCGACTGGGAACGGCGCCATCGCCTGATGCGGATGCACAGCTGCATGCATTTGCTCTGTGCCGTGGTGACCGGCGACGTCACCGGCGGACAGGTCGGCGACGGCAAGGGCCGGCTCGACTTCAATCTGCCGGACACGCAGCTCGACAAGGAACAGATCACCAGCGACCTCAATCGCCTGATCACGGAGAATCATCCGGTAACACCACGCTGGATCAGCACGGAGGAACTTTCAGCCACGCCGGAATTGGTACGGACCATGTCGGTGAAGCCCCCCATGGGGGGCGGTAAGGTCCGCCTGCTCGAAATTCCAGGAGTAGATCTCCAGCCCTGCGGCGGAACGCACGTTCAGGCAACGGGTGAAATCGGCAAGGTACGGATCGGCAAGATTGAGAACAAGGGCCGGCAGAACCGGCGTATCAATATTCTCTTCGAAAGTTGAGAGACGCTTGCCTGAGCTGGCGCGGTGGTTGGCGCAGGCGAGGGCATTCATTCAAGTAGGATCAAAATGAACTTCGCCAAACATCCCCTTGTCAGCACGGAATGGCTGGCTGGCAACCTGTCAGCACCGGACCTGCGCATCGTCGATGCCAGTTACTATCTGCCGAACGAAGGGCTCGATCCCCGGGCGGAGTTCGAACTGCATCACATTCCCAGTTCGGTTTTCTTCGACATCGACGATATCGCCGACAGCGACGACCCCCTGCCCCACATGCTACCCTCGCCGCAGAAATTCTCCTCGCGGGTGCGCAAACTCGGCTTGGGGGACGGCCTCCGCCTGGTGATCTACGATCAGCGGGGCATCTGGAGCGCACCGCGGGTCTGGTGGACCTTTCGCTATTTCGGCCATCAGGATGTTGCGGTCCTGGATGGCGGGCTGCCGAAATGGCTCGATGAAGGCCGCCCTGTGGCCGAGGGCGGCGTCACCGCAGAGGAGCGCCATTTCACCGCGCGCATGAACAGCTTCATGCTGCGGGACAAGGAACAAATCCTTAGCAACATCGCCAACAAACGGGAACAGATCCTCGACGCCCGTGCCGCGGGGCGCTTCGAAGGGACCGCGCCGGAGCCGCGGCCCAACCTGCGCGGCGGTCACATTCCCGGCAGCCTGAGCCTGCCCTTCACCGATCTGCTCGATCCCGAGACCAAAACCCTGCGTTCCGTCGACGATCTCAAAGCCCGCTTCCAGGCTGCGGGGGTCGATTTCGGCAAACCGGTTGTCACCTCCTGCGGCTCCGGGATTACCGCTGGCGTGCTGTCCCTCGCCCTCACCCTGATCGGCCATCGGGACGTCGCCCTTTATGACGGCTCCTGGTCGGAATGGGGCCTGCCCGGCGACACCCCGGTCGACACGGGACCCGCGTGATGGCCGGACTGACGATCCGCCCGGCCCAGCCCGGCGATCGCAGTACGATCATCGGCCTCTGGCAGGCCAGCGAACTGCTGAGGCCTTGGAACGATCCGGACCTGGACATCGATCTGGCAATCAAGAGCCCCGGCAGCGAAATTCTGCTCGGCGAGTTCGCCGGCCGGGCCGTGGCCACGGTTATGGTGGGCCATGACGGTCACCGGGGTTGGCTCTATTACCTCGCCGTCGATCCAAGCTGCCGGCGCCAGGGATTTGGTCGGGAGATTGTGCAGGCTGCCGAGGCCTGGCTGGAGACCCAAGGCGTGCGCAAGGTCCAGCTCATGGTCCGCGAAGACAACCTGGATGTGAAGCGTTTCTACGGCCGCCAAGGTTATCAGCCGAATCGCTGTCATCTGATGCAGCGCTGGCTGGTCGAAAGCGGCGCTCCCGGCGTCGAGACCGCTGAGGACGGCATGCTCGATTTCGTGATCACCTATCTGGAGATGACCAAACGGCCCAGCGCCCCGGTGCCGCATCCGCCGTCAGGATCGCAGGTCGCGCTGCTCCGCGCCGTGCGGCCGTCCGTGGCCTTTTATCGTTTTCTCTATGCCCAGGTCGGCGATCCCTGGCTGTGGTGGGAACGGAAGCTCTTGGATGACGACAGTTTGGCAGAGATTCTGCGCGACGAAGGCGTGGAGATCTATGTGCTCTATGTCGGCGGGGTGCCGGCGGGCTATGCAGAGCTGGACCGGCGCGAGGACGCGGTCATCGACCTGGCCTATATGGGCCTGATGCCCAATTTCATCGGCCAGGCCCTCGGCCCCTATCTGCTGGCCAGCGCCATCGACATCGCCTGGAGCTATGAGCCCGACAAGCTGTTGGTCAACACCAACACGTTGGACCACCCCAAGGCCCTGCCGCTCTATCAACGCATGGGGTTCCAGCCCTACAAGCAGGAAAAGCGCCGCATCGACGATCCGCGCCTGTCGGGGCTGGTGCCGGGCTGAACGGGACTATTGAAACGCCGGGGCCTGCAGCAGGCCGCCGTCGAGCCAAAGGGCGTTCGCGCCGCGCGGCAGCTTGAGCGGCGAGCCCGCACCGAAATGGCGGTCATAGACCTCGGCGTAGTTGCCGACCTGTTTGATAATCTGATAGGCCCAGCGGCGGTCCAGCCCGACTTGCCCGCCCAAATCTTCCTCCAGGCCCAGAACCCGGCGAATGCGCGGATCCCGGCTGTCGGCGGCAAGCGCCTCGACATTGCCGGAAGAAATCTTGCGCTCCTCGGCGGTGATTAGGGCATAGACTGCCCAGCTCACGATATCCTGCCACTGCGGGTCGCCGGCGGGTACCAAGGGGCCCAGAGGGTTTATATCCAGGACATCGGGCAGAAAGACCCAATTCTCGGGGCTGTCAGGCATCAGATCCAAAATCGAGGCCGCGTTCAGGCCTAGCGCCGACAAGGCCGCACAAAACCCAGCAACACTGACGCGCAGAGCATAGGCGTCGTCACCAGCTATGAGCCGCAAGTCAATCCCATCACGCTGGGCGCGGCGCTCAAGTGCCCGAGCCTCATCGCCTTCAGGCACGCAAACAAATTTTCCATCGAGGTCGGCCAAGCTGCTGATCGGCAGGCTTTCCCGTAGCACGACGCTCTGGGTATGCGCGAAAGCCATCGCTGTCGGGCGCAATTGGGTTTGAGATCCTGATAGAAGACCGCTTTGTTGCGCTCCGAGCGTCTGCAAGTCGGCCTGGGCCTGAGGGGTTTCCTTCTCATCACCGTTCCGCGGCAATATCTCAATTGCCTCTGCATCTCCAAGAACCGCCGCGGCCACTGCCCGGCAAAGGTCCCGGTTAAAGCCCTGCCAGGCTTGCTGCACGGCAGGCGATGACCCAAAGGGCGTGAATTTCATCACCGCGCAGCGTACCAGGCCGCGTTTCTTCACGTCCTCAAGAACCCCCGCATGCACGGAAGTGAATTGAAAGAAACCGAACAGCAGAATCAGAAAAGGCGCGATCCGCAGACCGCGCCTTTTCATCATTGTCGCAAAACCCGGGATGGAAATCAGTGCGCCAGGATCTGGCTGAGGAAGAGCTTGGTGCGGTCCGACTGCGGATTGTTGAAGAATTCTTCGGGCTCGTTCTCTTCGATAATCTCGCCGCCGTCCATGAAGATCACCCGGTTGGCGACCTTGCGCGCAAATCCCATCTCGTGGGTCACGCAGAGCATGGTCATGCCGCTTTCGGCCAGGCCCACCATCACATCCAGCACCTCGGCAATCATTTCAGGGTCGAGGGCGGAAGTAGGCTCGTCAAACAGCATGATACGCGGATTCATGCAAAGCGAGCGGGCGATGGCGACGCGCTGCTGCTGGCCGCCGGAAAGCTGGCCAGGAAATTTGCTCGCCTGCTCCGGGATCTTGACTCGCTCCAGGTACTGCATCGCCGTGTCGATGGCTTCGCGCTTTGGCGTTTTGCGCACCCAGATCGGCGCCAGGGTGCAGTTCTCCAGCACCGTCAGATGGGGGAAGAGATTGAAGTGCTGGAACACCATGCCGACCTCGCGGCGAATCTCGGCGATGTTTTTCAGATCGTTGGTCAGCCTGATATTGTCGACAATGATATCGCCCTTCTGGTGCTCCTCCAGCCGGTTGATGCAACGGATCATGGTGGATTTGCCAGAGCCCGAGGGCCCGCAGATCACGATGCGCTCGCCGCGGTTGACCGTCAGATTGAGGTTCTTCAGCACATGGAATTCGCCATACCACTTGTGCATGCCGATGATCTCGATGGCAATCTCATCCGAGATTTGCATGCCACTGGGGGCGGTGTCTTGGACAGCTTCTGACATAACCCGTTCCTCTTAGCGCTTGTGCCCCGTCTCCAGCTTCCTTTCCAGATAGATGCTGTAACGCGACATCGCGAAGCAGGAAATGAAGAAGAAGAGAGCGATAAAGACGTAGATTTCCGTTGAAAGGCCCTGCCATTTGGAATCCGCCAGAATGGCCTGACTGAGGCCAATGGGATCCAGCAGGCCGATGATCACGACCAGGGTGGTGTCCTTGTAGAGTCCGATGAAGGAATTGACGATTCCGGGGATCGAGATCTTCAGGGCCTGGGGCAGGACGATCAGCCCGGTCAACTGCCAATAGGTCATGCCCATGGCCTGGGCCGCCTCGGTCTGGCCTTTCGGGATCGCCGCGAGGCCGCCGCGCACCACCTCTGCGATGTAGGCGGCTGAAAAAAGCACGACCATGATTTCCACCCGCAGCAGCAGGTCGAAATAGGTGCCCGGCGGCAGGAAGTAGTTCAGCAGGGTCGAGGCCACGAAGAGCAGCGTGATCAGCGGCACACCGCGAATGAACTCGATGAAGCAGACACAGATCACCCGCAAGATTAGGAGATCCGACTGTCTTCCCAGCGCCAGAAGAATGCCGATCGGCAGGGACAGGACGATACCCGAAACGCCAATGGTAACGGTCAGCATGAAGCCGCCGAACTTGGAGGATTCTACCGGCTCCAGTCCCAAGCCGCCCCATAGCAGGAAAAAGGCGATGACCGGGTAGGCCAGCGAGAAGGCCAAGCCGACCTTCCGGAAAGGTACGTTATCGAACAGCAGCGGCACCAAGGCGACGAACAGCAGCACAAAAGCGAGATCCACGCGCCACCGCAAATCAACCGGATAGAACCCATACATGAGCTGGTCGAGGCGCACCCAGACCACGGCCCAGCAGGCGCCATGCACATCGCCCATCTTGTCCCAGCAGCCCTGCCGCGAGTCGGCATCGATCACCGCATCGAGAAAGAGCCACTGGATCGCCGGCGGAATGATCAAATAGAGCAGGTAGATGCTCAAGAGTGTCAGGACCCAGTTGGTCCAGGAACCAATCAGATTCTCCCGCATCCATTTGATTGGACCCGCAGCGGTCAGCGGCGGCGGCAGATCGGGGTGGGTGCCGGGTGCGTATTCCTGTGTTTGGTCTGTCATGGCCGGCCTACCGTTCCACCAGCGCGACGCGCTTGTTGTACCAGTTCATGATCGTGGAGATGCTCAAAGAGAAGATCAGATAGAGGCTGAGCACGATCGACATGCATTCCAACGCCCGGCCCGTCTGATTGAGCGAGATCCCGCCAATGGTGGCCACGATGTCCATGTAGCCCACGGCAATGGCCAGCGAAGAGTTCTTGGTCAGGTTCAGGTACTGGCTGATCAGCGGCGGCACGATGACCCGGAGCGCCTGCGGCAGAATGACCAGGCGCATGGTCCAACTCGGCTTGACGCCCAAGGCATAGGCCGCCTCGGTCTGGCCATGGCTGACGGCCTGAATGCCGGCCCGCACGATTTCCGTGATAAAGGCGCCGGTATAGATCGAGAGGGCGAACCAGAGCGCCATGAATTCCGGCCGCACGGGCAACCCGCCCTTGAAGTTGAAGCCTTTGAACTCCGGCCATTCGAGAGTCGCCGGAGAGCCGGCCAGGAAGAACGCCAGGATCGGCAGCAGGACGATCAGGGCCAGATTAATGGTAAACACCGGATAGTGCTTGCCGGTATCTTCCTGGACCTTCTTTGCATACTTGGCAAAGCCGATGGCACCGACAACGGCGACAACAAAGGCGATCACCACCGCCCAGAATGCCGGCTCCAGGATCGGCTTGGGAATCATATAACCCCGGTTCGACAGGAAGGTGCCGGGGAGAGGCTCCAGCGCCGTGAATTCTCCGGCAGTTTTCGGCTTCGGCAGGGAATGCACAATCAGGCCGTGCCACAGCAGGATCTGCAGCAGAACCGGTACGTTGCGGGTGATCTCGACGTAGCAGTACACCAGCCGGCTGATCAGGAAGTTGTGGGACAGCCGTAGCACACCGCCGACGAAGCCGATGAAAGTCGCCGCGATCACGCCAAAGAACGCAATCAGTCCGGTGTTCAAGATGCCGACCAGTGCCGCGCGGCCATGGGAACTTCGTGAATCGTATTCGATCAGACGTTGATTGATATCGTAATTGGAAGCATCGCCGAGGAAACCGTAGCCGGTCTCGACTCCGAGAAGCTTCAAATTGTTGGCGGTGTTGTTGACGATGAAAGCAAGAAAGGCGAACAGGGCGGCTAGCGCCACCACCTGTATGAGAATGCCGCGCGAGCGCTTGTCCGTCCAAACACTCGAAAGGCGGAAACTCGAAGCCTCTTGATAGTCGATCGCTGCCATAGCCCCTCAGCGTCGCTCTTATTATTTATGCAGTAGAACCAGTCATAAATGGAAAGAGCGTGCCGGTTTTATTCCGGCACGCTCCCCCAAATCGTCTTACCGGTACGGCGGGGCGTAGAGAATGCCGCCGTCGGTCCAGAGGGCATTGAGGCCACGCTCAAGGCCAATCGGCGTGTCGGTGCCGATGTACTTGTCGAAGACCTCTTTGTAGTTACCCACCTGGCTGAAGACCTTCACCGCCCAGTCCTTGGGCAGGCCCAGCATATCGCCGTAGCTGCCTTCGGTGCCGAGGATCCGGTTGATCTCCGGGTTGTTGCTGCCGCCGGCCAAGCTGGCGACGTTGCTGGAGTCGATGCCGATCTCTTCGCCGATGATCATCACATTCAGGACCCAGCGCACGATGTCGCCCCACTGGTCGTCGCCATGCCGCACGAGCGGGCCCAGCGGCTCCTTGGAAATGATCTCAGGCAGCAGCACGTGGTCATCAGGTTTTTCGAAGGTAGCACGCGTCGCAGCCAAGCCCGAGGCGTCCGTGGTGTAGACGTCGCAGCGGCCGGCCAGATAGTTCTGGCGCGCTTCCGCGTTGGTCTCGATCGGAACGGGCTCGTAGGAGATGTTGTTGGTCCGGAAATAATCCGCCAGATTCAGCTCGGTCGTGGTGCCGGTCTGAATGCAGACCGAGGCGCCGTCGAGTTCCTTGGCGCTGCTGACGCCCAGGCCCTTCGGAACCATGAAGCCCTGGCCGTCATAGTAGTTGACGCCGATAAAGGTCAGCTTCAGGTCCACGTCGCGGCTGTAGGTCCAGGTGGTGTTCCGGGCCAACATGTCAATTTCGCCGGACTTGAGGGCCTCGAAGCGGGTCTTGCCCGTTGTCGGGGTATACTTGACCGCCTTGGCGTCGCCAAAGATGGCCGCGGCGACGGCCTGGCAAACGGCCGGGTCGAAGCCAACCCAGTTACCGGCGTCGTCGGTGAAGGCAAAACCCGCCACACCGGTCGACACACCGCATTGGATGAAGCCCTTTTTCTTGATGTCATCCACCGTGCCCGCCGAGGCGCCGGCAGCGCCAACCGCGGTAAGCGCCGCAGCGGCAGCGAGAACTTTCAGACTTTTCATGGAATTACCTTCCCTGCAGTTCGTTGTTTCCTGTTTTCTTGCGGTCTGCCCCAACAACCGAAACCTTACGCCAGTTTTACCGGCTGTTTTTGACGGGGCCTCTGACCCGCAAGCGCGAAACATGGATCAAGCGGCCAAGAAAGGCAACCGCCCAGGTCAGAGCCCGGCAGATTTATTTGTACTTTAGTATTATTCCAAAGAATGGCCCGGTCAAAAGCGCAACCACTTGTAAAACTGCGGCTTTTCGCCGAATAGTGTGGCCTGGCCGCTGATTCAGGCCTAAGAGGTTGAAAGGAGCCGAGACGCGATGGAAAAACCGGGAAAACACCGTACCGATACCCGTCTCGCCCACTCGGGCCGAAACCCTGCAAGCCATGCGGGAACCGTCAACCCGCCGGTCTATCACGCCTCAACGATCCTCTATGAAGACCTTGAGACGCTCAAGGCGGGGCCGAAACCCTTGCGCAAGGGGATCACCCAGTATGGCCGCGCCGGCACGCCCACGACCTTTGCCCTGGAGGACGCGGTCGCGGAGATCGAAGGCGGCTATGGCGCGATCGCCCTGCCTTCCGGTCTGGCAGCGGTCGCCGGAGCCTATCTGGCCTTCGTCGAGCATGGGGATCACGTTCTGGTGAGTGATTCCGTCTATCGCCCCAACCGGACCCTCTGCGACGGCCTGCTGACCCGCATGGGCGTGGAAATTACCTACTACGACCCTTGCATCGGCGCCGGCATCGCCGAACTGATAAAACCCAATACCCGGCTGGTCTTTGTCGAATCGCCCGGCTCCATCACCTTTGAGGTGCAGGACGTGCCGGCGATCGCCGCCGCCGCCCATGCCGCCGGTGCCGTCGTCCTGATGGACAATACCTGGGGCACCCCGCTCTACTGCCACCCGCTGGAGCTGGGCGCCGATCTGTCGATTCACGCTGCCACGAAGTACATCGTGGGCCATTCCGATGCGATGCTGGGCATGATCGTGACCGGCGAGGCGCATTATGACCGGGTGCGGCTGCGCACGCAGGAATTGGGCTATACCGTCGGGCCGGACGACATCTATCTCGGTTTGCGCGGCCTGCGGACGCTCTCGGTACGGTTGGCACGCCATCAGGAAACCGCCATGGCCCTGGCCAACTGGCTGCAACAGCGCCCCGAAGTGGCGCAGGTGCTGCATCCGGGCCTGCGGGACGACCCGGGCCACGCGCTTTGGCGGCGCGATTTCACCGGGTCCTGCGGTCTCTTCGGCGTCATTCTCAACCCAGTCCCGGAGTCCGCTCTCGCCGCGATGCTGGACGGCCTGGCCCTGTTCGGCATGGGCTACAGCTGGGGCGGTTATGAAAGTCTGATCGTGCCCACCTATCCGGAGACAATCCGAACCGCCACCCTCTGGCCGGCCGAGGGCCCTAGCCTGCGCATCCACGCCGGCCTGGAAGATGTAGCGGACCTGATCGCCGATCTCGATGCCGGCTTCGAGCGCCTGAAGGCGGCCTCCTGGGCTGGCGCCGGCGCCCGCACGGGGACCAAATGACATGACGGCTGACACCCCTCCCCTGCCCGCAGCACTTGAAACCGCTTTGCGCTTCAACCCCGATGGCCTGATCCCGGCGGTGGCCCAGCAGCACGACAGCGGCGAGGTCCTCATGCTGGCCTGGATGAATCGCGCCTCCTTGGCCGAAACCCTGGCCACGGGCCGGGTCTGCTATTGGTCGCGCTCGCGCCAGGCGCTTTGGCGCAAAGGTGAACGTTCGGGACAGGTGCAAAGACTCATCGAAGCCCGCCTCGATTGCGACGGCGATACCTTGGTGCTCCGGGTCGATCAGACCGGCGTCGCCTGCCACACCGGCCGGCGCAGCTGCTTCTACCGCAGCCTCGACCCCAGCGGCGAGCTGCGGGAGGTTCTGCCGGTTGAGGTCGACCCCAAGTCCCTCTACGCCCCCTGAATGCCGCCCATGCCGTTCCGCCTGGTCGTCTGCACGGTGCTGTTGTCCGCCATGGTGATGCCGGCAAATGCGGCCGAAAGCTGGAATCGTTTCTGCATCACCGACATGGAAAGCGAGGAGACCCTCTGCACGACGGAGCTGAGCGCCCGCTTCAACGGCGACGAGTTCGTGTTCTACTTTGCCCATACCGCCGAGGGCGACCCGCCCTTCGTCATGGCCGGGCCGGAGCGCCCCTACAGCAATATGACCGTCCGGGTGGATGACGAAGCGGGCCTGTCCGCCGATATTTGCGAAACCGGGCTTTGCTATTTCAAATCCGAGAAATCCGCTACCCTTCTGCAGCAATTCAAGCGGGGCAATAAGGCCTATGTCGTTATCGAAGGGTCCCAGCGATCGATTAGTTTCGACGGGGAAATTACCCTGTTTGGCTTCTCCGCGGCCTTCAGTCAGGAATGATAGCCGATGACAGCGATCTGGTTTCCGTTTTGTGCGATCTTTATTATAACCTGATAAAGCGGCGGAAACGCGGCGCTATCCATAGCTGGGGCAGGAAACGATTCATCATGACCAGAGCCATCCCTTATGCCTTGCGAGCCTTCGGCGCAGTGCTGATTCTGGCCGCAGCGAACACATCCGCCTGGGCCGGCGACTGGATCACCGACGACAAGACCGGGTGCAGCGTCTGGAACGCCGATCCGGTGCCCGGCGAGACCGTATCCTGGGACGGCCAGTGCCTGGACGGCAGGGCCTCCGGCGAAGGCACGCTGACCTGGAAAGTGGGCGATAGCGTGGAAAGCCTCTTTGTCGGCACCTACGTGCAGGGCAAACGTCAGGGGCGCGGCGCCATCACCTTCAAAGACCAAGTGCGCTACGAGGGCGATTTCAACGACGACCGTATGGATGGCAAGGGTCTCTGGTCGACTGCCGCCGGCGACCGCTACGAGGGCGATTTCCGCAATGGGCAGTTCCATGGCAAGGGGATATGGCAATCGGCCAACGGCGAGGCCTATAGCGGAGATTTCCTGGAGGACAAGATCACCGGAAAAGGCACCTGGACGTCACCGGACGGCAGCACCTATGAGGGGCAGTTCCTGAATGGGCAATTCCATGGCGAAGGCACCTGGAACATGGCGGACGGCGCCCGCTATAGCGGGACTTTCGAGAACGATCAGTTCTCCGGCAAGGGCCTCTACATCTGGGGACCGGACAGCAGTTCCGCCGGCAGCCGCTATGAGGGTGAGTTCAAGGCCGATCAATTCCACGGGCGCGGCGTCCACCTGTCGGCCAACGGCGACCGCTACGATGGCGACTTCCTGGAAAATCAGCGCACCGGCCAGGGCACCTTTACCGGGGCCAACGGCAACAGCTACAGCGGCGATTGGGTAGATGGGCGCCATCACGGCAAGGGCCTCTACAAATGGGCGAACGGGGACAGTTACGAAGGCGACTTCGTCAATTCCGTCCGCTCCGGCCAAGGCGTTTACGCACAGGCCAACGGCAACCGCTATGAAGGCGGGTTCAAGGACAATAAACGTCACGGCAAAGGCGTCCTGCGCTGGGCCAGCGGCAACAGCTATGACGGCGATTGGGTGGAAGGCCGCCAGCATGGCCAGGGAACCTATGTCTGGGCCAGTGGCGACAAATATGAAGGCGGCTACGAAAATGGTAAACGGCAAGGCAAGGGCCGGTTTACCTGGGCCAACGGCGATGCCTATGAGGGCGATTTTCTGAACGACCAGCAAACCGGCCAGGGCACCCTCCTCTGGACTGGCGGCGACCGTTACGAGGGCGGGTTCCAAGCTGGCAATATGACCGGGGACGGCATGGTCTTCCGGGCAGACGGCAGCAGTTTCAAGACCATAGACGGACAGCCCGTCGAAGAGTCGAATTAGAATTAACGATTGGACCGCCCCCCATGCAGGGCAATGGTGACATAGTAAAAATTTTGGTAACCATAATAACCGGGTAAATACATGGAGTTTATTATTTTCAATTTTATCGATTTTACCCTTCCATTAACAAAGTCCTCATGATTTTTTCAAGTATGTAACCGAATTTTGAGAATTTGTTAATAAAATCCGGCCATACTGACAAACATGAAACGTATTTTAGTATCATTTCTGGCCGATGACGGCGGCGTGACCGCCATTGACTATGGTCTGCTGGCGGCGCTGGTCTCCGTGGCCTCCCTGGTGGCTTATCGCTTCCTCGCCGATGCGGTCGACGGCATCTTTCAGCACATCATCACGTCTTTCATCGCCGCATCCACCTAGAGCTTGATCGGCTCATATCGGAGCGATATGAGCCGTGAATCAGTCTCTAAATTACAAACTTAGCGGACGATTCACGTTTCAGATCGAAGCAATCTGAAACGATCGTGCGCTAAACGCGGCCCGCCGAAATTCCTGCCCCTTGTTTAGACTTTGGAAAGGACCTTCGGGTTACCTTTCTATTCGGCAGCGTTTTATTCCCCCCCAATGAACGTTGCCCTGTCAACTGTGTAGACCCCGCTTCGGCAAGAGGCGGGGTCTTCCTTTTCCGGATCCCGCAGAAGAAATCTCTCAAAATTAACTCTAAGAATCTTTGCCGGCTTAATCATTGTTTAAGGCTGACTTGCTAGTCTCTCGCCTGTTATCCCGTTTTGCAGCGATCTACTTCTCTCCCACGAACGTTGCTTAAAATGAAAAAGCCCCGCCCTCCCACAGCGGGGCTTTTTTTATTGGCGCGCCCGGCAGGATTCGAACCTGCGACCTACGGATTAGAAGTCCGTTGCTCTATCCAGCTGAGCTACGGGCGCCCGCTGAGGGACAGCGCCTCAACTAGTGTGTCCAACGTCCCCGGCGATCGTATCTAAAATTATCGGCATAGGCCTTGGGTTGCATCCGGCGCTCGCGGGGTTCGTCCAGGGTATACATCAGGCCTTTGCGCTGCGCATAGGCCACCGCCTCTTCCTTGCTGTCAAACCAGAGCCTGAGCTGGCTCTTGGTGTCCGCCGAGCTGGTCCAGCCCATCAGCGGCTCCACCCGGCGCGCGCTTTCGGGCTCGAACTCCAGCAGCCAGCGTCCGGCGTTGGCGCGCCCGGACTGCATGGCGGTCTTGGGCGGCTGATAAATACGCACCTGCATGAATTGCATTCCCGTTGTTCGGGCCCCGCGGGGCCCTTCTCGATTGGTCGGGGCGAGAGGATTCGAACCTCCGACATCCTGCTCCCAAAGCAGGCACTCTACCAGGCTGAGCTACGCCCCGACGGCCGATTATCTAGGGGCTTTCGCCGAGGGTGGCAAGCTTGGCCGCAACCGCCGCGGCCTTCAACCCGGCCCCAGAAAGGCCCGAAGCTCTTGATTCTCCGCCGAATCCAGCAACGGCCCGGTCTCCCCTTCGGCCAGAACCCGGCCGGCGTGGACGAAAGCCGTGCGGCCGGCGATTCGCCGGGCATCTCCAGGCGCATGGCTGACCATCACCACCACCAGGTTTTGCTCCCGGCGCAGCTGGTCGACCAGATCCAGCATTTCGGCCCGCAGGCCCGGGTCGAGCGCGCTGAAGGGTTCATCGAGGAGCAGCACCGGCTTGCGGCGCACGAGGCTCCGGGCCAGGGCAACACGCTGGCGTTGACCGCCGGAAAGCGCCGCCGGCAAACGCTGCTCCATTCCCTTGAGCCCGACTTTTTCCAGGGCTGCCTGCAAGGTCGCCGTCTCTTCCGCGGTGAGCCGCAGGCCCGGATCTAGACCCAGGCCGATGTTCTGGAAGACCGTTAAATGGGCAAAGAGGTTGTGTTCCTGAAACAGACTCGTCACCGGGCGCCGCGCCGGGGGCAGTCCCGTAACCGCCTCCCCATCGATGAAGACAGCGCCGGACTCCGGCACGGCAAAGCCGGCAATCAGGGCCAGCAACGTGCTTTTCCCGGCGCCGCTGGGGCCGATCACGGCCTGGCAGCAACCGCGTTCGACGGTCAGGGAAAACCGCATCAGGGTCTCGCCATAGCGGAAGGTGACGTCCCTGACCTCAAGCACGCGCCCGTCCTCCCATCAGCCGCTCGATCGCCACAAAGAGCAAATAGCAAAAGACCGCCAGCGCAATGGCCGTCACCGCCGCCTCCTCCATGCGGTAGCTGCCCATGCGTTGATAGAGCAGCAATGGCAGCGTGCGGAGATCCTGACTGCCGAAAAGCGCAATCACGCCCAGATCGCCGGCGGACAGACAGGCCGCGATGGCCAGGGACAGCCCGGCGGCGCGCCGCAGCAGCGGCCATTCCACCAAGCGCAGCCGGTTCCAGCCGGTGATCCCCAAAGACTGGCACAGCCGGCCCTGCTGCTCCGCCACCTGCATCATGGGTCCGCCCAAGACCCGAATCACATAGGGCAGCGCCATCAGCCCGTTGACCAGGACGACCAGGAAGCCGCCCAGGCCCAGCACGTCGGCGTAGGGCCGCAGCAGCACGAAAAGCCCCGCAGCCAGGACGAAGGGCGGGATCACCAGAACCAGCGAACCAGAAAGCTCCAGCGCCGAAGCGGCGCGCGCCTGCCAGCGCTGGTATCGCAGCGCCCGGCTGGTCAGCAGCAGGCCGGTTCCCAGCAGCAGGGCAAGCGCGCCCGCGGCCAGAGCGATCGCGAGCGACTGGCCTGCGGCCTGCCACAATGCCGCGTCGCCCAGGACCGCCAGCATCTTCCCGTTCACGCCTGAGACCCCCACCGCCAGCAGCGGCACCACGACCAGCCCGGCCGCGAAAGCCAGCGCAAGCGCATCGATCAGCCGGGCGGTCCGGTTCTTGTCGTCGGGCCGCTCAAACGCGCGCCGCTCCGTCGGCGCCAAGGCGGCGGGACGCCCCAGGGGCAGAATGACGGCCATGATCGACAGGGCCAGCAGAACCTGAATCAGCGCCAGAATGACGGCCCGGCCCAAATCGAAGTCGAACCGCAGGGCCTGATAGATCGCCACCTCCAGGGTCGTGGCCTGCGGCCCGCCCCCCAAGGTCAGCACCACCGCAAAGGAGGTAAAGCACAGCATAAAAACCAGGCCCGCAGCGCCCGGCAAAACCCGGCGCAAGACCGGCCATTCGATCAGGCGAAAGATGTGCCGCGAGGTCATGCCGAACTGACTGGCCAAACGCCAGCTTTCCGGCGGGATCGCTTCCAGGGCCTGCAGAAGAATGCGCACCGCCAGGGGCATGTTGAAAAAGACATGGGCAATCAGGATGCCGGCGAGGCCATAGAGATAATGGCCACCGCCCCAGCCCAGCATCTCGAGCCCCTGGTTAACCCAGCCCTGGCGGCCGTGAACCGCAACGATGCC
>CAJHXM010000470.1_pt1 | contig 28615 bp, 21 predicted proteins | sample 9198461 | NCBI WGS metagenome assembly CAJHXM01 (sample SAMEA7708299, study PRJEB35096) | sediment metagenome | biome: marine neritic benthic zone biome [ENVO:01000025]; feature: sediment [ENVO:00002007]; material: shallow marine sediment [ENVO:03000034] sea grass bed [ENVO_01000059] ...
GCGACGGCGGGCTGCCCCCGGATATACTGGTGGAGAAGGAAGACGCAATCCTGAAGGACTGCCTGCGCGTGGTCCAGGCCCACCACGATCCCTCGCCCGGCGCCATGATCCGCGTCGGCCTCGCCCCCTGCTCGCCTTTCTCCGTCAGTTGGGAGCTGATGCGGGACACCGCGCTGATGGCCCGCGACCAGGGCGTGATGCTGCATACGCACCTGGCCGAGAACGACGAAGACATTCTCTACGCCCAGGAAAAATTCGGCTGCCGCCCGGGCCAGTTCGTCGAGGATCTGGGCTGGACCGGGCCGGACGTCTGGCACGCCCACTGCGTGAAGCTCGACGGCGGCGAGATCGATCTTTTCGCCCAAAGCCGCACCGGGATCGCCCACTGCCCCTGTTCCAACATGCGCCTGGGCAGCGGCATCGCACCGCTGCGCGCCCTGCGCGACGCCGGCGTGAAGGTGGGGCTCGGGGTCGACGGTTCCGCCTCCAGCGATTCCGGCCATCTGCTGAACGAAGCCCGCCAGGCTATGCTGCTGCAGCGGGTCGCCCTGGGCGCCGAAGCCATGAGCGCCCGCGAGGCCCTGGAAATCGCCACCCGCGGCGGGGCGGAAACCCTGGGCCGCAATGACCTGGGCTCCCTGGAACCCGGCAAGCGCGCCGACTTCGCCGCCTATGACCTTGCCACCATCGACATGGCCGGCGCCTGGGACCCGGTCGCGGCGCTGGTCCTCTGCGGTCCGGTCAAGGCCGCCTACACTTTTGTCGAGGGCCGCGGGGTGGTACGCGAAGGTCAGCTCGCCACGGTGGAGCTGCCGAAGCTGCTCGAGACCCACCGCCGCCTGACCCAACGCCTGATCGACGGGCCCTGACGGAAATGCATGCGGTCGACGACATGACGATTTTCATGCGCGTGGTCGACCGCCAAGGCTTCTCCGCCGCCGGCCGCGAGCTGCGCATGACCACGGCGGTGGTCTCCAGCCGGATCGCCAAGCTGGAACAACGTTTGGGGGTGCGGCTGTTGAACCGCACCACCCGGCGCGCCGGCCCCACGGAAGAAGGCAAGGTCTATTACGAGCATTGCCGCAAGGTCCTGGCCGAGATGCACGAGGTGGAACAGCGCCTGGCGGAAATAAAGCTCCGGCCGGCGGGGGCCTTGCGCATTTCCGTACCGGTAACGCTCGGACGCCGCCACATCGCCCCCTTGATCCCGCGTTTCCTGGAAGAAAACCCGGACGTTCAGGCGCGGCTGCAGGTGACCGACCGGGTGGTCAATCTGGTCGAGGAGGATATCGATGTCGCGATCCGCAAGGGCTTTCTGCCGTCGTCCAGCGACATCACCCGCAGCGTTGCGCCGGACCTTCGGGTGGTCTGTGCGGCGCCGGAATATTTCGACCGTCACGGCAAGCCGGAAACACCCGATGACCTGAAACGGCACAACTGCCTGCTGCTGCGCTTTCCCGGCTCGCAGCGCTACTTCTGGCAGTTCAAAGGCGAGGACGGCAGCCTGTCGAACCTGGCCATCGCCGGACACATGGATAGCGATTCCTCCGACGTGCTGGTCGACTGGGCCCTCGAAGGCCAGGGCATCATCATGAAGTCGCAGTGGGATGTGGCAGAGCATCTGGAAAGCGGCGCCTTGACGACCGCGCTGGCAAGCTACTGGCCGGCCGGCCAGTCTCTCCATACCTTGATGCCGGCGCGCCCGCAGCAGCCCGCCAAGACGCGGGCCTTCATCGATTTTCTGGTGAAACAGTTGGCCGACCATCCGGTCGCCCGGCAGATTCACGCGCTGGCCAAAAAAGCGTCCAGTTCGGCCAAATAGCGATTCTTGTCTTCATCGGGCAGAAACGACCCGGTGAAGCTGTTCCGCGCCAGCGCGGCCAGTTGCGCAGCATCCAGATCCAGGGCCTCTGCAACGGCCAGGTAATTGTCGTTGATATAGCCGCCGAAATAAGCCGGGTCGTCGGAGTTCACCGTCACCGCGATCCCCTGCGCAAGCTGGTCGCCCACCGGGCTCTCTGCCATCGCGTCGATCACACAGAGGCGGAGATTTGAGAGCGGACAGTTGGTCAAAGTCATGCCGCTCCGGGCCAGGCGCGCCACCAGCTCCGCGTCCTCCATGGCGCGGTTGCCGTGATCGATGCGGTCGACCTGTAAAACGTCGAGCGAATCCCGCACGTATTCCGGCGGCCCCTCTTCACCGGCATGGGCGCAGAGTTTCAGCCCCATGTCCCTGGCGCGGGCAAAGACCCGGGCAAACTTCTGCGGCGGATGATCCCGTTCGGTCGAGTCCAGACCCACGCCGATAAATTCATCCAGGTGAGGCTCGGCGCTGCGCAGTGTGTCAAAGGCCGCTTCTTCGCTGAGGTGGCGCAGGAAAGAGAGAATCAGATAGGACGTAAGACCGAACTTCTCGCGCGCCTCTCGCATCGCCTGGGTGATGCCGGCGACCACAATATCGAAGGGGATGCCGCGGTCCGTGTGGCCCTGGGGATCGAAGAAGAACTCCGTGTGGCGCACCGTATCCGCCTGCGCGCGCGTCAGGTAGGCGAGGGTAAGATCGTAGAAATCTTCCTCCTCGCGCAGCACGGACATACCCTGATAGTAGATATCCAGGAAATCCTGCAGGCGCGTGAAACTGTAGGCCGCACGGATTTCTTCGGCCGAGGCAAAAGGTATTTCGACACGGTTGCGCCGGGCAAGCTGGAACAGCAACTCAGGCTCCAAGGCGCCTTCGATATGGAGATGCAACTCCGCCTTGGGCAACGCGGCGATGAAACTGCGGCGGTCCATCCGGTCCTATATCTCTACCGCGGCGGCCGAAACCGCCGCGGTTTGTTGTGGCCTCAATTCGGCAAGCTGCCTTCCACGCCTTCAACATAGAAGTTCATGCTCGCCAGGTCCCCATCCGGCGCGGTCTCCCCGGCCTTCAGCCAGGCCGAGCCGTCCTGCTTGTTGATCGGCCCGGTAAAGGCATGCAGCGTGCCCGCCGCCAGAGCGTCCCGGGCTTTGGCCGCCATCTCGCGCACATCGGCCGGGATCTTGTCGGAGAATTCCGACATCTCCACCATCCCCGGCGCGATGCCGTCCCAGGTGTCCGTCGATTTCCAGGTACCGTCCATGACCGCTTTGACCCGCGCCACATAGTAGGGTCCCCAGTTGTCGATGATCGAGGTGAGCTGGGCATTCGGCCCGAAGCTGTGCATGTCGGAGGCCTGACCGAAAGCGTACATGCCCTGCTCTTCCGCAATCTGCATGGCGGCCGGCGAATCGGTGTGCTGCATCAAGATGTCGGCACCCTGGTCGATCAGCGCCTTGGCGGCGTCGGCTTCCTTGCCGGGATCGAACCAGGTGCTGACCCAGACCACCTTGAATTTGACGTCCGGGTTGACGCTCTTGGCCGCCAGATAGGCCGCGTTGATGCCGCGCACCACCTCGGGGATCGGGAAGGAGGCGATATAGCCGATCGTGTTGGTCTTGGTCATCTTACCGGCGATCAGGCCGATCACATGGCGCCCTTCGTAGAAACGCGCCGAATAGGTCGCGACGTTGGGCGCCCGCTTGAAACCCGTGGCGTGCTCGAACTTCACCTTCGGAAAGCGCTTGGCCACCTTCAGGGTCGGGTTCATGAAACCGAAGGAGGTGGTGAAGATGAGCTCGTTGCCGGCGCGGGCCAGCTGCTGGATCACCCGTTCCGCGTCGGGGCCCTCCGAGACGTTTTCGACATAGGTGGTCTCGACGGCGTCGCCAAAGGCCTTCTCCACGGCCAACCGGCCCTGGTCGTGCTCGTAGGTCCAGCCATGGTCGCCGACCGGGCCGACATAGACGAAGCCAACTTTGGTTTTCTCAGCGGCGCCGGCCACAGTGGCGGCAAACGCCATCCCCAGCGCCACAGCGCCGCTGAGGAAAATCCGGGTTAGTCCAGACATGAAGCGTATCTCCCGTGTTTGATTGGTTCTTGTCGAAGCGTTTCTGTTTCTCGCCTTGTCCAACTCAAGAAGATGCATAGAACAGCTTGCCCAGGCAAGCCGGGGCGTTGAGATTGGCCCTGGTTTTGTCCCGGGAAATCAGCACCAGGACCAAAATTGTCACCAGATAAGGCAGCATGGAGAGGTATTGGGCATCGATATCCACCCCGAAGCCCTGCACATGCAGCTGGATCACCGTCACCCCGCCGAAAAGATAGGCCCCCACCAGGGCGCGCGCGGGTTTCCAGGCGGCAAAGACCACGATGGCCAGGGCGATCCAGCCGCGGCCGGCGGTCATATTTTCAACCCAGAGCGGCGTCTGCACGATCGAGAGGTAGGCACCGCCCAGGCCGGCGCAGGCACCGCCGAACAGCAACGCCAGGAAGCGGACCCGGACCACCGGATAGCCGATGGCATGGGCCGCGTCGTGGTTTTCCCCCACCGCGCGCAGGATCAGCCCGGCGCGGGTCCTGTTCAGAAACCAGGCCACCGCGACCACCAGCACAATGGAGAAATAGACCAGCCCGTCGTGGGCGAAGATCAGGGGTCCGACGATCGGCAGATCGGTCAGCACAGGGATATCGAGGCGCGGCAGGGTATCCGTCGACATGCCCGAATAGCCCTGGCCCCAAAGCGCCGCCACGCCCAGCCCGAAAATCGTGAGGGCCAGCCCTGTCGCAACCTGGTTCGACAGGAAGACCTGGGTGAGCAGGCCGAACAGCGACGCCAGCACCGCCCCGGCGACCGCGGCGGCGACAATGCCGGCGACATGGGAGCCGCTGTCCACGGTGACGGCGAAACCGGCGATGGCGCCGATGATCATCATGCCCTCGACGCCCAGGTTGAGCACCCCGGACCGCTCCACCACCAGTTCGCCGATGGCCGCAAAGATCAGCGGGGTTGCCGCCACGATCACACCCTGAAGTATGAGAATTGTCAGATCCATGACGCCCTACCCCTCTGCCTTGGCGGCGCTTGCCGCGACATGGACCCGCGGCGCCCGGCGCTTGATCCGGAACTTCACCAGCACATCCATACCGAGCAGGAAAAACAGCAGCATGCCCTGAAAAACCCCGGTCACCGCGCTGGGCAGGTTCATTTCGATTTGCGCCGCTTCGCCGCCGATATAGGTGATGGCCATGATGAATCCGCTGAACAGAATGCCCAATGGATTGAGCCGCCCCAGGAAGGCGACGATGATCGCGGTGAAGCCGTAGCCCACCGGCAGGGTTGGCACCAGTTGCCCGACCGGACCCGCCGCCTCGAACAGGCCGGCCAGCCCGGCCAAACCGCCGGAGACCATCAGGCAAAACCAGACCACCCGGGATTCGACAAAGCCGCCGAAGCGCGCCGCGCGCGGCGCCTGGCCCAGTACCTTGATCTGGAACCCCACCACATGGCGCGCCAGCAGGATCCAGGCGGTCGCCGCCGCTGCCAGGGCCACCAGGAATCCGACATGCGCCCGTGTCTCGGAAATCAGGATCGGCATGGTGGCGGAGTCGTGGAACAGCCGGCTCTCGGGGAAATTGAAGCCCTCGGGATCCCGCAAAGGCCCATGGACCAGAACCGAGAGCAACAGCACCGCCACATAGGTCAGCATCAGACTGACAAGAATCTCGTTGGCGTTGAAGCGGGTGCGCAGGAACGCGGGGATCGCGGCCCAGGCCATGCCGCCCAGAATGCCGCCGACCGACATCAGGGGCAAAAGCCAGATTCCCTGCACGTCGTAGAAGGCCAGCGCGACGGCGCCACCGGCAATCGCCCCTAAGGTGTACTGCCCTTCGGCGCCGATGTTCCAGACCCCGGCGCGGAAGCCGAAGGAAAGGCCGATGGCAATGAGGATCAGGGGCGTGGCCTTAACGAGCAGCTCAGCGATCGAGAAGGCATCGGTCAGGGGCTCGAAGAAAATGATCGAGATCGCCCGCACCGGGTCTTTCCCCATAAAGGCAAACATCACCATTGCGGCCAGGACGGTGAGGAGCACCGCCAGGACCGGCGTGAGGTAGAGCATCGCTCCGGAGGTTTCGGACCGCGGTTCCAGCTTAAACATGAGGGGCCTCCTGCGCGGCGCTGGAGTGAACGCCGCCCATCAGCAAGCCGATCTCCTCCACCGAGACCTCTCCCACCGGCTGCGGTGCCGACAGCCGGCCTTCGGAGATCACCGCAAAGCGGTTGGAGATCGCCATCAGCTCGTCCAGGTCTTGCGAGATCACCAGGATGGCCGCCCCGCCTTCCGCCAGCGCCTGCAGGGCACGGTGAATATCCGCGGCCGCGCCGGCATCCACGCCCCAGGTCGGCTGGGAGGCAATCAGCACCGTCGGCGCCTGCAGAATTTCACGGCCGACGATAAACTTCTGCAGGTTGCCGCCGGAGAGGCTGCGCGCCGCATGCCCGACGCCGGCGGTCTTGACGTTAAAGGCCCCGACAACTTCTTCGGCATAGCGTTCCGCCTTGCCGATGTTGATGAAGCCGTGGGCCGAGAGTTCCTTGCGCGTACGCGCCGACAGGATCGTGTTCTCCCAGAGCGCCATGTCGGGAACGGCCCCGTGGCCCAGGCGCTCTTCCGGCACGAAACACATGCCGCGGGCGCGCCGTGCCGTGGGATTGCGGCGGCCGACGGCTTCGCCGTCCAGGCGCACAACGCCGTCGCCCGCCGCCGGCACCTCGCCGATCAGCACTTCCATCAATTCATCCTGGCCATTGCCCGCCACACCGGCGATGCCCAGGATCTCACCGGCCCGCACCGAAAAGGAAATACCCTCCAGATCGACCCCGAAGGGCAGCGGGCTTTGGCGCGACAGGTTTTCCACGACCAGCCGTTCCGCGCCCGGTTCGTTATGCTGTTGCTGCGGCGGAGAGAGCGTCGTCCCGATCATCATCTCGGCCAGGCTGCGCGCAGTTTCCTGCTTGGGATCGCAGTCCCCCACCACCTTGCCGCCGCGCAGCACCGTCGCCCGGTCGCAGAGCGCGCGGATCTCCTCCAGCTTGTGAGAGATGTAGAGGATCGAGCAGCCTTCCTCGGCAAGGCGGCGCAGAGTTTCGAACAGAATCTCCACTTCCTGCGGGGTCAGCACCGAGGTCGGCTCGTCCATGATCAAGAGCCGCGGGTTCTGCAACAGGCAGCGCACGATCTCAACGCGCTGACGCTCTCCGACGGAGAGCGAGCCAACCAGCCGGGCGGGGTCGAGCGGCAGGCCATAGGTATTGGAGACGCCGATGATCTTGGCATCCAGATCCCCTGCGGCCGCGGCCCGGTCCATGCCCAGCGCGACATTTTCCGCCACCGTCAGGGCCTCAAAAAGCGAGAAGTGCTGGAACACCATGCCGACACCCCGCGCCCGGGCCTCGGAAGGCTTGGCCGGTGCATAGGGCGCGCCGTCAAAGACCATGTCGCCCTCGTCGGGACGCATGACCCCATAAATCATTTTCACCAGGGTGGACTTGCCGGCGCCGTTCTCCCCCAGCAGGGCGTGGATTTCACCATGCCCGATATCGAACCCCACAGCGTCGTTGGCGAGCACGCCGGGAAAGCGCTTGGTGACCCCGGACATTTCCAAGAGAGCTTTGTGCTCCACGATCCAATCCCCCCAACTGTTTGTCGCTGCGGCGTTAACTGTCACGCCAGCCGCTGGTTATCCTCTTGTACCTTTTGCAGCCTCACGCGCTGCACGCGCTGTAGCAGGTCAGCGGCCAAGGAGACCGCAATGACCGGCGGTTCCTTGCCGCTCAACCCCGCAAGCCCGATCGGGCAGACCAGGCGTGAGATCTGCAGATCCGGCATCCCAAGGTCCCGCAGGCGCCGGGTGAAACGGGCGTGCTTGGTCTTGGAGCCGATCACCCCGAGATAGGCGAAGCGACCCTTCGCCAGCACCGCATGGCAGATCGCCAGGTCCATCGGGTGGGAATAGGTCATGACCACGTGAAAGGCCCCCGCCGGCGCCGCAGCGGCAAGAGGTACCGGATCGGCCGCCACCACCGCTTGCACGGCACTGGGCAGCGGCGCCGGAAAACGCTCCGGCCCCGTGTCGACCCAGACGATGTCAAAGGGCAGTCCCGCGAAGGCGGCGACCACCGCCCGGCCCACGTGACCGGCGCCATAGAGATAGAGCGGAACTTTCTTTGCGGCTAAGGGCTCGACAAACCAATCGGACTTGTTCCTGCGCCCGGAGACCAGCAAGGGGCTCCGCGGGCGCGCGCCGGAGAGCAGATCCCGCACAACCCGGCTCAGCGCCAGCGGCCAGTCATTGGCAAAATCCTTGCGATCAGAGATCACCAGCAGCCCCGCAGCGTCTTCCAGCGGATGCAGAACCAGCGCCTCGGCGGGCGCCGCCTGCAACTGCCGGCACTCGGCATCGCCATAAACCTCAAAAAGCAGCTTCGCCGCACCGCCGCAGCACTGACCCAGGGCCGGGCCGAGCGGATAGGTGCGGACTTTTCGGGTCCAAGCAGATTGTTCGCCCGGCGTTATGCCTTTCAGCAGCGCGCGGGCGCTGGCCAGGGCTTCGAATTCCAGCGTGCCACCGCCAATGGTGCCCTCGAAATCCCTTTCGGTGACGACCATTGCGGCGCCGGTTTCGCGGGGCGTGGATCCCTCGGCGCGAATGACCACGACCCGCACGGCGGCGCCGGCATGCGCGACCTTCTCAGCAAGCTTGTCGATCCAGGTTTCGCTCACGCTTTACCTCCGCCGGCTTTCAGGCGCTCGACCGCCATTAGGATCCGCTCCGGCGTCGCCGGCGCGTCCAGGGCCGGATAGATCCGGTAGTCCGCCACGCTCGCGACCGCGTCCGACAGCGCCATCAGCGCCGAGATGCCCAGCATCAGGGGTGGCTCGCCCACCGCCTTGGAGCGGTAGATGGTTTCCTCCCGGTTTTCGCCCTTCTCCCAGATCTTGACCCGCATGTCCGGCGCCCGGTCGGCGCAGGTGGGGATTTTGTAGGTCGAGGGCGCGTGGGTCTGCAGCCGTCCGGCCGCGTCCCAGACCAGTTCCTCCATGGTCAGCCAGCCCGCGCCCTGGACGAAACCGCCCTCGATCTGGCCCAGGTCGATGGCCGGGTTCAAAGATTTACCCACGTCATGCAGAATGTCGACCCGAAGCAGCCGGTTTTCACCGGTCAGGCTGTCGATCACCACCTCCGACACCGCGGCCCCATAGGCGAAATAAAAGAACGGCCGGCCCGTTGCCGTGGCCTTGTCCCAGCTCACCTTGGGCGTGGCGTAAAAGCCGGTCGCCGACAGCGGCACGCGGGCCAGATAGGCCTCCTGCACCAAACTGTTGAAGGTTATCTCTTCCGAACCAATGCGCACGGCGCCCGGCAGGAAAACCACGCTCTCCGGGTCCGCCTGCCAGCGCTCGGCGGCGAAGGCGACCAGACGCGCCTTGATCTTGCGGCAGGCGTCCGCCGCCGCCATGCCGTTGATGTCGGAGCCGGAGGAGGCGGCCGTCGCGGAGGTGTTGGGCACCTTGCCGGTGTTGGTCGCGGTGATCTTGACCCGGCCGATATCGACCTGGAATGCCTCGGCCACCACCTGCGCCACCTTGACGAAGAGGCCCTGCCCCATCTCGGTGCCGCCGTGGTTCAGATGGATCGAGCCGTCGTTGTAGAGGTGCACCAGGGCGCCCGCCTGGTTCAGATGGGTCATGGTGAAGGAGATGCCGAACTTGACCGGAGTCAGGGCGATGCCGCGCTTCAGGATCTTGCTCTCGCCATTCCAGGCCCGGATCGCGGCGCGGCGTGCAACGTAATCGGAATCGGCCAGCAATTCGTCGACGATTTGCTCAATCACGCAATCCTCGACCGTCATGGCGTAGGGCGTGACGTTGCGTTCCGAGGCCTGACCCGCCGCGGCGTAGAAGTTCACGCGCCGCACCGCCAGAGGATCCTTACCCAAAGCCTGGGCGATTTCGTCGATCAACCGCTCGATGCCCACCATGCCCTGGGGTCCGCCAAAACCGCGAAAGGCGGTGTTGGAGACGGTGTTGGTCTTGCAGCGGTAGGAGGTGATGCGCGCGTTCGGCAGGTAATAGGCGTTGTCGGCATGGAACATGGCCCGGTCGGAAATGGCCACGGAGAGATCGAAGGACATGCCGCAGCGCACCGCCTGATCGAACTCGACCCCCAGGATCTGCCCCGCGTCATCGAACCCCACGCGGTAGTCGATGCGGAAGTCGTGCCGCTTGCCGGTGATGACCATGTCGTCATCCCGGTCGTAGCGCACTTTCGCCGGACGGCCGGTTTTCTTCGCCGCCAGCGCCGCGGCGGCGGCCGGCAGATTGCCCTGGCTTTCCTTGCCGCCGAAGGCCCCGCCCATGCGTCGCACCTCGACCGTCACCGCATGGTTGGCCGTGCCCAGCACCTTGGCAACCGTGTGCTGAATTTCGCTGGGGTGCTGCGAAGAACAGTGCAGCGTCACGTCCTCGTCTTCGCCGGGAACCGCCAGCGCCGCCTGCCCTTCCAGATAGAAGTGTTCCTGGCCGCCAATGTAGAGCCGCCCCGAGAGGCGATGGGGCGCCTGGTCGATGGCCGCCGCCGCATCGCCCCGCGCCATGCTGTAGGGCGGCTCCAACAGCGAGTCCGCCGCCATCGCCTGATCGATGGTAATCAGGGCCGGCAGTTCCTCGTAGGTAATGTCTGCCAGCGCCGCCGCCGCGCGCGCCTGATCCAGACTCTCCGCCGCCACCGCAAAGAGCGACTGGCCAGCATATTCCACCAGGCCGTCGGCAAACATCGGATCGTCGCCCTTGACCGGGCTCACGTCGTTGACGCCGGGAATGTCCGCGGCACCAAGCACCAGGACGACACCTGGCGCCCGGCGCACCGCGGCGAGATCCATCTGCGTGATCCGCGCATGGGCCTGGGTGCTCATCGCGATATAGACCTCAAGGCAGTCCGCCGGCACCGGGATATCATCGACATAGAGCGCTGCGCCGGAGACATGCTTGTGGCCGCTGTCGTGCCGCCGGTCGGCCTGCACGGCCCCCTCGATGACTTTTGCTTCGGCCGCCATGGTCATGCCACCGCCGCGCCGGCGCCAACCAGCCGGGTTTCCGACAGGGGCGTTTCGCTTTCTATAAAGTATTTACGCAGCAGGTTCTTGGCCCCTTGCAGGCGATAGCCGGCGGAAGCCCGCATGTCGGTAATCGGCGCGAAGTCCTGCTCGAAAAGCGGCAAGGCCGCCTCAATGCTTTCGAGAGACCAGCGCTTGCCCTGCAAGGCCGCCTCGACCGCGGCGGCCCGCTTTGGTGTCGCCGCCATGCCGCCGAAGGCGATGCGGGCCTCGGTCACCTGGCCTGCCTCCACCGCAATATTGAAACAGCCGCAGAGCGCCGAGATGTCCTGGTCGAAACGCTTGGAGAGCTTGTAGCAGCGCAAGCGATCCGCCTGCGGCAGCAGGGGAACCTCGATCGCCTCGACGAACTCGCCCGGCACCCGGTCCTGCACGCCATAGTCGATAAAGAAATTCTCAAGGGTTATGTCCCGGCGCGCAGCGCCTTTGCGCAAGACCAGGCGCGCGCCCAAGGCAATCAACGCCGGCGGCATGTCGCCGATGGGCGAGCCGTTGGCGATGTTGCCGCCGACCGTGCCGGCATCGCGCACCTGGGTCGCGCCGATGCGCCGGATCAGCTCGCCCAGGTCCGGATAGTGCCTGCCCAGCAGGGCCAGGGCATCGGAATAGGTGACCCCGGCGCCGAGGGTCAATTTCCCGTCGGCCTCTGTTTGGCCCCGCAGTTCCTCAACCCGCCCCAGGCAGATTATCGTGTCCAATTGCCGGTGCTGCTTGGTGACCCAAAGCCCCACATCGGTCGCACCGGCCACCAGCACCGCGTCGGGATATTCCAGATAGAGCTCGGCCAGTTGATCCAGGCTGGCCGGCAGGAAGCAGCGCTGGCCGCCGGCCTCGAGCGCAATGGTTTCCGCGTGCTGTATCGACTCCAGACCGGCCTGTTCCTGATCGAACTTTGCGGCCTCTCCGGAGGGTGCCGGGTAGTCCGGCAGGCTTTGCGCCGCCGCAATGATGGGACCATAGCCGGTGCAGCGGCAGAGGTTGCCGGCCAGCAGATCGTTGATCGCGGCCAGGTCCAGGTCCGCCTGGTTCCGGTAGGCCGTGTAGAGCGACATGACAAAGCCCGGGGTGCAGAAACCGCATTGCGACCCGTGGGTGTCGACCAGGGACTGCTGGCAGGGATGTAAGCTGCCGCGGTCACCCAGGTGCTCAACGGTGGTGACTGACTTTCCCTCCAGCATCGGCAGGAACTGGATGCAGGCGTTGAGGGCGCGGTGATGCAGCTGCCCCGCGAAGATCTCCCCCACCGTCACGGTGCAGGCGCCGCAATCGCCCTCGGCGCAGCCCTCCTTGGTGCCGCAAAGACCCCGGCCTTCGCGCAGGTAGGTCAAGAGCGTCATGGTCGGGGAAACGTCGCGCAGAACCTGTTTTTCGCCGTTCAGCCAAAAGGTCAGATGATCGCGCATGGCCGTCGTTCTCTCTAACTGCCGCGGTAGGTGGAATAGCCGTAAGGCGAGAGCAGCAGCGGCACATGATAGTGCGCATCCCGGTCCGCGATGCCAAAACGGATCGGCACCTGATCCAGGAACTTCACCGCGGGCAGGTCCAGGCCGGCCGCCTCGAAATAGGCGCCGGCGTGAAAAATCAGTTCATAGCTTCCGGGCCGGAAATCCGCCCCCTCCAGCAGGGGTGCGTCGCAGCGGCCGTCGTCATTGGCAATCGCATCCCGGAGTTTCGTCCGCTCTGCGCCTTCAAGCCGAAAGAGCTCGATCTTCAGGCCCTTGCCGGGCCGGCCGAGGCTGGTATCGAGCACGTGGGTGGTCAGGCGTCCCATAGCGGACCGGTCTCCCGCGAGCGCACGATGGTTTCAGATTGACCCAATCCGAAACGTGAATCGTCCGCTGCGCCAATAGTTTAGAGGCTGATTCCCGGCGCCTGCCGTTTCGATAGGCGCCGATCGGCCTCTAGGGCTGATTACCCATAATAAACGGGGAAATACGCCGCACTATCTATTTTTAATTGATAATGACACAAAATTTGCAGGGCCATCATGCGCTAGTCGATCAAACTTCCGTCCGGATTGTAGAAAGGATGCGTCCCACCGAAGCTGCCGATATAGGTCAGATCCGCCACCACCCGGTTCTCCGGCGTGAGATGCACGAGGCGGCAGGCCGGCGGTTCCTCGACAAAGGCCGGCGGCCCGTCCGGGTGAAGGTCGAGGGCGACCGCATGGGAGGGGCTTGGGCCGATGCAGGCGATCGTGCCATGCCACAGGGTCTGCGTCGGACGGTGCACATGGCCGCAGAGGACCATTTGCACCTGCCGATGGCGTTCGATCACGGCACCCAGTGCATCGCCATTTCGGCAATTCTGACGGTCCATATGTTCGACCCCGGTCAAAAAGGGCGGATGATGCATGAAAATAAGCGTCGGCTTCTCGCTCTCCCGGTTGAGCGTATCACTGAGCCACGCAAGACGTTCCGCGCAAAAGTCACCATAGGGCTCGCCGGGCACCGTCGTATCGAGCCCGATCAGGCGCAGCGGGTAATCTTCGAGCGCATAGTGCAAGAATCCGTCGCGGGGCAGGTAGGTATGATCGGCGAAGGCGGCCCGCATGGCATCGCGATTGTCATGGTTCCCGGGCACCACATAATAGGGCATCGCCAAACGGTCCAGCAGCGGACGCGCAATCGCATATTCATCGGCCGTGCCAAAATCCACCATGTCGCCGCTCATCACCACAGCATCCAGCGCCGGCGCAAAGGCATTCAAATGGTCAACGCAATCTTTCAGGCGCGCCAAGGTATCGACCCTGCCGTAGGCGAGGCGACCCCTGGCTTTAATGTGGGTGTCTGTGATCTGGGCTATGATCATCGCAGCGGCGGTCTCCTGAAGGTTCCAGCGGTCAATCGACAAGGAAGAGCCGGTCGGACCTGATTTTCAGGCCGACATCGCTGTCGATCGCAATATCCCCCCGGTCGGCGGTCTCCACCACGATCGCCGTTTCCGTGATGCCCTCCAGGATGACCTTTGTGCGGTCGCCCAGGAAATAGACATTGGCGACCCGGCCGCGCAGATCGGCTTGCTCGAGGGGTACGATCTCGGCATCCTCCGGCCGGAACATGACCTCAAGTGCCGCGCCGTCAGTTCCCGACCAGGGCAGGGACCCGCCGCGTATCACGAGCCTTCCATCGGTGACGGTCCCTCGAATCCGGTTCGACGTCCCGATGAAATCGGCGACAAAAGCGTTGGCGGGCCGATAGTAGATATCCTTTGGACTGCCGATTTGGGCCACCAGGCCTTGGCTCATCACAACGATGCGGTCACCAATGGCCATCGCCTCCCCTTGATCGTGAGTCACATAGACAGCCGTGATGCCCAGGCTCCGCAAAAGATCGTTGATCTCGATGCGCAGGCGCTCGCGGAGCGCGGCGTCCAGAGCGGTCAAGGGTTCGTCAAGCAGCAACACCCGGGGGCGCACCGCAATTGCCCGGGCGAGCGCCACACGTTGTCGCTGGCCGCCTGAGAGCTGATCGATGCTGCGGTTTGCGAGTTCGGTGATATGCATCATGCTCAGCATTTCACCGACCCGGACCTCCTTCTCGGGCTTTGCAAGCTTGCGCACGGTCAAACCGTAAGCAACGTTTTCCGAGACAGACATGTTGGGAAAGAGGGCATAAGATTGGAAAACCATACCGACGTTGCGAGTCTCAATCGGCAGGTGCGTGACATCGTCCTCGCCAAATAGCACACGCCCGCCAGGGTCCGGTGCTTCCAAACCGGCGATAATGCGCAGGCTGGTTGTTTTTCCGCACCCGGAGGGGCCCAGCAACACCACCGTTTCCCCGCCGGCGATTTCCAGGTTGATGGGCTCAAGCGCCCGCGTGCCGTCGGGGAAGGTTTTGGCGCAGCCCTCCAGACGAATAGACGTCGACGTTTGTCTTTCGTGCGTCATTTCACACCCGCTGCCGTCAAGGAGGCCGGCGTTGGCGCGACTTCAGGGGGCTCTGGCTTTGCTTTGCGCGGCTGACCGTACAGCTGGAGCGCGATCAGAAGCGGCAGGATCATGATCAAGAATACCAAAGTGTAAGCACTGCCGATCTCAAGACGCATGGAGGCGTAGCTGTCCGCCAGACCGACCGGCAGCGTTTTGGTCAAAGGGGTGTGCAACATCCAGGTCAGATTGAATTCCCCGATCGAAAGGGTCACCACCATCAGCGACCCGGCCAGAATGCCGGAGCGGCAGTTGGGCAGAATAATGGTCCGGAATCTCTGCCAAAAGCCGGCGCCCAAGCTGGCGGCCCCCTCCTCCAAAGTCCGGAAATCGAAGCTCGAAAGCACCGCAAGCACCGAACGGATCATAAAAGGCAGGGTGTAAAGCACGTGGCCGACCAAAATGAAAAGCCAGCTCAGGCGAAACTCTCGAATGCCGCCATAGGTCACGATCAGCGCGAGCGCGATCGCCAGGCCCGGAATGGCGATCGGCAGCACCAGGGTTTCCTCGATAATCCGGGCCACGCGCCCGGATTTCAGCGCCAGCACGTAGGCCGCCGGCACGCCGATCAAGAGGTCGCAGACAAGACAGGTCACCGCAATAAGCAGCGACAGAAATATCGTGTCGGCATAGAGGGTCCAGACTTCGAAGACCCATTTCAAAGTCAGGCCGCTCTTGACGCCCTGAAAGAAATTCTCCGTAACGCCAGCCAGCATGGACATACAAATCGGCACGATCAGGAACGCGCAGACCAGTAGCGTGAAGGCAAGATTTGCATAAAAAATTCTGCTGCGCTGCACGACGGTCTCTCCTAGGCCGCGGCGGCAACGGATGCGCCGGCAATCGACCGCGCCACGTAGAGCGCCACCCAGGTGATAATCCCGAGCACAATGCTCAGGGCCGCCGCCGTGGCGATATTGGCGTTCAAGGTAAACTCCGTATAGATTGTCATCGGCAAGACATCGATGTTCGTCGCCAGGGTAAAGGCGGTCCCAAAGGCGCCCATTGCGGTCGCAAAGGCGATGGCACCCGATGCGATCAGCGCCGGCTTGAGCGCTGGCAGAATGACGTCTCGGATGATCTGCCAGCGCGACGCACCAAGGGAACGGGCGGCCTCCTCCAGCGCCGGGTCGAGTTTTTCCGCCGCCGCCATGATGGTCAGAATGACCCTTGGAATGGAAAAATAGAGATAGCCGGTAAAGAGACCCGCCATCGAGTAGGCGAAGACCAGCTTGGAGCCTGTTAGCGCGCGTGAGACTTCATTGACCAGACCCTGACGCCCGGCCAGCATGATGACCAGAAAACCAATCACGACCCCGGGGAAGGCCAAGGGGAAGGTCAGCATGGAAACCAGCACCTCCCGGCCGGCAAAACGATTTCTTTCCAGGAAGACCCCCGAAATCGTCGAAACAATCAACGCCGCAAGCGTTACCATGGCGGACAAGGTGACCGTCGCCACCAGGCTTTCAAAGTGCCGCGGCGTATTGAAGATGGTCAGATACTCGCTAAAGCCATTCTCCCCGCTGCCCCCGATCAGCATCAGCCGCCCCATGGGCAGCAGGAAAAAGGCCGAGAAGACAATGGCGACCGGCAACATCAGCACGAACAGCCGCGGATATTCGCTATGCTTCATGGGAGGCTATCCCGATCCGTCCAGTGCTGCAGGGCGGCCACTTTCGGCGGCCGCCCTGCGGTGCCATTCAATCAGCGGACTTCCTCGAGATAGCGTTTCTTGAAGCCGTCCTGCACCGCCGCCATCTTCTTATAGTCGACGGGCTGGGAGCGCGCATAGTCTTTCGCCGGCAGGAATTTGGCCTCGGCTTCCGGCGACATGGCGCTGGCGCGCACCGGCCGCAAGAAGGCATTTGCCCATACGGCCTGGCCTTTGTCGGACATGATGTGGTCCAGGATCTTTTTACCCTTGTCCGGGTTGGGGCTGTTCTTCACCAGGCTCATGACATAGGGGACGACCACCGTGCCTTCGGCTGGAATTACGAATTCCACGTTAGCCTCGTCTTTGTACTTCCCGCGATAGGCGTTGAAGTCGTAGTCGAAAAGAATTGGAATTTCACCCGACAGCACGCGGGCGTAGGAGGTCTGTTTGGGAACGATCGGGTTGTTGGCTTGCAACTTCTTGAAATAGTCGATCGCCGGGTCGAAGTTGTCGAGACTGCCGCCCATGGCGCGATTAATGGCGACAGCGCCGGCATAGCCGACAAAGGCGCTGGAGGGATCGAGGTATCCGACCATGCCTTCGTATTCCGGCTTCAGCAAATCGGCCCAGGATTCCGGCACTGCAGCGCCGCCCAGGGCGTCCTTGTTCACGAAAAGCCCCAAGGTACCGGAATGGATGGTGAACCAATGCCCGTCAGGGTCTTTCAAGCCGTCCGGAATTTCATCGAAGTTCGCTGGTTTGTAGGGCTCGACAACGCCCTTGTCCTTAGCGGCAATGCCAAAGGAAACGCCGTAGTAGGCGACATCGGCGACCGGACTGCCCTGTTCCGCCAGCAATTGCGACAAAGTCTGGCCCGAATTCTTGTTGTCATGCGGAATCTCGTAGCCCAGCGACTCTTTGATCGAAACCAGTTGCGACGCCCAATCAGCCCATTGCGGCGGGCAATTGTAACAGATCGCATCCGCCGCCAAGGCCGTGGTGGCCTGGGTCGCCGTCATGAAAACTGCGGCCAGGCCGCCGAAGGCGATCCGGCGGGACATTGGAAATCTAAGCGTCATTGTTACGTCTCCCTCTATTTCTTGCGGGTTTTGGTAGGAGAGGACTCATCGCTGCCCACTTCTGGCGGTGGGCCTATGGAAGTCCCCGGACGAAAATCGGCTGGTAGGATCTGCACCGACGGGGACGTGCCCCCGGTCAATCTGCCGAGCAAATGCTGGACGGCAGCCTGTCCCATGGCGCGGGACGGTTGCACGACGGTGGCAAGGGTCGGATGGGACAGCTGTCCGAAAGGGATGCCATCGAAGCCAACGATCGAAACTTCCTCAGGCACCGGGACGCCGAGGTCACGCAGCGCACCCATCACCGAAAAAGCGAGGAGATCGGTCGAGCAGAACAAAGCTGTCGGCGCATCTTCTCTTTCCAGGAGATTCTGCACGGCGCGGGCAATCCGGCCCTGGACGAAATCGACCTCCACCAGGGCCGGCGCCTTCAGGCCTGCGGCCAGGGCCCCTGCCTTGAAACCTTCGAAGCGGGAACGGGAACGGTCGGATTCATCAAAGCTGCCGGCAATCATGCCCAGGCGCGTGTGGCCGGACAGGGCCAGTTCCTCCGCGATCAGGCGGCCCGCGGCAACGTTATCCACCGTGACGGCGCTGCGTGCTGATCCTGTTGGCTGATTGAACAGCAGAACATAGGGAACGCCCTGCGCATCCAGGTGATTCAATTGTTCGCTGTGATCGGCATCCGCCACAGTAAGGATCATGCCATCGACCCGGTTGGCGAGCATCGCGTCAATGGCATGACGTTCTTCCCGCTCCTGATAATTGCTGCAGGTAATCAGAACCGAGTAGCCCGCCGTGCGCGCCGCCGTTTGGATGCCTTCGACCACTTCGCCGAAAATCGGATTGGCCAGCGACGGCAAGAGAGTGCCGAAGGTCTGCGTGCGCGAGGTTTTCAGATTGCGGCCCATCGCGTTCGGCCTGAAGCCGAGCTCTTTAATTGCCGCCTCGACCCTCTCGCTCGTCGTCGCACTGATCATGCCGCGGCCGTTTACGACCCGCGAGACCGTCGCCGGCGACACCCCGGCACGCAGGGCCACGTCCTTGAGGGTGACGCTATTGATCGATGATCGAAACATCGGCTGACGACCCCTGCCCATCCAGACCAAAAGTGAAGCCCCTATTTCACGGCAATGCAAACGATTTCTATTAGAATCATAAAACCATCATGTTTTTTGCTTATTTTTCAATCTATTATTGTATTTTATGCAAACGATTGCACGAAATCCGCACGGTTTCGGCACAACAGGGCCACTGGCCTTTGTAATGGGCATCTCAGGCGGGCTGGCAAGCGGCGTCATCCGGAAGCCTCTGCCTGCTCCTTCAGGCGGGCATCGGCCACTTCGCCGATCCGCTCTTTCAACTCGGGAAAGGCGCGCACCAGCTTGCGGAAGTCGCGGCCGTCCAGCACCAGGAGATGGCAAAAGCCCTTGGCGGTGACGTCGGCCATGCGCCGGCGGTGGGTCAGAAGCGCCAGTTCGCCGAAAAAGTCGCCGGTCGTGAGGGGCACCGCTTCGGGCTTCAGGCTGACCTCCACCTCGCCGGCGGCGATAAAGTACATGGCATCGCCGCGGGCGCCGGCCGAGACCACGCGTTCGCCCGGTACCGCCATGCGGGGCCTCAGGAAGCCGGCCACCGCGGTCAGGCGGTCGTCGGGGAGGGATTCGAAAATCGGCACCCGCTGAATCATCTCTTTGAGTTCCATGCCCAGATCCAGCGGCGGGCGGCGCTGAAAGGCCTGGCGCCGGGCCCTGAGGTCGCGCAGCAGGTCGCTGTAGAGTTCCTGACTGACCAGGGACTCGCGGCGCATCAGCCGGTACTCGCTCTCTTCGAGGCGCAGGGCCGAGCGGCCGAGAAAGCGCACCCGAAGGGATTCCGCATAGGCCGGATACTGCAATTCCAAGGCTGCCACGGCCCGTATGTTGGCCTCCAGCCGTTCCTCGATCAGGGTCTGGAGCTCGCCGCAAACCTTCTGGCCCAACAAGGGCGCCACCGACTGACGGTTGAAGCCGCCCAGTTCGCGAAGCACGACCTGGCGCAGCAACAGCACCTCAAAACGATCCGCCAGCCGGCCCGCGAGCGGCCCCGACCAGCCCAGGACGCGGTGCAGCCAGAGTGCGACCCGGGAGCGCCAATCGAGGGCAACTTCCCCCTTGGCCGCGGCCTGGTAGCCGGCCAGGCCGGCGGTCTTGATCCCATCCAGCATGCGGCCGGCCTGAACGACCGCGAGGCTTGCCAGACGGCTCGAGACGGTCCGCTCCTTCAGGTGTCTCAGGTACAGCTCCTCCTCCCGATTGGCGAGCGCGGTGAGGCCGATCTGCAGGCGGTCCTGGTCCGACAGCTTGTCGTCGGGGACCGTGTCGTCGCCGGCGGCGCCGGGCGGGGCCGGCACCCGGCAGACCAGATCCTGGTCGATCCCGTACTCCCGGGCGACGTCGGCCACCTGTTCTTCGATGTTCCGGCGCGAGAGCGCCAGCACCCGGTCGCGCAGGGCCGCTTCCGTCGGGCTCAAGCGGTCCAGCCCCAGCAGCCGCAGCAGCGGACGCAGGGTCGGGCCGTTGACAAAGAGCGTGAAGAGCACAAAGCCGGTGGCCAGCGGCGCCACCACCCGCTCGACCGCCACCGGGACGGCCGGGTTCTCGATCACCGCCAGCGCCAGCGCCAGTGTCACGGCGCCGCGCAAGCCGCCCCAGAGAATCACCAGCCGCTGGGCGCTGTCCACCCGGTCGGCCAGTCCCAGCAGACTAAGGCCCGGGAAAAGCCCATAGACCACCGCCGCGCGGGCCGCCAGCGCCGCCAGCAGCACCACTGCCAGCATGGCGGCATCGGACCAGAGCAGCTGGCCCAGCATGCGCGGGACCAGCATCGCCGCCAGGATGAAAATCAGCGACGAGGCCCAGAAGTTGAGCTGGGCCCAGGTCACCGTCAGGCTTTCCCAGGCCGTGGCGGAAATCCGGGTCCGTCCCAGGGAACCCACGACCAGGGCCGCGGTGACCACGGCAACCACGCCGGAAACACCGAAATAAACCTCGGCCACCACATAGGAGAGATAGGCCAGGGAAACGGTCAGGGTGATTTCGGCCACGGGATGCTCGCGCAGCAGGATCACCGCCGCACAGGTTGCCCGCGCCATGAGATATCCAACCAGGATGCCGCCCAGAATGCCCTTGGTGAAGAGCAGCAAACCCGAGGCCAGGCCGGTCTCGCCATCACCCGACAGGACGGCGACGAAAATACTGAAAAGGGCAATGGCCGCCGCATCGTTGAAGAGGCTTTCACCCTCCACCAGAATTGACAGGCGCCGCGGCGCGCCGAGATCGCGAAAGACCGCCACCACGGCGGAAGGGTCCGTCGCCGCCACCACAGCGCCCAGCAGGAGACTGGCCACCAGAGGCACGCCGAAACTCCAGTGCAGGGCAAAGCCGACAAAGAGGGTACAGATCAATACGGCGACAACCGCCAACACCAGAATTGAGGCGAATTCGTCGAACAGGCGCCGCACGTCATTGGAGAGGCCGCCCGCGAACAGCAGCGGCGGCATGAAAAGATAAAGAAAGGTCGTGGCATCGATCCGGATGCCGCCCAGCCCCCGCAGAAGGTCCGTTAGCGGCCCCGCCGGGGCATCGCCGCGCATCGCCAGGCTGGCAAGGCCCAGGCCCATGCCCAGGGCGGCCAGCAAGACGCTGAAGGGAAGCTTCAGGCGATTGGCCAAGGGCAGCAAAAAGCTGACCAGCGCCAAAAGCGCCGTGATCGCCAACACCGCCAGAACAATCGAACTCACGTCCCGGCCTTCCGGTCTCGCCAAGCCTGCCGCACGCGTCCTACTCCTCACCTACGCTGAAATTGCCCTACGTCGAAATTGCCAGAATCGCCGCCCTTGGCCATGATGACCGCCCGTCATCAGGGAGCGCAACCGTTTGACCACGCAACAGCTCATTGTTTTCGCCATCCTGGCGTCGCTTTTCGGGCTCCTGGCCTGGGGGCGCTGGCGCTATGACGTCGTGGCTTTCCTGGCCTTGATGGTGGCGGTGGTCACCGGTGTGGTCCCAGCCGGGCAAGCCTTTTCCGGCTTTGGCCATCCGGCGACCATCACGGTGGCTGCCATCCTGATCCTCAGCCGCACGCTCAGCACCTCCGGCGCCACCGACATTTTCGCCCGGGCCATCAACCCGATGCTGAAATCGACACCGCTCCACATCGCCGCGCTGTCCAGCATCGGGGCCTTTTTGTCCGCCTTCATGAACAACGTCGGCACCCTGGGGCTCTTGATGCCGGTCGCCCTGCAGACCGCGGTAAAAGCCAAACGCGCCGCTGCGCTGCTGCTGATGCCGCTCTCCTTCGGATCGATCCTAGGCGGGCTGGTGACCCTGATTGGCACGCCGCCGAACATCATTGTCGCCACCTACCGCGGCGAGGTGATGGGCGAGCCCTATGGCATGTTCGACTTCGCCCCGGTGGGCGCCGCCGCCGCCCTGGCCGGTGTCCTTTTCATCGCGTTGCTGGGCTGGCGTCTCATTCCGAAAGTTTCCAGCAAATCCACGGCCGCAGGCGATCTCTTCGACATCGAAAACTACGTCACCGAAGTCCTGGTCCCCAAGGACAACAAGTTCATCGGCAAGACCTTGGCGGACATCGACGACATCACGTCGGAGATCGACGCCCTGGTCCTGGATCTGATCCGCAAGGACCGCCACTACCCCGGCGCCATGACCCACAAGCAGTTGAAGGCCGGCGACATCTTGAAAATCGAAGCCGGGCCGGAAGACATCGACAAGTTCATCGCCAAGCTTGAGCTGGAACTGGCGAACCGTCCCAAGGACAGCAAAGCCACACCGCGCAACGAGGACCGCACGCTGGCGGAGGTCGTGGTGCCGCCCGCATCGCGGCTCGACGGCCGGCAGGTCGGCTCCCTGCGCATCTTCAGCAACCGCGGCGTGACCCTGATGGCCGTGTCGCGGGAGGGCAAGCCCTTCCGCGGGCGCCTCAAGAACTTCCGCATCAAGAGCGGCGATGTGCTGCTGTTGCACGGTGAGGCCGAACGCTTGCCCGATGCCATCGCGGCCGGCGGCGGCCTGCCCCTGGCCACCCGCGACCTGAGTTTCGGCAAGCGCCATCAGGCCCCGGCCCTGATCGCGATCTTCGCCGCCGCCATCGCCGCCACGTCCTTTGGGCTGCTGCCGGTACAGATTTCCTTTGGCCTCGCCGTCTTGGCCATGGTGATTTTCGGCATGCTGCCCATGCGCGAGATCTATGAAGGCATCGACTGGCCGGTGATCGTCCTATTGGGCTCCCTGATCCCTGTCGGCGGCGCGCTGGGCACAACGGGCGGCACCGACCTGATCGCGCAGGCTATTCTTCAGCTTACCGCAGGCCAATCGGCGGTTGTCGTGCTGCTGCTGCTGATGGTGATCACCATGACCCTGTCGGATGTCTTGAACAACGCGGCAACCACGGTGGTGATGGCGCCCATCGGCTATTCCGTGGCTCTGCGTCTGGGGGTCAGCCCCGACCCCTTTCTGATGGCTGTAGCGGTGGCGGCCTCCTGCGCCTTTCTGACCCCCATTGGGCATCAGAACAACGCCCTCATCATGGGGCCCGGCGGCTATCGTTTCGGCGACTATTGGCGCATGGGCCTGCCGCTGGAAGTGCTCGTGATCGCCGTGACGATTCCGATGATCTTGCTGGTTTGGCCTTTGTAGCGGGAGCGACTTCAGGCGGTGAGTGCTTCCGGGGCTTCCGGCGCGGCGGGCGAAACCCGCTCCACCGGGAACCACATGATCACCTCTGTCCCTGCCCCCAAAGTGCTCTTGACCTCAAGACTGCCGCCATGCAGTTCGATAAAGGACTTGGTGAGCGGCAGGCCCAGGCCGGTACCCTGGTGATCGCGGCTGAAAGCGCTTTCGACCTGGCCGAAGGGCAGCAGGACCCGCTTGATATCTTCCTCGGCAATGCCGATGCCGTTGTCAGACACGGATATGGCAAGCCGGCCATCCGTTTCCCGCCAGCCACGCACGGTCACAACCCCCTGCTCCGAGGTGAATTTCACCGAGTTCGACAGCAGATTGATCAGGCACTGCTTGGTCAGACGCAGATCCGCGATCAGATTGGGCAGACCGGGCTGCAAATCAAGCTTGATCTCGATGCTGTTGTTCTGAGCCCTTTCCGTAACCAAGCGCAAGGACTTGTCGATCATGTCGGGCAGATCGAATTCTTCCTCTTGAAGTTCCACCTTGCCGGATTCAATCTTGGAGATATCCAGAATGTCGTTGATCACTTCCAGAAGGTGCGACCCGCTTTCGTGGATATCGCCGGCGTATTCCAGATAGTTTTCGTTGTTCAGTTTCCCCAGAAGCTCGCCCTTGATGATCTCCGAGAATCCGAGAATTGCATTCAAAGGCGTCCGCAACTCGTGGCTCATGTTGGCCAGGAACTCGCTTTTACTACGGTTCGCCGTTTCCGCCTGACGCTGGGCTTCGCGAAGGTCCGCATCATTTTCCTGAATGGTATTCAACATACTGTTGAAGCCGTCGACCAGCGCCCCCATCTCGTCGCGGCCATACTTCTCCGCACGGATCGAGTAGTTGTTTTCTTGCGAGACGCCCTGCATCACATCGAGCAGGTGAAAAATCGGACCCGATACCGCCGCCTGCATCCGCGACAGCAGAATGTAGGCCACCACGGCGCAGATCAGAATCACCGACACCGCAATCAGGATAAAGGTGTTGATGGTCGCATACATCAGGTCCAGGTCCGAGGTCACGGAGATCTTACCGATCTCCTCGCCATCCAGCAGGATCGACTGGGTGAATTCGATGACTTCCTCTTCCTGGGCACCCGCTGCAGGCGGTAGCGTCCCGGTTTCATCAAGGCCGTCTTTACCCGGAATGAACTCCGCGAAAAGCTGCCCGTCGGGTGTGAAGATCTTGGCTTCGATGATATTGGGCTTGACACGCAAGGCGGCGAGGATCTCTTCGGCGGACTGCTGGTCCTCGAAATACAAAGCCGCCGTCGAGTTGTTGCCGACGATCTGCGCAATCGCTTCCAGTTCCTGTTGAACGATCCGCCGCTGGTGCACCATTTCCATCGTGATCAGCACTACGGAAGCCAGAATCAGCACCACGCAGCAAGCAATCGAGGTGATCGCCGTCAGCTTGTGCTTGATCGAAAGATTCCGGAGTAACCGCACGTTCTCTACCCGCCCCTAATTTGAATACACTTCGTCGGCCAACCGAAGCATCTTGGAGCTCAGAATCAAGCCCGCACGATTTGCAGCTTCCATGTTGACGTCGAATTGGTTGCGGTCGTCGATTACCTTGAGGTTGATGACGCCGCCCTGATCCGCGAATGCGGGAATATCGGCAACCGTCAAGACCGGCTGGTTCCCCAGAAACGCGATGATGCCGTCCAGACTTTCTTCCTCGGACTGGCTGACGAACATCAGGTGGCAACGCTCAGCTTCCGGCAGGGCACTCAGGCGGCGCACCAGCAATTGACGCTGCCGGATCCGCTTGCCTTCGATGGTGCGCAGCGCCGGGCCGAACGGGTCTTCACCCAAAATGCAAAGCCGCAGGGGCGCGTCGGAATCGACAAAGGTATCGGCCGGCCATTTCGTGAATTTGGCAAATTTATAGAGCAGCGCCGCCTTGATCAGATACTCACGCGAGGGCTCCTGCGGGCTCGCCACAGCGACTTCAGCGCCGGTCTGCGCCCGCAGACCAGCGATGTCGGAACCAGCAATGAGATAGACTCCCAGCAAAAAGGCCAGAAATCCGGTGAATTTCCGCATCACAGGGCCTCGTTCCCCGCTATCCGATTAAGCAAAACCACTCCTTCACCAGCCCGCCGCCGCGCCGGGACGAAAGCCCCGTTGAAACAGCGGATCTGGCAGCTGTGATTGTACGAGCCCCCGATGAAGAAACTCTGAAATATGCCTTACAAAAACTCAAGATTCGGCCCTCGGAGGGAGCGGCTAAATGATTAAATCCGGGTTAAGGGTTAGGTCGCCGTCGACGGTCATGGTGACACTTTGAAAACCGATGGTTTGCGTGAAGACCAAATTCCCATTCAAATCCGTACCGGCGGAACTCCAGCCGGTCCCCGCATCCAGGGTATCGTTGTCACCGCCTTGAACGGTCAAGGCACCGGCATCGGAGATGTCCAGAATATCCGCAGCCGTCAAGATCAGGCTGTTGGCGCCGCTGTCCGATTGCAGATCAATGCGATCGATCCCGGAGAGGATTCCGCCCTCGGTCGTAAGGTTGAGGTCGCCATCCTTCAGCCGCAGCGTATCGAACCCGGAATCGCCATTGATTGCGAGATCCTCGGAGTCCCAGGCAATCCGGTCCTTGCCGGCGCCGCCCGAAATAATGTCGGCGCCGTCGTTGCCGTCAATATTGTCGTTGCCGTCGCCGCCGCTCAGGATGTCGTCGCCGTCGCCGCCGCGGAGCTTGTCGTCGTTGGTACCGGCATTCAAGATGTCGTTACCGGTGCCGCCGTAAAGCTCGTCAACGCCATTGCGGCCATGCAGTTCGTCATTGCCGGAGCCGCCGTGGAGCAGGTCGTTGTCGGCGCCGCCCCAGAGGTAGTCGTCGCCGGCCCCGCCATAGAGGCTATCGTCCTTGGAGCCGCCGTCCAGATAGTCGTCGCCGCTGCCGCCATAGAGAGTGTCCGCGCCATTGGCACCGTAGAGCGTGTCTTCGCCGGACCCGCCTTCCAGCAGATCGTCGTCGGCATCGCCATCGAGGATGTCGTTGCCCGCACCGCCGGAAAGCACGTCCGCCTTGCTGCCGCCCTTCAAGTTGTCGTCGCCACTGCCGCCGATCAGCGTGTCGGCGCCGTTGTCGCCGGACAGGTCATCGCTGCTGGAGCCGCCATCGAGGAAATCATCGTCGGCCCCGCCGGACAGGTGATCGGCGCCATCGCCACCAAACAGGGTGTCATCCTTGGAACCACCCCCGAGCGTATCGGACGCATCGCCGCCGTTGAGCGTGTCCTGGCCGTTCGCGCCCGCCAATTCGTCCTGACCGCTGCCGCCGTTCAGGGTATCGGCGCCAGCTCCGCCATAGAGGCTATCGGCACCCGCTCCGCCGAACAGCTCATCTGCGCCCGAACCGCCGTCGAGGCTATCGGCTCCCTGCCCACCATCGAGCAGATCGTTGCCGGAATCGCCGAAGAGGTCGTCGCTGCCGCGGCCGCCGTAAATCTGGTCGTCGCCCGACCCGCCATGCAGTTCGTCCTTGCCGTTTCCGCCGTAGATGGTGTCGTTACCGGCAAACCCAAAGACCCGGTCCTTGCCATTCTTGACAAACAGCGCGTCATCCAGGCTGGTGCCCTCGATGACATCCGTGCCCTGGACTTTGGTCTCGGGCGCCCCGGCATTGCCCGGGTTGCCGATACTCGCTTTGGGGTTCGCCATGTGGTCGGTGCGCTTTCCGCTGATTAATTGAAATTTGAAGGGTTAAACGGCGAAATCGGTGATATCGGTGTTGACGTTGATATCGGCATCGACGGTCAAGGTGGCGAAGCTGCCGCCGCTGCCCTGCTCGAATACGCGGTTGCCGTCACTATCGACCCCGGCGTCGGTCCAGCCGCTCCCCGCATCCAGGCTGTCGGCGGCATCACCGGTGATGGTCAAGGAATTTCCGTCGGAGATCGCCAGCACGTCCTGATAGGTCAGGGTCAGGATGTTGTCGGCACTGTCACTGGCGAGATCGATGATATCGATGCCGGAGATGGTGCCGGTGAACTCCGTGATGTTGATATCGCTGTTCTCGGCACGCAGCGTATCGGTGCCGCTGCTGCCGGATATAATGGCGTCTTCCGAGTCCCAGATAAAGATATCGTCGCCGGACCGCCCCATCAGGGTGTCGCTACCGGCGCCGCCATGCAGAAAATCATTATGCGAATTGCCGTCCAGGATATCGTCGCCGCTGCCGCCAAACAGCACATCGTCACCCGGCCGGCCGTTGATGTGGTCATCGCCACTGCCGCCGAAGATGACATCGTCGGCTGGCGTGCCGTCGATGTTGTCGCTGCCCGACCCGCCCTGGGTCGACGAGCCCACATAAACATAGACCGTAGCGCTGTCGGTGCCGCCGTTGCCGTCGGAAACCTGGTAGGTAAAGCTGTCGAGGCCGGTAAAGCCGGCGTCCGGACTGTAGGTAACCGATGCCCCACCGTTGATTGCCACGGTCCCATTCGCTGCGACACCGGTAGAAGCGACCGTCAGGGCCGAGCCGTCCGGGCTGCTGTCGTTGCTCAGCACCATAACCGTCGTGCTCGTGCCGGCGGCTGTGCTCGCGGTATCGCCCTCGGCGATGGGTGCGTCCAGCATCGGATTGACGGTCACCGTCACCGTGGCGCTGTCGGTGCCGCCGTTTCCATCGGAGACCGTATAGGTGAAGCTGTCGCTGCCGTTGAAGTTCGCTGCCGGCGTATAGGTCAGCGTGCCGTCGCCGTTGATCGCCACGGTCCCGTCGGTTCCCTGACCGACGGTGATGACGCTCAGGCTATCGCCATCGGGGTCACTGACATAAGAGAGTATCGAGACCGTCGCCGTCTCATCTTCATCCAGGGTGATGGCGTGATTGGCGGCCGTTGGTGCCGTGTTTGTGCCGCCGCCAGAGCCGCTGCCGCCACCCGAAGAGCCGTCACCGCCCGAGCCGCTACCGCCGCCCGACGAACCGTCACCGCCCGAGCCGCTGCCGCCGCCCGAAGAACCATCGCCGCCGGAACCGCTGCCGCCGCCCGACGAACCGTCGCCGCCCGAGCCGCTGCCCGAAGAGCCGTCACCGCCCGAGCCGCTGCCGCCGCCCGAAGAGCCGTCGCCGCCCGAGCCGCTGCCGCCGCCCGACGAACCGTCACCGCCCGAGCCGCTGCCGCCACCCGACGAACCGTCGCCGCCCGAGCCGCTACC
>CAJHXM010000514.1_pt1 | contig 26277 bp, 25 predicted proteins | sample 9198461 | NCBI WGS metagenome assembly CAJHXM01 (sample SAMEA7708299, study PRJEB35096) | sediment metagenome | biome: marine neritic benthic zone biome [ENVO:01000025]; feature: sediment [ENVO:00002007]; material: shallow marine sediment [ENVO:03000034] sea grass bed [ENVO_01000059] ...
CCCTGGCCCTATGTGGAAGGGTTGACGCTCGCGGAAGCGACCCACGAGCTGGCCTTTATCGCGACCGGCATTTACGGCAAGCCGATGCCGAAGCAGAACGGAGCGCCTCTGCGCCTGGCGGTTCCCTGGAAATACGGCTTCAAGTCGACCAAAGGTCTCGTTTCATTCGAGTTCACCGATCAGCGGCCGGTCTCTTTTTGGGAGGCGATCCAGAAGTCCGAATATGGATTCTGGGCGAACGTCAACCCGAAGGTGCCCCATCCGCGCTGGAGCCAGGCGACGGAACGGGTCCTGGGCGCCGAGGGGCGGGTTCCCACACAGCTGTACAACGGCTACGCCGAATTCGTCGGGGATCTTTATAAAGGGTTGGAAGACAAAGAACGCCTTTTTATGTAGGCGTTTCGGTTTCTATCCCACGCGGTGGATTGCGGCGATTTCCGAGCTGACCTGAGGGAAGTCAATCTCCTCCGGCGCGCTGATCAGCGAGCGGTCGAAGATGACGCCGCCGATGATCATGTCGGCGGTCGCCCCATCGGTGGAAAGGGGCAGCAGCAGACGCTGAACGTTTTTGTGCGTGCCGAAAGCGTTCTTCAGGGGACCCTGTGACAGGCGGGGCTCTTGATTGAGCGCCGTTTGCCGGTATTCCTCGAAAATTTCCATGATTTCCGAATTGGGAAGATCCTGCAATTCCCGGCCTGTGATTTCGCAGCCGCACCAGCGCACCACTTCCGTGCCGGCCAAGCGGACCCGAAAGGCATCGGCACCGGGCTGGGTATCGACGAGAAGGATATGCGGCAGCAGCCGCGGTATATCAACCGGGTCCAGATCGGCGCGCGCCGGACAGCGGCGCCCGCTGCAGCGCGATTTCCAATAGTCGTAAAGGTGCTTCAAAATGGGATGGGTAACATCGTTACTGCTGCGAACCGCGCGCCGATAGAGTGACGATTTGGGAACTTGTATTGCTAGGGCCACTTGTGGCCTCCCCCAATTCTGCTGTTTTTCTGCGGCCAGGCAGCAAATTGGTACAGAAGCTCGGTAAGCGCCTTATGATAAAAAAGGGCTTAATGGTAAAGATTTGTAATCGACTAAAGCGGCTCTAGTCGAATTCGACGGGCACCGCGAACATGTATCCGGTGCCCCGAATGGTCTTGATCATGGCGGGGGTGCGGGGGTCGTCCATCAGCTTGCGGCGCAGCTTGACAATCAAGGCATCGACGCTGCGGTCGAAGGGTGCCCATTCCCGATTGGCGACCAGGTCGAGAATTTGGTCGCGCGTCAGCGCGCGTTTGGAACGCCGAACCAGGGCCGAGAGCAGTTGGAACTCGTAGGTCGTGAGCGGCACCAGTTCCCCATCCGGCGACTTCAGGTCACGGGCAGAGAGATCAAGTTGCCATCCGGCAAAACGGGCGATAGAGGCTTTTTCCGGATTGGGCTCACCGCTGGCCGATTTCGACCGCCGCATGACCGAGCGGATGCGCGCCAGCAGCTCGCGCTCGTTAAAGGGTTTCGTAATGTAGTCGTCGGCGCCCAGCTCCAGTCCGACGATTTTGTCGATCTCGGTATCCTTGCCGGTCAGCATGATGAGCGCAATGTCGGACTCGGCCCGCAGGGCCCGGGCCAGGCTAAGCCCATCTTCTCCGGGCATCATGAGGTCCAGGACGATCAGGTCGACCGGCAGGCGGGCCAGCACACGGCGCATCTCTGCGCCGTCGTTTGCGGTTTCGACGACATAGCCTTCCCGTGACAGAAAACGCGCCAGCAACCGGCAGATGCGCGGGTCGTCGTCGACGACCAGAATGTATTCACTCAATCCCTTACGACTCCAAAAACAATGCCCTGGCGGCAATCACTATGCTTCGATGCGGCCAGGAAATCCAGATTCTCCTAGGGAATTTCCACAGCACCGCAGTTTACGACCCTATACTAAAGGCGGAATATCACCAAAAATTCAATTAGTGGTAGATTTTAATGTTTTCACGGTCATAGGAGCAGCAGAAACCATTACAAAAAATCACGCAATCTTGGGGGGTTACCCTATAGACTGTGCAGTTGTGGCAGTTGCGGTGAGTGCATTCTCATAATGAGTGCACCTTAGGAGCCGGTTCTGCCCAATCGGGCCCTTCTACGATAAGGGCACGTTTTTATTGAGGGAATGCACTCGGCCGCTTTCCTGCACAACCGGCTCGGCAGTGATGGATCCATGTCGCTAAAGCTCAAAATCGCGGGAATTATTATTGCCCTGGAGGCACTGGTCGTGCTGCTGGTTCTCTGGCAGACGCTGTCCTTTTCTCTCGACCGCACCCGGGAGCTCAATGAGGCCACCGATAAGATCACCTTGGATAATATCGCGCTGCTCAGCACACCGGCCTTGCTAACGGGAGATTACAGCAGGCTGCGGCCCATCATGGAGCGGCTCGGCGCGGAACCGCGGATCGAGAGGATCATTCTGGCTGATTCTGAGCGCCGTGTGGTGGCCAGCAACAGCCCGGATCTGGTGGGCAGTTCGGCCTGGTCCTTTCTAACGACCAATCCGAAGTCGTGGTCATCCCGGGAAATCAGGAGCCGCTCCGGCGATTTGGGTATCCTGGCGATTGAATACTCCGATGCCGTCCTGATCGAAGCGAATGCCGATGCCCGCAACTTTGGTCTCATTATCGGTCTTGCCGGTATGGTGCTGATCGGGGCTGTCGGTTGGGGCGCCGGCGTCATCCTGACACGGCGCGTGGACAGGCTCGCTTTCGCCGCCGACCGGATTGCAAAGGGCGATATCACGGCCCGCGTGGGCCTTGCCGGCCGGGATGAAGTCGCCCGGGTGGGGCAGGCCTTCGACGTAATGGTCGAGGCCGTAACCGAAAAACTCCGCTCCTCAACCGAAAGTGAGCAGCGCTTCCGTGGCGTGTTCGAGCAGGCGGCGACGGGCATTGCCCGGATTTCGACGGAAGGGCAATTCCTGGAGGTCAACAGGGCCTTTGCGAAAGCCCTAGGCTATGATCGCGCGGAGATGACCGCCAAGTCGCTGTCGGACATCACACAAGCCGAATACCTGGAAGGCACCTTACACAGCATTCGCCTGTTGCTGGCGGGAGTCATTCCGAGTGTCTCCGCCGAGCAGCGCTATGTCCGAAAGGATGGCGAAACCGTCGCGGCGATAATGACCCTGTCGCTGGTTGCCGAGGATGAGGGCGCGTCCAAATACCTGATCGCCGTAATTGAAGACATCACGGAGCTGAAAAACGCTGAGGAATCGCTCCGAAAAGCTGAAGCCAGCTACCGGCAGATTTATGAGAATGCCTCCGAGGGCCTCTATCGTTCCACCTCTGACGGCCGTTTGTTAAGCGCCAATCCGGCACTGGTCCGGTTGAACAGGTTTGATCGGGAGGAAGATCTTCTGGACGCGGTAAACGGGACGCTTGGGCAAATATATGTCGACCCGAACCGGCGTGAGGAACTGGTCCGTCTTCTCGAAAGGCAGGGCCGCGTCGACGAATTTGTCTCCGAAGCCTACCGGGCGAAGACCGGTGAGAGAATCTGGATCAGCGAAAATGCGCATACCGTCACCGACGATGACGGCGGCATTCTTTATATTGAGGGCTCGGTCCAGGATATAACCGAGCGGCGGCTTGCCGAAGAGGCCCTGCGCGAACGAAACCTGCAGTCAAAAGCGGCTGAACGCCTGGCGCAAATGGGCCATTGGGTGATCGATGAAGCACAGCAGATGATGATCGATTGTTCAGATGAATTTCCACGTCTTCTGCAAGTGGCCCGGCAGCAAATTCTGGGGGCGCGGGAGAAGTATCATCGTTTCGTTTATCCGGACGATCTGAACTATGTGGTCCAGACTCACCAGGACGTGCGTCAAACGCCGCGCAAGTACGAGATTGAATACCGTGTTGTCCGTAAAGACGGGCAGATCCGCTATGTGCGCGAGATCGGCCAGCCGGTGCTGGGGACATCGGGCGAATTGATTCAATTCACCGGGACCTTGCAGGACGTGACTGAACGCCGACAGACCGAAATGCAGCTTGTTCAGGCGCAGAAGATGGAGGCCGTGGGACAGTTGACTGGGGGCATTGCCCATGACTTCAATAATCTTTTGACCATTGTACTGGGCAACCTCAATCTTCTTAAAGAAGACCTCGCAGATAATATCGTCGAAGACGCGGACGAACGGATCGATGACGCGATTTCGGCAGGCCGCCAGGGTGCTGAACTTGTGCAGCGGCTCTTGGCTTACGGCCGGAAGCAAACCCTGCGCCCCACAGCCATCGATGTTGACGCGCTCGTCGAAAGTACCTGCCGGTTGCTGCGCAGAACTTTGGAAGAATACATCACCATGGAGGTGATCCCCGGTGAGGATCTTTGGCCCGGTGATGCGGACCCGGCCCAATTGGAACAGGCCATTATCAACCTCTCGATAAATGCCAGAGACGCGATGCCGGAAGGCGGCACCCTGCGGGTCGAAACGCGCAACCGCACCTTCTCCGCCAGCGAGGCGGCGCAGTTCGAGTCGCTTACACCGGGTCCCTATGTAGAGATCGCTGTTTCCGATAGCGGCGAAGGCATGTCACCGGAATTGCTGGAAAAAGTCTGGCAACCCTTCTTCACGACCAAAGACGTCGGTCAGGGCAGCGGCATGGGCCTCAGCATGGTGCATGGCTTTGTGAAACAGTCCGGCGGCGACGTCGCCATCGAAAGCACGGTCGGGGAAGGCACGACGGTGCGGTTGTTTTTGCCCAAATCTCAAAATGAGATGGAAGCGGCGGAAGCGGTGGCGCCCAGTAATGCCAAGGTCGAATTGGGTGATGAGACGATCCTGGTGGTGGAAGACGATCCCGGCTTGCGCCGGGTGGCGACGGCAATTCTATCCAGCCTCGGCTACGAAGTTCTGGAGGCGGACGACGGGGCTTCAGCGCTGAACATCCTGGCTCAGACGCCGAATGTAGACTTGCTTTTCACCGATGTCGTCTTGCCGCACGGTATGAACGGCGTGGTCCTTGGAAAAGAGGCGCGGGCCCTTTACCCGAAGATCAAGGTCCTCTACACCTCAGGCTACTCCAAAGGGGCCAATACGCAATCCGACGGGCTTGGCGACCGGTTCAGGCTGGTTCCCAAACCCTACCGAAAATCAATCCTGGCGGAAGAGATCCGGCAAGTTCTCGATGGGCGAGAGGTTTGAAGTTATGGCGGCGAGACGTCTGCTCCTGGTCGACGATGAGCCCGAATTCGGGAAGCTGGTCCGACGCGTGGCTGAAGAACAGGACTTTGACGTCACGGTGACCCAGCAAGCGTCGGACTTCATGAAAGCCTACGAAAAGGTTGATCCCACCCACATCATCCTGGATATCGTCATGCCGGGAACCGATGGGATCGAACTGATGAAATGGCTGATCGAGCGCGGTAGCGGCGCCCGCGTAATTTGCGTCAGTGGATATGATCCTGACTATGTAAAGCTGGCGGAGACGCTTGGTAACCTGAAGAGTTCAATGTCTGTTTCCTCACTGGTAAAGCCGATCCGCCTGGCGGACTTACGCTCCGCCCTTTCCGGGGGCTGAGGGCGTCAAAGGTTTGTGATGGACAGTGGCAAAGCTGCAAACACACGGGCTGCCGGCCCCTTGACGACATCCGCCCCCGCTCCCCAGTTTTCGACGGGCCGGTCCGATCGCGACGCCTATGTCCGCGGCGAAATTATCGGACTGCTCTATCGCAACGCCTTTGCGCTCGGGGCCAATTTGCTGAACGCGCTCTTGGTTGGGATCGTCTTGTGGGATGTCATGCCGCAGGATCAGATCCTGATCTGGGGTGCTTTGATGGCCATGATAATGATTGTCCGCTATTGGACCATGCGCCGCTACCACCAGGTCCGGCCCGCGCCGGCAGAGTGCGACATCTGGGGGCACATCTATGCCATGGGCTCTGCGGCCACAGGGTGTCTTTGGGGCGCAACAGCTCTGGTTATTCTGACGCTGGAGCCTTCGATCTATCATATCTTTGTCGTCTTCGTGGTGGGTGGCATGGGCGCCGGCGCCGTCGCGGCCAGTTCCGCTTACCCCATCGCTCTCTATGCCTTTTTGCTTCCGTCGATGTTGCCGTTGGCCGTCGCCTATCTGATTCGCGGCGAAGACGCTTCCCCCGCCATGGGTTTCATGGTGCTGCTTTTCGCGGGGCTTCTGGCTGTGATTGCCACGAACTTTCGAAGAGTTCTGGTCCGGAACTTCAATCTGCAGACCGACAATGCCGTTCTGATCGAGGATCTTTCGATGGCCCGGGATTTTCTGGAGCAGCGGGTCCAGGAACGGACCACTGAGCTGCAGGAAAGCAACTTGGCTTTGAAGAAGGAGAACAGCGAACGCGAGCGGGCCGAATCTGCGGTGCGTGAAAGTGCGGCGCAGTTGCGTCTGATTACGGATAACTTGCCCGTTTTGGTCACCTATCTGGATAGCGAACTTCGCTACATCTTTCTGAACAAGACCGCGGAGCGTTGGTACGATCGCCCGCAGGCGGAGTTGATCGGGCGCCGAATTGGTGAGATCCTGAGCCCCGAAAATTTCGCCAAGATCAAGCCTCACCTGGAGGCCGCTTTGGCGGGAACTTCGCAGGCCTTCGAGGTTACCATCGACTATCCGGACGGCAAGACACGCGATATTGAGGTCCGCCATGTCTTGCAGCGCGGACCCGATGGGGAACCTCAAGGACTGCTCAACCTGGCCCTGGACATCACCGACCGGCGGGCTATCCAGGAACAATTGCAGCAAGCACAGAAGATGCAGACCGTCGGTCAACTGACCGGCGGTGTGGCACATGATTTCAACAACCTGCTGGGCGTTATCATCGGCAACTTGGAGCTGATGACCGAGACCTTGCCCGAAGACGACCCCAATCGGCCCCTGGTTCAATCTGCGATGGATGCCGGCTTGCGGGGTGCCGATGTCACACACCGGCTGCTGGCTTTTTCCCGGAAGCAGTCCTTGGCGCCCGAAGTGAAGAATTTGAACGATCTTATCTCCGGCTTGGTGACGCTGCTGGCGCGATTGCTCGGTGAGACCATTGAAATTGAAACCGACTTGGATCGGGAGCTTTGGTCCATTGAGGTTGATCCCCATCAAATGGAAAGCGCGCTGATCAATCTAGCGGTCAACGCGGGTCATGCCATGCCATCGGGCGGGCGTTTGACCCTTAAGGCGAGCAATGCGCAATTGGATTTGCACCAGACCGCGCGTTTCGAGGATATGGTCCCCGGCCGATATGCGTGCCTGGAAGTTTCCGATACCGGCGAGGGTATGACGGCCGCGGTGGCTGAGCAGGCGTTTGAACCCTTTTTCACGACAAAGGACGTCGGTCAGGGCAGCGGCTTGGGGCTCAGCATGGTCTATGGTTTCGTCAAGCAGTCCGGTGGCGATGTCGAAATTGACAGCCGCGTGGGGCAGGGCACGACGGTTCGAATGTATTTCCCGGTTGTTTTGGCTGCGGATGCCGATGATCATCCCGGCGGGCCTGTGCCGGCGCCGCCGGGTGGTCCGCGGGCGACGATTCTGGTTGTGGAGGACGATCCGGCACTCCGACCGTTGGCCGTCAGCATGTTGGAGAATCTGGGTTATGATGTTTTGGCAGCCGAGGACGCCGGCTCTGCTCTGGCGGCTGCGGCCGAAGCCCCTGCCATTGACCTGCTGTTCACCGATGTTGCTTTGCCGAATGGGAAAAGCGGTGTCGATCTGGCACTCGAACTGAAAAAGAATCTGCCGCGCCTTAAGGTGCTCTATACGTCAGGTTATGCGGATGGAGTCGGGTCGCGCGTTCAAAGCTTCCCGGAGGGCTTTGATCTGGTTTCCAAGCCCTACCGGAAATCCGAGTTGGGTTTGCGGGTCAGGACGGCTTTAGAGCAAGGCAAAGACCAACAGGGCGGCTAGAGCACTGCTGGCCAGCAGGAAGACCAGCGCGCGCTGGCTGAATGAGTCGCTATCGCTGCCGTCGATGGTGATTCTCTCACCGCTAAAACCGGTTTCTTGTTTCCAGCCTTCGCTCTGTTGCGGCGACCCAACATGGCTCCCGGATTGGCTGAGGGCGGCGGCGCGGCGTCCGATTTGCATTCTGTGCTTCCTTTACTGGCGAGCCCCAAGTCTGGCGCAGTATCCTTAACAGACCCCTAAAGACGCGTGTCAGATCTGTGATCCTGGCGTGTCATTTGGCGTTAAATTGCTTAAGTTTGCGTTGCCTGTGGCAACGGCTGCCACGAAGCGCAGGATGCAAAGGGAGTAAGACCGGATGGATTCTGGGGTCAAAACAGAAAGACGCGGTGCGGTGCTGGAGATCACCCTGGATCGGCCGCCGGCCAATGCCATCAACAGCGCCGTGACATGGGACCTCTATGGCGCCTTCACGACACTGCGTGACGACCCGGAGCTTAGGGTGGCGATTCTGACCGGTGGCGGAGCGCGGATCTTTTCGGCGGGCTGGGACCTCAAGGAGGCAGCCTCGGCGAGCGATGCCGCTGCGGCCAATGCCGAAGCCGGCGGTTGCCCAGGCGGATTTGCGGGTTTCACCGAACTGTGGGACCTCTACAAGCCGATCATTGCCGCCGTGAACGGAATCGCTGTCGGGGGTGGCTTCGAGATGGCCCTGGCGTCCGATCTGATTGTCGCCGCCGAGCATGCTGAGTTCTTCCTGCCGGAGATGCAGTTGGGCTTTCTGCCCGACGCCGGCGCGATCCAGCATCTGCCCCGGCGCATTCCTTACAATGTTGCGATGGATTTGCTGATGACCGGGCGGCGCATGAGCGCTCAGGAAGCGCTGGGATGGGGCCTGGTCAAGGAAGCCGTGCCGGCCGACCGCTTGATGGAGCGGGCGCGTGAAATCGCCGACGAAGTTTCCCGGAGCGCGCCTTTGGCGCTCCAGGCCCTGAAAGAAACGGTGCCGGCCTTAGACGCGCTCCCGATCCAGGAGGCCTTCGCGCGCAGCAAGCAGGGCAAATCCGGTCTGCCGATCTACGAAAAGATGCTGGCGTCGGAAGATTTCATTGAAGGACCTCGGGCTTTCGCCGAAAAGCGCGACCCGATTTGGAAGGGACGCTAGCGCGGTGTCCGATCAGGTTGAATCACTTAACCGTCATCCTGGGGCCGCCGCCAGGCGGAACCCGGGATCCACAAAACGGTTCTGGATTCGGCATGGATCCCGGGTTCGGGCTTCGCCCGCCCCAGGATGACGGAACCAAAATATAGTGCAAACCTGAACGGATAAGGCTCTAGACCGGGCTTGAGCGCCGCAGCAAGCTGGAGACCGTCCAGGTGAGGGCGAAGAGCAGCAGGGCGGCGACGACAACGGATGGGCCAGAGGGGGTATCCCATTGGAGCGATCCAAAGAGTCCCGCCGTTACGGCCAGGGCGCCCAGCAGCATGGCCAGCAGGGCCATTTGTTCCGGCGTTCTCGACATCAGGCGGGCCGTGGCCGCGGGAATAATCAGCAAAGAAGTGATCAGCAGGATGCCGACGATTTTCATGGCAATGGCGATCACCAGTGCGATCAGCGCGACGAAGATCAGGCGCACCGGCAGGACCTTGATGCCCTCCGCGCGGGCCAGGTCCTCGTGCAGTGTGGCGATCAGCAACGGGCGCCAAATCGCGGCGAGAACAGCCAGCACCACAAAGACGCCGGCGTAGATCGTATAGATATCGGCCATGGCGACGGCGAGAATATCGCCGAAGAGATAAGACCAGAGGTCGACCCGGACCTGTTCAAAAAAGCTGATGGTGACCAGCCCCAGCGCCAAACCGGAGTGCGCCATGATGCCCAACAGGGTGTCGCTGGCCAGGCGGCGCTGGCGCTGCAGCGTCACCAGCAAGACCGCCAGCGCCATCGACGTGAGGGCGATGCCCGCGCTTAGATTGATGCCAAGCACCAGTCCCAAGGCCACGCCGAGAAGGGCGCTGTGCGCCAGGCTGTCGCCAAAATAGGCCATGCGCCGCCAGACAATGAAACAGCCCAGCGGACCCGCCGCAATGGCGACGCCGAGGCCGCCGATCAGCCCGCGCCAAAGGAAATCGTCAATCATGCCGATGCTGTTCCTCGGGAAGCACGGCATTGCCCTGCAGATCGTGGTGATGATCGTGGCTATGGGTATAGACCGCGAGGTTTTGCGCGACCTGTGGTCCGAATAGCGCCAGATACTCGGGATGCTGGCTCACGGAATCGGGTTTGCCGGAACAGCAGACATGACGGTTCAGGCAGACCACCCGATCGGTGCCGGACATGACGATGTGGAGGTCATGGGATACCAGCACCACACCGCAATTGTGATCCCGGCGCAGCGCCTCGATCAAAGCGAACAGGCTGCTTTGCCCGGTGAAATCCACCCCCTGCAGCGGTTCGTCGAGAATCAGAAGGTCGGGTTTGCGCAACAGCGCACGGGCCAGCAGCATCCGTTGGATCTCGCCGCCGGAAAGTTCCTGGACAGCCTGATCGAGAATGTAGTCGGCGCCGACTTCCTGTAACGCCGTGCGCAGCGCGGCCTCGCTGTGGCGCTGCGGTAAGGTCAGAAAACGGCGCACCGTCAGCGGCAGAATGGGGTCGATCTGCAAGCGCTGGGGCACATAGCCGACCGCCAGGCCGGGGCGGCGGAAGACAGCGCCGCTGGCCGGCGCCAGCAAGCCAAGCACGACCTTCAGCAGAGTGGATTTTCCGGCTCCATTGGGGCCGATCAGGGTTACGATTTCGCCGCGTGCCACCTCCAGGTCGATCCCCTCGAGGATACTCTTGCCGTCGAAATCCACATGGACTCCCTGGAGCGAAACCAGGACGCCGTCACCGCCGGCCAGGGGGGCCGGGCGGCCGTTGCTATGCGCCATGGCGGTCTCCCTTGCCGCCCCGGCAGCGGGGGCAGGTGCCGGTTACCTCGACGGTTTCCCGGGCGATGGCAAAGCCCAATTCGGCGGCGCTTTCGGCGATGGCCGAGTCGATGGAGGGATGCTGCATCTCTGCCGCCGCCCCGCAGTCCTGACAAAGCAGGAAGTGACCGCTGTGTTCGGTCTCGGGGGCGGCACAGCCGACATAGGCATTGAGACTTTCGATGCGGTGAACCAGCCCCTGCTCCAGCAGGAACTCCAGGGCGCGATAGACGGTGGGCGGCACGGCGGTGGACCTGGCCGCGCTCAAGCGCTTCAGCAAAGCGTAGGCCCCGATCGGCTCATGATTCTCCCAGATCAGCGCCAGAACCTGGCGCCGCAGAGCGGTGAGGCGGGCGCCCCGGGCCTGGCAGAGCGCCTCCGCCCGGGCCAGGGCGTCCGACATGCAGCTTTGGTGATCGTGGGGGCCGCCGGGAAAGGCGGATTGGGCTTGATCAGGTCCGGACATGATCGGGACGGTTCTGTTATCGGAGGGCTGGATAAGACCATAATGCTATATTATAACATTACAAGTCGATCCTTATCCCTGGGTTTTCATGCGTTCTTTTCGACCTGTCCGGTGGCTCCGGCGCGGCTTTGGCGCTCTGCTCCGGGTTTTAGCACTCGCGTCAGGCGCCTATGCGGCCTTGATAGCGCCGACCGGTGCGGCGCCGGCCACCGTTGTCACGGTCAAGCCGCTGCACAGCCTGGTGGCCGGGGTCATGCAGGGCGTCGGCGAGCCTCTGCTTTTGATCAGGGGCGCGGCGACACCCCACGCTTACAGCCTGCGCCCCTCCGATGCGCGGGCCTTGCAGCATGCGGATCTGGTCTTCTGGGTGGGGGAGGGCCTGGAGACCACGCTGCGCAAGCCGCTGAGAACCCTAGCGATTACAGCCAAGTTGATTGCGGCGAGTGAGCTACCCGGTTTGATCAAGTACCCGCTGCGGGACGGCGGTGCCTGGCCGGTCCATGAGGATCACAGCCATGATGCAGAAACGGCGGCAGAGGCGGCAAGCGAAAGCTGGGACAGCCACATCTGGCTCGATCCCCGCAACGCCCAGCGCATTGTCGCCGCGGTGGCCGCTGAGCTGATTGCATTGGATCCGACGAATGCCCAACGCTATCGGAAGAATGCCGCTGCTTTGGAGTCAGACCTGCGGGCTCTGGACCGCGAAATCGAGAAACGTTTGGCGCCGCTGCGCCATCGGCCCTTTTTGGTTTTTCACGATGCCTTCCAATACTTCGAGCGACGCTATGGCTTGCAGGCGGCGGGCGCCCTCCTGACCGACCCGGACCGGCCGCCCGGCGCCCGGCGCCTCGGCGAACTGCGCGCCAGGATGCAGGCCACCGGGGCCGTTTGCGTGTTCGCCGAGCCGCAATTCAATCCGGCCCTGCTCAAAACCCTGGTGGCGGACAGCCAGGCCGGCGTCGCCACTTTGGATCCCCTTGGCGCCACCCTACCGGCCGGCCCCTCGGCCTATGCGGCCTTGATGCGCCATCTCGCGACAGCGTTGCACGACTGCTTGGCGCCGAAAGGTTGATGTGGTGCTTCGTCCTTGTGCCGGATGAGAAATCCGCGGAATTCTGTGACGCCGTCATCCATGGTTTTACGGGGCGCGCGCAAAGAGTCCGGTAATTAAATCAATGGGCTAAAAAACCAAGCCGGCACAAATATTCTGTTGTCTAGAGGTACGTGGTCCTATTTTTCGTTTTCTACCAAAGATTGCTGATTTCCGGCATTATCTGCTATATTCTCTAGGTTGAATTCTACTGCCTAAAAAAAGCCAAAGAGTGGAAGATGGTTCCGGCTCAAAAAACAGACCAAGCCTTACAAGGGCCTCACCCGGTAGACGTGCACGTCGGCGGGCGAGTCAGACTGCGTCGGGTCTTTCTCAAATACTCGCAAGAGAAACTGGCCAATGCCCTGGGACTGACCTTTCAGCAGATTCAAAAATACGAACGCGGCGCCAATCGAATCAGCGCGAGCAAGCTTTATGAACTGTCGCAGGTGCTGGAGGTGCCAATCCCCTATTTCTTTGAAGGGGTCGAGCAAGTTGGCGGTCGTGTTGCCGCCAAAAGTCTGGAGAAGGAGGACATGGAGGCGCAGTCTTCCGATCCGGATTTCATGAACCAGCGCGAAACGCTCCAGTTGATCTCGTCCTTCTATCAGATCACGGACGTGAAGGTGCGGAACGAAGTGCTGTCGCTGCTCAAGACGCTTGGGAAGTCCGGCGGTTCCTGAGACGCCTCGTTAGGCACCGTCGGCGGATTGTGCGACTTGCGTGCGCACCTTGGTCGGCTTGCCTTTGCGATAAAAAATGTGCCTGCCGATCTTCGGACCCTGCTGATAGGCGGTGCGCCAATAGGGCTTCACATAGTCCGCATGGTACCAGAGCGCACCATTCGTGGGGTCTTCAGAGGCGTTCCAATAGACCAGCCGCGCCAGGGCTTGGCTTTCCTGCCAGGACCGCGCATTCACCGGTTTGTCGCTCTGTCCGTCGCACCACCAGGAAAATTGGCAGCGGTGACGCACCTTTTCACCGCCCTGTTGGACCACGCCGCAAATGCTGCCCGGGAAATGCCGCGAGGCCATCCGGTTCATCACCACATGCGCTACGGCCAGCTTGCCCTGGCGGGGTTCGCTGCGGGCCTCGAAATAGATGTTCAACGCCAGGCAGTTTAGGTCTTCCTTGACTTGAAGCTGACGGAGTTCTGCCGCCGTTGCCGGCACGGGTTGCGGTTTACTCTGCGGCCGGAAGCTGCCGCGAATGTGAAAGGGGTTATCCTGCGCCAGGGGTGCGGAACGGCCCAACAGCGTTTCCGTCGGAATGCCGCTCCAGCCCGCATTGATTTCTTGCACAGACACCATGGAGAGCAAGAGGGCCGCAATGGCGAGCCGCGACAGTTTCCAGCAGCGGCTGAGCACCAGATGCCGGGAAAGATAGAAAAAAATGCTGTCGCCGGGCGCTGCCGCGGCGTTCTTGCGCCGCGCCATACGCGGCTTGATATCTATGCTTGTCGAATTTGTCATGTCGATCCCTGACCCGCTCTTTGTGATCCCACTCACCTCGAGAGTTTGAGCGCCGTCGGCTTGTTTGACGAAACGGGCCCTCAGCCGGGACCCGACAAGTGCGAAGCGCTCGCTTCATCTCCCATCCGCCAAAAGTTTACAAAGGATTAATACTTGAGATCAACATGAAATTATTTCGGATTTTAGACAAATTATGATCAAAATTCCGCCAAAATTAACAATAATTCCTCATTAATCTTAGTAATATTATATATTAATCTTAGACATCATATTTAAGTCGATGATTTTTCTTGTTTTTATTTTTAAGGGTTCGATTGATATGGATTTATATTTAATTCGATTAGAATTTTCATAAAATTATCGGTAATTTTATTCGCCCGGACGGGCGAAAAATGAGCGAATTTTAGGCGCAAATTTTCCCATTCTGCCCGCGCTGAGAGCGCATTGCGCCCGGTGGCGGGGGCCTGATCGGCCGATTCGTCAGCCGAAGAAGTAAAGACAGATGATCACGGCGGCGATGATCCCGGCGAAATCCGCGCTCAAGGCGGCGGCCAGGGCGTGGCGGACCCGGCGGATCTGAACCGCCCCGAAGTAGACCGCCAGCACGTAAAAGGTTGTCTCCGTGGAGCCTTGGAAGGTGCTGACCAGATACCCGGTGTAGCTGTCGGGGCCGATCGCTGGATTTTGGAGAATTTCGGCCATGACGCCATAGGCGCCGGATCCCGACAGCGGCCGCAGGATGGCCATGGGCAGGGCATCGGCTGGCAACCCGAGGGGGCCGGTGAGGCTGCCCAGCGGAACAATCAGCAAATCCATGGCCCCGCTGGCCCGGAACATGCCCACCGCCACCAGGATGGCGACCAGATAGGGAATGATCCTCAGGGCGACCTGGAAACCGTCTTTGGCCCCCTCGACGAAGACCTCATAGACCGCGACCTTGCGCGCCAAACCGAAGGTCAGAAGCCCCAGCATCAGAACGGGAATGATCCAGGGAGAGATGGTCTTGCCGTGCAACACGATGATCGGCGCCAGGGCCGCGATGCCCAGCAGCACGCACCAGGAGACCCAGGCCGGATAGGCCCCGCTTTCCGTATTCTGAACGAGGTCGGGATCGGGGGTGTCGCCGTTCTCTGCAGTTCTCTCGGCCGCCGGCGCGGCGCTGGCCGCGGTCTTAGGGGCGGGCCAATAGCGCTGCAGCAGCTTTGCGGTGACAATCGCCACAGTGGTGGAGCAGATGGTGGCAAAGAGGGTGGTCGGCAGGATGCCGCCGGGATCCGCCGACCCGACCGAGGCCCTGAGGGCGATAACGCCGGTGGGCAGCAGGGTGATGCTGGAGGTGTTGATGGCGAGGAACAGGGCCATGGCGTTGGTTGCCGTGCCCTTTTCCGGGTTCAGCTTATCCAGTTCCTGCATTGCCCGGATGCCAAAGGGCGTCGCCGCGTTGCCCAGGCCCAGCAGATTGGCTGAGAAATTCATGATCATGGCGCCCATCGCCGGGTGTTCGGCGGGGACCTCCGGGAAGAGGCGCACCATCAGCGGACGCAGGGTGCGGGCGATGATGAGGAGCAGACCGCCGGCCTCGGCCACCTTCATCAGGCCCAGGAACAGCGCCATGACGCCGACCAGGCCGATCGCCAAGGTCACTGCGGACTTGGCCGAGTCCAGCATGGCCTTGGTGAGCAGCATCATGGGCGCGTCGGGCGCGCTGGCTTCGCCGACCCAAACGAGCTGGCCGAAGGCCGCCACCAGGACAGAGATCAGCACGATGGTGAAGAAAATGCCGTTCAAGGCGGTCCCCTGACTTGGGTGGACGCGGATTGTGACCCAGAAGCCGGCGATTCGCCATCGGACTGGGGCTTGATGCCTTGTTCCGGGCTGTCCCTCCGGCCGGTGCGTGCTATCTGTCGCAGATGGCGGCCGGCTGATGACGGCGGCGCCGATCCAAAGGGACGCCTGCCGATGCCCGAAACGCCTGCCGGTCCGCGGCAATATCTTTTACTGGTGACGCTGGCGGCGATCTGGGGATCCTCTTTCCTCTTCATCAAGGTCGCCGTGGAAAGCCTGCCGCCCTGGACCTTAGTATCAGGGCGCCTCTGGCTGGCCGCTGTGGCCTTGCTGATCCTGCTGCGGCTCCAGGGGCACCGCCTGCCGCGCGATCCGAGGGTCTGGCGCCACTTGGTGGTGATCGGCGCGGTCGGCAACCTTTTGCCGTTTTTCCTGATCACCTGGGGCGAGGTTTCCCTGGACAGCGGCATGACGGCCATTTTGATGGCGGTGATGCCGCTGGCGACCGTGTTGCTCGCCCATTTCTTCACCCGGGATGAGCGTCTTGGCTGGCTGAAGCTGATCGGCGTTGCGCTGGGATTTTCCGGTGTGCTGTTGCTGGTGGGCCCGGAGGCGCTGCAAGGCCTGGGACGCCAGGTGCTGGCGCAGTTGGCCGTGGCGGCCGCCGCCTGCTGTTATGCGGTCACCGGAATCTACAGCCGGGTCACGCGCACGACCGCGCTGCCGCCGACGGTGGTTTCCGCCGGCGTCCTGCTGGTGGCGGCCCTGCTGTCGCTGCCATTCTGCCTGCTGCTGGAGGCGCCTTGGCGTCTCTCTCCCTCCGGCGTTTCGCTGGTGAGTCTGCTGGTGCTGGGACTGCTCTGCACCGCGGTCGCCTACATCATCCTCTTTCACCTGATCGAGCGGGCCGGGGTGACTTTCGTGGCGATGAACAATTACATGATCCCCTGCTTCGGGTTGCTTTGGGGGTCGCTTTTCCTGAGCGAACGGCTTCAGATCACGGCGCTGCTGGCCCTGGCCCTGATTCTCGCCGGGGTTGCCTTCACGCAGTGGGGCGGCCGGCGCTAGAGCCTGATCGTCTCATATCGAAACGATATGAGCCGTGAATCAGTCTCTAAACTATTAAAGTAGCGGACGATTCACGTTTCAGATTGATTCAATCTGAAACGATCGTGCGCTAGAGCAGCATCCGAAACCGTGCTACAGAAGAGCTGTGCGTTTTCGTAGTCTTGCCGGGGTAACCATGTCTGTTGATCGGATGATTGTTTTGCTTGCGCTGGTCCTGCCGCTGCTGGCGGCTGGATGCGCCGGCCCCTACAAGACCACGGTGCCCGAGGAGGCTGCCAAACAGGCGTCGACAGATTCCCGCAATCTGGGACGCGCGCCGCGCAAGCAGTTTTGGCAGGACGTCAATCGGGTTCAGGCCCTGTCCTTTTGCTACGGCGGCGGGCTCAACACGGCGGAACAGGTCATCGAGGAAGCGCAGGTTGCCTGCAAGGGCGGCACCGTAGAACTGCACAGCCAGGACATCGGACTGCGCCGCTGTGCCCTCTTTCAGCCGCACCGGGTGACCTACATCTGCACGCCCAACGACTTGCTAGAGGCCTCGGACAGCAATTAGCTGTCTTCCCACTCCTCCCGCACCTCCAGGTCCTTTTCGCCCGACAGATGGCTGTCCCGTAGGGCTAAAAAAGCCCCTCGGTCCAAAATTCGGGCAAGGGCCCAAACGGCCATTGCGCGGACCAGCGGCGAGGGGTCGTCGAGCAGAGGCTCGATCACACCTGCCTGGGCCGGGTCCCCCGCGTTGCCCAGGCCGATCAGGACGTTCCTGACAAAGCGGTCGCGGCCGGTGCGCTTTATGGGCGAGCCGGCGAAGATCCGGCGAAAGGCGGCGTCGTCCAGCCGCACAAGGTCGGCCAGGCGCGGTGCGGTCAACTCGGCCCGGGGCCAGAGCGCCGGCTCCTCGTGGGGCCGTGCATATTTGTTCCAGGGGCAGACCGCCAGACAGTCGTCGCAGCCATAGATGCGGTTGCCCATGGCGGCGCGAAACTCGGCGGCTATGTGGCCTTTGTGCTCGATGGTGAGATAGGAAATACAGCGCCGCGCGTCGAGCTGATAGGGCGCCGGGAAGGCGGCGGTGGGACAGATGTCGAGACAGCGGCGGCAGGAGCCGCAGTGGTCCGCTTCCGGGTTATCGGGTGTCAGGTCCAGGGTCGTAAAGACTTCACCGAGGAAAAGCCAGGATCCGAGTTCCCGGGAGACCAGGTTGGTGTGCTTGCCTTGCCAGCCGATGCCGCCGCGCTCGGCCAGATGTTTTTCGAGGACCGGCGCCGTGTCGACGAAGACCTTCACCGCGCCGCCGTGGGTTTCCTGCAGCCAGCGGGCCAGCGCCTTCAGTTTCTTTTTGACCAGATCGTGGTAGTCGCGGCCTTGGGCGTAGACGGAAACCGCGGCCCGGTCACGGGTCTCGAGCCGGGCAAGGGGATTGCCGGCGGGGCCGTAGTTCAGCCCCAGCACCACCACTGTCTTGGCTTCTGGCCACAACACTTTCGGATCGGCCCGCCGGTCGGCCTTTGCGGCCATCCAGCCCATGTCTCCCTGATGGCCCTTGCCGAGATAGTCGGCGAGTCCCTCTTTGGCTGCGGCCGTCGTCTCCGGCGCCGCAAAGCCCACGGCATCGAAGCCCAGCGCCAAGGCCTTGTCGCGGATCGCGTCTTGCAGCGTGGTCACCCCCGACCGCGGTAGGGCGGGACGCCCTGGTCCGGCAGCCAGAGTCCTTCCGGCGGCGGGCCCGATTGATAGAAGACGTCGATGGGAATGCCGCCGCGGGGAAACCAATAGCCGCCGATGCGCAGCCACCTCGGGCTTAAGGTCGCTTCCAGCTTTTTGGCGATGGCGACGGTGCAGTCCTCGTGAAAGGCGCCATGGTTGCGGAACGATCCGAGATAGAGTTTCAACGACTTGCTCTCGACCAACAGTTGGTCCGGCGCATAGTCGATCATGAGATGGGCAAAGTCCGGTTGCCCGGTGACCGGACAGATCGAGGTGAACTCCGGGCAGGTAAAGCGCACCAGATAGAGCGTGCCCGCCTGATCGTTGGGAACGGTCTCCAGCTGTGCCTCCGCCGGGGAGGCCGGCTGCGGACTCTCGCCGCCCAATTGGCTCAATTCGGAAAAGCGTTCATCGGACATGGCAGGGTCCCTTGCGGTTGTCGGCTGGGCCGATGCCCTACCTATTGCCGTCTGGAGCCGCATCCGTCCAGCCGGAATTGCCGACCAGGCATTGTTTTGGTGGGCGGGCGATCCCCGGCCGTGCCTATCTTTTGGCCGGTTTGAGCTGCCAAAAGAGCATATCGTAAACGACGTCTCTCTCTTTGGGCGTAAGGCGGCCGTGGCGATCTAGAAAGGCACGGACGTCATTGCCGCTGTAGCGGCCCTGAAGGTCGTCACCGGCCACGATCAGCTTGTCCCGCGCAAGATCACGGGCCCGAAGGTGGCAGATGCGGCAGCGCTCCTGAAAAAGGCCGCCCGTCTCGACCTGCCGCAAAAGAGCCCCATAGATGATGGCGGCTTCAGCCGCCGTCAGCCTGCCGCGATGGCGGGGCAGGAATGTCTCGATGTCACGGCCGCTCTCGATGCCGCGCAGCTCTCCTTCCTTTAGGAACAGGGTCTTTCGGGCAAATTCGCCGGAATGCCCGTGACAGCCGCCGCAACGTTCTTCGAAGAGCCGGTGCGGATCTGAATCGGCTTTCGTTTGGCCGGAGGAAACGGCTGTTCCCATCGCGACTATTGCAAGCGCGACGATTTTTAGAATGCTGGGCACAGGATTCTTTTGAGAGTTGCAAACGGTCAGAGCGGCTGCTTGATCGTGAAGGCTCCACGGATGTCACCTAAGGCAAAGCCGCGCGCCTGGTCTTCAGGGTAGAGTGCGTCGAGCTTCTCGATGACCTTGGGATCGATATCCGTGCCGTGGCAGGCGAGGCAGGGCTTCCCGGTGGGGATCGCTTTCATGTAGCGAAAGTAGGAGCGCCCCTCTTCTTGGACTGTTGTGTAGCTCTCAAGTTTCGCGGGGTCGGCGCCGGCCGTTTTGCGGGCCTCGAAATCGAGGAGGATATGCTCTTCCCAGGCATCCGGGGCGTTGGCGGGATTGCGGAGTTTGAGACTGGTGCGGCCGACCTCTCCGTCGGTTTCCGCCGACTTCGCAGCAGCAATCTCCGGAGCGGCGATTTGGCAGACGCCGATAGCCGCGATCGGGCCTTCCGCCTTCATTGCGGTCACGAGCTGACCTTTCAAATCTTTGGCAAAGGATTGCACGGTGGCCCGGGCCGCCGCGATGCGTTCCGACTCTTCCTGGGCCCGCGCGAGCCCGGGGGAAAGAATCAGGAACAGTCCGGTTAAAAGCAGAACAATCCTGGTACCAGCCGTCATTGTGGATTTCCTCCTAAAGTGGTCGCCCGGTAATCCTCAACCGGCGGGCCAGCGTAGTCTCAGAAGGCCCGGCCGCACTGACCTGGGTCAAGAATCGTTCAAAAGGACCGACAGCTCAGGTTACTTCGCAGCGGTCAATTTGATCTCGACCAGGTCGCCCGGGGCCAGGTCGGCGCCGACGCAGGCGCGGCAGGGCCAGCCGTCGTCGGGGATCCAGTCGCACCAGACCGCATCCATTTCGCTTTTGGTGGACATATCGGTCAGGTAGACGACGGCTTCCAAAATCCGCTGCTTGCTGGTCCCGGCGTCTTTCAGATTCCCATCGATATGCGCCAGGGTGGCGCGGGTCTGTTCGGCGACGGTGGCGCCTTCGCCGGTGCCGACGGTCCAGACCAGACCCTGGTGCTCAACGCTGCGGCAGCGTCCGCGGGCGCTGCCGGGGGTACGGATGATGTCGGTCATAATGTCTCTCCCTGTAACGCTTCGATATCGCCTGCGGCCTGCTGTGTGTTGAAAGCCTCGGTAAAGGCCGCCAGGCTTTGGGCCGCGATGGCGTTGCGCAGTCCGGCCATCAGGCCCTGATAGTAATGGAGATTGTGCCGGGTCAGCAGAATGGGCCCCAGCATCTCGTCTGCCTTGAAAAGGTGATGCAGATAGGCCCGGGAAAAATCCCGGCAGGTCGGGCAGGGGCAATCCGGGTCGAGGGGACGCGGGTCATCGGCATGGCGGGCGTTCCTGATGTTGAGCGTTCCGCGATGGGTAAAGGCCTGCGCCGTGCGGCCGGAGCGGGTCGGCAAGACGCAGTCGAACATGTCGATCCCCCGCGCTACGGCGCCGACGATGTCCGCCGGCTTGCCCACGCCCATCAGATAGCGCGGCCGGTCCTGGGGCAGTTCAGGCAGCGTCACGTCGAGCATTCGGAACATGATCTCCTGGCCTTCGCCGACGGCAAGGCCGCCCACCGCATAGCCGTCAAAGCCGATCTCGATCAGCGCCCGGGCCGAGGCCTGGCGCAGTTCCGGGAAGGTGCTGCCCTGCACGATACCGAAGAGGCCATAACCGGGCCGGCGCTCAAAGGCTTCCTTGCAGCGCGCGGCCCAGCGCATGGAGCGTTCCATGGACTCGCGCGCGATCTTTTCTTCCGCCGGGTAGGGCGTGCATTCGTCCAGCACCATGGTGATGTTGGAGTCCAGCAGGTTCTGAATTTCCACGGCGCGCTCCGGCGTCAGTTCGTGCCGTGCCCCGTCGATGTGGGATTTGAAGGTGACCCCGGCCTCGGTAATCTTGCGCAGATCGGACAGCGACATGACCTGATAGCCGCCGGAGTCGGTCAAGATCGGTCCGGGCCAATTCATAAACTTGTGCAGGCCGCCCAGACGCGCGACCCGTTCCGGTCCCGGGCGCAGCATCAGGTGATAGGTATTGCCCAGGATGATTTCCGCGCCGCTGGCGGCGACCTGCTCCGGCAGCAGGCCCTTGACCGTGCCGGCGGTGCCGACGGTCATGAAGGCGGGGGTGTTGACCGGGCCATGCGCGGTATCGAGGCACCCGCGCCGGGCAGCCCCATCACGGGTCGTGACCTCGAACTTCAGGCCGCTCATCTGGGGGTCTCGCGGGACAGCAGGCAGGCGTCGCCATAGGAATAGAAGCGATAGGCCTCGGCAATCGCATGGGCATAGGCAGCCTGCATGCGCTCCAGGCCGGCAAAGGCGGCCACCAGCATGAAAAGCGTCGAACGGGGCAGGTGAAAGTTGGTCAAGAGCAGATCCACGGCCTGAAAGCGGTAGCCTGGCAGGATAAAGATGTCGGTCTCGCCGGCAAAGGGCTGGAGCTTGCCGGTGGCATCGACGGCGCTTTCCAGAAGGCGCAAGGCCGTGGTGCCGACCGCCACGACCCGCCCGCCACGGGCCCGCGCCGCGTCGATGGCTGCGACGCTCTCGACGCTCAGACTGCCGCTTTCGGCGTGCATGCGATGGTCTTCGGCCTTCTCGGTTTTCACCGGCAGGAAGGTGCCGGCGCCAACATGCAGGGTCAGCTTGGCCAACTCGATGCCGCGTTCCCGGCAGCCCTGCAAAAGCCCGGGGGTGAAGTGCAGCCCGGCGGTGGGGGCCGCCACAGCACCCCTTTGGGCGGCGAACAGCGTCTGATAATCGCTCAGGTCCTGGGCATCGCCGCTGTCGGCGCGCTGGATATAGGGGGGCAGCGGCATGACCCCGTGGCGTTCCAGGGCCGCCATCAATGCGGCTCCGTCTAGATTGAATGTGAGGGTGACCTCGCCGGCTTCCTGTTTTGCCGCAACCTCCGCCCAGAGCTCTTCGGCGAAGTCGATCCGGTCGCCCGGCGTCAGTTTCTTGGCTGGGCGGGCAAAGGCCAGCCATTCTTGCGGTCCCTGTGCCTTGTGCAGTGTCACTTCGACTTTGGCGCCGCTCTGGCCGCCGCGCCGGCGCCGGCCGGTGAGGCGGGCCGGAATCACCTTGGTGTCGTTGACCACCAGAATATCGCCGGGCTGCAGCAGTGCTGGCAGGTCCCCAATGAATCGGTCCTGCAGGGTCTCGCCAACGGTCAGTAGGCGCGCGGCGTCGCGCGGCGATACCGGATGCTGGGCGATCAGCTCGCGGGGCAGGTTGAAATCGAAATCGTCGGTGCGCATGGCGCGGCGAGGGATATCAGACGGCGGGCTGGGGGGCCAGGGCTTCCCACGTTCCCTGTTATCCCGGTAGGCGCCTTGGTTTGAAAAAGATCCCGGATAAATGCTTGCAGCATTTTCCGGGATGACAACGCTTACGCCTTTTCCAGATCGTGGCGCAGGCCGAAGCTGAGGCGCTCGCGGCTGTTGCCGTCGACCCAGTGAAAGGGCCGGTCGCGGCGGGCGTGAAGATCCGGCCCGCGCATCAGCACCAGCGACCCCACCGGCGACGGGATTTCGGTCGATCCCTTGCCGCTGCGGTCCGGGCTGTGCCAAAAGCGCCCGTCGCCGGCCAGCACGACGATGGCGATCAAGCCGACATAGCGAATATGATCCCGGTGCGGCGACATGCCGGCGCAGCCCGGCGCATAGCGCTGGACGATCAAGTCGTTGAAGGTGAAAGGCCCCGGAAAGGGTCGCGGCTGCAACAGTTCCAGCGCCGCGTTGGTCAGTCCTTCCAGCGCGGCGGCGAACCCCCAGAACGGGCTGTCGGCCGGGAAATCCATGCAGAGCTCGAAGTCCTGGGTGACCCGGCGGTCGGCCTCGCCGACGACCGGCGTTGCCCGGCGGTAGGGCAGGGTCTGGGCGGCGGCAGCCAGTTCCGCACAGATTTCCGGGCCGATCAGCGGCAGGGAAAGCAGCGGCGTGGCCGCAAGGCGATCAATGGCGGCGGCGAACTCCGCTGCGGTGGGCCGCAAAGCAGCCCCATAGCGGGGCGGCGGCCCTTTCTGAATTGAGGCGGTCGTGGACATCCAGATGATGTTCGCAAAGATCCGGGCATTAGAAAAGCCGCGGGCGCGGCCCAGAAGGACCGCGCCCGTGACGCATTTACGTGAGGCCGGAGGTGCGCTTAGGCGGCGTGGCCCTGAGCGGCAACCGATCCGGTAATGCCGTACTCGCCGCGGCGGCCATCCCCGTTGGGCGCCGCATAGAGATCCTGCAACGTTTCCAGGATGCTGTTCACTTCCTGGGTGGCGATGGAGTAGTAAACCGTCTGAGCGTCGCGCCGGGTGGCCACCAGTTCAAAGCGGCGCAGCTTCGCCAGATGCTGTGACAGGGCGGACTGGCTGATGCCGACAAGCTCGCACAGCTCGTTAACCGAGTGCTCGCGTTCGGACAGGTATGACAAAACCATCAACCGGCGTTCATTGCCCATTGCTTTGAGTAATTGGCTGGCTCTTGAAGTCGCTGGAAGCATGTTTCTAGATTCCATTTCCGGGAACTGAGATGATGTGGTAAGTCCTATTAGCACAATTTGATGTAATTTGTTAACATCAAGAAATGTTACAAACTGAAACATACCTAAATTCGACTAATTCATTGCCTTCTTCTTGGGTCGCAATGTAATCGCCGAGGTCGTGCGAAAGACTCGTTTTAGATGAGCTTTCTCTAACATCCTGCAACCTGAACGATCAAGCCGGATTACAAATTATTACGAGTTATGCGTAGAAATACTATCGTGTGAAGTGTGCTGTTACTCGCCGGCGGCCGGTTCCGGCTGCAAAAGGCCTTGGTTCTTGCGGCGGCTGCGGTTTTCCAGGGGACCGATCAGGATCACCATCATCGGCGGGATGATCAGCAGGGTGAGCACGGCCGAGAGGGCCAGGCCGCCGACAACAACCGATCCGAGTCCCCGATAGAGTTCGGATCCGGCGCCGGGAAAGACCACCAGCGGCAGCATGCCGAAAACCGATGTCAGGGTGGACATAAAAATGGGCCGGATCCGGTTTCGCGTGGCTTCGTAGATCGCGGCCTCCGGCGTCATGCCTTCTTCGCGCAGGTGAAACAGGGTCTGGTGGATCAACAGGATTGCGTTATTGACCACGATTCCGATCAGGATCACGAAGCCGAGCAGGGTCAGCATGTCGAGGGCCTGATAGCCATATAGGTTCAGCACGGCCAATCCGGCCACGCCGCCGGCCGCGGCGAGCGGCACCGACAGCAATATGATCAAAGGATAGATAAAGCTCTCGAACAGCACGGCCATCACCAGGTAAACGATGGCAATGGCCAGCAGCAAATCGATGACCATCGCGTCCCAAGTGGTCGACAGCTTGTCGGCGGTGCCGGAGATGCGGATCTTCACGCCCGGCGGCAGGCCTTCCTGGTTCAGAGGGTCGATGACCTGCGTCCCAATGATTTCCAGGGCCTCTTCCAAAGCCAAATCCTTCTTGGGTACGATTTCCAGCGTAATGGTGCGGGCGCGTTCCCGGTGGCGGATTTCCGTGGGCCCTGCGGTAAGGACCACATCGGCGAGCGAAGAGGTCGGCAGGATTTCACCGCCCGATGTCACAACCGGCAGATTGCCGATACCCTGGGTTTCCACAATTTCGTCTTGCGGCCCTTTCAGCATCAGGTCGATCCGTTCGCTGCCGACCGAGACCTCGGCGACCCGCAGGCCGTCGTTGAAGGCATCCACGGTTTCACCCAGTTCGCGCGCTGTCACGCCGTTGTCGGCCAGGCGCAGGCGGTCGGGCACCACCCGTACCTCCGGCGCGCCCAACTCCAAGCCCGGCCGGGGCCTGAACTGATTGCCTTCCTCGACCGGAAAGAACGGGAAAATCTTGCCGGTCGCCCGGCCCGCCACCTGCAGGATGTCTTCCAGGTCCGCGCCGGAGATGTCGATTTCGATCTTGCGTCCGCCGCCCAGGCCGCGCCCGAAGATCGAGAGCTGATTGACGATGGCGAAGGTCCCCGGTTCCTGCAACGCCGGCTGCCGCAGCACCGGCTGCAGTTCCGCCGCGCGCTGACCATCCACCGCAGCTGCACCGATGAAGGTGGTGGCCCGGAAGGCGACAAAGAAAAAGCGGTCGATCTTGGGCGGCTCGTCGGGACCGGCCTCCGGACCGCTCTCGCTGGCCCAGAGGGGCTTTGTGGCGCTTTCAATATCTTTGGCGATGCCGGTCATGGTCTCCAGGTTATAGCCCGGCGGTGGAATGACGATGCCGAACATCAGGTTGCGGTTGCCGTCCGGCAGGTATTCCAGCTTCGGCAGATATTCCCGCGAGGCATAGCCGGCAGCGACCGTAATGCCGGCGACAATCAGCAGGGCGGCGACCTTGCTGCGCGACACCAGCGACACAAAGCCCAGAACGGATTTTACAAAAAGCCCGGCCAGCGGGTCGATGATCGGCAGATACAGGCGCTTGAAGGCCTGACCGTCGTGACCGGCACGGCCGCCGAGCAGGCGGCTCGCCAGGGCCGGCAGCACGGTCACCGACACCAGCAAAGACAGCAGCACCGACACGGAAATCGCCACGGCGATGTCGCGGAACAGCTGTCCGACCTCCAGTTGCATGACCAGAATCGGAATGAAGACCATCACCGTGGTGAGGGCGGAGACCAGAACCGCTCCCCAAACCTGGCTGGCGCCTTTAAAGGCGGCCCGGGCCGGCGATTCCCCCGCCTCGCGCAGGCGGTAGATGTTCTCCAGCACCACGATCGCCGCGTCGACAACCATACCGACGGCAAAGGCCA
>CAJHXM010000318.1_pt1 | contig 25182 bp, 20 predicted proteins | sample 9198461 | NCBI WGS metagenome assembly CAJHXM01 (sample SAMEA7708299, study PRJEB35096) | sediment metagenome | biome: marine neritic benthic zone biome [ENVO:01000025]; feature: sediment [ENVO:00002007]; material: shallow marine sediment [ENVO:03000034] sea grass bed [ENVO_01000059] ...
GCCTGGCGAATCCACCAGGTCGCATAGGTCGAGAACTTATAGCCGCGGCGATATTCGAACTTGTCCACCGCCTTCATCAGGCCGATGTTGCCTTCCTGGATCAGGTCCAGGAACTGCAGGCCGCGGTTGGTGTATTTCTTGGCGATGGAGATCACCAGACGCAGATTGGCCTCGACCATTTCGGTCTTGGCCTTGCTGGCCTCCTTCTCGCCGGTCTGCACGGTCTTGACGATACGCCGGAATTCGCTGATCTGCAGTTCCGTGTCTTCGGAGATCTGCCCAATGTCCTTGCGGATTTCCTTGATTTCGCCGACGTGACGTTCGGCGAAGGTTTTCCAGCCCTTGCCGGTCAGGCGCTTGACCTTGGACACCCAGCGCGGGTCCAGCTCGCGGCCGAAATAGTGGTCCAGGAAATCCTGGCGCTTCACACCGCGCTTCTCGGCCATGCGCAGCAGCTTGCCTTCCAGACCGATCAGGCGGCGGTTCAGGCCATAGAGCTGATCCACCAGCTGTTCCAGCCGGGCGTTGTTGAGGTGGACGTTTTCCATCAACTCAACCAGTTCGGCGCGCAGCTTCTCGTGGCGCCGCTCGGTCTGGGGCGTGATCTTTTCGCCCTTGCCCATGGCGGTCAGGCGGCGTTCCTGAACCTTGACGATCTTCTTCCAGGTGGCCGCGATCTTGTCCAGATTCTCCAGAACAACGGGCAGTAGGGCCTCTTCCATCGCCGCAAGAGAGATGTTGGCCTCTTCCTCTTCGTCGTCCTCCTCGGCGGCGCCTTCCTGGGTCCCTTCGGCGCCTTCCTCAGCCTTGGCCTCTTTGGCCGGCTCCGCACCTTTGGCCGCGGCTTTGCCGTTGGCCCCCTTGGCGCTATCTTTTGCGGTCGTCTCCGCCGCTTCCGACTCCTCTTCGCCTTCGTCCTCGCCGGATTCCACCTTGGCCAGCTCTTCGGCGTTGGGGCCGCCGCCGTAGGTGGCATCGAGATCGATGATGTCGCGCAGCAGAATGCGCCCGTCGATCAGAGACTGACGCCAGGACAGCAGGGCGCGGATGGTCAGGGGCGATTCGCAGATGCCGCCGATCATCTTCTCACGGCCGGCCTCGATGCGCTTGGCAATGGCGATTTCGCCTTCACGCGAGAGCAGCTCGACGGAGCCCATTTCGCGCAGGTACATGCGCACCGGATCGTCCGTCCGGCCGATATCGTCATCGTTCAGATTTCCGGCGGCAGAGGCCGAGGAGGACGCCGCTTCTTTTGTCTCGGCGCTGGCCTCCGAATCCTTATCTTCGGCTTCTTCGTTCTCAACGACCGTAATGCCCATCTCGTTAAGCGTGGACATGGCGTCTTCGATTTGCTCGGAAGACATCTGGTCCGGCGGCAGGACCGTGTTCAGTTCGTCATAGGTGACAAAGCCGCGCTCTTTGGCCTTGGCCAGCATCTTGCGGAAGGCCGCCGAGTTACTGTCCATCAGCGGTCCGTCGGCAGATTCCTCACGGGGTTCGGTCTTTTCAGCGGTTTCGCTCGCCTTCGTCGCCATAGGCTCTTTTACCTTCAGATCGCGCGCCCGAGTTGCCAGCCCCCTTGCCCATTCGGCGGCCCAACCCGGATCCAGGTTGATTTGCTAAGTCACGTCTTCTCGGCTTATAGCCTCGAAGTGATCGAGATCGGGCCCCTGGCCCGCGCCTTCCTGATTCAGTTTCTGCCGGGCTTGCATCCGGGCTAATTTTTCTTTGCTCATATCCGACGCCAACTCGCGACCTTCTTCGGCCTGATCCGTTGCCGTCTGACGGTCCCGAAAGACCGACACAAGGTGCAAAAGCCCAGCACGCGCCGCTTCCTTCGAAGCGTCGGGCCGGGCAAACTTGCCGTGTACATAAACCTCCGGGCTCAACAGACCTTCCAAGACCCCGGAATACCCCTCATTGGAGAGGTGGCATCTCAGAACCTCACTGTCAAGGTCTGCACCCTGGTTTGTGTGCTGCGCGGCAGCATCTATCAAAGCCCTGAAAAAACTATGCAATTCTGATGCCACAAAATCGAGATCGGCCAGGCTTTCGGCCGACTCCAGCAGCAGATCCGGATGATTGATCAGACAGGCCAGCAGCACCTGGATCCGGCGCCGCGGCAGCAGGTCCGGTGGCTGCCGGGCGCCGAGCCGGGCCACGGGCGCCGCCCGGCCGGTTCGGTCGCGCGGGGTTCTGCCCCGGCGCGGCTGCCGCGGGCCGCCCCAGCCCTTGCCCCGCCAGGGGCTGTAACCGAAGGCAGCGCGAAACAGCTGAGCCAGGCGCTCCAAATAGGCCTCGCGCAGCTCGGCGTGGCGCATCTGCTCGACCGCGGCCTTCAGGCCCGCCGCCAATTGCGCCTGGCCCTCCGGGGTGCTGACCCGCTGGGCCTGGTACTCGCGCAGCCAGAGAATGTCGGCGAAGGGCTTGGCCGCATCCAGCAGGGCCCGCAGTGCGCCGGCACCTTGGCGCTGCAGCAGGCTGTCCGGGTCTTCTCCCTGCGGCAGCAGGGCAAAGCGCAGGCTGCGCCCCGGCGCCAGCTCCGGCAGGGCCCGCTCGGCCGCCCGGAAGGCCGCCCGCTGCCCGGCGCTGTCGCCGTCCAGACAAAAGATCGGCTCCTGCGCCAGGCGCCAGAGTTCCGCCAACTGCTCCTCGGTCACCGCCGTTCCCAGCGGGGCCACCGCCGCCGGAAAGCCGGCCTGGGCCAGGGCAATCACGTCCATGTAGCCCTCGGCGATGACCAGCTCGCCGCTGTCCCGGGCCGCCTGGCGGGCGCCCGCCAGGTTGTAGAGCACCCGGCCCTTATGAAAGAGCGTGGTTTCCGGCGAATTCAGGTACTTGGCCTTGGAGTCCCCCATGGCCCGGCCGCCGAAGGCGATCACCGCCCCCTTGCGATCCGTGATCGGGAAAATGATCCGGTTGAAGAAGTAATCCCGCAAATGCCCGCCGTCTTCCGGCGCTTTCAGCAGACCCGCTTCGATCAGTTGGTCGTCGTCGATACCGCGGGGCTGCAGCGCCTGACGCAGAGCGCCCCGACGGTCCGGCGCAAAACCCAGCCGGAACCGGGCGATGGTCTCCCGCTCCAGGCCGCGCCCGGCCAGATAGCGCCGGGCTTCCTCGCCCGCAGAGCTATCCAGTTGCTCCTGAAACCACAGGGTAACGCTCTCAAGAACCTCACGCAGGCTGGCGCGGCGCGCTTCCTGGGCCTTGTCCTGCGGGCTGCTCTGGGGCACCGCCAGGCCGGCTTCTGCCGCCAGGCGCTCGATCGCCTCGGGAAAACTCAGGCCTTCACTTTCCATGACGAAGGAGATCACGTCGCCATGGGCCGCGCAGCCGAAGCAGTGATAAAAACCCTTGTCGTCGCTGACCGTGAAGGAGGGTGTCTTCTCGTTGTGGAAGGGGCAAAGCCCGCTGTGTTCACGGCCGCGCTTGACCAGCTTTACCCGCTTGCCCACCACCACCGAGGGCGGCATGCGCAGGCGCAGTTCGTCCAGGAACTCAGGCGGAAAGGCCATGGCGGCGGGAAATCCAGGTCAGCGAAGATCAGCGGCGGCGCCGGAGTTTAGCAAAGCCGCCGGAGTCTGCCGAGCGCCGTGATTAGGGATAACCCTGTGGGTATCTGAACAACCCTGTGGGCAGGCCGGGGATAAGACTGTGTATAAGTTTTAGGGCAGCGGCGGCTGCGGGGCGTCAGACCAGGGCCTGCTTGACGATGGCGCTTGCCTTGCCAAAGTCCATGCGTCCGGGATAGCGCTCCTTCAAGGTCCCCATGACCCGGCCCATGTCTTTGATCGTGTTGGCTTCAAGCTCGCCAAGAACATCCTCGATCGCGCCGCGCATGTCCATTTCGTCGAGCTGCTGCGGCAGGAAGCGCTCGATCACTTCGATTTCCGCCGCCTCGCGCGCCGCCAATTCCGGCCGCTCGCCCTTCTCATACATCGCAATCGAATCGTGGCGCTGACGCACCATCTTCTGCAGCATATCGAGGATATTGTCATCGCCGATGCCGTCGCTGGCGCCCTTGCCGCGGGCGCAGATGTCGCTGTCCTTCAGCGCCGCCAGAATCAGGCGAAGTGTCGATGTGGTAAGCTGGTCCTTGGATTTCACCGCGTCCTTGAGGGCGTCATTGAGACGGGTACGCAACATGAAAGAAGCTCCAACGATTTCGGGAAGGGACGGAGGTTAGCGGAACGGACCGCAAATGGCAAAACCTGATGTCTTTTCTCAAGTTATTGATTTTACATACAAAAACTGGTCTGGTTCCGCTTGACCATGGCGGGCCTTTGCCTTACATAGGGCGCGCGCTCGCCCTAGGATTAGCCCTACATGGTTAAGATTCCCTTTACGTCAACCGCCTCGCAAGAGAGCGGTGCAGGTATTCCTGCGGGCGCAACGGCCGCATTGGTCCTGGCGGACGGTACGGTTTTTTGGGGCCGCGGCCTGGGCGCCCAAGGCGAATCGGTCGGCGAGGTCTGCTTCAACACCTCCCTGACCGGCTACCAGGAAATCATCACCGATCCCTCCTACGCCGGGCAGATCATCACCTTCACCTTTCCCCACATCGGCAATTGCGGCGCCAACGGCGAGGACGTCGAGACCACGACTCCGGCGGCCCGGGGTGTGGTGCTGCGTGCCGAGATCACCGAACCCTCAAGCTGGCGTGCGGCCCAGACGCTGAACGACTGGCTGCGGTCGCAGAATCTCATTGGCATTGCCGGCATCGACACCCGCAGCCTGACCCACCGGATTCGCGAGCTGGGGGCACCCCAGGGGACCCTGGTGCACGCCGCCGACGGGGTCTTCGACCTTCCGGCCCTACAGGCCAAAGCCGAAAGCTGGCCCGGCCTGGAAGGGATGGACCTGGCCGCCGAGGTGAGCTGCCGCCAGACCTATGCCTGGGAGGAAACCTGCTGGTCCCTGGGTGAAGGCTACGGCCGCGTCGATGCCCCTCTGCACAAGGTGGTGGCCATCGACTTTGGGGCCAAACGGAATATTCTGCGCTGTCTCGCCTCTTTGGACTGTGCCGTCACCGTGGTGCCTGCGAGCGCCACCGCCGAAGAGGTACTCTCCCACGCGCCGGATGGAATATTCCTCGCCAACGGGCCTGGCGACCCGGCTGCCACGGGCGTCTATGCGGTGCCCGCCTTGCATAAATTGCTGGAGACGGGCTTGCCGATTTTCGGCATCTGCCTGGGCCACCAAATCCTTGCTCTGGCGCTCGGGGCCAAGACCCGGAAGATGCACCTCGGCCATCGCGGCGCCAATCATCCAGTGAAGGACCTGGAAACCGGCCGGGTCGAAATCACCAGCCAGAACCACGGCTTCGAAGTCATCGAGGAAAGTCTGCCGGCCGGCGTCGAAGTGAGCCATGTCTCCCTTTTCGACGGCTCCAACGAAGGCCTGCGGGTGAAGGACAAGCCGGTGTTTTCCGTGCAATACCATCCGGAAGCCTCGCCCGGCCCGCAGGACAGCCACTATCTTTTCGAACGTTTCGTCGGGATGATCGAGCGGCACAAAGCGAGCGCTGCCTGACCCATGCCCAAACGCAGCGATATCAAATCGATTCTCATCATCGGCGCCGGCCCGATCGTCATCGGCCAGGCCTGCGAGTTCGACTATTCCGGGGCTCAGGCCTGCAAGGCGCTGAAAGAAGAAGGCTATCGGGTGATCCTGGTGAATTCCAACCCGGCCACGATCATGACCGACCCGGACCTGGCCGACGCCACCTATGTCGAGCCGATCACGCCGGAAATCGTCGCCAAGATCATCGAAAGAGAGCGTCCCGACGCACTGCTGCCCACCATGGGCGGCCAGACCGCGCTCAACACCGGCCTGACCCTGGAGCGCCAGGGCGTGCTGGAGAAGTTCGGTGTCGAGATGATCGGCGCCAAGGCCGACGTCATCGACAAGGCGGAGGACCGGCTGCAATTCCGCGAGGCCATGGACAAGATCGGCCTGGGCTCGCCCCGCTCGGTGCTGGTGAAGACCTTCGAGGAGGCTCTGGCGGCACTGCCGCAGGTCGAGCTGCCAGCCATCATCCGGCCGTCCTTCACCCTGGGCGGTACCGGCGGCGGGATTGCCTACAACCCCGACGAGTTCGAAGAAATCGTGAAAAGCGGCCTGCGGGCATCGCCGGTCTCGGAAGTGCTGATCGAACAGTCGGTGCTGGGCTGGAAGGAATACGAGATGGAGGTCGTGCGCGACTGCGCCGACAACTGCATCATCATCTGCTCCATCGAGAATGTGGACCCCATGGGCATTCACACCGGCGACTCGGTCACCGTCGCACCGGCACTGACCCTGACCGACAAGGAATACAGATCCTGCGCAACGCTTCGATCGCGGTGCTGCGGGAGATCGGCGTGGACACCGGCGGCTCCAACGTGCAGTTCGCCATCAACCCCGCGGACGGACAGCTGGTCATCATCGAGATGAACCCGCGGGTATCGCGGTCTTCGGCCTTGGCCTCCAAGGCGACCGGCTTTCCCATTGCCAAGATCGCCGCCAAGCTGGCGGTGGGCTACCGTCTGGACGAGCTCGACAACGACATCACCAAAGCGACTCCGGCCTCTTTCGAACCGACCATCGACTACGTGGTCACCAAGATACCGCGTTTCGCCTTCGAAAAATTCCCCGGCGCCGAGCCGACCCTGACCACCGCGATGAAGTCGGTGGGTGAGGCCATGTCGATCGGGCGCTGCTTCGCCGAGTCGCTACAAAAGGCTCTGCGGTCCATGGAGACCGGGCTGACCGGCCTCGACGAGGTCGAAATTCCCGGCGCCCTGGACAGCAGCGGCAAGGTCGACAAGGACGCCATTCGCTCGGCGCTGTCCCTGCCCCGGCCCGACCGTATCCTCAGCATTGCGCAGGCCTTCCGCCACGGCATGACCGCCGCGGAAATCCATAACGCCACCAAATACGACCCCTGGTTCCTGGCCGAGATCGAGGCCCTGGTGACCGCGGAGAAAGAGCTGCGTGCCCATGGTCTGCCGGAAGACCCCGCAGCGCTACGCACCCTCAAAAAGCAGGGCTTCGCCGATGCCCGCCTGGCCGACCTGACCGGCTGGGGCGAATCCGAAATCCGCAAACGCCGTGTCGATGCCGGCATCGAGACCCTTTATCGGCGCATCGATACCTGCGCCGGCGAGTTCCCCTCCCTCACGCCCTATATGTATTCCGCCTACGAGGGCGACGGCCTGAGCCCCAGCGCCTGTGAGGCCGATGTCTCCGACCGCCAAAAGATCATGATTCTAGGGGGCGGCCCAAACCGTATCGGCCAGGGCATCGAGTTCGACTACTGCTGCGTGCACGCGGCCTATGCTTTGGCGGAAGCGGGCTACGAGACCATCATGGTCAACTGCAATCCGGAGACCGTCTCGACCGACTACGACACCTCCGACCGTCTCTACTTCGAACCTCTGACCGCGGAAGACGTGATCGCCATCGCCCGCTGCGAACAGGCCAAGGGGCATTTGAAGGGCGTTATCGTGCAGTTCGGCGGACAAACCCCTTTGAAGCTGGCGGCCTCTCTGGAGGCTGCGGACATTCCGATCCTGGGTACCTCGCCGGATGCCATCGACCTGGCGGAGGACCGGGAGCGCTTTCAGAAACTCCTGGCGGAGTTTGGCCTGCGCCAGCCGGAAAACGGTACGGCCACCTCCCGAGACGAGGCCCAAACCATTGCCGCCCGCATTGGCTTTCCCGTGCTGATCCGCCCCTCCTATGTGCTGGGCGGTCGGGCCATGGAGATCGTGCACGATGCCGATCAGCTCGACCGCTACATCGCCAATGCGGTGCAGGTCTCCGGCAAAAACCCCGTCCTGATCGACAGCTACCTGCGCGATGCGACGGAAGTCGATGTGGATGCCGTCTCGGACGGAGAGGCCGTCTACATCGCCGGCATCATGGAACACATCGAAGAAGCCGGCATCCACTCGGGCGATTCGGCCTGCGCCCTGCCGCCGCACAGCTTGCCGCCGGAAGTCATCGCCGAAATCGAGCAGCAGACCGAAAAGCTCGCCAAAAGTCTTAACGTCGTCGGCCTGATGAACGTACAGTTCGCCGTACAGGGCAGCGATATCTATATCCTGGAGGTGAATCCGCGGGCCAGCCGGACCGTGCCCTTTGTCGCCAAGGCCACCGGCAATGCCATTGCCAAGGTCGCCGCACGGGTCATGGCCGGCGACAAGCTGGCCAATTTCGATTTGCGGCCGGCCCGGAACAGTCACATAGCCGTGAAGGAAGCGGTCTTTCCTTTTGCCCGTTTCCCGGGGGTCGACGTCATGCTGGGGCCGGAGATGCGCTCCACCGGTGAGGTCATGGGCCTGGACAACGATTTCGCCCGGGCCTTCCTGAAAGCTCAGATCGGTGCCGGCGTACGCCTGCCGGAAAGCGGGACGGTTTTCATTTCCGTGCGCGACGACCACAAGGCGGCGATCGTCCCGGTCGCCCGGGCCATCAGCGCGCTTGGCTTCTCGATTTTGGCAACCGGCGGCACCGCGGACCACCTTGCCGATCAGGGTGTTGCCGTGGACCGGGTGAACAAGGTCCGCGAGGGTCGGCCCCATATCGTCGACGCGATGAAATCGGGGCAGGTACAGCTGGTCTTCAACACGACCGAAGGCGCCAAGGCGATCGCCGATTCCTTCGCCTTGCGCCGCACCGCCTTGGTTAACGCGATCCCTTACTCTACCACCGTGGCGGGAGCGGAAGCGGCCGTTCAGGCCATTGGGGCCCTGAAAACCGGGCACCTTGAAGTTGCGCCGCTTCAGTCCTATTTTAAAGACGCCTTATAACGCCGGACGGGGATTATCTAGGCGTTATCTGGTTTCCCAAAGCCCAAAAATCGTGCATCCTTTCGAGAGAGGATTAATTAATTGGCGTTAGGTACTGCGCCCATGAGCGACAAGGTTCCCATGACCGCCGAAGGTCTCACCCGCATGGAGGATGAGCTTCGGCAACTGAAAACGACCGAGCGGCCGGAAATCATTCGCGCCATTGCCCAGGCCCGTGAACACGGCGACCTGTCGGAAAATGCCGAGTACCATGCCGCGCGGGAACGCCAAAGCTTCATCGAGGGCCGGGTGGCTGAGCTTGAGGACAAGATCTCGCGCGCCGAGGTCATCGACGTCTCCAGCCTGAGCGGCGACACCGTGAAATTCGGCGCCACCGTCACCGTGGCCGACGAGGACAGCGACGAAAAGCTGACCTATCAGCTGGTGGGTGAGATGGAGGCCGACATCAAGGGAGGCCGCCTTTCGATCACGGCACCCTTGAGCCGGGCCCTGATCGGCAAGGAGGTTGGCGACAGCGTCGAGGTCTCCACCCCGGCCGGCGAAAAAGGCTACGAGATCATCAAGATCCAGTACAAGTAGCCCCTTCCCCGCAATACCCTGAATCAGGCGTCTTCGGGTTCGGCCCCGGCCTGCGTATCTATGGGAACGCCGGGATCGAATTTCGAGGTTCGAATCAACTGGATCGTCTGTACGGTGACCACGTGTTCTACGGCCGTGAGCTGTTGCGTAAGCTCATTTTCATGGGCGGTATTGCGCGCCACCAGGCTCAGCACAAAGTCATGCGGGCCACGCGCCATATGACAGGCCCGCACTTCCGGCCAAATCCCCACCAGTTCTTCAAACTCCGTAAGGACCGCGTCGGACTGCGAATCCAGTCCGACCAAGGCAAAGAAATTCACTTCGAAACCGAGCGCTTCGGCATCCAGATCGGCGTGGTAGCCCCGGATGTAGCCGGCTTCTTCCAGTGCCCGGACCCGGCGCAGGCAGGGCGGTGCGGAAATGCCCGCCCGGCGGGCCAGTTCAACGTTGGTCATCCGACCGTTCGCCTGCAAATCCTTCAGGATCTGAAGATCGATCCGATCCAGCTTGACCCGACGCATGATCCCTCCAGGTGACGCAATAGCGCGGCGGCCTGCCGCAGTGGACGCAAGCTTCGTTTCCCCTGAAGCCCTATTGCGCAATAATATTACTCAGCCAGCCGGCCCGCGCAAGACCCCGGCATGCCGCTGATCCGTCACCATCAAGCACGCCTCTGGCCGCTTGCGCGGGACCGGTCCGGGCGCGATAGTCCCGCGCCATGATGCCGCCGCCTTTACCTCAAGACTATTCCTGCTGGATCCTGACTGACGGCAAAGCCGGCATGGAGGTGCAGTGCCTGGGCCTCGCCGAGGCTCTGGGGCTGGCGCCACAGGTCAAACGGATCTCGGTGACCAAGCCTTGGCGCTGGCTGCCGCCGGGACTGATCCGGCAGCCGCTGAACACCCTCGGGCCCAAGGGCGACCGTCTCGCACCGCCGTGGCCCGATCTCCTGATTTCCAGCGGCCGGCAGGCGGTCGCCCCAGCGCTAGCCATCCGCCGGCAGGCCGCGGGGCGGACCTTCGCCGTGCATGTCCAGAACCCGGGCGTGCCCGCCGATTGTTTCGATCTGGTGGTGACTCCGGAACATGATCGCCTGCGCGCCGCCAACGTTCTGACCACCCGCGGCGCCCTGGGGCAGGTCACGCCGGCGCGTTTGCAGGCCGCTGCCGCCAGGTTCGCGCCGCGCTATGCCGCGCTGCCCTGTCCCCGCGTGGCGGTCCTGATCGGTGGAGACAACAAGGTCTATCGCATGACCGCAGGCATTACCCGAAAACTGACGGAGGGTTTGGCGCGCCTGGCCAGGGACCAAGGTGCCGGACTGATGGTCACCCCCTCGCGCCGGACCGGCCCGCGCAACGAGGCCATCCTCCGTGCCGGCCTCGAAGGGCTGCCCGCCGACATTTGGGACGGTACGGGAGAGAACCCCTACTACGGACTGCTGGGCCTGGCCGATGCGCTGGTGGTGACCGGAGATTCGGTCAACATGGTCTCCGAGGCGGCCGGGACCGGCAAGCCGGTCTACACCGTGGCCCTGGAGGGACGTTCAGCCAAGTTCGAGCGCTTTCATGACGCCCTGCAAAGCGCCGGCATCACGCGCCCCTTCACCGGCGCGTTGGAAAACTGGTCCTATGAACCCCTGGCCGAAACCCCACGGGTTGCCGCAGAGATACGCCAGCGCCTCCCGGCCAACCTTTGACCGGGGTCAATTGATCTTTTCTCCCAGCGGGTTATAAGCTGGCGCAGCTTTCAGCCCCTTGGGACATTTTCTTTGCCGACCAGCGCCGTCCAGAGCCAACCGCCGGCCGCGAGCCTCGACCTCGCCCGCTTTGCCGACACCCCTCTGGTGGCCGAGCCTTTCGCGCATCTGGTCGTACCCGGGTTCCTCCGCGCCGCCGCACTGGACGCCATTACCCGGGACTTTCCGAAGATCGACCGAGGCGGCAGCTTTCCGGCGTCCAGCCTGGCCTGTGGCCCCGCAATCCGGGATCTCATCGCGGAGCTGCAAGGCCCGGCCGTCACCCAAGCCTTTGAAGAAAAGTTCGGCTTGAAGCTGACCGGGCACCCGACCATGGTCACCCTGCGGGGTCAGTCGCGCGCCAAGGACGGGCGCATTCACCGCGATTCCGACTCCAAACTTCTGACCGCGCTGATCTACCTCAATCGCGATTGGGACGCGGAAGGCGGCCGCCTGCGTTTGCTGCACGGCCCCGGCGATATCGAGTCCTACGCGGCGGAAGTGCCGCCGGACAAGGGCACGCTGATCGCCTTTCGCTGCAGCGAGAACGCTTATCATGGGCACAAGCCCCATGTCGGGCCGCGGCGATCCCTGCAGCTCAATTGGGTGACGGACGGCGGCGTGGTCAAGCGCGAGCTGATGCGTCACGGCCTCTCGGCCCTTTTCAAAAAGGCCAATCCCTTCAGCCCCGGACAAGCCTAGCGATCGCCATGGCCCTAAAGATTGAAACCTTCAGCAACGCCAAGGGCGGCAATGCCTTTTTCAAGGCCATCGGCCATCCTCTGGCCGCCCGCGAGGTCCCGGAATTCCTGGCGGCGCTGTCCGATGGTCCGGTCGCCCTCTATGATCCGCGCGGCTTCGCCACGGCATTTGCCGAAATCTACGACCTGGCCGGGCTCGACATCGCCGGCGTCTTCGTCCAGGACCTGGAGGAGATCGGCAAAACCATTTTGGGCCGGCAGGCACAGCCGATCACCAAGCTGGCCGCCGCAAAGGCCCGCAAGCTGCTGGTGATGGCCTTCGATGCCGAGCGTCTCATCGCCCAGATTCGCCACCTGCTGCCGGACCCTGGCGTCGATGTCGTAAGCCTCGATGCCCTGCGTCTGCCCGGCGACATGTGTCTGGCGGACGGTCCCTATTTGCAGCGCCTGAATTTCGCCACGGATTTCGTGTTTTTTCGCGATGCAAACGGGCTGCACACCCGCCTGGTCACCGCCAACTACTGGTCCAACTATGGGGCCCAGGATCCGGAGCTCTTGTGCTGCCTGTTGAGCGAGTCCGGACAGATCATCGCGGAATGGCGCGACCCGCTACCCGGCGCCGGCGGCACCATCGTGATCGACAGTGCCGAAGTGCGCGCCCGTTTCGGGCTTGGCGACTTCACCGGCCAGCTCTTTTTGCATGTGCTGAAACCGGCCGGCCATGACATCATCAAGTACGCCCTGGACACTTACGGCGATCGGCCCGAGGAGCTCTCCTGCACCCATGATGCCAACCCCTGGCCGGCGGATCTTTACGCCGGCCTGCCGGCGCCGCAGGCGGGCGAGGAGGTGGTCCTCTGGATTCAGAACAGTCATCCGAAGGCAATTCCCGCCGGCAGCGTGGGCCTCAACCTGATGGGGCTGGCGGAGGTGGCTTGGCTCGACCGGGAGGTGCCGCCCTTCGGCCTCTCGGCCCTCAACGTCGCCGACCTGTTGCCGGCGGCGCGCTGGCCGCAGCAGATTGAGGTCCAGGCCGGCAAGCATTTCGTCCGGCCGCGTTACGAGGTCGTCGCCGAAGGCGGCCGCCGGCATATCGCTCACGCCAATGTGGAGCGTACGGATCTCAAGCCTGACCCCGAAATTCCCGGCCTCGCGAACCTGATGGGCAAGGGCTATATTCTGCCAGCGCCCATTTTGCCGCGCGGCGCCTACCGCTCCTGGGTACTGCCGACGCCCATGGCCACCGGCCAGGACAGCCTGCCGGTCGCGGTCACGGCCTACGACCCGGAGGGCGCCGAACTCGGACGGCATAGCCTGGGTAATCTGCCCCGCAATCACCAAACGCTTCTCGATGCGACGGAACTTCTGGGCAAGGCCTGCGATTGGGGTCATCTGGAGCTGACCTATGACTTCGCCCAGGGCGGCGCGGCGGATGGCTGGCTGCACGGCCTCTTTCGCTATGAGGACCGGCAGACCGGTCATGCCGCGGAGACCTCTTTCGGGGCCCATATGTTCAACACTGTGCTGACCTATCGCAACGAACCGCAATCCTATGCCGGCCCCGCCCCCGGCCTGTCCACCCGGCTTTTCCTCAGATTGGGCGCCGCGCCGCTACGCACGCTCTGCCATCTAATTTACCCAGCCTCGACACCCTGGCACGCTGCCAGCAGCACCAGCCTCATCCTATACGGCGGCGCCGGCACAGAAATCGCCCGGCGGGATCTGGCCATTCCCTGCGGCGGTTCGCGGCTTTGGTATCCGGACCGGATCTTCACGACCGACGAGATTTCGGAGGCCGGCGACAGCGGCTACATTCTGGTACGCGACCTCACCTGTCGCCTCTTCGGCTACCATGGCCTGTTGCGGGAAGGGTCGGCTTTTTCCCTGGATCACATGTTCGGGTTTTAGACCCCGATTACAGCCTCCCCATCTTGCAGCCCGCCATCCGGCTCTCTATGTTCTGAGCATCCCCGAACGAAGCGAGTCGCGCGATGCCTGAGACCCATACCTGCAAGGTTCTGATCATTGGCTCCGGCGCCGCCGGACTGACCGCAGCCGTCTATGCCGCACGGGCCAATCTGGAGCCGTTGCTGGTCAAGGGGCTGGAGCCTGGTGGGCAAATGACCATCACCACCGATGTGGAAAACTATCCGGGTTTTGCCGAGGTGATTCAGGGGCCCTGGCTGATGGAGCAGATGCAGCTTCAGGCGGAAAAGGTCGGCACAAAAATGATTGCCGACTTGATCACCGAGGTGGATTTCTCCAGGCGGCCTTTCGTCTGCACCGGCGACAGCGGTGACAGCTATGTGGCCGATGCGGTGATCATCGCCACCGGTGCCCAGGCACGCTGGCTGGGTCTGGAAAGCGAGGCCAAATTCAATGGCCGGGGCGTTTCCGCCTGCGCCACCTGTGACGGCTTTTTCTATCGCAACCAGGAGGTCGCGGTGATCGGCGGCGGCAACACGGCGGTTGAGGAGGCGCTTTACCTGGCCAACATCTGCTCAAAGGTGACCCTGGTCCACCGCCGCGACAGCTTGCGGGCCGAAAAGATCATGCAGGACCGCCTGTTCAAGAATCCCAAAATCGAGGTGATCTGGAATTCGGTGGCCGAAGAGGTCACCGGCGGCGATGGCCCCATGGACGGCGTCGAAGGCGTGCGTCTGCGCAACGTCAAGACAGGAGAAGAAGGCGAGATAGCCGTCACCGGATTCTTCGTGGCCATCGGGCACGATCCGGCCACCAAGATTTTCCAGGGCAGGCTGGCAATGGACGACGAGGGCTACATCCTCGCCGCGCCGAATTCGACGGCAACCGATATCCCCGGAATCTTTGCCGCCGGCGACTGTGTGGATAAAATCTTCCGCCAGGCCGTGACCGCGGCCGGCATGGGCTGTATGGCGGCCCTGGAGGCGGAAAAATTCCTGGCCGAGATGGAAGACAGCACCAGCCAGGCGGCGGAATAACGCCACGTGGCATTATACCGGCGTCACCGCTATAGTCTCGGCGCTTAGTGTCCTGAATCAGAAATTCGCTGCAGCGAAATTCTGATTCGAAAGGACACTAACCATTTGATTCTAGTGTGATTCAGCTTCCAAATTTCGTCACATTTAATATGACGTACTTTGGAAGCATCACACTAGGTTTTAGGGAGAAGGCTGTGGACGACGTCGTACTGCCCCGGCGCAAGGGCCCGGGGACGTCGATTATGGACTGGGACAAACTGCGCATCTTCCACGCTGTGGCAGAGGCGGGCAGCTTCACCCATGCCGGCGAGTCCCTGAATCTCAGTCAGTCCGCCGTCAGCCGGCAGATCTCCGCGCTGGAAGAGAGCTTGAAGGTACCCCTGTTTCATCGCCATGCCCGTGGCCTGATTCTGACGGAACAGGGCGAACTGCTCTATGGCACGGCCCATGAGGTCTTCGGCAAGCTGGCCATGACCGAGGCGCGCCTGGCGGAGAGCAAAGACCGCCCCAAGGGTGAATTGAAGATCACCACGACGGTGGCTTTCGGATCGACCTGGCTGGCGCCGCGCATCCACGAGTTCATGGATGTCTATCCGGAAATCGAGGTGCATCTGCTGCTCTCCAATACCGAGCTGGACCTGGCCATGCGCCAGGCGGATGTCGCCGTGCGCCTGGCGCCGCCGCGGCAACAGGACCTAATCCAGCGTTATCTGATGAAGGTCCACATCCACGCCTATGCCTCCTCCAACTATGCCCAGAAATTCGGCATGCCCAACGATGCCGAGGATTTGGACAACCACCGGATTGTTGTCTATGGGGAGGATGATCCCCATCCGCCAATTCCCGACGTGAACTGGTTGCTGCGGGTGGGTCGGGGCAAGAGCCAGCTGCGCCGGCCGAGCCTGACGGTCAACAACGTCTATGGTGTCATGAAAGCGGTTCAGGCCGGCGCCGGCGTCGGCGGACTGCCGGATTTCATGGCCTATGGCAACAGTCAGCTGGTGCAGGTTCTTCCCGAACTGGACGGCCCGGCCTTGGATTCCTACTTCGTCTATGCGGAAGAAATGCGGGCCTCGAAGCGCATTGCCGTTTTCCGGGATTTCCTGCTGCGCAAGGTGGCCGAGTCGAAATTCTGACCGGTCCAAAGAAGTCACAGAAAAATATTTATGTAGAACAAATACTTACAAGCTATGCAATATTTGCATGCCACCACTGAATTAATGTGATTAGTAAATTTCCCGAAAAGTCCTATCTTCATATCAGCGATGCTGCGTTGCAGCATGATGATGGTCCCGGCGCCTCGCGCCAGACTGTCACTCCGGGCTCCCCCGCCCGGATGCCGGGGCCCCTCACATATCAGGGGTCCTACGTCACCCAGACGTGAAGCCTCCCTGTTCAACTTGCCGGGCCCTCGTGGCCCGGCATTTTTTTTGGATTACCCGGCCTTAGAGAAAATTCAGAGACTGATCCACGGCTCATATCGCTTCGATAGGAGCCGATCAGGCTCCAGGCAAATCCCAGCCCCAGACCACCATCGTGCCCCGGCGGCCGCGGATCGCCTGCGGCGGCAGCTCGGTAAAACCGGCCGGGGCGCCGCCTCCCGCCCGCGCGGCGTCCATGGCCGCTTCGGAGGCCGCCACGGTCACCCCCAGTTCCCGAGTCAAGGCTTCCAGGCGGCTCGCGACATTGACCGTATCTCCCATGGCGGTGAGCTGGGCCTGGGTCTCGCCGCCAACTTCCCCCACCGTGACGGCACCGAAATGGACGCCGAGCTTTGCCCTCAGCGTGACGCCGTCAACCGGGGTGCTTTCCTGCCAGGCAGCCACGTCCTTTGCGATGTCGACGGCACAGTTCAGCGCCTGGGCGGCATCTTCAGGGCTCGGTTCCGGCAGTCCGAAAATCACCATCACACCATCCCCAATGAACTTATCGACAACGCCCCGGTGCGCCCGCACCGCACTTTCGACGCGGCGGTGGAATTCCCGCAACAGCACCATGGTCTCCGCCGGGTCCATGGTTTCGCTGAGGGTCGTGAAGCCTTGAATATCGATGAACATCACCGCTGCCGTCTGCGTCCGGTCCGGCGCCGATCCGCGACCGCCGCGGGCGACCTGCTGCGCCACGACCGGGGAAACATAGCGGGTCAGACTGCCGCGCTGACGGTCCGCTTCATGCCACAAGCGGTGCGCCCCGAAGCTCCGCAATAGAATGCCGCCAACGCTGGTCAGAACGATCGCCGCCGCCGGGAAGCTGTAGTTCAGCCACAGACCGGCTTTGGCAAAAGCAAGGTAGGCGAGCAGCGACCACCCCAACAGCACAAGCCCAGCCATCAGGGCAGCGGGCAGGGGACTGGCCCGGCTGACCAGCCAACCGGCCAGCAGACCGAGGAGGACAATGGCAAAGACATCCAGCGCAAAGGTCCGGGCCGAGCGTTCCAATAGGCTTCCCTGGATCAGATTTTCGGTGACCGTAGCCAGAAACTCCACGCCGGGCAGATTGCGGCCATAGGGCGAGGTGAAGGTATCGCCCAGGCTCAAGGCCGTCGCCCCGATGAAGACCGCCTTGCCGGCAAGACTGGCGTCCGGAATCCGTCCCTCGAGCAGCGCTCGAAAGGAATGGCTCGTAAAGCTGCCGGAGGGCCCGTAGAAGTTCACCGGAAACTGCATATGCGCGTCACTGCGCTGCACCTGCGGACCCAGCTTGAGACCCTGGCCAAATCGCACCGCCAGTTGATCGCGCCCCAGGCCAAGAAAAAGGCGTGCGACCTCGACGGGCAGGGAGGGCAAGAAAGCTTCGCCGACACGCAAAACCGGTTTTGCCATGCGCAGGCTGCCATCCGCATCCGGGAAGACATTCACGTGTCCGCTGTCTGCGCCCACCAACAAAACCGCCGGCGGTGCCGCTATAGCCGAGGGGACCGGCAAGGCAGACCCCGTGCCGCCGGGCGGCAGAATCAAAATGCGATAGGCGGTTTCCTCGATCCGCTTTGGCAGTTCAGGGACGGTGTTTTCAGTTGCATCGAAAACCAGCGCATAGGGCAAAACAACTGGCACTGCCGCTTCGATCGCGGCCGCAAGCGCCGCATCGCCTGGACTGACCGCCGGCAACGCGCTCTCCAGGGCCGGTTCGAAAAAGCGGTCCGCCCCGAGCAGCAGCAAATCAAAGGCAATCACTTTGGCGCCGGCCGTAGAGAGTTTTTCGACCGCCTCCGCCAAACGCGCCCGGGGCAAGGGCCACTGCCCCCCGAGTTCGGCCAAGGTGGAATCGTCAATCGTGACGATCGCGATATCGCTGGAGGGCGCCAGCGGACCGCGCAGCTGGAAGCGCCAGTCGAGGGTCTGGCCTTCCAAGGCGGCAAAGAAAGGGGACCCGCCCAGCAGCCTGAAAACCAGGAAGACCAAAAAGGTGATCGCCACCGTCAAAAGAATCGGACTCCGCCAGCCAAAACCGGCTTTCGGCGGTCGGGTCATGGAGTGGTCCTAAGGCACCTCGGTCCGAGACAGAACGTCGCTCACCCGTGCATCGCCCCAGCGTTTGACAGTACCGACGGCCTTGCCGGCCGGGATGTCGACGCCAAACCCCGGCTCCAGCAAGGGCCTCTCGCCGCCGGACGCCGAACTCACCTCGACCAGACCCTCGACGACGAAGACCGAGGATTTCCCGGGGACCGTCTCGACGATCCAATCGGTACCCCGCACCGACGCCACCGCCGTCTTGGTCCGCACTTCGAAGCCGGCCCTCTGCGAAGACGGCAGCAGGTTGAAGCGCAGGATTCCCAACACCAGGTCGAGGACACCGGTCTGCTGGCCGACGGCGTCAGCAGCGACGTAATTTGAGATGGCGGCCAAAGAGCTGGCACCGATCGATAGGCTGGAGCCGTCCATGAAGGTGATCCGGACCCGGGACTCGGCTTCGGTTTTGAAGCGGTCCCCTTGCTGAACCTGCGCCCCAGGCAGGGACATCAGGCTCAGGCCGCCGCGCAGCAGTGTCACGGTGCCGCGCTGCGCAGCCACCTGTCCAACGACAGGGTCGGATTGTGCCTGTAGAGACGCCGGAGTCAGCCAGAACAGGAACGCAAGGAGGCTGGGCAAAAAAATTCGGACAAAAGTCTGCGGCATAGATGCGGTCTCCGGCGATACGCCCTGTCAGGCGCCTGAATTTACAAAGGGATTGATCGGCGATGGAAAGGGATTCTCACGGTCTGGCGGCACGGGGTCAACTCCCGATCGAGTCCGTCAGCGCACAAACGTATCGGTATGAGCCGATCAGACTCTAGTCCACCTTTGCGCCGCCTTCTTCTTTGCGCAGCGCCATGTAAGCCGCCAATTCTTCCTGGACCGCCGGATCCATCGGCGGCGGCTCGAAAGCGGCCAGAGTGTCTTTGTAAATTTGATGGGCGCGCTGGGTGGCATCGAGAGAACCGGCCTCCTCCCAGGTCTCGAAATTGCGCCAGTCGGACAGCAAGGGCGCGTAAAAGGCCCGGTCAAATCGCGCCAAGGTATGGTCGGTCCCGAAGAAATGGCCACCCGGGCCGACATCGCGAATCGCCTCGAATCCCAAGGTCTCTTCCGTCACTTCGCTGGGGGTGAGAAACTCCGCCATCATCTGCAGCATTTCGACATCGATGATGAACTTCTCGAACGACGCCGTAAGGCCGCCTTCGAGCCAGCCGGCGCCGTGCATCAGCATATTGCAGCCACCCATGAGCGCGCCCCAAAGGGACATCTGAGATTCATAGGCCGCCTGGGCATCGGGCGCATTGGACGCGTTCACATTCGACGAGCGGTAGGGCAAGCCATAGCGCCGGGCCAACTGGCCGCCCGCAATGGCCGCTTTGGTGTATTCCGGCGTGCCGAAGGCGGGCGCGCCGGACTTCATATCCACGTTGGAGGTGAACCCGCCATAGACCATGGGCACACCCGGCCGCACGATCTGCCCCAAGGCAATCCCGGCAAGGGCTTCGGCATTCTGCTGGACCAGGGCACCGGGCAGGGTAATTGGCGCCATCGCGCCCGCCAGCGTAAAGGGTGTCACCACCGTAACCTGCCCGGCCCGGGCCATATCCATGATGCCTTGGCTCATAGGGCCGTCGAGCTGCAACGGCGAGTTCATATTGACCACCGTATAAACGCTGGGTTCCCGCAACAGCTGTTCCGCCGTAACGCCGCGGGCAATGCGCACCATCTCGATGAACTGGGCGACAGCATCCGGTCCCCGGGAAAAAAGAAAGGGCAGCTTGTCGGACAGGGTGAGCTGGGCCCAAGCCATCTCCAGGTGCCGTTCATTCACGGGCACGTCGATCGGCTCGACCGGCGCGCCAATGCAATGCACGACGTCAAAGCTTTGCGCGAGACGCAGAAAATCGCCGTAGTCGGCCAGGTCCCCGGCGTGGCGGCCCCGAAGGCTGTCCGAGGCGTTGGGCGGGCCACCTACGGTCACAAAGGCGACGGCCTCTTCCCCGACCTCAACACTGCGCTCCGGGTTACGGGCGTGGAAATGTATCCGCGGCGGCGCCCTGGCCACAGTCTGCAACACAAGGTCCGGGTCGAAGCGCACCATCTGGCTGTCTTCATCCACCTCGGCACCGGCCAGCTTGAAGGCTCTGCGCGCCTCAGGCAGCAGAACCCGGATGCCGATTTCTTGCAGAACTCTGAGGGAGGTCTGGTGGATCGCCTCGATCTGATCCGCCGAAAAAACCTCCATCGGCGGATGGGGGTTGCGGATCTTGCGATAATGCGCAGGCGAGATCGCGCGCGAGTCCTTCCGGAATTCGCGATGACGATCCCGACCGCGGCGGCGCGGGGATTTTTCGGCCGCGGTGTTGTCCTGCCGGTCCATACCGCCGGGCGCTCCTTAGGATGCCGCGCCGAAGGCGACGACGACCTCGCCGAGGCTGCCGAAGTCGGCGCGGGCCCGGTCACCGGCTTCCAGCAATTCAAAGGGCGTCACGACACCGGTGGTAATCAGGCTGCCGGCCGCCAGGTCCCGGCCCTGCGCCGAAAGTGCGTTGACCAACCAGGTCAGGGCATTCAGGGGATGGCCCAGGCAATCGGCTCCGGTCCCCTCCCCGGTCGTCTTGCCGTTGACCTGCAGAACAACCTTGTGGGTCTCCAGGTCGAGGGCACGCCAATTGTCGCAGCCTGCGCCCAGCACCAAAGCGCCATGCGCCCCATTGTCGGCGATAATCGACGGCGTTCCCTGCCGGTTCCAATCGCGGAGACAGGAGGTCACGACTTCGATCGCCGGATAGAGCGCATCGACCGCTGCCGCCACCTCATCGCGCTCGTAGGGCGCTGCGCGGGCCGGCAAGGCCTCCCCCAGGCGAAAGGCAAACTCCGGCTCGATCAAACGAAACGCGAAGGCCTCAGCTGGCAGTTCCGCCGGGCTTTCGTGACAGCCCTCGCGCAACACCTGCCCAAAAAAGGGTGTCTCCGTTCCAATGAAACTCTGCGCTTTCTCTGAGGTCGCACCGACCTTGAATCCAACCGTCTCCCCGCCGCCCGACGCCAGCAGAGCCGATTGAATCACGTAGCCTTCCGCATCGCTATGCGGACGGCAGGCCGGCGGCAAAGCCCCCACCGGGGCGCCGGCCAAGCGCGCGGACACCAGGATTCTGGCCGCCTCTGCGACGGCATCGCTGGTCATGCTCCGGGCCTAGCTTTCCGCCGCCTTGCGGTTTTCGATCACCTTCTCGGCCTCGCGGCCGGTGAATTCCTGTAAGTGGTCGAATTCCCAGGAGAAGGTGCCCGTGCCGACGCTCAGGGAGCGCAACTCAACGATCAGGTCCCGCAATTCCGCCTGCGGCAACAGGCACTTCAAGTCGTCCCAGCCCTTCCAGCCGGGCCGAATTTCGAAGCCCAGGATCTGACCGCGCCGGCTGCTGACCAGGCTGTGCACCTTGTTGGTGAAATCGCTCGGCACCGAAATGGTCACCTGATAAATGGGCTCCAGCAAAACCGGGCCGCAGTTGGGCATGCCTTCGGACATGGCCAATCGCCCGGCGGTCTTGAAAGCCTGGTCGGAGCTATCCACCGCATGATACTGGCCGTCGAACAAAGTGACCGAGACATCGACGACCGGGAAGCCCAGCGGGCCGCGGGACAGGTATTCCTTGGCGCCCGCCTCGACCGCCGAAATGTATTGCCGCGGCACGGAACCGCCGACCACTTTGTCGACGAACTCGAAACCGCTGCCGCGGGACATCGGTTTGATCTCGACCTGCACGTCGCCGAATTGGCCGTGTCCACCCGATTGCCGCTTGAAGCGGGAATGCTGGGTCGTGGGCTTGCGGATGGTTTCCTTATAGGCCGTCTCCGGTGGCGCTACATCGACGGCGACATTGTATTTACTCTTCAGACGTTCCACGGCGATCTTCAAATGAATCTCACCTTGGCCCCAGAACAGCAGTTGATGGGTGTCGTTGTTGTGTTGAATGGAGAGCGACGCGTCCTCCTCGATCAGGCGCGCGATACTGGCGGTCAGCTTGACTTCGTCCTGGCGGTTATGCGGTGTCACGGCCAGCGCGAAGACCGGCGGGGCCACCTCCGGCCACAGCATGTCGGAATTGGTCACCCGTTCACTGTCGGTCAGCAGATCGCCGGTTTCGACTTCCTCCATGCGCCCGAGCGCGATGAGATCCCCGGCTTCGGCGCTCGACACCTTCTGGTTGTCGCTGCCCATCATGCGGTAAAGTCCGGATGTGCGGTCCGCCCCGATCGTCATGCCGTCGGTGGCTTTGCCCCGCCAGATCCGGGCGATGGAAAACTTGCCGGTGTGGGCCGCATGGACGGTTTTGATGACGCTGGCAGCCAAACCGCTGCCGGACGGCAAGCCCTGCCGCTTGGCCGTTTCCTCGACGGTCGGTCCTTCATGGCGCAACAGTTTCCACAATCTGGTGATGCCGTTGCCAACTTCGGCCGAGCCAAAAATCACCGGAACGATCAGGTCCTGCGCCAGGTCCTTGGAGAGGTGCTCATAGACCTCGCCGGTCGGCGGCACCTTGTCCTCCAGAAGCTGTTCCAACAAGGTGTCGTCGAAGTCCGCCAGGGACTCCAGCATCTCCTGGCGCGCTTCGTCTTCCCGGTCCAGCACGGTTTCCGGCATCTCGACCAGATCCGACTGCTTGTCCGGGTTGTAGTGCCAGGCCCGTTCGCTGACCAGATCGACGAAACCGGAAATATCTTCGCCGTCGCGGATCGGCACCTGCCGCAGCACCAAGGGGCGTTCGGACACGGCCTGCAGTGCCTGCATCAACTCGCTGACGCGGACCGCGCTCTTGTCCATCTTGTTGATGAAGACCACGTGGGGAATCTTGTAGTCGTCCAGGAACTTAAAGATCGGCGCCAGATTCAGGGCGCGGTCGACTTCCGGCGTGGCCACCACCACGGCCAGATCGGCGCCCATCAGCGCCGTATGGCTGTCCCGCGCCAGTTCCACCGAGCCGGGGCAATCGATCAGCGACCACTGATCGCCCAGATACTCGCAATGCGTAAAGTTCGGCTCGACGCTCATTTGGCGGGCTCGGGCCTCGGCGGAAGCATCGCCAACGGAACTGCCGTCGTTCACTTTGCCTTTTCGGTGGATCGCACCAGCCTGCAAGAGCATCGCTTCCATTAGCGAGGTCTTGCCGCTGGTGTAGGGTCCTACGAGGGCGGCGCAACGCGCCGACGATCCCGCCTTGGTGCTCATGGTCTCCTCCCTGGGTTCTTATTCCTTCTTTTTCAGCACTTGGAGGCCCTGGCATCGCGACCGGTCCTCTTACCATTCATGGTTCCAAAGAATGGTAGGCCCTGGCAACCCTTAATGCCATGGCCCCGGATCCAGCGGTTCGGCAAAATCTATTTATCCGTGTATATTATTGTTTTTCTTCGCCTCGATTGGGGCGGCGCGGTATCTGCCCAGACGATCAGGTACAATAGGTACCAAGGTACAATAACGGCCCCGCGGACCGCCGGGTATTTTAGCGGCTTGGCATACGGCGGGAGGGGTTCTTGGCCAAAGCGATACACACCATGATCCGGGTGCTCGACCTGGATCGCTCCATCGATTTTTACGACAAGGCCTTTGGCCTCGAGGTCGCGGATCATTTCGACTTCGACGGCTTCGCGCTGGTCTATCTGCGCAACGCCGAAAACGACTTCGAAATCGAGCTGACCCTGAACAAGGGACAGACCGAGCCCTACAGCCACGGCGACGGCTATGGCCATGTGGCGGTCTGCGTCGACGACTGCCAATCGGAGCATCGGCGTTTTCAGGACCTGGGCCTGAACCCCAACGACGTGAAGGAATTCCACCGGGACGGGTCCTTGATGGCCCGCTTCTTCTTCGTCCAGGACCCCGATGGTTACAAGATCGAAGTCCTGGAACGCCACGGCCGCTATCAGTAGCGCGGCCACAGCAGATCAAACCAAAAAAAAGCGAACAGGGAGAAATCAAGATGAGTCGAAAAGGCATGAACCGGCGCCAGTTCCTGCAAACCAGCAGTTACGCGACCGCCGGGGCCGCTGCGGCGGCCAGCAGCGCGACCTTGATCGCGTCCGACGGCGCCTGGGCATTGGAATTGAGCACGCTGAGCGAGCACGATGGCAAAACCCTGCTGGCCATGAGCCGTCAGCTCTATCCCCACGACACCCTGGCGGACATGTATTACGCCGGCGTCGTGAACGCCCTGGATGGCGAGGCCAAGGGCAACGCCGAACTGGCCGGCATGCTAAAGGACGGCGTAGCCGAACTGGATGCCGCGCGCGGCGTCGCCTGGATCGAACTCTCCGACGGGTACCAACTGGAAGTGCTGAAGGAAAGGGAGTCCTCGCCTTTCTTTCAGAAGGTCCGCGGCACCATCATCGTCGCGCTCTACAACAACCCGCTGGTGTGGCGGCACTTCGGCTACGAAGGCGCCTCCTTCGAATACGGCGGCTACATCGATCGCGGCTTTGACGATCTCGCCTGGCTGGAACAGCCGGACGAAGACGCCAGCCCCAAAGCGCGCGGCTAGGGGGAAACTGAACCATGGCTACATTCGACACCAGCGACAATTCGGTCGTCGTCGTCATCGGCTCCGGCGCCGGCGGCGGCACGCTCGCCAACGAGCTCTCCCAGAAAGGCATCAAGGTGGTCTTGCTGGAAGCCGGCAAACGGGAATCGCCGGAAAGCTTCCAGAACGACGAGTGGGGCTCCTTCGGCCAGATATCCTGGCTCGACAAGCGCACCACCTCCGGCTCCTGGCGGGTCGCCAAGGACTTCGCCGGCCTGCCGGCCTGGATCTGCAAGACGGTCGGCGGCTCGACCCTGCATTGGGCCGGCGCCAGCCTGCGGCTGCAGGCGCATGAGTTCGAGGTCCGCACGACGTATGGCGAGGTCGAGGGCGCAAGCCTGCTCGACTGGCCGATCGGCCTGAAGGACCTCGAGCC
>CAJHXM010000295.1_pt1 | contig 24084 bp, 24 predicted proteins | sample 9198461 | NCBI WGS metagenome assembly CAJHXM01 (sample SAMEA7708299, study PRJEB35096) | sediment metagenome | biome: marine neritic benthic zone biome [ENVO:01000025]; feature: sediment [ENVO:00002007]; material: shallow marine sediment [ENVO:03000034] sea grass bed [ENVO_01000059] ...
CATTTGCGCATCTTTGTGATGTTTCTGTTGTGTACCGGCGCCCGAAGCAGCGAGGCACTATTTCTGGACTGGTCCGACGTCGACCTGGCCAAGCGGCGGGTCTGGTTTACCCACACAAAGAATGGCGAAGCCCGCGGCGTGCCTTTACACGACCGTATTTGGCAGGAGTTGGCCAATCTGCCGCACCGCGAAGGCGCAGTATTCCGGCGCCCGGACGGCCAGCCCTACCGGCGCCCAAAGAACGGCGGCAGTCCGATCAGCACCGCTTTCAACAGCGCCTGCCGCCGGGCTAAGATCAATGACTTCACGCCGCACGATTGCCGCCACACCTGGGCGACCTGGTTCTACAGTGAGACTCGCGATTTGCGGGCGCTGATGGAACTGGGCGGCTGGAAATCAGAGCGCATGGTGATGCGCTATACCCATGTGAATCCCGACCACCTGGCGGCGGCGATCCACAAGCTACCCCTGGCAAATTCCGTGAAGCCATCGGCTATAAATCGCGAATTCTTGGGCGGTGCCAACGACTTGGCTGATATTCCCGGCGCTCTTGGTAAGGGTGGGGTCGGGTGTTCAATTCACCCCGGCGGCACCATTAAACCATTGAAATCGTGATTTTCGCTGTCCGGCCGGATCGAATTGTGACCCACCGCCGCCCTCCTTCGGCTTGAATCGGCTCCGGCTGCGTGTTTTGCTTCGCGCACAGGAAAGGCGAGAGCAACGCCTGCCGATAACATCACACAGCCGACGGGAGGCTAAACGATGAAAAACCTGGTCCTCACCCTGGTCCTGCTCTGTGCCGCCTCCGCCGCGGCGGCCGAAGAGGTCACCCCGGGCCTGCTCTACAACATGGGCGGCAAGTTCGATAAATCCTTCAACGAGGCCGCCTTTAGCGGCGCCGAGGGTTTCAAAGCCAACACCGGCATCGGCTATATGGAATTCGAGCCCACCAACGAGGCCCAGCGCGAACAGGCCCTGCGGAAGATGGCCGAGCGCGGTGCCAACATTATCGTTGCGGTCAGCTTTGCCCAGACCTCCGCCGTCGAGACCGTCGCGGCCGAATTGCCGGAGGTTAAGTTCACCCTGATCGACGGTGTGGTGGACGCGCCCAACGTTCAGTCGATCGTCTTCAAGGAGCACGAAGGTTCTTACCTGGTCGGGATGCTGGCGGCGATGGCCTCCAAGACCGGCAAGGTCGGCTTCATCGGCGGCATGGACATTCCCCTGATCCGCAAATTCGCCTGCGGTTTCGAACAGGGCGCCAAGCAGGTCAACGCCGATGCCGAGGTGATCGTCAACATGACCGGCAACACGCCGGCGGCCTGGAACGACCCGACCAAGGGCGGCGAGCTGGCCATGAGTCAATTCGATCGCGGTGCCGACGTGGTCTTTGCCGCCGCGGGCGGCACCGGCACCGGCGTCTATCAGGCCGCCAAGGATGCCGGAAAAATGGCGATCGGCGTGGACTCCAATCAGAACCATCTGCACCCCGGGACCATGCTGACCTCCATGGTCAAGCGGGTCGACGTGGCGGTGAACGATGCCTACAGCTCAGTCATGAACGACACCTGGGCCCCGGGCATAAGGTGCTGGGATTGGCCGAAGGCGGTGTCGATTGGGCGCTGGACGAAAACAATCGCGACCTGATATCTCCCAGCATGGAAGAAGTCTTGGGTGCCGCCAAAAAAAGGATCATCAGTGGCGAACTGAAGGTCGCCGACTACACCCAAAGCAACGCCTGCGACTACTGAGCCGGTCAAGCAGAAGATGGTAGCCGCGGCGCCGGCCATCGAGCTCCGCGGCATCGACAAGCGCTTCGGCCCGGTGCATGCCAACCGGGCCGTCAGCTTGACGGTCAAAGCCGGCAGCATTCACGGCATCGTCGGCGAAAACGGTGCCGGCAAGTCGACCCTGATGAACATCCTCTATGGATTTTATCAGGCCGACGCCGGCGAGATCCGCGTGCAGGGCAGCCCGGTGGCGATCCGAAGCCCTCAGGAAGCCATTTCCGCCGGCATTGGGATGGTTCACCAGCACTTCATGCTGGTGGAGGTTTTCAGCGTGCTGGAAAATATCGTGCTGGGCGCCGAGGAGACCTTTCGCCTCGGCGCGACCTTTGAGCATGCACGCCTGGCCCTTGAAAAACTGGAGCAGGACTACGGCCTGCAGGTAGACCTTGCGGCCCGCACCGGGGCGCTTTCGGTCGGCGTCCAGCAGCGGGTCGAGATCCTGAAGGTGCTCTATCGCGGGGCCGAAATTCTGATTCTCGATGAACCCACCGCGGTGCTGACGCCACAGGAGACCGATTATCTCTTTCGAATTCTCCGGCGGCTGAAGGCCGAGGGAAAGACGGTGATCCTGATCACCCACAAGCTGCAGGAGATTATGGCCGTGACCGACGAGGTCACGGTGATGCGTGACGGCGCCGTGGTGGGCACCGTGGCAACGGAGGGAACCTCCGAACCGGAGCTGGCGGAACTGATGGTGGGGCGTGAAGTCCTGCTTCGGGTCGACAAGGGATCGGCGACGCCGGGAGAGTCGGTGCTGCAAGTCGAAGCATTGGACGTCATTGATGACAACGGTGTGGCGCGGCTGCAGGACGTGAGTTTCGAGCTGCACGCCGGAGAGATTGTCGGCATCGCGGGGGTTTCCGGCAACGGGCAGTCCGAACTGCTGGAGGTGCTGGCCGGCATCCGCCCCGCGAGCGCCGGGCGCATATGTTTCCAAGGCCAGGAGTTGTCCCTGTCCCACAGCCCCCGACAGCCACGCGGCCTGCGGCGGCGCGGTCTGGCCCATGTACCGGAGGACCGCCTGCGCATGGGCGTCGTGGCGCGCTTCGAGACCAGCGAGACGGCGATCTTGGGTTATCATGACGACCCAAAGTATAACGGGCGCCTGTTGAGCGACCGGGGCAAAATTCTGGCGCACTGCGATCAATTGATGCGCGCCTTCGACGTGCGCCCGGCCAACCCCACCTTGCGCAGCAGCGCGCTTTCCGGCGGCAACCAGCAAAAGCTGGTCCTGGCCCGGGAAATCGAACGAGACCCGGTTTTGCTTTTGGTGGGGCAGCCGACCCGCGGTGTCGACATCGGCGCCATCGAATTCATCCACCGGCGCCTGGTGGAACTGCGCGACGCCGGCAAGGCGATACTTCTGGTCTCCGCCGAGCTCGAGGAGGTGATGAGCCTCGCCGACCGCATCCTGGTAATGTGCGATGGCCGGATCGTCGGTGCCATGGCCGCAGCGGACGCCGACGTGCAGCGCATCGGGATGATGATGGCCGGTATTGCGGAATCCGCGGCATGAGACGCGCCGATGTGCCGCGCTGGGTCGACCTGGGGCTCCTGCCGCTGGTGAACCTGACCGCGGCACTGCTGATCGCAGGAATCGTGGTGGTGATCCTGGGGGAATCGCCCTGGGTGGCTTTGCGCGCTCTGGTCGGCGGCGCGCTCGGGTCCTGGGAACAGATCAGCTTCACCCTTTACTACACGACCAATTTCATCTTCACCGGGCTGGCGGTGGGCCTCGCGTTCCATTGCGGTCTGTTCAACATCGGCGGCGAAGGCCAGGCCATGATGGGCGGTTTGGGGGTCGGGCTGGTCTGTCTGGCCTTCGGCGGCTGGCCCTGGCCCGTGGTTCTGCCCCTGGCTATTTTGGCGGCCGCGCTGTTCGGCGGTGCCTGGGCCTTCCTGCCCGGCTACCTGCAGGCCAAACGCGGCAGCCACACCGTCATCACCACAATCATGTTCAATTTCCTCGCGGCAATCCTGCTGAATTATCTGCTGGTGGAAATCCTGATCGCGCCGAACCAGCAATCGCCGCAGACCGTCCGCTTCGATTCATCCACCTTCCTGCCCTACGCCCACGATCTGCTGGCCTTCCTGGGAATCAAGACGGGCCGCTCGCCGCTCAACATCACTTTTCTTTGGGCGTTGCTGTGCTGCCTCTTTGCTTGGCTGTTCCTCTGGCGCAGCCGCTGGGGCTATGCGCTGCGCACGGTGGGCGCCAACGAAGCCGCGGCGGTCTACGGCGGCATATCCCCGGCCCGCAACATCATGCTGGCCATGGCCCTCTCCGGCGCCTTCGCGGGCTTTCTGGGAGTCAACGAAGTCATGGGCGTGCAGCATCGTCTGTTGCTCGGTTTCACGGCCGGTTTCGGATTTACCGGCATTGCGGTCGCCTTGATGGGGCGCAATCATCCGGTCGGTGTGATCTTCGCGGCCTTTCTGTTTGGCGCGCTTTATCAGGGCGGCTCGGAACTGGCCTTTGAAATCCCCACCTTCACCAGCGATATGGTGGTGGTCATTCAGGGCCTGGTGATCCTGTTTTGCGGCGCACTAGAAAACATTTTCCGCAAACCCATCGAGACGCTGTTCAGGCGGCGCGTGCCGGCGGAGGCCGCTTGATGGACCAGGCTTTTCTCATCACCATCCTGATGCTCGATGCGACCTTGCGCGTCGCCACGCCCCTCGTGCTGGCCGCCTTTGCCGGCATGATCGCCGAGCGCGCCGGGGTCATCGACATCGGCCTGGAAGGAAAGATGCTGGCCGGCGCTTTCGCCGCCGCAGCCGCCGCCGCGGTCACCGGTTCGGCCTGGATGGGTTTGGCCTCGGGCATCCTCGCCTCGATGCTGCTGGCCCTGCTGCACGCCTACGCCTGTGTGACCCACAACGGCAACCAGGTGGTCTCCGGCATGGCCATCAACATCCTGGTCGCCGGGCTCGGCCCAACGCTGGCCATCGCCTGGTTCGGGCTGGCCGGACAAACCCCCGCCTTGGCCGGGGACGCACGCTTCACCGGGGTCGCCCTGCCCTTCACCTCCCTGCTCGATCCGCTGCCTTTGTTGGGGCCGCTCTATCGGGAGGTGGTGAGCGGTCACAACCTGCTGGTCTACCTGACCGTGGCCATTGTCCCGCTGCTCGCGTTTTTGATCTTCCGCACCCGCTTTGGCCTGCGGTTGCGGGCCACTGGCGAGAATCCCCACGCCGTCGACACGGCCGGCCTGTCGGTCACGCGGCTGCGCTATCAGGCAATGCTGCTGTGCGGTCTGCTCTGCGGCATCGCCGGCGCCTATCTGTCAACGGCCCATGCTGCCGGCTTCGTGCGCGACATGACCGCCGGCAAAGGCTATCTCGCATTGGCCGCGATGATCTTCGGCAAGTGGCGGCCGGTGCCCACCGTGCTCGCCTGTTTGCTCTTTGCCTTTGCCGATGCCTTGCAGATTCGCCTGCAAGGAGTCAGCCTGCCCGGTATCGGCGAAATACCGGTTCAGGTGATCCAGGCCCTGCCCTATGCCCTGACGGTGATCCTGCTGGCAGGCTTTGTCGGCAAAGCGGTGGCGCCGAAGGCAAGCGGCATTCCCTATGTGAAGGACCGATAAGTCCATGAGCGATCTGGACAGCATGCGAAGCCTGGCGGCGGCGGCGCGGGAGAATGCCCATGCACCCTACTCCGGATTCAAGGTCGGCGCCTGCCTGCGCACACCCGACGGCAGCCTCTTTTCCGGCTGCAACGTGGAGAACGCCGCCTACCCGCTGGGCCAATGCGCCGAGGCCGGAGCCATCGCGGCTCTGGTCGCGGCCGGGCAGACTGCGATTGCCGAAGTCGTGGTGGTTGCCGAGGGCGCGCAGCTCTGCACGCCCTGCGGCGGCTGCCGGCAGCGCCTGGTGGAGTTCGGCACGGCGGATACGCCGGTTCATGTCTGCAGCCCGACGGAACTGCGCGCCAGCTTTACTTTGGACGAACTGCTGCCGCAGGCCTTCGATTTCGAGAAGCCGGAAGCATGACCGACGATCTGCGCAGAGCGGCAGAACGACTGGTTCCTCTGATCGACCTCACCTCTCTGCAAGACCGGCACGGCGATGACATCGCGGCGCTCTGCGACAAGGCGCAGACGCCGGCGGGCCCGGTCGCCGCCATCTGCACCTGGCCGGAACACATTCCGGCTGCTCAGGCCGTCTTGAAAGGCAGCGGAATCCGCCGCGCCGCAGTGGTCAACTTTCCGGCCGGAGAGAACGACATCGCGACTGCGCTTGGGCAGACGGACGCCGCCCTGGCCGCGGGTGCCGGGGAACTGGACCTAGTGATGCCCTACCGGGCCTGGCTCAACGGCAAGCGCGATGACGCCAAGGCTTTGATCGCTGCGGTGAAGTCCGCGGCGCAGAATCAGGCGCTTCTCAAGGTCATACTCGAGACCGGCGCCCTGGGCGACGCGGACTCTGTCGCCGCGGCGAGCCGGGATGCGATCGACGCGGGCGCGGATTTCATCAAGACCTCCACGGGCAAAGGCCCACCCGGCGCGAGCCTCGCGGCGGCAGAGGCAATGCTGCTGGCCATCCGCGACAGCCATCGGGCCGTCGGCTTCAAAGCCTCCGGCGGGATCCGGACAACGGCCGAGGCGGCGGCCTACCTGGCCTTGGCGGAGAGGATCATGGGCCGGGACTGGCCCATGCCAAGCACCTTCCGGATCGGCGCCTCCAGCCTGCTGGACGATACACTGATGGTCCTGGGGCTGGGGGCAACAGCGGCATCGCAGGAAGGCTATTGATCATGGCCGCGGCTGAATACTTCCCGCAGGAAATCATCCGGCGTAAGCGGGACGGCAAGGTCCTGGATCCCGGCGAGATCCAGTTCCTGGTGCAGGGACTGACCGACGGTTCCGTATCGGAGGGTCAGGTCGCCGCTTTTGCCATGGCGGTCTTCTTTCAGGGCATGACCCGCGATGAAGCCGTGGCCCTGACGCAGGGCATGACCCATTCCGGGACGACGCTTGATTGGCGCGGCCTAGGGCGCCCGGTCCTGGACAAGCATTCGACCGGTGGCGTGGGCGACAAGGTGAGCCTGATGCTGGCGCCGATCCTGGCAGCCTGCGGCGCCGCGGTGCCGATGATTTCCGGGCGCGGACTCGGCCACACCGGCGGCACCCTCGACAAACTCGATTCCATTCCGGGATACAACAGCACGCCGGATCTGGCGGGCTTCCAGAAGGTCGTGCGGGAGGCGGGGTGCGCGATCATCGGGCAGACCGCCGAGCTGGCCCCCGCCGACCGCAGATTCTACGCAATTCGCGACGTCACGGCGACGGTCGAATCGATCCCCCTGATCACCGCATCGATCCTATCGAAGAAACTTGCCGCCGGATTGGGGGGCCTGGTGATGGACGTGAAGGTCGGCAACGGGGCCTTCATGGCAACCTTGCAGGACGCAGAGGCGCTCGCCGAGAGTATTGTTGAAATCGCACAAGGCGCCGGATTGCCGGCCAGCGCGTTGATCACCGACATGAATCAGGTACTGGGAAATAGCGCCGGCAACGCCCTGGAGGTTCTCGAGACGATTGAATACCTGACGGGTAAGGCGCGAGAGCGCCGCCTGGACGAGGTGACCCGGGCCCTTGCGGTCGAACTCTTGATAACCAGCGGACTCGCCCTGGATCAGACGGAGGCCACTGAGAAAGTTGATCATGCTCTGACCGGTGGCAGCGCAGCCGAACATTTTGCGCGAATGGTCGGCGGGCTGGAGGGACCGCTGGACCTGTTGGAGAGGCCAGAAAAGTTCTTGCCCTCGGCGCCCGTGGTGCGCCCGGTAATCTCCCCCCAGCCGGGATGGGTAGCCGAGGTCGATACCCGCACCATTGGCCTGACGATCATGGCCCTGGGCGGCGGCCGGCGGCGGGCCGACGAGCGGATTGATCCCGGCGTCGGCCTGAGCGCTATCGCCGGCATCGGGGCAGAAGTGGGACCGGACTGCCCCCTCGCCTTGGTTCACGCCGCCAGCGACAGCGCGGCTGACCAGGCGGCGGCGGCGCTATTGGCCGCCGTTTCGCTGTCGGATCGAGCCCCGCCGGCCGGAAAAGCAATCACTGCAGGACCGATTCGACCTAGCCAATGAGATTCCGAAAGTGCCAAATGAATCTCAAACTGAGAATTCTCAATTTGGCCGATAAACCCTCCTGCCCCGCCTACGATTCGGTTTCGGAGTAATATTCGTTATATCACAACAAGTTACAGGAACTTCCTGGGTCACGATTTTGTCGGCCTAAGTTGGCACTGTCCTTGCGGAATAAGTAGTTACCTGGAGAACCGTGAGGGATAGGACGAAGTTCCGCAAATTTAAATGAAATTTAGGGTGCGTCTCCCATAGTTTGCCTTGAAAGGTGATCGGGAAATTACGGGTGCGGTGATGGGGCGCGACACCTGTATCGGGGTTGAAGATGGTGCTGGCTGAGGACATGAGCAAACTGCGGATACTGGTGGCCGACGACGAGCCGGCCATCCTGGAAGAATATGCCAAAATTCTCGCACCGCAGTCCCAGTCAAGCCACGGCAATCCGAAACTCGCGGTGCTGGAGAACCAGCTTTTCAACACGAAAAATGCGCGCGCGCCGGAACCCGACTACGACTTGGCACTCTGCCGGCAAGGTGACGAAGCCATTGAGGCCGTGCGCACGTCCCTCGCAGCGGACCAGCCTTTCTCCCTCGCCATTTTGGATATGCGCATGCCGCCGGGTATCGACGGCTTGACCGCGGCCGAGGAAATCCGCGCGCTGGACCCGGACGTGAACATCGTCTTCCTGACCGGATATTCGGACACGCCGCCGGACGAAATCTCGCGGCGGCTTCAGCCGAACGACAAGTTGATCTACTGCCAAAAGCCCGTGCAGGCGATGGAACTGGAACAGCTCGCCCACGCGCTGACCACAAAGTGGGTCGCGGAAAGGGGCCTGGAAGACGCCAAGGAAGCAGCCATCGAAGCGAGCCGGGCCAAAAGCGAGTTTCTGGCCAATATGAGCCACGAACTGCGAACGCCGCTGAACGCCATCATCGGATTTGCAGAACTGATGGAAAACCAGGTACTGGGGCCCCTCGGGCACGACCAATACCTCAACTACACAAGAGACATCCGTGCGAGCGGCGCACATTTGCTCGGCGTGATTAACGACATCCTGGACATAACAAAGATCGAGGCCGGCAAATTCGGACTCCGGGAATCGAAAATCGTCATTGCCGACATGTTAGAGCAAACCCTGCGGCGCATGGAGCTTCAGGTCCGCAGCGCCGGGGTGGCCGTGCGAATGGAAGTTCCGCGCGATTTACCGCTTTTGTTGGCCGACGTCCGGGCGGTTGAAAAAATACTTTTCAACCTTCTCTCCAACGCCATTAAATTCAGTCCGAAGGGCAGCGAAGTTACCGCGGCGGCCTCTTGCAACCCCGAAGGAACACTGACGATCACTATCGAGGATCAGGGTATTGGCATGACGGACGAAGAAATCCATAAGGCCCTGGTATACTTCGGTCAGGTCGACAGCGCGCTCTCGCGCAAATATGAAGGCTTGGGACTGGGACTCACCCTGGCAATGGCGATGGCCGAGCATCATGGCGCAAACCTCGATATCGAGAGTGAACCCGGTGTAGGGACAAAGGTCACGGTGACCTTTCCTGCAGAGCGCATTCAGCCGTCGATGGCCTAGGGCAAATCTGATGTCCGTTCTACAATTGAATCGTCCACACATGAACTTGCCCTAACGTATGCTGCGGATAGACCTTAGGGTCAGTATAAATATGAGAAACCGAAGGATTTAACTCCATCATTACAAGTATCGATCAAAATCAGATGTAAGACGCGAGCCTGCAACCGGTTTGGCGTTTTTTCTGTTGCAAACCCCCACCTAATCGACTTCGAACAATCAATAAGAAACAACCGGAACCGCCAAGAAACTCAGAGCCAAATCGACCTTGGTGTTGGGCCTGGTCATCGCCTTGTCAGTCGCCCTGAATTACGGAATCCTCAGAACTCTGGTGTTCCCCAGCTTCGTTGAATTAGAACAGGCGGAAGCTAGGGAGAATCTCGAACGCGTACAAAATGCGATCGGCAACGAACTCAACCAAATAGCCGGCACCAATGGCGACTGGGCGCATTGGGATGATACTTACGAATTCGCGGCGGGCCGGAATCAAAGCTATATCGACGAAAACGTCAGCATAGATTTTTTTGCCGGAATGGGTCTCAACGTTGTTTATGTTCTCAACTTAGAGGGTAAGGTCCTCGTCGGTGACATCTATGATTTCGAAAATTGGGAAACCATCGAGCCGGAAGGATTCCTGCTGGATAATCTGCCGCAGGGCCACTGGCTGACGCAGTTCGACCCGGACGACCTTGCAACGGCGCAGAGATTCGTCATCCAAACATCGGTCGGCCCCGTGCTGATGACCGCGGGGGCCATCCTAAATAACGAGTCCGAGGGCCCCATGCGAGGAACCTTGGTCATGGGTCGAATTCTCGATCAAGCCAACGTTGATTCAATTCAAGAGCGCACGAAGGTCGATTTTCAGGTCTGGACTCCTGCCGCAACCGACATAGCGGCAGAGGACCAACGGGAATTCTCGCGTCCGACCCGCCGACAAGCTGCTCTATTGTCAAAAACCGGTCCACGCGCAGGAGCTGGGGCAATTCGCGAAGGCGCTGGCGGCCAAGTGGACCGCCGAACAAAAATTGAAAGCCGCAAAGGCGGCAGCGGAGTCCGCGAACCGGGCTAAGTCTGAGTTTTTGGCCAATGTCAGCCACGAACTCCGTACCCCTTTGAATGCCATTATTGGATTTTCGGAGGTAATTCAAAATCAGGTCCTGGGTCCACTTGGCAATCCACAGTATCAAGACTATTGCACCAACATTCACACGACCGGCGAAGATCTTTTGACGCGAATCAATGATATTTTGGACCTCGCAAGGATCGAAACCGGCAAACTGGAATTGCGCGAGACGGAAGTCGTTGTCGCCGAGCCTCTGGAACGTGCGATCCGGCAGCAGGAATTTCTCAACGACCCGACCTGTCTTAGGTTTTGCCTGGAAGTCGATTCGAAGCTTCCGCGGCTTCTTGCAGACGAAAATATACTGCAGAAGATGATCCGGACTCTGCTTTCCAACGCCGCTAAATTCAGCCGAGAAGGCGGCGAGGTCATGGTCTCGGCGACGCTCGATGGGGCTGGTGCGATTGTCCTCTCGGTCAAAGACAGCGGCATTGGCATGAGGCCGTCGGACGTCGAAACCGCCATCACCGCCTTTCGGCAGATCGACAACTCGCCACAGCGAAAATTCGAGGGTTTGGGTCTGGGTCTGCCACTTTGCATGGCCATGGCGCAGCAGCATGGCGCAACTCTGAAAATCAAAAGCGCACCCGGCGCCGGCGCCGATGTGACCATCCGCTTTCCGGTCCAGCGGACAGTACAAGCCCGCTAGAACAGCGATCGTTTCAGATTGAACCAATCTGAACCGTGAATCGTCCGCTACCTTTATAGGGTAGAGCCTGATCGGCCCGGCAGGCCTTCGACCAAAGCTCGACTCAATCGATCGTCTGGGGCAAAATCCGGGGTCGGACAAAAGAACCGCCCCCATGAAGGAGAGCAGGCGATGGAAAAGGCAACTTTTGGAGCTGGGTGCTTCTGGGGCGTGGAAGCGGCATTTCGCAAGCTGCCCGGGGTCACCAGTACCAGTGTGGGATACCTGGGCGGCACGCATGATAGCCCGACCTACCGGGATGTCTGCAGCGGGCAAACGGGCCATGCCGAGGTCGTCCAAGTCACCTTCGACCCGGCAAAGGTGTCTTACGAGACACTGGTGAAGCTTTTCTGGAAACTCCACGACCCGACCCAAGTGAATCGCCAAGGTCCGGACATCGGAACGCAGTACCGCTCCGCTATATTTTATCATGATGCGGCTCAGGAAGCCGCAGCGCTCAAGTCGAAATCCGAGGAACAGGCGTCGGGACGCCACAGCCGTAATATTGCCACGGAGATCACCGCCGCCTCAGTCTTTTACCCGGCAGAAGAATATCATCAGCAGTATCTGGAAAAACGCGGCCTGGCCTCCTGCCATATCGCCTGAGTGGGCCGGGCCTGAGTAGGTTGGGCCTGAGCAGGCCGACGCCCTCCAACCGGGAGCACGCCTGGCCCGGTTACAGGCCCCGCCTGCAGGCTACGCCGCGCCCCGCTTTGCCGGCGTTATCAAGGTCACGTTGGCCGGCAGCAATTCATGCTGCTGGCTGCTTTTCAGGATCGAAACGGGGACCCCATTCAGAAAACCCCAGGGAGTCTTCAGGTCAACTTTAGGCTCTGCCTCAAACGTCCGTCCAACGACCGTGGCGCTGAGACAAAGACTCACTTCGACTTCATCACCGATATCCATCTCACTCTCCATCCAAGGGCAGCCCGAGAAACAATGCTCAGATCTGCCGCAATCCGCTAGTAAACATTTAAGAAAACATTAGCAAAAATTTTACATAATTTCAATTTCCTTGCGAACATTTGCAGATTGAATAATTTATCCTTAACATTATTGGTTAATAATTGAGAAGCTACTGAAGTTACTCACTTTCCAATGCCTAAACAGTGTTAACAACCAGGAATCGTCACTAGGCCGCCTTATGCCACTTTAATTTGCCACAGGGCAGGAGGACCCTATTTGCCGCGCTGAATTGCCCCCTCAGGCCAAAGCGGTTTCCTGTGCAAGGATGCCACGCCAGAGCCTGATCGGCTCATACCGAAAGGATATGAGCCGTAAATCAGTCTCTAACCTACTAAGGTCGCGGACGATTCACGTTTCAGATTGACTCAATCTGAAACGATCCTGCGCTAGGCGGGAACATCGTCTTGGTTTATAAGCGCGGAACTTAGGGCGGTTTGAGGCAATTTGGAGTCAAATCGATGGGATCTCGAATCGCGACAGACTGGTGCAGGATGCTGTTTGATGCGGCGCATTGGGAGAGAATCCCTGCGCCTCTGACAGGGCTGAGAGGATAAATATGCGCAACGCAGGTTGGAAGATTCTGGGCATTACCGTTGCCATTTTCCTGCCGTTCGGCGGGCTCGCCTTTCTTTATGTGACCTCGGCGACGAACAGCACCAATCGCGGCGAGGTCGTGATCTCTCTCGATGACAAGTCCGGCGCCCTGATCGACAAGCTGGCGGAGGTCGAGGCCGAACGCGAGTCTTTGGAAACCCGGGTCGCCGCATTGGAAACCAGCCGGCGCACCCTGGAGGACCAGAAGCGTCTTTTGACGGAACAGCTCCAAACCGCCAAGACCCAGGCCGGCGCACAAAAATCTTCCGGCCCGACAGAGGACGCATTCGCCAAGGTCGAGAATGAAAGGGACCAGCTCACCGGCCAGGTTGCCGCCCTGACGACGGAACGGGATCTCTTGGCGGACCAACTGAAAGCCTTCGAGACCGGACAGGGCGACCTCAACACCCAGGCCGCCGCCATGCGGGACGAATTGGCAAATCAGGCGCAAGATCTGGAAACCGCGCGCCAGCAGGTCAATACGCTCAGCGACGAACTGACAAGCACCAAAATCACGCGCGACGACCTGCAGCAACAGATGACGGCAAGGACAGAGGAAATAGCCGCCCTGGTCTCAGAACGGGATCAACTGACCTGGAAGCTCGATGCCCTCTCCGCTGAGCGCGATGGTCTGTCGGAACGGCTGTCCAAGTTCGAAACGTCGAGCGACAGCATTGAATCTCAACTGGAGATCCTGCAGCAGGAAAAGGCCGACCTGGAAGGAAGGCTCACGACGCTCACCGATGAACACGATCTGCTGAAAGGCCGGGTGTTTTCCCTGGATAGCAAAGGCAGCGCATTGGTCCAGCAAAATGAGGAACTGCGCGCCCAGCGCAATGAACTGGCTGACAAGCTGAATACCCTGGAAAAGCAATTTTCAAGCCTGCTGGACGAGTCCGAGACCGACGCGAAAACCCGTGAGACGCTGCAAAAGGATCTGGCCTCCGTCAACGAAAAGCTGGACGATGTGACCGTCCAGGCCGCCCTGCTCACCGTTGAGCGGGATGAACTCGCGACCAAGCTGGAGACGGTCACCAAGGAACGCGACGGCCTGACCGGCCAGGTATCGGTCGGGCAAGGCGCCAAGGAAGACCTGAGCGCGCGCCTTGAGGCCATGACCAAAGAGAAAAATGATCTGGAAAAGAAACATGCCGAGCTGAGTGAAGAATTCGACTTGATGAAAGGGCGCCTGATCGCGGTGCAGGCCGAAAAAACCGTTTTGGACCAGCAACTGACTGCCGCCGCCAGTCAAGAAGCGCAGTTCGGCGACAGCCTGGCAGCGGCGCGGGCCGAGGCCGCCGAACTATCTCAAGAACTGGCCGACACTCAGAACCGGCTTCAGACCCTGCAGGCACGGGTCGCCGAAGCCGCGGCGCGTGATGAACCGCTGCTCTCTACGGAGCGTGATGGCCTGTCCGCCCCGGTGCGCGGTATCGGTGACCAGGTAGCGCCCTCCGGCGACGTCCCGGATGCGGTCGTCGCAACGGCCGCGCCCCCACCGCCGCCGGTCGCCGAAACGCCAGCGCTCGACCGCGCGCAGATGAATGAGCTGATCGATGAGGGACTGGCCGCCTATCGGCGCAACGAATTCGAAGAGGCCTTTACCATCTGGCGAGGTCTGGCAAGTCAAGGCGCGGCACGCGCTCAGTTCTATATTGGCGGGCTCTATCTGGATGGCCTGGGGACCCAGCAAAATCGTCCGCTGGCCTACTACTGGCTCACGCTGTCCAAAGAAGGCGGCTACTTCGGGGCCGATTCCCTGCTCAGAACCGTGTCCTCGCGCATGAACGCGTCGGAGCGGCAAACCGCCGACAACCTCTTGAAACAGCGCGCAAATTAACGCTGAATTCGGGCCAATTTGACGCAGCAATATCACAATCTGCGGCTTGTATTCGCGGTGCCGAGTCACAAGCTATCGAGTATCACCAAATGGCGGTTTTGGCCGACTCGGCTAGAGTCTCTACTATTGCTTATATTGGCATGGGAATTGCTGTACATGCCTGACGGGAGCGTGACGCAGCAATGAGTGCATCCAAAAGACACCCAAATTCCTTTCGCGAGAACCTTGGTTTTCTCAGTCTATGGCTGAAACGGCCGTCGAGCGTTGGCGCGGTCATTCCCTCCAGCCGTAAGCTTGCCGCCGCGATGGCCCAGGAAATCGATCAGGCACAAGAAGGGGTCGTTGTTGAACTGGGGGGTGGGACCGGCAAGATCACCCGCGCGATCCTGGACTCGGGCGTGGCCCCGCAGAATCTACTGGTCGTGGAGCGTGAGCCTTCCCTCGCCCGGCTGATAGGGCAAAAGTTTCCCGGCGTTCAGGTGCTCTGCGGCGATGCCTGTGAATTGGATAAGCTGTTGGAGCGCGCGGCCGCAGGGCCGGTCAAAGCCGTGGTCTCGGGACTGCCGCTGCTCTCGCTGCCTGACCGGGTGTGCTGGGAAATCCTGTCGCGGGTTTTCACCATTCTGCCGGAGAGCGGAGTCTTCGTGCAGTTCACCTATGGGCCCAAATCGAGCATTCCACCAACCATGGTCGCGGCTCTTGCGATCCAAGGCGAACGCAGCTGCTGGGTCCTGGACAACCTGCCGCCAGCGGCCGTATGGCGCTATCGCCGTGCTTCCGCCAGGGACCTGCGACGCAGCGCATAAAGCCCGACCGGCTCGCCCCAGGGCGCTTTAAGCCGTGAATCAGTCTTGATCCTACTGGATCGCACCGCAGCCGATCCGCGCGCCGGCGCCACCGATCGGCTGGGTGACGTGATCGTCTGGGTTCGCGTGAATTATCAGCGCCGAGCCATCTTCGTCTAGAAGATTGGCCTCCCCATCCGTGAGGCTGACCATTGCCGAATAGAGTTCCACCTCGACCGTCCCATCGGCGGCCACGATCAGATTGGGAAGATCTCCCTCATGGGGGCCGTCGGCATTCAGGAAGCCGTGCGGCTTGCTCTGCGGGTCGACATGACCTTCGGCGGACTTGAACGCAGCCTGGTCGGAACAATCCCCAACCCGATGGAAATGGAGGCCATGATAGCCCGGGGACAGTCCCGCGGCCTTGATGTTCACCACGACGCCCTTCGGGCCTTGACGCAGCTCCACCGTCCCAATTTTCTCGCCCGCATTATTGACGATCTCGCCTTGAGCCATGGCCATTTCCGCGGCGGGTTCCGAGGCCGCAGCCTGCTCAGAAAATTGCATCAGGTAGGCGATGACGTTCGCCCGGTCTTCGGGTTTTTTGAGGCCTGGAAAGGCCATCTTGGTGCCCTTTAGGGCGGTCCGCGGTTTTTCGAGGTATGGATCCAGGGTCGCGGCATCCCAGACGACACCGGATTCCCCATAGGCCTTCATTGCCTTGGAATACTTGTAGCCCTCCGCTGTTCCCGGAGGGCGGCCCATGACGTTCTGGAGGCTGGGGCCGACCCGGTGCTTGGCGGAATCCACCACATGACAGGCTTTACACTTTTTGAAGGTCTTCTCACCTGCCGCGACATCGCCGGCGGAGAAGGCCAAATGCCCATTACTCATTGCAATTAAAAGAAGAATTACCCCCAGAGCCCATTGCCGTGTCATCAAACGCCTCCTCGATCCGTGTTACACCCTCAGCCGCCGACCAGGATCGGGACAGCAGCCGAAAAGATCAAGACGCATCCCATGACATCTGAATCACAAATCCGTGGAAAAACGCCAGTATTCCCTCGATCCGGAGGCAAACTGCCGCAATGGGGAGCGCAATTCTGTCCGGTTGCGGGTTTCTTTACCTCTTCATGATTAACTGATCTGCCTTTGCCCCGGCATGCTGCCGGACCGGCAACAGATCAAGATCATTCACCTGGACAGAGAACATGAAAAACTGCCGTGCTTGCGATTATTGGGTTGGAATTGAAGAGTATCTGGACCGGGACGACCCCAACGTCGTGGGACAGAAGGTTCAGATGGGCCAATGCCGGCGTTATGCGCCGCATCCGCGGATTCTGGATTGGACTCCGCAGATGGAACACGAGCCGCCCAAGATCGTCGGTGCTTGGCCGGCCGTGGCCTCGGATCTGCTCTGCGGCGAATGGACCGTCACCTACGACTGATCCCGAGCGCTACTGGCATCCAGCCAAAAGCAAAGAAAACGGCGCTTCCTCGAAATTGAGTAAGCGCCGTGTTTTCAGGATAACCCGGCTGAGGCGCCGGGCCTGTTTCGTGAGGATTATCAGGCCGCCTTGCCCGACTGGGCACTAGAACCGGCAGATTCCAAGCGGCGCATATTGCCTTCCAGGTAGGCCCCGGCCTCAATTTCGAGACTGTCATGGATCAGGTCGCCCATGACCCTGGCGGACTTGGTCAGCATGACCGTGGTCGCTTTGATCTCGCCCTTCACGGTCCCGCAAACCCGGACCTTTTCAGCGGCGATCACGCCCGAGACCTCAGCGCCCTCGCCAATGGTCAAGGTCTGGCTTTTGATGTCGCCTTCGACATTGCCATCGACCTGAATATCGCCCGCACACTCCAGATTTCCGATGATCTTGAGATCAGCCGAGATAATCGAAGGGGTGTGACCCCGGTTGGGCGCAGGCGCCGGGGCCGGCGCGGGAGCAGCGGCTGCTGCCGGAGCCTGGCCTTGAGATGAGGTTTTGTTGTCCTTTGAAAACATGTCTCCCGTCCTTCCGGAGTTTGTTTGCACACTTACTGACGATATTGGCTGCAATGCCAAAGAGCTTGTTGTTTCGTCTGACCGCAGTCTGCCCCAACTATGGTTAACGACAGCTTAACCTTTGGACCGGATTGGTGGAAATATTTTCAACTGGGGTGAAAAAAATAGCGCCCTTCGAGCCTGATCCGCGCGCCCCAAAAATACCACAAGGCTAGTGCGCGTTTTCCTGGCGCAGGATATAGCAGCCGTCTTCGACACCGCGAAACATCTCCTCAACCGAGGGGTGTCGCACCGGGTCGCCACTGTCGTCCACCAAAAGGTTTTGCTCGGAAACATAGGCGGTATAGCTGCCTTCGTCGTTCTCGGCAAAAAGGTGATAAAACGGCTGATCCTTCCGGGGCCTAATTTCCTCCGGGATCGCCTGGTACCACTCCTCGGTATTGCTGAAGACCGGATCGACGTCGAAAATCACGCCCCGAAAGGGAAAAATCCGGTGCCGGACCACCTGTCCGATCGGAAACTTCGCCTCTCTGCTTTCCATCACCTTGAGATCCTGTCCAAATAGCGTCGCATCGAGCCCAAAAGCGGGCGCCGCGGTCTCACTCCTTATAATCCATTTTAGCGCTGTAATAAATGGCCGACCGACCCTATGACGGGAATTCCCCAGCCCTTTCTGACGGCCTTCAATCAGGAAGCCATTCCTGGAGAATCAGTTCCAGGGTGATGCAGATTGAATTGCCGCCGCGCTCGAATTGGCCGCCGAAGACCCTGGCCTGGGGATCGGCAACCGTGCCGCGCAGATCTGCCTGCAGGGCGCCGTCGCCTTGCCGGCGCACTTCGCCGCTTAGGGTAAGTATTTCGATTCCCGGCCCGGTAATCTCGAAGCGTCCGGGCCGTTCCGCGGCGCCATACAGCAAACTGGCATCCACCAGACTGCCAACCGCCGAGCGCACCATCGCAAAGGAAACGCCGTTTTCGGCACAGGCAAGCTCGACGCCTTCCACCAAATCCTGGTTCGGCCGCAGACGGACCACCAGGCGGCGGCCCAGGCGACCGCTTTCGAATACCGCACCTTCGCTCATGACAGCACCTCGCCGGCTGCGGTTTGAGGATGGAATAGGGGATAATTGGTTTCGCTGTCGTAGGCCACTTTGAAGCCGCCGTCGGTCAGCGTAGAGACCAGAGCCACGGCGCCATCGCCGCCCAACAGCGCCGCCCCCGGCGGCAAGTGGCCGCCATGGAGCCGGCCGTCGCGATCCACCAGGACGGCATGACAATGGATCAAGGGTTCGTCCTTCGGGTTCATACCCAGGATCGCATTGGCGCCAAGCAGCATGACCGGACCGGCAAGATGCGTCGGCTCCCCATAGGTCGCCACCCGCTCGCCGCTGCGGTCCGGCTGGCCCGTCAAATAAGCGACCTGGGCAAAGCAGCCGCCAAGGATGCTGACCGCGGCCTGACGAACGCCCTGCGCCGAAAGCGCCGCCACCAGCCCATTCAGAAGATCGGCGCCAGCCGGCAGCCTGACGCGCCAATCGGCGCCCGACTCGGCACTTACCGCCAGACGCCGTGGATTCAGGGCTTCACCGGGCTGGGCCAGGGTTCTCATGGTGGGGTCACAACTCCGCTGTCATAAAGTTCCTGCCGGATCAGATGTTTCGGAACCTTGCCATACCCAGATGTCGGCAGACTGTCCCAAAAGAGAACCCGGCGGGGCCATTTGTACTTCGCCAGCCGGTCCTCCAAATAGGACAATAGCTCGGTTGCCAGCGCATCGCCCGTTGTGCCGTCCCACGCCCCGTCCATCACCACGACGGCAATGCCGCTTTCGCCCCACTGCGGATCGGGGACCCCCAGGACCGCCACCTCGGCCACGGCAGGATGAGTCAGCAAGACCTCCTCCGCTTCGCGGGGATAAACATTCGAACCGCCGGAAATATACATATCCGAGGCTCTGCCGGTGATGAAGAGGAAGCCTTCGGCATCGAGATAACCCAAGTCTCCGGTGTGGAACCAACCCTCTTTGAGCGCCTTGGCATTGGCCTCCGGGTTGTTGTAATAACCGGCAAAGACCGCCGGCCCGCGCACGCAGATCTCGCCCTTTTCGCCCGATGGCAGCTGCCGCCCGTCCGGATCCTTGATCGCTATTTCCATGCCCGTGCGCGCAAACCCGCAGGACCCTATTTTCATCTTGGCGTCATCGAGGCTGTGCAGCGCGCCCGGCAACTGGGTGATGTTTCCCGTGACCTCGCCAAGGCCGTAATACTGCACGATCACCGGGCCGAGTTTTTCCAGGGCCAGCTTCTGGTCCTGCCGGTACATCGGCGCGCCGGCATAGATGACATACCGCAGGGAACTGTGGTCGACCCTGTCGACCGCGGGATGGCGCACCAGCCGCGTCAAAATTGTGGGGACGGTGAAGAGGTTGGAAATGCGGTGGCGTTCCACCAGCGCCCAAGCCTCGGCCTCGTCGAAACGCTCGCCGGGCAGCAGCACCGTCTTGGCGCCGCGCGCCACCTGCGGCAAGGCATGGACGCCCGCCCCGTGGCTGAGCGGCGCGACCACCAGCGACGCATCTTCCGGGCCGGTGCCCGGCATCAGGTCGGCCAGTTGATTGGTCACGACAAAGGCCATCTGGCCGTGGGTCAGCACCGCCGCTTTGGGGCGCCCGGTGGTGCCGGAGGTATAAAAGAACCAGCAGGGGTCGTCATAGTCGACGTCGGCCTCGAAACCGGCGGCCCCCTGCCCTTCGGCAACGAGATCCTCGAAGGCCTCCTCGGCGGCCTGGGCCGGGCCGATCGCGATCACCAGATCCAGCGCAGCCGCCGCCCGCGCCGCAGCGATATGCTCTGCGAAGACCGCATCGGCGATCAAGACCCGGGCACCGCTGGATGTTGCCAGATAGGCCACTTCCGGTGGGGTCAGGCGGAAGTTGCAGGGCACGCAGACCGCCCCCAGTTTGAAAGACCCCAGGAGGGCTTCAAACATCTGATTGGAATTTCTCGCCTGAACCAGAATGCGGTCGCCCTTGCCGATCCCCCGCTTTTGCAAGGCGGCCACGAGGGCATCGACGCGGTCATTGAGTTGCGCCCAAGTCCAGCTTTGCGCACCCCATACCAGGGCTTCCCGGTCCGGCAGGCGCCGCGCCGTATCCGACAGCAGGCGCCCCAGATTCATGACGTTGCCGGCCACGGCCACCCCTCGAATTCAGGCCCGCCTAGCGCAGCGGCTCCAGGATCGAGACGTAGTTGGCCACGGCGGCGCCACCCATGTTGAAAATGCCGGCCAGCTTCGCATCGGGCACCTGCATGTCGTCCGCCGACCCGGTCAACTGCATCGAGGCCATGATGTGCATGGAGACCCCCGTGGCCCCAATGGGATGACCCTTCGACTTCAAACCGCCGGAGGGGTTCACCGGCAGCTTGCCGTCTTTGGTCGTCCAGCCCTCCTGGATCGCCCGGGCACCCTGGCCGCGCGGTGTGAGGCCCATTGCCTCGTATTCCAGCAATTCGGCCACGGTAAAGCAGTCGTGGGTTTCCACCAGTGAGAGATCGTCGAGGGTAAGCCCAGCCTGATCCAGGCTGCGCTTCCAGGCCACCTCGCAGCCCTCAAAGAGAGTGATGTCGCGCTTGCTCATGGGCAGAAAGTCGTTGACCTGATTCGCGGCGCGAAAGACCACCGCTTTCTGCATCGACAGCGCCGTCTCCACATCGGTCAGGACCAGCGCCGCCGCGCCGTCGGAGACCAGGGAACAGTCGGTCCGCTTCAAGGGGCCGGCGACCAGCGGGTTCTTGTCGGAAACTTCACGGCAGAAGTCATAGCCCAGGTCCTTGCGCAGTTGCGCATAAGGATTGGCGACGCCGTTCTTGTGGTTCTTGGCGGCAATGGCCGCCAGGGCGTCACTCTGGTCACCGTGCTTTTGATAGTACTGCTGGGCGATGCGGCCGAAGACCCCGGCAAAGCCGCCTTCGATTTCGGCATCTTCTTTCAGGTATGAGGCCTTCAGCAGCACGCCGCCGATCTCCGGCCCCGGCAGAGCGGTCATCTTTTCGACCCCCACCACCAGAACACAGCGGGCCTGTTTGGCGGCAATGGATTTCAGCCCCTGGTGGATCGCCGCAGAGCCGGTGGCGCAGGCATTTTCCACCCGGGTGGAGGGCTTGAAACGGAACCGGTCATCGCTCTGGAATACCAGCGACGAAGGAAAGGCCTGGGCCGAGAATCCCTCGTTGAAATGGCCCACCACCACTTCATCCACATCGTCCACGCCGAGACCGGCATCCTCGAGGGCCTGGGTGGCGACCCGGCCAATCAGGGATTCGACATCTTCGGCCTCGTGCTTGCCAAAGGGGGTGTGGCTCCAGCCAACGATACAGGCGGTCATGGCGATAGCTCCGCAATTATTGAACGCCCGGACCTTAGCAGCGCCACCCTCGCCGGTACAGACCCGGCGCGGGCCGTCGATGCCTCATTCCACGACCTTCGCCTGGATCAACTGCTCATTCGATTCAAGGGCCGTTCCCTCGAACTGGCCGACATAGGCCCCGCCCGTGAAGGTGATGTTGTAGGCGACCAGCATGGCCGCGGAGGCGCTGAGCGCACTGCCCCCGGCAAATTTCACGTCCTGGTTCGGGAAGTACATGATGCCGGTCAGGTTCTGGCTGCTGCCACCGGTAAATTTGTGCTCCGTCCCGGCCGGTGCGGCGCGGTCCTGGAAAAACAGCACGCCGGCGAAATCTCCGCTCGTGGGCGCACTCAAGGTAACCGTCGCGCCACCGGTGATCGAGATGCCGTCGCTGTTGCCCGACTCTTCCGTGAAGTAGAACGTGACGCCATCGCCGGTCACGGTTGATTGGGATGCGATCGAGAGGCCGCCGCCCTTCAGGATGTAAAGGCCGGGCTGAAAATCCACATCGATGTTGCCGGTGATCTGTATGTCGCCACAGTAGACACCGGGATAGAGGGGACCGTCGCCGGATTGATTGACTTTGGTCTTGCCATTGTGATCGCAGGCCCCCACGCTCGGGGGCTGGAGGGATTCCAAGGGATCGCGGACCGGCGTCGCGCCGACCTTGGGCTGCGGCGTGATGCAGTTACCGCTATAGTCGCCGACCAGCTTGATTTTTGCGGTGTCGAGGCAGGAGGCACCGTTTTGCTTGAGGGCCTCCGAATCACTGGAGTTCACAAAGAGCCCGCAGCCCAGATTGACCTGGGCATTACCCGCGACCTGCACGGCGGCGGACGAAGAAGGGTCGAGGGCCCACACGCAGGTATCGTTGATATCCGCCGAGGCGACCGCGCGGCCCGAGACCTGGGCCATACCAGAAAAGACAATGCCTGAAAGGAAACCATCGATGGGCCGCGTGATGGTCACCTCAACGGCGTCCGTCTGACCGGCGTAACCGCCCGACGCCGGAGGGTAATTCACGGTGATCGCATCGCCCGCCGCAGCGTTGTAGCCGTTTGTTTCGGCGTCATGCAGCGCAGCAGCGCCGTAGTCCGGCGCATCCTGACGGCGCATCAGCTCCAGCGCCCCCGCGACGGCGGCAGAATCGGCTGCCGTCTGCACCAAACGTTTCTGCGCGTGCCACAGGGCCACATCCACCGAAAGACCGGCGACGCCCAGAAGCACAGGCATGGCCAGGGCGGTGTAGACCAGAACCGATCCGGACTGATCGTCACGAAGCTTCGAGAAGAACCGTGAGGCTTTGGCGAATAGACTCGACATAGGGCACCTTCCTAAATTGCAGGCGGGCTCAACTTGTCCCGTGGCCGTTCAAATCGGCCTCCCTCACCACGCCACAGCAATCTTTGGTTGCTTTATCCTTTCGTTCCGAGATCGAGAAATCTTGCATTTTACAAGCATCCCCGCGAAACGTGATAATGTTGTGGCCAGCAGGTACACCAATATCGCGAAATAAAATCGATGTCAATAAAGTAACATCTTCAATACTCATAGTAATTATCTTAACATTATTTTCAATATCGCGCCAATTTTACATGAATTTATCTATAGGTTTTACGTTCAGGGTTTCGAAGCGCTCTTCGTGTCTTGGAAAATTGTTTATTTTCAATTATCTATGGTAATTCCCGCTGATGGCTGCCTGGCCCGAATTCGCGATCGCAAAAATGCAGTGAAGTTCTGCTGTCTCACCAAAGCCTGCAAACGCTCCTTACGTACTACCCCTCATAATTGTATAGGGCTTTCCCGGCGGCGGGATGCTTCGGGCTGTGGTAGCGCCTGCCGGCCGTCTTTCAGGCACGATCGCTGCCGAATTCAGGGTTGCGTCCGCCGCTGCGGACCCAGAGCCGATGTCCGAGGCCAGCGTCGCATTGGCGTCTATGGCGCACGCCGACTAGGATGCCCGGTCGGCTGCCTGGCGCAGGCGCCGTGTTAAAAGTTGTGAAAGCAGATGCAGGAAACGAGGTCCCTATGAAGATCGCTCAATTGAATGCTATCGGAGTCCCGGCCGAGGTGGTGGACTGTGTCGAGGTCGAGGATCCGGGCATCCCGGCGCCCGGCGAGGTCTTGGTCGAGATGCTGGCCGGACCGATCAACCCGGCCGAACTGCTGATGATCGAGGGCAACTATGCGAGCCGGCCGCAAACGCCGGCCCGCC